>Ga0187888_1003232_pt1 | contig 12985 bp, 11 predicted proteins | sample June2016WEW_7_40_FD_132987 | JGI IMG/M metagenome (GOLD analysis project Ga0187888, IMG submission 132987) | Peatland microbial communities from SPRUCE experiment site at the Marcell Experimental Forest, Minnesota, USA - June2016WEW_7_40 | ecosystem: Environmental > Terrestrial > Soil > Wetlands... | reverse complement strand
GTGATCAGGGCGCCCCCGCCGGGGTCGGGGAGGGCGGTAACATCAAGGGAATCGACCCGCGGGACGCGGTCATGCGCTTCGATGTCGGCCTGGACGACCGGCGAGCGCCCCGCGTGCTGCCGACCAACCGGGTCTGCGTCTACGCGCCCAGGTTCGCCGAGGTCCGCATCAGCACGGGTACGAACGAGGCGATCGAGGTGCATGGAGCGACAATGAACCGCTCGCTCGACAAGTTCGCGCTGACTGAAGGCCGCTCTCATTCCCGCCGCCTGGTTCAGAACCAGGCCGCCGAGCTCACGCGCGAGCGGAGCCGCGCCCAGGCCATGGCTGGCCGTGTCTCCACCGGCGAGGATTCCAACATGCGCGGGCCCGACGTCTATCACAACGTCCAGCAAGTCAAGGTTGATTCCCAGCAGCAGCCGGTTCAGCTCACCCGCAATCGGAGGAAGCCCGCCCTGATCAAGGAGAAGATCCGGCTTGACGGCATCAAGAGCGTTGAATCCACGGTGATGACCGGCCTGGTTGAAGGGCCCGGACAGACGGTCATGTCGTGGCAGCCCCACGAGATGAAGGGTGTCGAGACGCCCCCGCAGCGGCCGGGCATGGCCATCATCAAGCGGGTCAGTGCCACCGAGGCCGAGCCAGGCGACACACTCACGTTCACGATCACCTACCGCAACATGGGCAACACGCCGATTCGAGCGGCCTCGGTCGTGGACAGCCTCTTGCCCCGGCTCGAGTACGTCAAGGGCTCGGCCAGGGGGCCCAAGGGAACGGTCTTCTCATCGGCCGAGAACCGCGTGGGCTCATCCGAGCTGAAATGGGAGCTTCCCGGCGTCATCCCCCCCGGCGACTCGGGCGAGGTGTCGTTCCAGGCAGTGGTAAGGTGATGCGGTCGTCGAAATCGCGATCACAGGCTGTTGGTTGAGATGGACTGCATTCTAGTATAATGCCAGTAGTCCATCAAACCGGGAGTATTGGCTCATGCCCGTTCATGACTGGTCCAGGGTCGAAGCCGGAACCTTCCAAGCCTTTCACGGTTCCTGGATCACGCACTTGATGGGAGCCCTGAACAATGGACTGCTGCCTGACGGGTATTATGCTCTTTCCGAGCAGCATGCCGGGATGCGAATCCCCGATGTAATGACCTTGCACTCTCTCCACATCCTTGCGGCTACGCCCCACCCCCCTGGAAATGGAGGGGTCGCTCTGATCGATGCCCCTCCCCGAATCAGTCGCAAGCTGGTGGCATCCGCGGAGCTAAGCTACAAAGCCCTGCGTCGTACTCTGGCGATCCGCCATGTCAGCGGTCATCGGTTAGTGGCCATCGTCGAGATTGTCTCCCCCGGCAACAAAGACCGATCGTCCTCGGTGGCCGAATTTGCAGAGAAGGTGGAATCCGCCCTCAGGAATGGCATTCACGTCCTGCTCATCGACCTCTTTGTCCCGGGCAAACATGATCCTCATGGGATGCACGGCGCCGCATGGTCGTTCTTCGATACGCAGGAGTACGAGCTACCTATCGACCGGCCGCTCTCGCTCGCCAGTTATCTGGCAGGCCAGATCCCCGAGGCGTATCTCGAGCATGTGCGATTCGGTCAGACGCTTCCCGAGATGCCGCTGTTCCTGGAGTACCGCGCTCATGTCAACGCGCCGCTCGAACTGACCTATACCAGAGCCTACCAGGACATGCCCTCGTTCTGTCGCGATCTGCTGGAGGGGAATGAGCCGAGCGTCCGGGAGTCGTGAGCGTGCGTCCAGTCGATGATGGCGCACCCTCTCCTCTACTCGGAAACTCCTACCCAAGGCAAGGCGCAGAGCGGCTCCGCTTGACCGCGCGTGGGTCGAAATACTATGATTACTGTGAACTTAAGTTTCGAGGGATTGTCCGGTTGCGTCACCCCGGGGCGGTCCGGCATGAGGTGAGCAGGATGAAGAAAGAACCATCGCGTACCCCGTCGCAGCCCAGGCAGGTGTCGACTCGGCACCAGTTCGAGCATCAAGTTCCGACCGTGATTCACGATCCGGAAGAGAACATGATGGTCCTGGCCCGGTGGACCCACCGCGCGATGAAAGACCCAGTGAAATTCTGGGGTGCGATCGCGGCGATCGTCGCTGGCCTGCTGGGCCTCGTCGTCCTGAGCAACGTCGTCTGGAAGGGCTCGTCCGCCAATGCCGAGGTCTGGGCGAAGATGGATTCGGTGAAGTCGCCGGCGGATCGCGTTCAGCTCGCGGAGGAGTTCCCCGGTTCTGCGGCTGCGAGCTGGGCCCGGCTGCAAGCCGCCACGGAGTACTACAACCAGGGTTTCGCGGATCTGCCCAATAACCGCGACGTGGCCTTGCCGAACCTGCAAAGAGCGGTCGCCAACTTCGACGAGGTCGCCAAGGAGGCGCCCAAGGATTCGCCCCAGGCACGAGCCGCGGCGCTTGGTAAAGCGCGTGCTCTCGAGGCTCGCAACGAGCTTCCCAAGGCCATCGGGCAATATGAGCTGGTGGTCAAGAACTGGCCCGAATCGGCCGAGGCCGGGGAAGCCAAGAAACTGGCCGGAGCACTCAGGAGGCCCGAGGCGGTTGCCTTTTACAAGGAGCTTTACGCCTATTCGCCTACCAAGGTGACTCTGCCTCCACTGAGCACGCGGGATCTCAACATGCCGCTCATGCCGGCTCCAGGCTCGGCGCAGCCTGGCTCATTGCCGGCAGAAGAGAGCCCGGACGGTCTGCTCCCCTCGATTCCGCTGCTGCCGCCGCCTCCGCCCTCCCCGGTCACCAGGGGTGAGGCTACCCCATCAAAGAGTTCGGACGCAGGCAAGACCGCCGGGCCAACCGCTCCCGTTCCGTCGTCGGCCGGACTTCCGGAGAGTCCGTTTGATCCCGGTTCGACCCCCAAGGCTGGGCCCGCGTCTCCCTCGCCTGCGGCTCCCAAAGCGGAAGCCGCGAAAGCCGAGCCCAAGCCGGCGCCGGCCGCCCCCAAGGCGGAATCGCCGAAATCTTGAGTGCATAGAGCAAGGCTGCGATCGCCGATCGGATGGTTCCGTGCAGATCGAGCTTGTCGCCATTTCATTGCAGCAGTCTCTTTTCTCCATGTGGCCCCCACCTCTTTCAGAAACGCCGCAGGAATTCGCGGTGAAGCCGCGCACTGACGGCAAGCGGATCGATGCCTATCTGGCAAGCCGGTTCTCCGACTACTCCCGGAGCGTGATCCAGCGGATCATCGAGGCCGAGGCGGTGCACGTCAACGGCCGGCCGGTCAAAGCGTCTTACAAGATCCGCGCGGGAGACCGGGTGCGCGTCTGGCTCCCCGAACTGCCAGATATGACTCCCGTCGCCGAAGACATCCCGATCGAAGTCGTGTACGAGGACGAGACCCTCACGGTGGTGAACAAGCCGCCGGGGATGGTGACGCACCCCGCCAAGGGAAACTGGCAGGGCACGCTCGTCAACGCGCTGCAGTTTCACTATGACTCGCTCTCGACCCTGGCGGGCGAGAATCGCCCGGGGATCGTGCACCGGCTTGACCGCGACACGACGGGGCTTCTGGTCGTGGTCAAGAATGACTTGGCCCACCGCCGGCTGGCCCTGCAGTTTGAACATCGCGAGGTGCACAAGGAGTATCTTGCCCTGGTGTACGGCGCCCCCGAGCGCGACAGCGACTACGTCGAACGGCCGATCGGGTTTCATCCCCTGAGCCGCGAGAAGATGGCAATTCGCACTCTTCAGGATGGGGGAAAACCGGCCGTCACCTATTACGAGGTTGCGGAACGCTTTCGCGGCCATGCGCTGGTCCGCTGCATGCCCCAGACCGGCCGCACCCACCAGATCCGCGTGCACCTGGCTCATATGGGCCACCCGATCGTGGCCGACAAGGCCTATTCGGGCCGGAACAGGCTCACGCTGGGAGATCTGCTCGGGCCGGCCACGGGGAAGCCGATGGCCGCGGGCGATCTCGATCCCGCAGCGATCCTGATCGATCGGCAAGCCCTGCACGCGCACTCCTTGCGGTTCACTCACCCCGCGACGGGCCAGCCTATCCTTCTGACTGCCTCGCTTCCCGCCGACATGACCCGGACGCTTGAAGCACTTCGAATGTACCGTTCTGTTTGATCACTGAGACAGGAATCTTCGTCAATCCTTGCCTCGAGCCTCTTGCTCCTGCTCCTGGCCGTGATCGGCCACCTGGAGAATGACCCGCCACCCATCATCATTCCCCTTGTTCGCACCGCTTCACCTGGCCACTTTCAGCCAGCTATCACTCGATAATCCCTATTTTTCTCGCTTTTGCCCCCTTTTCCCTTGACCTATCCAAAAGTTCATACTACACTTCCGTACATGACAGCCCGAGTGCGTTCCACAGCGATTGGTCACCTGGACGCCGACTGTTTTTACGTGTCGGCGGAGCGGGTGCGGGATGGGTTCTTGCGCGGCAAGCCGGTGGGGGTGCTGGGGAACCAGGGGGCGTGCGTCATCGCCAAGAGTTACGAGATGAAGGCGGCCGGGGTCAAGACGGGCGAGCCAATCTGGGAGGCGCTGGTGAAATGTCCCGAGGGGATTTACGTCAAGCGCGATTTTCGGTGGTACGAGGTCTTGAGCCGGCGGATGCTCGACGTGGCGCGCGAGCTGTCGCCGCGGGTCGAGTATTACTCGATCGACGAGTTCTTCTTCCAGACGGTGGTGGGCAGCGGGCAAACGCTCCAGGAGCTTGCCCTGGCGATCCGCGATCGGATCTGGGATCGGATCGGCGTGCCGGTGACGGTGGGCATTGCCCGGACACGAACCCTGGCCAAGCTGATCTCGGACGCGGCCAAGCCGTTCGGCGCCCTGGCGGTGATCGACCGAGAGGCCGAGGAAAAGCTCCTGGCCGGCCGGCCGGTGACCGAGATCACCGGGATTGCGGGCCGGCGGGCGGCCCGGCTGGCGCCCTGGGGCATCACCACCTGCCTCGACCTGGCGCGGGCCGATCGGCGGCAGGTCCGGTCGCTCCTGACCGCCACGGGCGAGGCCCTCTGGTGGGAGCTCAATGGCGACGCGGTGCAGGCGATCCACACCCGGCGCCCTGCGCACAAGGTGCTGTCGCGGGGGGGAAGCTTTGGCGAATCGACCGCCAAGCCGGTGGTCCTCTACGCCTGGCTGGTCCGCAATCTCGAGCGGCTGATCGAGGAGTTGCGGTTCCACGGCGTGACCACGGGCAAGCTGACGGTCGCGATCCAGTACAAGACCGGCCATGCCGGCGTCGGCCAGAGAGCGTTGCCGGTTCCCAGCGATCGGTTCGACCTCTTGCTCGAGGCGGCCCGCCCCTGTCTGCGCAAGGCGTGGCTGCCCGGCGTCCAGGCCAGCCACATGCACCTGATCGCCGAGGATCTTTCCGCCCGCGGCCAGTACGCGCTGGACCTCTTCGACCCGCCCCAGCAGCGGGCCAGGGCCGAGGCCGTCGCCCTGCTCAAGGAACAGGTCAACGACCGCCATGGCCGGTTCGCCCTCCGCAGCGCCGCCACGCTCCACCTGCCTGCCATCTACCGCGACGTCGCCAATGCTTATGATATTTGTGATATTCGAGGAAAGATATGTTTTTGAATAGTGGCCAGTGGTGAGTTGCGAGTGGCCAGTGGCCAGTGGTCAGTGGCCAGAAAAAGGCGGATCGTCGGTCTTTCAGTTTCTCCGCCGGAGACCGCCGCCTCTTCTCGAGTTTCTTCACTGGCCACTGACCACTGGCCACTGGCCACTCCAGTAACCCATGTGTGTCGGAATTGCCCTGGCATGGAGCGAGTTGCCCACGGAGCTGATTGCACGAAACGGGCTCGATCGCCGCGCTTACGAGCGTGGAGGCGAGCGCGAAGTCCGCTTTTTCTATCGCGACCGCCGGCCCCGGCTGCCGATCTGGCGTGATGGGCGGCTCCAGATCGTGCGCTGGGGCAATGGCCGGGGCCAAAGCCAGTTCCTGCCCGCAACCGGCTGGACCTGGCAGACGACGATCGAGGAGGGATACTGGCGCAACCTGGAGGCCTCCTTCGTGGACATCCCCGCCTCCCTCGGCTTCGATCACGGGGTCTGGTTCCGGATTCGCCAGGGGATCCGGGGAATTCTCGTCCCCGACGAGCATGGCGCGGCCATCGTCTACATGATCTGCGAGCCGGCCAGCCACTATTACCAGATCATGACCCGATCCACCCGCATGCCCGTCCTGATCGAGGAGCGGATCTGAGAAAGTGCATGGAATGGCCGTGTTGTGATAGGCTAATGGTGCAACCGTATTCCCCGGGAGCAACCGCATGTCCACGATCACACCAAGCGAGCCGATGAAGTCACTGGCGGACCCAGGGTGGATCCCATGGCCGCTCTATCGTTTGACCCTCGATCAGTACGAGGCCATGGTGGCCTCTGGTGTCTTCAGCGGGCGAGAGCGGTTTCATCTCATTAACGGGTTCCTTGTGGCCAAGATGACCAAGAATGATCTCCATGCGACGGCCGATGAACTGTGTGGCGACGCGCTGGGAGGGACAATCCCAGACGGATGGCACGTGCGCGCGGCCAAACCGATCCGAATCCCGAGCCAGGCCAGCAAGCCGGAGCCGGACCGGTGTGTGGCCCGGGGGAGCATCCGAGATTACCTCCAACGAAGCCCGGAGCCAACCGACATCGCCTTGGTGGTCGAGATCTCGGACTCCAGCCTGAGCGAGGATCGCAAGCAGGCGGCGATCTACGCGGCCGGCGGCATTCCGGTCTACTGGATCGTGAACCTGGTCGATCGCCAGGTCGAGGTCTACTCCGACCCGAGCCCCTTAGGCTACCGGTCCCGTCAGGATTATCATGCCGGCGAGTCGATCCCGGTCTCCATCGGGGGCAACCAGCTCTCCTCCATCGCTTTGAATGACATTCTGCCCTGACCGCGTCCGGGCAATCACTGGCCCTCAATCGCCTTGATCCGCTCGGCGGCAATACGGGCCGTTGCCGTCTTGGGATAATCCTTGACGATCTGTTTGTAAGATTTCAGGGCGGCCGCGGACTTGCCGGTTTTTTCCAGGTTCTGCGCCAGGCGAAGGGCCGTCGCGGCCGTCGCGGCGAGCTTGTCGGGCGCCTGGGCCTTCGCATCCGGTTTCGGCCCGGCCTTCGCTTTTGGCTCGGCCGTCTCACGTGTCGGGGGAGCTGAGTCGGCCCCTTCCGTTGACGACCGGTCCGCCATCTTCGGGCCGGCCTTCGATTCCGCCTGATCGGTGTCTCCGGAGAAGGCGTCCTCGAAACGGCTGACTCGCCAGGTCTTCGGCTGGTCGGTCCTGCTCCCGCCGCCGGCGCTGACCTTCAGAGAGAGCTTCTTGAGGTATTTCTCCGGGTTCTCGTTGAACTCGTCACGGCAGCCAGTGCAGCAGATCGGAAAGCTCTGGCCCTGGTACGACACCGTGAGCGTGGCGGCGCCGCCGGTGACGATGCACCTGGGCTGCTCGACGGTGGAAGACCCGGCCGCGAACGACTCGCCTTCCTTGGTCAAGCCGATCTCGACGAGCGGCTGGAAGAGTGCCGCGCCAGGTTCCTTGCGGTTGAGCACCAAGGTGTAGCGGATGTAAGCACTCGCCACTCATCACTCGCCACTCGCCACTTTTCAACGAAAGGCCGAACGGCGGGGTCGGGAGACCGCCGCCGAACGAAACAAATTCGCAACGAAAGCAGTCCGGATCAGAGGGCGGCCAAGACAAACTTTGCAGCATGCCAGCCCTCTGCTTCCACTCCATTTTGTTGAAGGAGCGGGACATCAAGGACGATGAGAGAGGAGAGTGAAAGAACGGAGTCCGGGCGATACGGGGAACGACGAATTGAGTCACCCGATGATGGCATGGCCGATGGAGCGGACCCGAGACTCCAAGGTCCAAGACGACCTCATGCCAGGGGATTGGCAGTCCGGATTCCTCGGTATGCGAGCTGGCCTGCGGTCCAAACAGACGGCAATCGCATCATTCCTGGTCCTCGGATGTGTTTTTCGTATCATCCGTTACGCACAGAATTTACCGCTCTGGTCCGATGAGTGCTTCTTGTCGGTCAACTTCATTGATCGCCGATATCGAGAGCTTCTCGAGCCTTTGGATAATGGGCAGATCGCCCCGCCTTTGTTCCTCTGGGCCCAACGATTCATCATCGACCTGGGGGGATTCTCCGAATGGTCCCTTCGATTCTTTCCACTGGTTTGCGGGTTGGCGAGCGTGTTTCTCTTCTGGCACCTGGCAAGGCGAGTTTTCGGAAACGATTCGATCCCCCTTTTGCTGGCGGTCGGGATTTTCGCGGTCAGCGTGCATCCAATTCGCCATGCATCCGAGGCCAAGCCCTACGCCTCTGACCTCCTGGTCGCAATCCTCTTGCTGGTGCTCGCCGCGGAGTGGTTGCGAAGACCGCAACAGGTGCGCTGGATGTGGGCACTGGCCGGGGCCGTGCCGCTGTGTCTCTCGCTCTCCAATGCCGCGGTCTTCGTCGCGGGAGGCGTCGGCCTGGGGCTCGTGTATCCGGTCTGGAAGCACGGAAGCCGGCGGAATCTCGTTGCATTCAGCACATTTGGAATCGCCCTGATCGTCTCGTTCACAATGCTCTACCTGCTGGTCACTCATGGCCAGAGCGCCAGGGCCATCGACGGCTTGAGACGCTACTGGTCCGCCTCGTTCCCTCCGCTTACAGATTTCCCGCGGCTGACGGGATGGTTGATCTCGGCTCATACCGGAAGTGGTTTCGCATACCCCGGCGGTGGATCTCGAGGAGGAAGCACCGCGACCTCGCTCGCCTTTCTGATCGGAGTGGTCGGAATGACGCGCAGGGGTCATGGGGCGATGGTCGCGTGTTTGCTCGCTCCCTTTGCACTCGCCTTTCTTGCTGCGTCGCTCCATCGCTATCCGTATGGATCCGAGGCACGTTTGATGCAGTTCGTCGCCCCCAGTATCTGCCTTCTGAGCGGCCAGGGCGCGGCGATCGTGCTGGGTTGGGTTCGACCTCCGACCCTGCGTCGCAAACTCCTTATGGTTGCCATGTTGTGTTTGGTCGTTTGCGGGATTGTGCCCCAGGTCGTCAGTTCACTTGTCCCGTACCGGATGCTTTATGACCATCAGACGCGTGAATTCGCGCGTTGGTTCTGGGTCAACCAGGCCGAGGATGCGGAACTGGCCTGTTTCGACCTTGATTGCGGCATCGAGCGCCGCGGAACCTGGTTCGGTCGAAAAGCCTGGTATCTCTGCAACCAGATGATATATTCCTCGGGTCGCCAGGGTGCAGTTCTGCGTCGTGACCGAGAAATCCCGATCGATCGCCCGCTGCGCTACGTCTTGTTTGAGGAGTCGCCCGAGAACCCGTCCGCCCGGGATTGGCTGGCCCGAATGGAAAGGAAGCTTGTTCTCAAGGAGTCAAAGGTCTATCACGTACCGGTGACACTGGGAGAAGGACGACCGGCGACCGAGCAGTGGCGAGTTCTCGAGTTCGTTCCCCGTCCCGCTGAATCTCCCGAAGTGATTGCCGTGCAGCAGCCAGGAGATCGGCAGCGACGCTGAGCGGCGTTTGGCCCTGGTAACCGAGAGGTTTTGTTTTCTCGGCCGGCGATCCTGGAAACAGGCTGGTCCCGAGCTGGTTATCAACCATGGTAGTGCCGAGGGGATGGAGGCATGGAGGCCGAGGAGTACGCGAGCACCGACAAGAAGCTGACCGCGTTTCGGCCGCTGTCCTTTGCCGAGCCGGCAGAGCCGACATGGGTGGTCCGCGCGACCTGGTTCTTCGTGGGCCTGGGCATCGCGGTGAGGTTGGTGCGCTATTTCGTGAACTATCCGATCTGGCACGACGAGGCGTTCCTGGCTGTCAACTTCTGGGACCGAGATTACCTCGATCTGCTGCGGCCGCTGGATTATGGCCAGGTCGCCCCCTGGCTCTTTCTGGCGATCGAGCGGACGGCAGTGACGTGGCTGGGATACTCTGAGCCGGCCTTCCGCCTGTTTCCGACGATCTGTAGCGTGCTTTGCCTTCCGCTGCTCCGCCACGTCGCCGGCCGGTTACTCGGCGGGACGGCGCAACTTTTAGCAGTTGCGGTTCTTGCAGTTTCGTTTTACCCGCTCCGCCATGGTGCCGAGATCAAGCCGTACGCCTCGGATCTGCTTGCCGCACTCATCCTGCTGGCCCTTGCCGCCGAATGGATGAGATCACCGCAAGCCAGCCGCTGGTGGTGGGCACTGACGGCATCGGTACCGATCCTGGTTGCCATTTCCTATCCCGCCGTCTTCGTGGCGGGGGGTGTCAGCCTGGCGCTCGCGCCGTCGGCTTTGAGGTCAAATCGTCGGCCGGTTCGACTCGGCTTTATTGTTTACAACCTCCTCCTGGTCGCATCGTTCCTGACCGTCTATTTCGCCTGCACGGTGTTTCAGGCGGAAGCCATGCGCAATGAGTACCGCAACGGGTGCTGGGCTGACGCTTTTCCTCCGCTCGACCGTCCCTGGGCGGTGCCTCTCTGGCTTCTGGACGTCCACGCCGGTAAGATGATGTCCTACCCGGTCGGCGACCGACATGGTGCCAGCTCTTTGACGCTCCTCTGCGTGCTCGAGGGCTGCCTGGCGCTGCACCGGCGCAAGCAGAAAACGACACTGGTCGTCCTGGTCGCTCCCTTTTCTCTGGGCCTGATCGCGGCCTTTCTGGGACGCTATCCCTACGGCTGCGAGCCCCGGATCATGCTGTACGCCGCGCCTTCGATCTGTCTACTCATGGGGCTTGGACTGACGCAATTTCTCTCCCGCATTCGCCGACTGGAAGTGCAGCCCCGGGCGCTCCTGGGAATCCTGGCAGCCCTCGCACTCCTGGGCGGCGGCTTGATGGTTCGAGACCTGGTGAAACCCTATCGGGTGGCCGATGACGTCCGGACGCGCGACTTTGCGCACTGGTTCTGGGCCGAGCAAACCGGCAGCGGCGAGCTGGCCTGCCTGAAGTCCGACATGGGGCTCTCATTTCGTCCCCGTCTGTGGCGGGTCGGCATGTCGGCTGTGTACCTGTTTCACCAGCGGAAGTTCTCCGAGCGGCACCGCCAGCGGAGGCCGGTCGATCTTGATCCTGCGATCTATTCCGAGGACAGGCCGTTGCGGCTGGTTGCTTTCGATCACCTGCCCGCGGGAATCCCGGCCTTCGACCGGTGGTTGGCGGCGGTGGAACGCTCGTTTCGGGTGCAGCGAACCGAGACGTATGTCATCCAGCCGGGCAAGCCGGAAGAAGATTGGCTGCGTGATGCCTACGTCGTGCTCGAACTGATTCCTCGCGAGCCAGTTGGGGCCATGGCCCGGCGCCCTGCTCCGAAGCCGGACGGACGGCGGCTCTGAACCCTTCAAATCAGTCTGGCCAAAGAGGATGGGCCAAGCTAATCTGGAAGCTGAAGGGAGTGGTGAGTCGTTCCGTTGGGGAGGGTTCACCGCTTCAAAATCGACGATCAGTACACAGACGTGACGGGGTTCACCATGCGTAAGGCGGCAGTGATCCTGCCCGACCTGGGGACCGGTCCGGACACGCCGATCGTCGTGAGCTACTGGTTTGCCGCCCGGGGGGAGACTGTTTGGGAAGGGGAGCGGCTGGTCGAAGTACTGGTTGGGCCCGCGACCTTCGATGTCCCCGCGCCGGCGACCGGACGCCTGGTCGAGATCCGCTTGCGCGAGGACGATACGCTCCTTCCCGGGGCCATGCTGGGCTGCATCGCGGTGCTTGACGAGGATAGCGACGACGAATCCAAGGACGAACCGGATCCAGGCAGCGACGATCACGATCACGATCACGATCACGACCGCGACCCGCGTGACCGGCCCCGGCGGTCAGGTCATCGCCCCACATGACCACCTTTCACGAGCGATCCGCCGGCGTCATCCCGTTCCGCCGGGAGGGAGACCGAGGACTCTTGTACCTGGTCCTCCACTCGGCCTCCGTTCGTAATCCGCGCGCCAAGTGGGAATTTCCCAAAGGCGGTGTCGAACAGGGCGAGTCGAGCCGTCAAACAGCCGCCCGCGAGTTCCAGGAAGAGACGGGCATCGTGGACTGGTCGTTCCTGGACGGCTTCGAGCGCACCCTGTCCTACACCTACATCCGCCGGGGGCGCAAGGTCGTCAAGACCGTCGTCTACTACCTCGCCGAGGTGGGTAACTCCGCCCACCCCACCCGCTCCGCGGAGCACGTCGAAGACCCCCATGGCCAGTGGTTCCATTGGGGAACTTTCGAACAGATCAACGAGCTCCTCTACCACACCAAGATCCGCCAGGTGTTCGCCGAGGCCGACGCCTGGCTGCGGAAGTAGATCTCCGTGATCGCCCGAACGGGAGGGATCCAGGTCCGCCCTAATAAAGTTCCAGGACGTGCTCACCGCCATGCTCGGGGTTGCCGATCAGCCTGCCTCCGGCCGGATCGACAACGAAGTCGAGCAGTTCCAGGGGCACCTGGCCGATCAGCACGGGGCAGTTATCGGGTAGTTCCGTCACGTCACTCGGGCAGTCGCGTCCCTGGATCGTCAGGCGCACTGTCCCATACACCTGGACCGGCACCGTTCCGACGCTCGTGCGTGCCTGTCGGACCCGCAGCGGTGCGAGCCCAAGTTGCCGGATCAGTCGGCCCGGCATCGAGAGCATGGTCGCGCCGGTGTCAACGAGTGCGTCGCTGACCTCCACGCGGCGCACCTCATCGCTCTGTATCGCTCCCTGGCCAACCCTGTAAAGGTCCTCCAGGTTTTCAACCCGAACGGTGACAAGAACCCTGCCCATCATTTCGTTATCCATGGCAGCCCCGCGAACCATGATCGCCAGAAACAAGAAGAACCGCGCGGCGACACTATCTCCAAAGTACCACGAACCGGACCAGGGAACGAGCCTGGGGGGAAGCAGAGTCTCGAGTCCCGCAGGTTCCACCCTACCCGGATCGTGGCCGGCTCCGCTATGATGGTGGTTCCAAGGAGAACCGCCGCGATGCCCGAAGAATCCATCCCCGAACCGCCGCGCCCGCACCCTCATCCGGGGCTCTT
>Ga0187888_1003231_pt1 | contig 12987 bp, 9 predicted proteins | sample June2016WEW_7_40_FD_132987 | JGI IMG/M metagenome (GOLD analysis project Ga0187888, IMG submission 132987) | Peatland microbial communities from SPRUCE experiment site at the Marcell Experimental Forest, Minnesota, USA - June2016WEW_7_40 | ecosystem: Environmental > Terrestrial > Soil > Wetlands... | reverse complement strand
TCTCACTGCTCTTGGTCATCTCTTCCACGGCACGGCCCTTTTCCGCCAGCGCTCCGGTGGGGCACACCTGCACGCATTTGCCACAACTCGTGCAAGCTTCCGATTCACCCCACGTCCCAGCGAGGTCAGAAACCAGGCGCGAGTTAATGCCACGGGCGCTAATCTCCCAGACGTTGGCGCCCTCCACCTCCGCGCACACACGCACGCACCGCGTGCAGAGGATGCAGCGGTTTTGGTCAAGCACATAGCGCTGATGCGAAACATCCACCGGCAAGCGCGGGTAGTTGTAAGGGAAACGGACGTGCGTGATTCCCAAACGCATAGCCATGGCTTGCAATTCACAGTGATTGTTGCTCACACAGACAGCGCAGTAGTGGTTGCGCTCCAGCAAAAGGAACTCAGTCGCCATCCGCCGATGCCGCAAAAGCTTCTCGGAATTGGTGGTCACCGACATGCCGTTCTGGATCGGCGTAGTGCAGGCCGGCAGCAGGCGCCCAACCCCGGCCACTTCAACCAGGCAGAGGCGGCAGGAACCCGAAGGGCTCAGCCCTTCCAGGAAGCAGAGTGTGGGGATGTACTTCTTGTTCGCCCGCGCCACGTCCAGGATCGTCTGGCCTTCCCTGGCCCGGCACAACTCGCCGTCGATCCGGGCGGATATTTCTTGCGCCATATCGAATCTCCTTTAGACTAGCCTTGAACTCCCACGGCGTTGGTATCGCGAACGTCGCAACGCAGACAACGTCTTGCCTCTTCTGCAGCCTCCAGGGGGGTCAGCGCCAGGACCGCCTCCTGGAAATCCTTCACACGCTGCTTCGCGGGCAGCGGATGGGGATGGTGTCGCCCACAGTCGAAGACGTGCTCGGGCGGCTTCCGGTCGTACTCCGGATGCGGCAACAGGCTTTCCATGCGCGACTCGCCCATCAATCTCTGGTCGATTCGCCGCGCCGCCTTTTTGCCATAGCCCATAGCGTTGGAGACATTCGAGGCGCCGGATATCAGATCGCCACCCGCATAGAATTTGTCGCGGCTAGTTTGGAGCGTGTACCGGTCAAAGGTCAGCGTGCCATTCTCCTTGATTTCAAGGCCGGAAGCCTTGCAGAAGTCGCGGTCCACTGCCTCGCCCACAGCCAGGATCACGGTATCGCACTTGAAGCTCTGGATTTCTTCGGTGGGAATCGGGCGGCGGCGGCCTGAGGGGTCGAACTCGCCCAGGCGCGTCTTGACGACTTCAATGGCCTTGACGGCGCCGTTCTCTCCCACAATCCGATGGGGCGCCGAAAGGAATACAAAGTGCGCGCCTTCCTGTTCCGCGGCCTCAACTTCCTCCTGGATGGCGGGCATGTCTTTGCGCTCACGGCGGTAAATCACCGTGACCGTCGCCCCCAGGCGCAAGGCGGTGCGGGCGGAATCGATTGCCGCATTCCCACCCCCGATGATCGCCACCCGCCGGCCGAGAGGAACGGGTTCGTTCTTGGCAATCCCTTCCAGGAAGAGGAGCGCCGGCATCACGCCTTTCAATTCCGTCCCGGAGAGGTAAACCCACGCTTCTTTCCACGTGCCGATGGAGAGAAAGACCGCGTCGTACTCAGAGTCAAGACCGTTCAGAAAGACATCCGTGCCCACGCTTTTGTTGAACTCGAACCTGACGCCGAGGCGGCTGATCAATTCGATCTCTCGATCGAGTACGGTCTTCGGCAAACGGTATGCGGGCAGCGCGTATCGTAACATCCCGCCTGCTTCCGCATGGGAGTCGTAGATCGTAACCTGGTGACCGAACAGCGCGAGGTAGAATGCCGCCGTAAGGCCGGTCGGCCCTGCGCCCACCACTGCAACTTTCTTCCCCGTGGCAGCCAACTTACGCGCCGCGACGCGGTCCGCCATTTCGCCAAACCGGTCGGAGAGCAGGATACTGTCCGCGATCAGCCGATGCACTTCGCGCATGTTCACCGATTCGTCAACGGCCTGCCGCCGGCAACGATTATCGCAGGGGTGCTGGCAAACTCTCCCCGTGGACGCCGGCAGAGGGTTATCGAAAATGACCGACTCGAAGGCCTCGTCCAACCGCCCTTCCTTGTAGAGTTGCAGGAAGCGTGGAATGTTCATATGCAACGGGCAACTGTTCTCGCACGGCGAGAGCGCCAGATCCTGGCACACCCCGGCGCGGCAGCGATGGGCGCGCAGATGGTCCTCGAACTCGTGGCGGAAATGCCGCATGGCGGTGAGCACCGGGTTGGGCGCGGTCTGTCCCAAGCCGCACAGCGAGGTGTCGCGAATCATACGCCCCAACTCGTCCAGCGTGTTCAAATCTTCTTCCGCCCCCTTCCCCTGGGTGAAGTTGTTAAGAAGCCGCAGGCCCTTATCGAGCCCCACGCGGCACGGTACACACTTGCCGCAGGACTCGGAGTGGGTAAACTCGATGAAATAGCGAGCCACGTCCACCATGCAGTTGTCGTCGTCCATCACCACCATTCCGCCGGAGCCCATGATGGAACCGAGCTTCGACAGTGTCTCGTAGTCTACCGGCGTGTCGAACATCTCCTGGGGTATGCATCCCCCGGAAGGCCCCCCGGTTTGAACCGCCTTAATCGAGTGTCCATTGATCGCGCCGCCGCCCACATCGTAGACAAAAGTCTTGAGATCCGTTCCCAGCGGCATTTCCACCAACCCGGTGTTCTTCACCTTGCCCACCAGAGAAAACACTTTAGTGCCCGGACTCTTGGCGCTGCCGGTTTCCGTGAACCAAGCCGGCCCCTTGGCGATAATGGGCGCCACGTTGTACCAGGTTTCGACGTTGTTGATGTTGGTCGGGCATCCCCACAAGCCTTTTTGCGCGGGGAAGGGCGGCCTCGGACGGGGACAGCCCGCATGGCCTTCCAGGGAGCTAATCAGCGCTGTCTCTTCACCGCAAACGAACGCTCCCGCGCCTTCCACAAGCTCGATGTTGAAATTGAAGCCGCGCCCCAGAATGTTTTCACCCAGGAAGCCATACTCTTTCGCTTGCTCGATCGCTCGTTTTAGACGGTGCACGGCCAGCGGGTACTCCGCGCGCACGTAGACGATGCCCTGCGCGGCGCCAGTCAGAAAACCGGCGATCGCCATGCCCTCCAAAAGCGAGTGCGGGTCGCTCTCGATCTCGTTGCGGTTCATGTATGCGCCCGGGTCGCCTTCGTCGGCGTTGCAGATGATGTACTTCTTCTCCGCCACTGCCTTCCGCAAGAAATCCCACTTCTGGCCCGTGGAAAATCCAGCTCCGCCGCGGCCGCGCAGCTTGGCCGCTTTGATCTGCTCGATGACCACTTCGGGGCGGTTCTCGATGAGCACGTTGAAGAGCGATAAGTAACCGCCCGCCGCCATGGACTCTTCCACATCATCAGGGTTGATCAGTCCGCAGTTGCGCAGCACGATCTTCTTTTGCCCCTTGAAGAACGGAACCTCTTGCCAGGAAGGAATGGAGGCGTAGCCGTCCCCGTACTTGATTTGCGCGGTAATGTGGTCCCATTCCTCAATCTTGCAGAGCGCCATGTCGGTGGGAATATCTCCCATCATGACGGTGTCAAGGATCTCGTCGACGTAGTTGCTCTGAACGCGGTGGAGGATAATCAACGGCCGGCCCGGGAGTCGAACGTTCACCAGCGGCTCCTGCGCGCAGAAACCGAAGCAGCCGACGCGCGCCAGATGGATGTCCAAACCGCGCTTATCAATGGTATCCGCGAAGGCATGGAACACCGCTTCCGCCCCGTTACCGGCGCCGCAGGTACCCATCCCTACGGCTATGCGAGGACGGAAAGGCAGCAGCTTCGCCATTCCTTTTCCACGAACGACGCTGAACGTACTCAAATCTCGGATGGGCGTCATTTCTTTGCAGTCTCCCTTTCCAGATGCTCTAATTCGCGTTGCAGTGTCTGCTCGTTCATGTGGCCGTAAACCTGGTGATTCACTTCCACCACCGGCGCGAGCGCGCATTGGCCAAAGCACGCCACGGTGCGGAGTGTGAACCGGCCGTCACTCGTATTCAGCGAAATCTTGTCGGCCGCCTCTTCGTCGAGATTCTGAAAGCCCAGGTTGAGCATCAGGCGCTCCAGAAGATCTCGCGAGCCACGCGTGTGGCAGGCCGTCCCACGACAAACGCATATGGTGTTCCTGCCTTGCGGCTCCAGGTTGAAAAGCCCATAGAACGTGACCACGCTGTAAATCCGCGCCAGGGGCGCGCCGGTTTTGCCTGCCACGTACTCAAGCGTATCCCGCGACAGGAACTTGCGCGGCTGGTGGTCCTGGGCTTGCTCCAGGATACTCAGCAGCGCGCCTGGGCGCCCTAGCTGCTCCGCAATCACCTTATCGAGATATTCCTGTTCCGGCTCTGCCAGCGGAACTGAGATCATGGTCGCCATGCACGCACTCCTCCCTCTTCACAAAACAGCTCACCCAGACCCGTGGAAGCCCCGTGGTCTACATATGTTTTGTATATTGCATGCGGTTTGCCATTTGAGGTTAGGTTTAACTTATTGATTTATTTTGCCTTATTGGAATTGCAGAAACGGGCGTTGGAAGCGGATGCGTGGAATGCCGCAGAACTGGCTTGATCTAGATTTGGGTTCGGCTATAGAAAGTGCGACAATTAGTCGCAACCAAAAAATCATTACGGCACGGGTCCCAGAGTTGTCAGAGCACTGCCCGGACATTTTCTCCCTGCGCTCCGCCGATTCTGTTGTGAAGCTCTATGCTTCATGGCGCTTTCACCCAACTTCCGCCTCAGTTCTGCCGGTTCTCATCCACGATCGTGCCATCCGCAGCCATGAGTTGCACTTGCAGGGCCATATGACCCAGAGCGTGTGTGGAGCAGCTTAGGCACGGGTCAAAGGCACGAACCACAACCTCCACACGGTTGAGCATTCCCTCCGACAGTTTCGCGCCATTGACGAAATGCTTGGCCACTTGAAACACGCCGCGACTGAGCGCCAGGTTGTTGTGCCCGGTGGCGATGATGAGATTACCCCAAGCAATCAACCCGTCGTCATCAATGCTTCCGGAAGCATCGCCAGAATCTTGTCGCGCACTTCGCTGGGAAGTGGTCCAATCAAACCGCCCGCAACCACCCAGGCGGGGTGAATTCTCTTCCCTGCCATCCATTCGACGATCTGTTGCCCGATTTGACGTAGACGGTATGAACTGTGGGATGAGTATTCTCCATTCGTTCCTCTTATCGCTACTCGTGCTCCATTCGTTCTCTGATCGCTACTCCTGCTGTCATCCTGAGCGCAACGAAGGATCTCTGCAGTTGTTCGTAATTCGCTCAGTCATGACAGACTGCCGACATCCTTCGCTTCGCGCCGTCGGAAGTCGCGTCATACCCGCGAAAGCGGGAATCCACCACTCCCCGGACGGATAATCGGCCCCCGCTTCCGCGCCGGCGACCTATGCTGACTTTCATTTCCGTGGGCAGGTGCGGATTCCCAGACTTTTGGGAGATACAGAGATTCCCCGGCCCCCGAAAAGGGGAGCCTCAGAATAACAAGGCAGGAAGACTGAAGGCTGATAGCTGACGGCTGAAAGCCGCGCTTAGCGGCGATCGAGCCTGAGTTTCACGAAGTGCGTCGAGCAGGAGATGCAAGGATCGTAAGTGCGAATCAGCTTTTCGCAGACCTGGGCAATCTCAGCTTCGGATTGGTTGAGCACGCCGGGGAGAATCGCTTTGAGGTCATCCTCCATGCGATGGTAATTCTGCGCGGTGGGAGGAACGATTCTGGCAAACTCCACCAGCCCCTGATCGTTAATGCGATAACGATGATAAAGCAGGCCGCGCGGGGCTTCGGTGGCGGCGCAGCCTTCCCCGGCGCGGACTTTCAGCTCCACCCGGCTCGCGGCAGGCTCACGATAGGCCTCGATGAGCGCGATCGCCTCTTCGCAAGCGTGGATCAATTCGATGGCGCGAGCGATGATGCCCATATAAGGATTACGGCAGGGCCAAGAAACGCCGCAGGCGCGGGCAGCCGCGAGCGCCTTGGGCATCAGCTTGTCAAGGTTGAGATTAATCCTGGCCAGCGGTCCGACGAAGTAGCTCGAACCACTGTCAGCGCGCGAAGAATGAAGCGCGGTCGAGTGCGCAATGTGCTCCTCGAGATAGACATGCTCGAAGTCCTGCGGCTCGATGTCCACGCCCTTCGAGGAGACGATTCGCCGCTCGTTCATGGGATATTCGTTGGGATGCGAGACCGACACGAATTCGTAGTCGGGTGCGTAGTCGGGATACGAAAGAGTGAGAACGAACTTCAGCGTCTCTTGCGACGCTTCCAGCGCCCAGCGCAACTCCGAGAGCAGGCACTCGAGTTCTTTGCGGCGCGGAACCTTATAGAAACCGCCCACACAAACGGAAATGGGATGAACCGAACGGCCGCCCAGGACGGCGAGCAGCCGGTTGCCGATCTTCCTCAGGCGAAGAGCCCGTTCAACTGCTTGGGGGTGATCCGCCGCCATGCTGATGACGCTCTCGTATCCTAGAAAATCCGGAGCGTTCAACATGTAGATGTGCAGCGCGTGGCTCTCAATCCATTCGGCACAGTAGAGCAGGCGGCGCAAGGCGCGAATCTCGGGCGGAGGCGTAACCCCCAGCGCGGCCTCGAGCGCATGCACCGCGCTCATCTGGTAGGCCACGGGGCAGATTCCGCAAATCCGGGCGGTGATATCGGGCACTTCCTGGAAATAGCGCCCTCGCAGAAACGCCTCGAAGAAGCGCGGCGGCTCGAAGATGTTGATCTTGACTTCGCGCAGTTCCCCGCCCTCCGACCTGACGTAAACTCCACCTTCGCCTTCAACGCGGGTCAGGTAGTCGATCTTGACGGCCTTTTCCCCGTTCGTTTTCCCATTCGCCATGTCGAAAACCCTCTTTCTCGACGGTAGCACAGGCACTCTTGCCTGTGGCGTGTCCACTGCATCTGCGAACCTTGCGCACAGGCAGGAGTGCCTGTGCTACTTCAACGGTTGGACAGGCAGGAGTGCCTGTCCCACTTAGGCGGCCTTCTCGATCTTGTCGCTCGCGGACCGGAACACGTCTGCGTATCCGGTGAAGCCGCGAAGCAGTCGCACCAAGTCGGGACGGTGCATGCCCTCCTGCAGGAGTTGATGGCTCAATGAATCCGCATTTGCGGCTGGCAGTGGCCCGAAACAACCGTAACAGCCGCGATTGTAAGCGGGGCAGATGGCGCCGCAGCCGGTTTGAGTGAGCGGTCCCAGGCAAGGCGTGCCATGCGCGACCATTATGCAGACGGTGCCGCGCCTCTTGCAATCCAGGCATACCGTGTTCATGGGCACACGAGGTACACGCCCCACCAGCAACTGGATAATGACTTCCAGAAGTTGCAGCTTGTTGATTGGGCAGCCGTTCAACTCGAAGTCCACCGGCACGTGGGTGGAGATGGGCGTAGACAGATCCAGGGTGTGGATGTAATCCGGCGTGGCGTAGACCGCCCTGGTGAATTCCTTCACATCCCCCCAGTTCCGCAAGGCCTGGATTCCCCCCGTGGTCGCGCAAGCCCCGATAGTGACCAGAAACTTCGATTCCTGGCGTACCTTCTGGATGCGCTCCTCATCTTCGGCGGTGGTAATCGATCCTTCCACCAATGCAACGTCGTAGGGACCCGGCACAATTTGCGATCGGGCTTCCAGGAAGTAAGCGACCTCGACTTCACCCACGAGGGCCAGCAAATCGTCCTCGAGGTTCAGCAGGCCCAACTGGCAGCCATCGCAGGAGGAGAATTTGTAGACTGCAACCTTAGGAAGGGTACTGGCAGGCATCTTAAAAGTCCTCCTTGCCGAAGAAAGGTTCGATCGCCGCAAAGTTCAGCACAGGGCCTTCCTTGCAGATAAATGTGGGGCCGAACTGGCAATGGCCGCAGAACCCGATGGCACATTTCATATTCCGCTCCATGGAGAGGAAGATGGCTTCCTTCGGTATGCGGCGGGCCAAGGCCTCGTAGATCACGAAGCGCATCATGATCTCCGGGCCGCAGGTCATCACCACAGTCTGCTTGGGGTCAACCCGGATGCGGTAGAACAGGGCGGGGACCACACCTACCAGCCCGTGCCACTTCTCGTCGGCCAAGTCAACGGTCGTGTGGACCTCGATGCCGCCGGCCTGCCAGCGTTCGAACTCCGCGGTGTAGAGGAGATCGGCGGGCGTGCGCGCGCCGTAAAGCAACACCACTCTGCCGAAGTCTTCACGGTGGCGCAAGATGGAGAGCACCACGGGGCGCAGCGGCGCCAGGCCGATCCCGCCAGAGACCATGACCAGGTTCTTGCCGCGTGCTTTCTCGACCGGCCACGAACTGCCATACGGCCCCCGAAGACCGACCATATCACCCGCTTTGAGACGCCCAATGGCGCGCGTGACGCTGCCCGCATAACGAATGGTGTGGCCCATCACGTGGGGTGTACCGGGATCGGAACTGATCGAGATGGCGACTTCTCCGAACCCCGGCAGGTAGATCATGTTGAACTGGCCGGGCGCGAAGTGATACGTCGCGGACTGGGCCGTGTTCATGAAGACCATGGAAAAAGTTGAGATACCGTAGGCCTCGGGTTGGACGTCCTCGATCAAAGCCGAAAGAGGCACCATCGGATCCGGCATCATACGCAATTCTACTGCGGTTGGGGCTAAGCTCATCGTTGGACCTTCTCGCGAATGGCTTTAACTTCTTCGGTCAAGTCGATTCCCACGGGGCACCAGGTGATGCATCGGCCGCAACCCACGCACCCTGAGCTCCCGAACTGGTCAACCCAGGAAGCCAGTTTATGGGTTAACCACTGGCGGTAACGCGCCCGAATGGTGGGGCGAATGTTGCCGCCGTGCACATGAGAAAACTCCCGGACAAAACACGAATCCCAGAGGCGGGTCCGCTCCGCGGCCGTGGCCTTCAAGTTACAAGTGTCTTCCACGGTGACGCAGAAGCAGGTGGGGCATACACTCGTGCAGTTCGAACAGCTCAAACATCGCGCTCCCACCTTGTCCCACTGCGGGGATTCGAGGTTGTCGTAAAGCAACTTGGGCAAGTCTTCAGTTCTAAGCTGTTTCTCAATGGATCGTTCGGCCTTCTGAAGGGCTTGCGCGGCGCGGCCCAGATCGAATGCGGAGGCGCGCTCCCAGGAGGTGTTGCGCAACATCTCCGAGCCCATTTCCGAACCCACTTCCGTGACGAAAGCATCCGGCAATTCGGTCAACGCCAGGTCGAACCCTTCAGTGGCCTTAGGACCGGTCTTCATCGAACTGCAGAAGCAGGTGGAATAGGCGCGTCCGCAGTGGGTCGCCAGAATAAAAACACGCTCCCGCTGGCGCGCGTAATGCGGGTCGCGGAATTCGCCCGACAGGAAAACGCGATCTTGGACAGCGATGGCGCTCAACTCGCAGGCTCGAACGCCAATGAACGCCCGCAACGGAATTGTCTCCTCCGCCGGCTTAAACACCCACTTCCCGTCCGTCTTCTCCACCGAGAACAGCTTCAAATTGGGCAGATGAAGAAACCTTTTCCAGCTTTGCGGAGTCACACCGTAACCGAAATATTCCTGAGACTGGGTTTGCTTCAAGCGATACTTGCCCGGTTCTTGTTCCGCCGTCCAACCGACCGGAAGGTCCTCGATCGCCGCGATCTCATCGAGCACCACCGCCCCGTCACGCACGGTTGGGCCCACCAAGCTGAAGCCGGAAGCTCGGAGATTGTCAAAGACCTTCTGTAAAGCCAGTTTGGATATGATGACGTTCGCCGAAATTCGGGGAAGGTCTTGTGCCATGAGAATCAAGCCTCCTGGAGGCGAGAGTTTCTATCGGTCTGCTTAGCGCCTCCGTGCCTCGGGCAACCAAGTGAACTTTGACACGGAGCACACCACGGACGTAGCCGAGCAACCTGTAGGCCAAATAGAATTTCAAAATCGGGAAAGCATGTTGACAACTACAACACTTTTAAGGGATGGGCTCGGACATATGCGCCGCGAAAGTGCTCGAGCCCTGGGTTCGCGTTTTGTGGGTTTTTCCTCATGTGGATAGAGGCTATCTGGCAGGGACACCATTCCCGTTAACTGGGTCAAGACACGCACCGCCACTCAAATCAGGTAAATGAGCTGCATTGTCATTCTGAGCGCAGCGAAGAATCCCCGCAGTTGCTGCTCGAGTGGACTTTACTCTCCCAATGCCCTGCCAGTTCGGGTAAAATCGCCCGCTGGAAGTAAGTGCGGCAAGCAACAAGCCCCCGACAGCAGGTTACATGATCGCTACCGTCACGCTGAATCCGGCAATTGACAAGAGTCTAACGGTTCCCCGCTTCGAGGTTGGCAAGACTAACCGCGGAGAAGTCGGGCGAACCGATGCGAGCGGCAAAGGAATCAATGTCGCCTTGGCGTTGAAGCAATTCGGCGCGGACGTTTGTGCGCTGGGCTTCACTGCGGGAAGCAACGGCCACTTCATCCTCGAGGCGCTCGCGTCGAGCGGCATCCCGGCGGACTTCGTCAGCGTCCCGGGTGAAGCGCGCGTCAACCTGAAAATTCGCGATCCCATCTTTCGCACGGAAACCGAACTCAACGAGCCCGGGTTCCAGGTGCTTCCCACCCATCTCGATGCGATGAAGGAAAAAATCAGAGAACACGCCCCGCGCTGCGAGGTGATGACCTTCTCGGGAAGCCTGCCGCCCGGCGCCCCGCCCGAGACCTATGCAGAACTGATGAGGATCGCCAAGGCCTTAGGGTCAAAATGTATGCTGGATACCGGCGGCGCGGCGCTGAGATTGGGGATCGAAGCCAAGCCCATTCTTGTCAAACCCAATCGAGCCGAAGTTGAAGAGCTACTTGAGCGTTCCTTGCGCACCGGGCACGATCTGGCTGACGCCGCCCGCAAGTTGCTCGAGATGGGCGCTGAAATGGCCCTCATCTCGCTCGGGCCGGAGGGCGCCGTGGCCGCCAGCGAACGGGAACTGCTGGCCGCGCTGCCTCCAAAGGTGGCGGTGCGGAGCAGCACCGGGGCTGGAGACGCGATGGTGGCGGCGTTCGCTTATGGGGAAATCACTCACCGTTCGTTTCGTGAGTCGTTCCGCCTCGCCATGGCCGCAAGCGCCGCCTCCGTGACCCTGGAAGGCACGAAGTTCGCCGATTGGGCAGCCATCAATCGCTTGCTGCCCGAGGTGCACGTCGAGGATTTGAGCAACGCGTAAAGGATGAAGGCTCGGCGATTTCTCTAGCCTCTTAGGAGACTCGGGAGGAAGTAATGCGTAATCCTAACAAGGCCTCACTGGCCTGGTTGCTTGCCGGTTCATTGCTGCTTTCCGGCAGCGGGACGCGGCCCGGTGCACGAATTCTCCTCGCCCGGAGCAGAAGCGGCATCGCCGCGCCTGCGGCGGTTTCCGCGGCTGACGCTGACCTCACGCAATACGTGAATACCTATGTCGGGAGCGCCGGGGCCGACATGGGAAACACCTTTCCCGGAGCGGCCCAGCGCTTCGGCATGATTCAGTGGAGTCCGGATACGCTGCACGGATTTGATCGGAGGCACGCCAGCAGCTACTTGTATAGCGACAACGCAATCCGCGGATTCAGCCTCACTCACTTGAGCGGCCCCGGCTGCCAGATCATGGGAGATGTACTCATCACTCCCGTCGTCGGGTCGATAAACGACTCACCCGCGGCGGACCCGGGACGCTACGCGGCCAAGTTCTCCCATTCCAACGAGCAAGCTTCACCCGGGTACTACTCGGTTGCTCTCGACAACGGGACCAAGGTTCAACTTGCGGTGACGACAAGGGCAGGTATCGGCAGCTTTGCATTTCCAGCTTCCGCTTCCTCTGGCTTGCTCTTTAACTTGGGCCGCAACGGCAGCGGCGTAGACAGCGCTTCAATTGACATCGCGGGCGACCGCATCGTTACGGGAAGCGTTTCCAGCGGCCGTTTTTGTGGCATGAAACAGAACAAATACACGGTGTATTTTGCCGCGGAGTTCAACCGCCCGTTCACTCGTTTCGGAACCTGGAGCGGTCCGTCGCTCGACCCGGGCAGACGTTCCTTAACCGGTGCTAAATCCGGCGGCTTCATCGAGTTCGACACGACAGCCGGCCAGGTGGTCGAGATGAAAGTCGCCCTCTCCTACGTCAGCGCCGCGAAGGCGCGGAAGAACCTCGAGGCCGAGATTCCGGGATGGGGTTTTGACGTCGTGCGCGAAGCGGGCCACGAACGGTGGAAACACGACTTGGGATTGATCGCGGTGAGCGGGGGAACCGATGACGAGAAGCGCGTGTTTTACACAGCCCTCTATCATGCGCTTTTGCACCCGAATATCTTCAACGATTTTGACGGCCAATACATCGGTTTTGACCATCAAATTCACCTCGCGCAGGGCATCACCATCTACGCCAACTTCTCCGGATGGGATATCTATCGCTGCCAGGTGCAGCTTTTAGCGATGCTTTTTCCGAAGGAAAGCAGCGATATGGTCACGTCGCTGGTGCTGGCGGCGCAACAGGGCGGAGGGCTGCCCGTCTGGCCCGTGGCGAACAGCGAGGCATGTGTGATGGTGGGGAACCCGTCTTCGCCGATCATCGCCAGCATTTACGCTTTCGGGGCGCGGAACTTTGACGCCAAGGGCGCGCTGGCGGCCATGGTGAAAGGCGGCAGCGATCCGGACGCCCACGAACAACTCTGCCCGGAATGGGACAATCTGCCCGATTATCTCCGCCACGGCTATCTCGGCCCGGACACCATTCGCTCCGATAAACTCCATAGCGGGCCCTCCCAAACTTTGGAGTTCACGACTGCGGATTTTTCCATCGCCCGATTCGCACAAGCCATCGGCGACACAACCACTTACAGGACCTTCATGAAAAGGGCGCAGTTCTGGAAGAACATTTTTGACCCACGGACCGGCTACATCGCTCCGCGGAGGCTAGTGGCCAATGCTTAACGGCGAGGGGTTCTCTTCACTCCTGACTCCTGGAGGTTGAATGGTGCGACAAAAACTGCAGC
>Ga0187888_1003230_pt1 | contig 12987 bp, 7 predicted proteins | sample June2016WEW_7_40_FD_132987 | JGI IMG/M metagenome (GOLD analysis project Ga0187888, IMG submission 132987) | Peatland microbial communities from SPRUCE experiment site at the Marcell Experimental Forest, Minnesota, USA - June2016WEW_7_40 | ecosystem: Environmental > Terrestrial > Soil > Wetlands... | reverse complement strand
TACAACCCCGACTCTCCGCCTGCTCCATCGGGTAAAGATACCGCATCGCGACTCGGTTGTCCAGAAGAAGTTACAAATATCTAAGGCTTATTGCACTTGGAGGATTGAACAAATTCACCCTGCCCGGTGCGCCAACAAGGTTTCCCCAATCGTGCCGGTCGGTGTACACTGGCGAGTCTTGCCATGGACGACACTCGATTCCCACGAGGAGTGTTTGATGAACCCGCCGGGCGCGGATAAAGTGCGCGATGTGCTTTCCCAAGGGCACTGGGACCAGGCGGTCGCGTTGCTGCAACAATTCGATCCCGCGGTGGCCGCGGATGTCATGATGGAGATCCCGTTTGAAGAGCAGCGGGTTCTCTTCCGCATCATGCCGGATGATTTTGCCGCCACTTTAGTGAGCCGCTTTCCGTACTACCACTCTTACGTCCTGCTGCACACGCGATCGATCGACAGTTTGCGCGCGATTATCGACAAGATGGAGCCTGGCGAGCGGCTGATGTTCTTCGATGAACTGCCTGGCGAGGCCTGGCAGCGCCTTATGGATGAACTCTCCGGCGAGTATTCCCCCACCGGCCAAGGGGGAGAGGGTGCGGCCGCAGAGGCCACGGGCGCCATTGCCAAGCCTGCCCCGGCGGCCGAACCCATCGCCGAGGCCGTGCAGGTTGAAAAGTCTTTCCTCCAACCCGACGGCCGTCAGATTCAAGTGATCGCACCCACGGACTTATCCCTTGAGCCCAATGCCATCACCGCTCTCCTGGGACCTTCGGGTTCGGGGAAATCCACACTCTTACGAATCCTCACGGGTTTGATTCAACCCACCAAGGGCATTGTCCTGTGGCACGGTAAGCCGCTACACGATTGCGCTCCCAACCTCGCGATTGTTTTTCAGAGTTTTGCCCTCTTTCCATGGCTCACGGTCCTCGACAATGTGGAAACTCCGCTGCTGGCGCGGGGCATGGAACATTCCGAGCGCCACGATCGCGCCATGCGCGCCCTCCACGCCGTAGGATTGCAAGGGTTTGAAACGGCATATCCCAAGGAACTCTCCGGAGGCATGAAGCAGCGCGTGGGCATTGCGCGGGCCCTGGCGGTGGAGCCGGAGATCCTGTTTATGGACGAACCCTTTTCGGCCCTTGACGTCCTGACCGCGGAAAACCTGCGCGGCGAACTGATGGAGCTGTGGCTGGGGAAGAAAATCCCGACGCGCAGTATTTTCCTGGTCACCCACAACATCGAAGAAGCGGCGCTGCTGGCGGACCGCATCCTGGTGCTGGGGCGAAATCCCGCCCGCATCCGCGCGGACTTCCGCATTCCACTAAAGCAGCCGCGGGACCGCAACTCCGCCGCATTTCTGGTTTACGTCGATTACATATACAAGTTGATGACGCAGCCCGAACTTGAGCCGGCGCTGCCCTCCGCAAGGGCGCGGGCGGCGAAAGCGCCCTACCCCATGTTGCCTCATGCGAGGCCAGGCGGCATCGCGGGATTGCTCGAACTGCTGAATGACCGGGGCGGAAAGGACGACTTGTACCACATCGCGGACGAATTGCTGATGGAAGTTAATGATCTTCTCCCCATCACCGAAGCCGCGACTCTGCTAGGTTTCGCGCGGACGGAAAAGGGCGACGTGGAAATTACGGACAAGGGACGCGAGTTCGCGACCGCGGGCATCACCACGCGCAAAGCCCTCTTCCGCGAAGCCGCTCTCGCCCATGCCAACCTTCTTCAGCAGATCAGAAACAGCCTCACCAGCAAGTCTGACGGAGCGATGCCACTGGAGTTTTTCCGGGATATCCTGGACGAACACTTTTCCGAAGAAGAGACGAAACGCCAGATCGAAACTGCTTTGCACTGGGGCCGGTACGGCGAGATCTTCTCTTACGATTCAGAAAGCGACAAGCTGTTCTTGCACCGGCTTGAACACCGGGGAGATTCTGACCGTGACCTGCTGCACCAGGAATAATGCCACCACCACCCAAAACCTCTTCCGGAGTTCCGCCGTGGGGAGTTTTTCCCGCTGCGGTTCCCTCCCTTTTGCGAGACCTGCCGATCCTGATTGCCGGATTTGCGCTCTTTTACGGCTTGCTCACCTTTGCGCGCTACGGCATCGGCCCCGTCAATACCCAGGCAGAAATTCAGCTTTACCTCGGCGCCTTGCCAAAGTATGCCTTTTTCTCTGTTGTGCGGATCGCGATCGCGTATTTTCTCAGCCTGACTTTTACTTTGGTTTACGGATATGTGGCCGCATACAATGCCAGGGCGGAACGACTTATGGTTCCGCTCCTGGATATCCTGCAATCCATTCCTGTCCTTAGTTTCCTCCCCCCTGTCATGCTGGCGATGATAGGGTTGTTTCCTCACAGCCAAATAGGAGCGGAGTTGGGATGCATCGTCCTAATCCTGACGGGGCAGGTCTGGAACATGACCTTCAGTTTCTACTCTTCCCTGAAGAGTATTCCGCGCGAGATGCACGAAGCCGCTCAAATCTACCGCTTGAGTTGGTGGCAGCGGCTGTGGCAAATGGAGCTTCCCTACGCGGCGATCGGGCTCATTTGGAATTCCATCATGTCGGTGGCGGGCGCCTGGTTTTTCCTGATGGCGTGCGAGATGTTTGTATTGGGAGATCGTGACCTGCGGCTTCCCGGGCTGGGCTCTTACCTTCAGACCGCGGCGAACGCGGGCGATTCACGGTCCATCGCCTGGGGCTTGGGAGTCATGGTCGCGATCATCGTCCTCATCGACCAGTTAGTTTGGCGCCCCACTATAGCCTGGGCGGAGAAATTCAAATTTGAGCAGGTCGAGGCGGCCGAACCCACACACTCACCCATCCTGGACCTCTTGCGCCGCTCGAAAATCATCCCGCTTGCCGCGCGGGTGTCTATCTGGCCGGCGCGGGAGGCGTTGAACCTTCACTTTGCCAGAACCAACGCGAGGGCCGGCGATCATCCCCGCAGGGTTCCCCTCATGAAATGGGCGTGGCGAGCGCTCTTGTTTGCCGGACTGGTAGCCGTTGCCTATGCGGCGATCCGAATGAGCCAGATGCTTCTGGGATTGTCGAGCGCGGAAGTTTGGGGAATCCTTCGAGGAGCCGGAGCAACATTCCTGCGCGTGGAAGCTACTCTGGTGTTGGCCGGGCTTTGGACAATCCCTGTCGGCATCTACGTCGGTTTGCGACCGAGACTTTCCGCGCTTGTGCAGCCGCTGGCCCAAATTGCTGCCTCGGTGCCCGCAACGGCTTTGTTCCCGGTCGTTCTCCTGATGCTGGTTCGGATCGGCGGCGGGATGGGGATCGGTTCCATGGTCCTGCTGCTGCTGGGCACGCAATGGTACATCCTGTTCAATGTCATCGCCGGCGCTAGCGCCATTCCTACGGATTTGAAAGAAGTGTGCGGCTTGTTCCGGCTGGGAAAAGTCGAACGATGGCGGAAATTGTTCCTGCCAGGGATTTTCCCTTACCTGATCACGGGGTTCATCACCGCTTCGGGCGGCGCCTGGAACGCCAGCATCGTTGCCGAGTATTTCCATTTTCGGGGAGAAACACTTTCCACTGTGGGGCTGGGCGCCGTGATCAGCCACGCCACTGACACGGGAAACTTTCGCGTGCTGCTGGCGGCCACCATGTGCATGGCCGCGATGGTGGTCACCCTGAATCGCCTCATTTGGCGCCGCCTTTACGGCTTGGCATCCACGAAGTTCAAGCTGGAAACCTGATCCGCAGATCTCACAGAACAATAGCAGTCTCGATGGCCTTTAGGCCGCCTGTTGAAGACTGGGTCCCGCGGCACCGCCGAGCGTGGTCACCTGTCGCGATGCGCAATCGGGAGTTCCACGACGCGCACTTCCACGTCGCGGTCTCGCAAGATTCCCAATACCTGACCTGAGCCATCCGCCACGACACTGGCTCCGCCGTAAGTCTGTCCCTTCCAGGGGCCGTGCATGATGACTCCCACCAAGTCCGTACCCACCACCGGGCATCTCCACGCCTCGGCGCGACGAGCGACGAGCTGCTCAAGGTCCTTTTCGTGTTGGGGCCACTTGTCGAGCTCGGCGGCCCACCCGTAGGGCACCAACACCAGGTCAGGTTTGAGTTGGTTGATGCGTTCGGCGTATGCATCCACAAAGGTGTCGGCACAAATCAGGATGCCGATTCGACCATACTCCGTATCCACGGCGCCAATTCCTTCCGGTGCTCCGACCGCGTACGGCGGGTCCATCAGGTTCGCCAGGACGTTCAGCTTGCGATGCTTCCACAGCAACTTTCCGGTTTTGTCGACGAGGATGGCGGAATCGTAAAGCTGCTCGCCGTCCTTCTCATCAAGTCCCAGCGCGATCATCAAACCGTATTGGCGGGCCAGCGCGGCGATGCGGTCGCTGTCCGCGCCGGGGATGGGTGTGGCCAAACGATGCGAGTCAGGATTCTGCCAGCCCAGAATGACTGATTCAGGAAATGCGGCAATGTCCGCCCGCTCAGCGCGAGCTTGCTCAAGCGCATACTCAATGCGCCGGAAATTACCTTCCCGATCGCCATCAATCGCCAGGATTTGGCATACGGCAATTCGCACCATCGGAGGGCCCACTTTGGGCAGGGCGAGCCCCGGGAGCAAGCTCAACAGAATTGTCGCGCCCATAGGTTGATCCCTCGAATCTGCTTCTCCATAGTTTTGTGTAACTGCATCCCTCGCGCTCGCGGGCAGGCGAGGTCCGTGCTGGGCCGCCCTGCTTGCTCCCTGGGGGCTTCGATCCTTAGTGATGACTCTGCAAGTAGTCTCGCTCGTCCAGGGCCGTCCAGGATTTTACCGAGCGGATTTCCTCGCTTGGCCGATGCGGATAGACCACCGCCTTGCCGTCGATGGCTTGCGCCTTGATCATTTGCAGGAAATCAGCGGCATGGGCAAGATCGCCGATGCGCGCAATGTGATCGCCCGCGTCGATCTCGCCGGCAGCCATCAACTCCAGCGTGCGCGCGACATCCCAGGGCGAACCGCCGCTCGAGCCCGTGATGTTGATTTCCTTGTAATGCACAAGGCTGGTGTCAAATCCCACTGTGTCCTCGTCCTTCTTCAATCCCCCGAATAGGTTCAGGACGGCGCCGCGGCCCACCAGGTTCTGAGCGTCGGCAATAACCTGGCGAGCGCCGACGGCGACGATCACATCGTCAGCCCCTGCGTAATTGGTCAAGTCGCTGACCGCTTGCTTCAAATCCTCGTGTGAAGGATTGAGGGTGCGCAGCGCGATGCCCAGTTCCGCGGCGCGAGGGCCGAAGAGTCTCCTGACCACTTCCAGGCGCGATTCCACCAGGTCTGCGGCCACAATCGCGCGCGGACGATAGCTCATGGCCAGGGCCACGTGCATGCGTCCCATGGCGCCGGCTCCCAGCACCACCGTTACCCCGCCGGCCTTCAGCCCTTTCACGACACCGCGCGGGCCGAGCGGACTGCCCTGGGTCAAGTGAACGTGGTGATCCTGCGCCGAGATCACGCAGGAAAAAGGCTCGCTCAACGCCGCGTGGGCGTAAGGCAGGGCGGGGTCGGGAAGCGGAAGCAGGCAACCGGCGGCGAGAATCTCCTCGGTAATCAGGATGTATTCCGCCAGATGCCCACCCAAGGTGTAGCCCACCGCCACCTTGTTTATGCCCCGCGCGTGGTCACGGTAGCGCTCGCGATGGTTGATGGGCGCACTATCCACGGCGGGTTGGACCACGTACCTCTGCCCGGGGCAGTAGCGGGCGCGCAGGTCCGAGCCGACCTCCACCACGGTTACGGAGCCTTCGTCCCCAAGAATGAGGGGGAAGCGCGTGATGTCCCAGCCAGAGAGGAGGGGGTGGTTGGGCCCTTGTTCGATCAGTTTTATGAGCGAGGTGCATATCCCGGCGGCGTCCACCCGCGCCAACATCTGCTGCGGGCCCGGGCGGGGCGTCGGTACCTTGCGCACAGCTAAGTGGGAAAAGCCGGCCCCGTCCAGAACGACGGCGCGCATTTCATCCGGAATATTAGGCACGGTTTGGGATCCTTCTTCCACCTTATTGCTTGCCATAGAGGGGTTCAGTTTAGAGCATTTTCCGTGCGGATGCCGCCGAAAAATCTAGTTGATTTTTTGGGCCGCGACAGCGCGCTCTCTGGCGCGCCCGACGAGGGTGTCGAAGGTCGCTTTTCGTCTGGCCGACCCTCCGTGCAGGGCCGGTCCAACTCGGGCTCAGGATTGCCAGCATCGCCATCCTGGCGACCCTGTGTCGGCTGGAAGCCCGCGCTACACCCGAAACCAGGACGGCTCATCAATCGCAAATGGGTTGTATGATGCACGAAGAAACCCGTGAAAAACCGAATTGATCTGACAAACTGTCGTTCAAAAGCCGCAATTTTCTGCAAAATGGGCATCGGTTAAACAAAAATGTCCGAATCTAAGACATAAATGTCCGACTTTTTCCCGGGCAATGTGCCCGAGATTTGTTTGTTTTCATAGACATTCCGGCTTCGAACGTATTTTTTTAACATCTTTTTTTCTACTCACCTGCCGGAAATGGGCCACGGAGTGGGTGGCTTCGGCCTCCGGCGTCGATCCCTCGGGGGCCCTGGAGGCGGCCGATCTCGGAGCCCAACTACCTTTATTTTCATGAATATCGTGGCTATACCGACTTAAGTCTCTTGTTTTCATGAATATCGTGGGAGTAGCCAAAACTGACATTTTTTCTACACGTGTTTTCAATAACATCGTGGGAGTAGCCTCATTTTTTAATTCCCCTTTTTCACTCTGCTCGCGACTCTGAAGCGAAGTAAATATTTTTGTATCATATACATACATTTTTCAGAATTTCCTCGGCTCGGCGCCTAAGTACCTTCTTTTTCTAAGATATCGTGGCATACCTCGCTCGTTTGCGGGAGTCGCGCTTTACTCTTTCGGCGCTGGATACCGGGGGCTAGGTGCCGGGCTACGGATCTTCTCTAGCACCCAGTCCCCAGTACCCAGTACCCAGCGACAGTGTGTTATTTTACCCACCCGACAATACTCCGCTAGATATGTAGCACGATGGCGACCAGAGGCTAGGTGAATAGGGACAAATTTTCCGGCGGGAGGGACTTTCTGTGGAATTAATCTCGGCTCGGCCGCTCACTGGACGCCGCGTTCCCCGTACGCTGTCATTCTGACATATGCGGATGTCATCCCGAGCCCTTGGGCAATCAGAAGATCGAGTGATCGGGTCATGGAGCCATTGAAAACGTTGCGGCAACGGACATTGGTTCATCTTCTCACCTGACAATACCGATAGCCGGAGGCGGTGGCCCTCCATCACCGAATCCTCGTTGCTGCCCTTTTGCCGATCAGTCTTTTCCTGGGGGGTAATCCCGCTTCCCAACCTCGCCACGAACGTGGGTGGGTTGGCGTGGATGTTTCGGACGAGTCACGTGTCCAACACGAGGGTCTCTCTGCGAGTGGAGGCCGCGCGTGTGCCCTGGGCGGCTCTGCTTCACAATCTCGATGGGTCCTATTTTAATGCGTTCGACTTCCTGGCAATCAAATCGATCCAGGATTCGGCGGAGGGGTCGGTGGAAGACCACGAGTAGGGCCAAAGTCGCCGTAAAGCCGATCAGAGGCCAGACGATTGTTATGAACTGCACCCACCTCATTATTTCCACCCGCACAGTTCCTCCCGCTCCCCTTGAGCGCAACCGGCCTTGAGAAATCCAAAGGCGGCAAGCCGATTGGCTCACGTTCAAAAATTCCGCCGCTTTGATGACCTTGACAGAGATGAACGGTTGTTTCAATTGGAGGAAAGGCCCATGGGCTTTATTCCGTGGCAGGAAGGCTTGTAGGCTTTTTTCCGGTCTTGTGGACGTGGTGGATCCTGCCGTTCTTGAACTCGATGCTCGTGCCTTTGTACCGAAGGACCAAACTATCTCCGAGGGCTTCTCGCACTTCTGGAGGGCCAAGGATTTGCTCGACCTCCGATGGCGTCATTTGTCCGAGAGCCTCTCCCAAATAAATCGGCAAAGCTTCATTGATTAGCGTTCGTATGCCGGAGCCGGGCTGGACCATCTCCGCGACAACCAAATACAAGTCCAGGGTGTGGTCAAGCATTTGTCGGACTGTCCAGCCCATACGCTGTCCTAAATAGAAATAGGTATGGGTGACCTCCTCTAATTTTTTTTCTGGCCAATTGGGGTCTGGGGGGCTCAGAGCCGGACTACTGAGTTGCGCGGGGCCGAAGAACAGCGCGACCTTAAAGAGGTCCAATTCTTCTGCCGTTGATTCCTTAATATGCTCAAGGCTCTTAATGCCCTTCCTGATTCTATCGATTGCGGCCCTGGAGTTGCGCTTAAAGTTCTCTGGGTCCAATTGCCTTGCGGGTTGTGCCCATGAAAGCCCTTTTTGCGCTCGCAGCTCGGCTGCGTCACTGTATCGGCGTTGCGCCTTGATATTAGGCCGCGAGTGGGGCACGAAGAGGACACGCTTCCAGTGCTTCTTTATCTCCCTCAATCGGCGGTCTAGCCATTTGTCGATCTTGGAAAATTCCCCTTCATCGCTCGCATGAATCAAGCCGACCAACTCATCATCTTTTACCACAACGGGCTGTGAAGCTAGGATTCCGGCAGCCGATCGGAAGGCCTCTTCCCTAAGGCCTCCTACTCCACCCTCGGTAAATTGGAAGGCGTCTCTGAGCTTGGTGTCCAGATTGATGTTGGAGTTGGTCCGCCGACGACCCTCGGACCCGTCAAGCCCACTCTGTGGTTTCATACTGCTACCCGACATCGCGCCCGCTTCTCATTCCCGCTCGGAAGGGTTGGACTGGCCGCCGGACGGAAGCGGGAAGCGACGCCTTTCGCCCGGTTCATGACGCCGGGCTAGGCGGCCAGTGCCGAATCAAGGTGATTCTAACAAACAATATGGTCATGCGCCGGACATCCCGAGTACGTCTTCCGATACAAAGGCTGCAATCACGCCAAAGGCCATTTGGGGATGGCCGCGTCAATCGCGGCCATGAGGTGGAGGGTTCCGCTCAACATCAAAGAATGGAATTAAGGCTCCTGGTCCGGGGAACTAACCTTTGGCAAAAGGTGCAGCTCTATGAGCTGTCTCTCCGCTTGCTCTTTTTTCTCCTGCTCTACGCGGGCGCAGACCTGCTCGCTAGACTTTTGTAAGAGAGCAGCAAGATCTTGAGCCTGCTTGTCATCAAGCTTGATTTCGTGAATCATGTGGGTATCGTCTTTTCCGACTTCATGGCGGAGCAAAATCCGGGGATGATCCTCATAAAGCACTACCATATCTTCCGACGTTAACTTGACTACGCCCACCTTCTCCATGGTCCTTTCTCCTTTTCTTATAGTGATCGTGACTGTTCGCTGGCTAGTTGATTCTCCTTTCTTACTCCATCGGCCACCTGGGGATGACCGCCTCGATTTCCCCTATGAGGCGGAGGATTTCACTCAAGGCAATGACGACTTTGCAGGAGTGCTCCACTTCCAGATAAGTCATGGTGCAGAGGCGGCGCGGTCATTCCTTCCACGGAAAAGTGTGCGCCTTCACGTTCACGTAATTTGCATTTAGCGCTGGTTCCAGCAGCAGTATGGCGGCGATGCGGCGGGCCGTCTCCTGCACGTAGCGGACTTCCTCTTTGCTTAGGGGGCGGCCCAGGAGCTTTTCTTCGCGGTAGGAGAGCCACTTCTTCATCACTTGATAGCCGCCGATGGTGTATTCCCAAACTCGTAGCGGAATGTTGGACCAGCGGGCAAATTCATTTAGGTAAACGTCGCAAGTGCGCTCCCCTAGCAACTTTATCGACTCGCCTAAACTGACCCGCTCTTTCTCCGAGTAATCGCGGTCGGTGATCTTTCCTTTGCCCGGCATCGTGACGCCGCCCTGGCCCGCATGTCCCCAATTGGCCGTGACGGCGAAATGCCTCGCTTCGTCCAGAATCATGCCTTGTGGCAAAGTGAAGGTGGCGATTCTCTGTAGGGGCGACATTATGTCGCAATCCGGAACTTGGCGGGACAAACCCACCGCTACATCAAACAGCGTTTCGGTGTCGAGCAAGGCAGCAATCTGTTGGCCCAGCTCTGCCGACGCGAGCAACGCTTCCTTGGTTTTCGGCAGCGGAATGCGTGGCCAGTCTTGGCGCAGCCCGCCGGAGTTTTCCGTGCGGTAATTGGGAGCGTGTAGAATCGCGAGGGCGTGATAAAAGGTGCTCGGGGCGTCGTCTATCGTCGCGGTCTGCACCAGGTAGGCGACGAGCGAATCGCCAATATTGAGCCGCGTGCTATTGGGAAGGCTGCGCACGTCATGAGGTTCATGCGCCCCAAGAAGATGCTTTTGGCCCCTTTCATCTTTCAAAAATAGAGGGAAAAAATTGGAAAGACCATTCCCGAAGTTGTCCGCCAAAATGCGGGTAAAGTATCCCCGGTCAAAGCGCTCCATCGGTTGTTTCTGGCGCGCTTCGATCCACAAATTCGTCGGGAACACGTGCGGGAAGTACTCGGACCGCTTCTCATCCAACAGCTTTGTCTCTGGCTCCCAATAGAGCCACCGCACGTCCAAGGGCCGATAGCAATAAGGGACGATGTTTTTCGGCAAAAAGCCTCGGTTGCGAAGCTGGTCGCGGACCGCTTCCGCCCTAAATCGGCCGGTGCTCATCATGGCGCTGGGAGAAATGCGCCGCATTTCTTCGTTGCTGATTTCCAGATTGAAATACTGCTTCATCCGGTCAACCAACCGTTCGCGGTTGATGTCCACGACTACGTCATCACGGCTGGTTTTCACTCCAGGAAACGAAACAGGAAACAACTCTGGCAGCAGCGGCCATTGGAGGTAAGCCGGCGCAAGGGCGCGAGGTTTAAAAGGCAGTCCGATCCCGATGACTGGCTCCAATATCGCATATCTTTCCGCTAGATGGGTATCGCTGAGGCTGGCAATCAGAGATTGTCTGCGGTCGTCCGCTCTGGCTTTGTTCATATCGCGATAGAAAACCTGGCCGTCCTTTGACTTGTTGAAAGCATGTTTGGAGACGAGCAGGCTTATGGCAGTCCCAATCTTTATACCCGGCGACTTGCCTTGGACCGCAAAGACCGTCTCGCTGGTTCGGCCGTCCGGTGCGTACTCGGAAATGATCCTGTCGCCGTGCAGGTTGTCGATCCAGATTGTGTCAAACGCTTCCAGATACCGCTCTCTCATTCCCGTAAAGGAAAGGCCATCGAGCCACGAGTAATTGGAAATCAGGCATACCACGCCCCTGCCGGTCTTTTGCACAATGCGTCTTTCAGCCATGCGGAAGAAGCGCACGTAGAGATCATTCAAGCCCTGGCCTTGGGGGGCGGGAGCTCGCCGTGTGGTGCGGTAGGCTTCGGAAAGGTCACGCTCTTCCTCCATCCTGGCAATTCCCGCGAAACTGTTGTAGGGCGGGTTGCCGAGAATGACGAGGATGGGTACATCAAGCTTGACGCGCTCGGCGGCATCGCGCTCTTCTTCCAATTCGGGAAATATAAGGCGCTGTTTGGGACCTTTGGGCGGTTCCCAGCCGGTTAGAGCGTTGGTGAGATAAACGCCAACCCTTTCCCTCGGCCTCTCGGAAAGCGGCGCGCCCATGTTTTGCAAAAATAAGCCGAGCTGCAAGTGTGCGACGACGAAGGGCGCGGGCAGAATCTCGAATCCGAAGACTCTTTTTTGAGCGGCTTCTTTGAGATCGCTTGCGGTCAGCGCGTCCTCACCTCGCTCTCTCAGAGTGCGATGAATCCGGTCGAGGACTTCTACAAGATAAGAACCTGTGCCGCAGCACGGATCGAGGACATAAACATTCTTGTTGGCCAACCCGTCTGGCAGATTCAATTCCTCACGCAGAACCGTGTCCACGCGTTCTACCATGTACTTCACAATTTCCGGCGGTGTGTACCAGACTCCCAGTTCCTTGCGCAGTTCGGGGTCAAAAGCTTCCAAAAACGGCTCGTAAAAATACTGCACCGCGTGCGATTCCTGGAAATTGTCAAAAAAGGAGGGGCGGTCAACGCGGTTCAACACCATCGCCGCCCAATCCAGCACCTCCGTGAGCTTAAGGGCATCAAGTTCTTGCGGGTCGGCAACCAGATGAAAAAGTTTGGAGATCATCGGCACGCGCAGATATCGGGCCGTGGTGTACCAGTCGAACCGCGCCTTGGAGGTCGGCGCGTTTTGCTTGGCCCACAACACCCAGGCGGAGAAGACTCCGTAAAAAAGGGTTTGAACCAGGCTGGAACGGAAAAAGTGCTCGCCCTTCTCGCCCTCGAACTTCAGGCCCAAGGCTTCCTCAAGCGCCGTGCGCACCGTTGCCAGGGCGGCGAGTTCCACACCCTCAAGGCGCGCACGGCCGTCCCGAGCGTAAGAAGCCAGAAACCACGCAACGTCTTCCGGCGCGGCGAGTTGGGCAGCGTGCCGCATGACGCGCAGGAGGTACTCTTCGAATTGTGCTTCGACCTTTTTGGCAAAGTTGCTTGGGTGCGCAGCAGCAGCCCAGAAAGCTCTCTCGCTATCGGCGAGATGGAAGGATTCCAGCTTGGCAAATTTGCCCTCGGCGTCCTGTCCCACTAAAACGAAATCGCGGTAGTTCGTCACCAGCACTTGCCGGTATTTGCCCCAGTAGCGGGAAACCTGTTCACCGTCAGCAGTAACCCACGCATCGTCCCTAGTGGACTTGACTTCAATGACCCCTCGCGCGGGGAGTTGACCGGGAAGGGGCTCGGCCTCGAAGGGTTTCTGGAACTGGTCAGGCGTGAATAAGCCTCCATCCGGAATCCCCGCGCCACGGTTTGCGAGGTTGATGATGCAACGTACCCGAGGCTTCAGGCGCTTACCGATTTCGTTTAACAGATTCGAGAGCGCGGGATAGTAGGAAGTTTCCTTGACGCCGGCGCCGGAGGATCGGATGTCGCGAAGTTCGCGCAAGTAGGTTTCGAGCGGGGTCATCTGAAGCAGTCCAATCGGAAGGAATAGTTACCATAAATGAACGGATAGGGCAACGATTCATTG
>Ga0187888_1003227_pt1 | contig 12992 bp, 11 predicted proteins | sample June2016WEW_7_40_FD_132987 | JGI IMG/M metagenome (GOLD analysis project Ga0187888, IMG submission 132987) | Peatland microbial communities from SPRUCE experiment site at the Marcell Experimental Forest, Minnesota, USA - June2016WEW_7_40 | ecosystem: Environmental > Terrestrial > Soil > Wetlands... | reverse complement strand
GCCCGTGGGGCAGACCTCGCAGCACGCGGTCGTCAGTCCCTTGGTGATCCGGTGATAGCAGAGCGTGCACTTCTCCGCCGTGTTGCTCTTGGGATTGAGGAAGCGGCACCCGTAGGGGCACGCCTGGATGCAATACCGGCAACCCAGGCAGTACTTTTTGTCGATCAGCACAACTCCATCCGGCGCGTCAAACGTCGCACCCACAGGGCACACCTGCGTGCAGGGAGACTCCGCACAGTGATTGCAGAGCTTGGGCACGAAGAAGTTCTTGCCGCCTTCGGCGGGCTCGTGCAGGTAGCCGTGCTTGCCGCCATCGGGCGATTCCACCTCTGGCCTTTCAATCTTCCAATCGTCCCGATGGTAGCGCTCCACCCAGGTGCGGTAGTACCCGTCCGGAACATCATTCTCCTCCGCACAGGCGCGGACGCAAGTGCCACAGCCGATGCACTTGGTGATATCCATCAACATGCCCCACCAGTGATCCGTCAGCCTATAGTTGGGCGAGGCCTCCGGCGTTCCGGCGAGAACGTACTTCCAGGCCACCGCGGCCGCAGGCATCAGCACCAGCAATCGACGGCGAGTGATGTCCATTATTTCTTCACCTCCGTCTCAATTTTCGGCCGGTGCGGTTGATGGCAAGTGTCGCAGGCGAGCCCGCCGGAGTGGTCCGCCGTAACCACCTGAGGAAATCCGCTCGGTTTGGCGCTGTTGGCCTCGTGACAACGGGCGCACACCACCATGGTATCCAGCTTCTTCGGTTGCACCGAACCGGGATCGTCTGCGTGCTTGGCTTGCGCTTCATGGCAGGCTTCGCAAGCCACCACCACATGTTTACCTTGCTTCTTCACATCCACCACGTCGGTGTGACAGGCCTCGCAAGTTTGGTGACCGGCAAAGGCAACCGGCCGGGCGGCTGTCTCGGCGATAGCGGCACCGCGGTAGTGTCCGTACTGCCCAAAACTGCGAGGCACGAGCGCGAATCGCAAGACCACAAATGCAATCAGAGCCAGTACGATGACGGCCGCGAGCCGGATAAGGTGTTCTGTGTCCTTGAATCGCTTCATGAGTGGATCAGTTTGCTGTTCCGTTCTGTCGGCGCAGTTTCTTCTCGACTTCCACCGACCGGCGCGAAGCGAGAATCATGGGCGCGAGGCGAAACGCCTGGGAAACGCGCTTTCGCCACAATAACGATTGCCTCGGCGCCCAGCTGCCGGGGCATCTTCATGCCAAGTCGAATCTTGTGATTATCACTACGATTTCTTACTAGGACGATGATCGAAGTCACAGGCTTCTGTGATTCTGGTCACGACACGCAGTACGCACCCGCGGCGTCGAGCGCTTATTTCGTCGCGCCCACGGTCATGCACGCAGTCATGCGCACGCGCACGCCAGAGTTACATTTCTTAATTGGATTGATAGGGTGAGTACCACCCGTCAGCAGCTTGCCAAGGCCGAAAAAGCGTCTTCGCGACTTTCAATCGGCGGGAAACGCAATCGTACGCCCGTCGCCGCCCGCTGCTTGTGCGATCGCGACGACCGCCTCCGCCTGCGGCACGGGGCTGGCGGAAATCCTCGCCGGCGCACCGCGCCAGGCGCCGGCCTTGAACCCCTCCCTTACCAGCTTGAAGATGGTTCGCCGATTTTGCGCAATCACCTTCAGCCATGCCATTTTCCCCATCATGGGAAAATAAATGCCGCGGAAACAGAGCCGCGCCAGGAAGATGTTGACGCGATAACCCAGGGGCTGGTCGTTCAGCGCTTCGACCGCATGCGCCAGAGCCTCCGCACTATAAGCCTGGTCCCAGCCGTAATTCACTTCGGCATGAGCCTCTTCAATGCTCATCTTCAACGGCGTGTGCGCCATCGCAAACGGAATGAACTCCTGCCAGTGCTTGGGCCGCGTCAGCCGCCCCGCCTTCTCCAGCCGCTTGTAGAGCGGCGTTGCGGGCAGAGGAGTCAGCAGGCCAAAGATCGGCAGACCCGGAGGCCAGGTCCGAACTTGTTCCAGAGTTCGCTCGGCCACTCCGGTCGTGTCATTGTCCATGCCAAAAATAAACGACGTAATGGCGTACACATTGCGTTGCGCCAACCGCTCCAGCACCGCCCCATACTCACCCGGCTTGTTGAACCCTTTGTTCATGTCTTTCAGATTGGCCGGGTCGATCGACTCCATGCCGATAAAGATCCACTTGCCTCCCGAAGCCGCGATCAGGTCCACCAGTTCCTCGTCACGCAATAAATTCGCGCTGATCTGCGCCACCCAATGCACCTGCGCGCCGGCGGCAATGATGTCGCGCAGCAGCGACTTCGTGCGCTTGATATTGATGGCGAAATTATCGTCGATGAAGAACACCGCCATCTGTCCCTTCTCGCTGCGGGCGCGGGCCTTCAATAACAGCAACTCATTCACCACGCTCTCATTGGTGCGAAAACGAATGGAGTCCCCGAAGAATCCGGTCACCGTGCAGAACTCGCAGCCGTAAGGGCAGCCTCGCCCCGATTCGACCGGAATAAGGCGAAACGTTCCCCAGCCTTCCCCGATTTTCTGGAGCGTGCCCTTCACGGCCTTCGGCACCAGATTGAACTGCTTGAGATCGATCGACTCCCACGGAATCACCGGGTATTCCTTCAGTGACGGCTTGCTCTCCTGGCCAAAGGCGTCCACCGGCGCATACACGTCTTTGAGCTCACCCCGCGCAGCATCTGCAACAATCCGCGGCCAGGTCGCGTCAGCTTCGCCCAGCGCAACCGCGTCGGCGTGGCGCGCTCCGCCATCTCGGCCGAGCGCTTCGTCGGCCATCTCCGTCACGTGAGGTCCGCCCATCACCACCGGAACTCCCGTGGCCCGAACCGCATCCGCCATGCGATACGCTTTGGCAATCATTCGGGTCATGGCGCCAATGCCGACCAGTTCAATATTGTTGTCCCGCACAAACTGCGCGATCCCCGCTTCATCCATCGATTGCGCGTTGCCATCCACCAGCAGCACTTCATGACCAGGCGGCGTGAGCGCCTGGAGCAGAAACATCCACAGATGCGGCATGAAATTACGCGTGACACCGTTGTCGGGGTTGTACAGCAGAATTTTCATGGGAGTTTAGCGATTCTGCAAAGCGCTGCTTTGCTGCGTGCGTGGCTGAGGGCAATCGAGAGCGCCAGAGCGAATCCTTCCCCTGGCGCCTAATTGTTCGAAAACGTTCGTTTGGATGTACCCCAGCGCACATTGTACACCGGGATCGCTAGTTCTCGGTTCTCAGTGGCGATCCCGGCAAGGCGCACGGGCTGCCTGCAGACTCTCTCAATCGCGATTCGCCATGCCCGCCTGGCATCCTCTGAGAACTGAGAACTCCTAAACTGAGAGCTCCCAAAACAAAGAACAGCCCGCAAGCTTTTCAGCCTGCGGGCTGCCCGGTGGACTGTTTGGGATTGACTGAGGTGGTCACTCGCGTGGCCCCTCGCTCGCTCCGGTGCCGGGCACGGCTTGTGTCCGGCGGATCAGCCCATACTCACGGATTGTTTGCGAGAGATGTTCCCGATTCCCCCGACCAAAGGTTCCTCGAGAACTCCGCTTAGAGCAACCGCCCTAAGACTCAGCCACCTCACCTGGTCTGGTACTTCTACTGCCACTTTCAGAACTTGTCATCCGACCACCTCCTTTCCGGTGTAGGCTCACACTAGCCCAAAACGAATTCTGGTGTCAACCACTAGCGTGAAAAAGAGGAGTCAACACTGTTACTAGCGCACACTGTTACTAGCGCACAAAGGCCTCGTCCGCCTACCTGCTGCGCACAAGTTTCACCTTCGAAAAGTGAAACTCGTGCCGTTTCATATCCACACGCGCCCCGCGGAAGGTCACTCCCTCCATGCGCAAGCGAAATCTTTGCTCCGCCGCCTGTTCTCCGCACAACTTGATCGCCCCGCCCGAGCCGACCACGCGGTGCCAGGGCAATCCGGGAACCTGATGCAGGATGCGCACCACTTGCCGGGCGGCTCCGGGCCAGCCCGCAGCCTTGGCTAAAGCTCCGTAGCTCGAAACCGTTCCCGCCGGCAAGGCGCGAATGCAGCGCACGACGCGGGCTCGCTTATCTTCCGGCCGGCCAATCATGTTAAATTAGACTCATCAATACAAAAATTTACACCTGCTGGTGAAACCTGGGATTACGATATTGGCATCCCATACTCTTGCTCACCACGAAAACCGTCGTTGGGAGAATACTATGCTTCGCCTGTTGAAAGCCCTGCCCCTTACGTTGGCCATTGCGGCCGTGAGCATCGTCGCCACCGGCTGTAGTTCAAACAACGGTACGAAGGCTCGTTTTGTCAATGCTATCCAAAACACCGAAGAGTATGGTGTTGGCGGCCTGGATGTCGAGGTCAACGGCACGCAGCAATTTACTGGCGTACAGTTCCAAACCGCTTCGGCGAACACCTATATCCCCATACCTTCGGGGAATGTCACGATCGAAGGGTTTGAATCCCCCGGAGTCACCACCCCCGTCTTCACCGACTCCACTACCTTGAGCAGCGGGACAGAGTACACGGAGGTTGCGACTGGTTTTGCTGGCGGTACCCTTACCGGCAACAACGTTGTGCTCTTGTCTCTCAGTGACGACAACACGCTGCCGGAAGATGGCACCCTGAATTTCCGCGTCATTAACGCGTCGCCCAACTCCCCCTCCGGCGTGGATATTTGGATCGAACCGACCCCCTATCCCTTCTCCCTCCAAGGTGTAAAACCTACGATCTCGGCCCTCGCCTACCAGTCGGTGAGCGGCTACGTAAACGTTTCCTATAATTCCAACAACAACGAGGGTTTCACGGTGTTCGTTTACACAGCGGGGGGCGGGACGGAACTATTCAGCACCAACGTCAACGTCAGCGGCAGCGTGAGCAGCGCATCCGTTTGTACCCTGGTGCTCACGGACAACCCGAATGGAAGTACAATGAGTTCGTTCCTCGTCGTGTTGAATGACAACAATTGCTAATCGCGGACGAGCCGCCGGGGCCCAGCCGCGCGTCTCGCTGCCGTGTTCAGGAATGCAATATTCAGGAATGCAATGTCAATGGTCAGGAAAAGGAACCGGGCCTCGACCGAGGTCCGACCGAGGTCCGGTGAACCACCCAACAAGCTGCTAAAATCCTTCGTGTTCCCGCCCAACCGCCTTTTGGAGAATTAAGGATGTCTCGCTGGTTGAAAGCCCTGCCCCTTTCGTTGGCTCTTGCGGCTTTGGGCATCGTTGCCACCAGTTGTGGTTCCAGCAATCAAGCGCAGATTCGTTTCGTCCATGCCATTCAGGACGCCCCAGCCTTGGATATCGCTGTCTACGGCCCGCAGCAAATCGACGGCATGCAACTGTTTGCCGACATAGGATTCCGCGGTTTTCTGCCCTCAGCGGGCTATGAGAACGTGTTTTCGGATACGGACATGATCGAAGGGTTCGTGAACCCCACCGACACCACCTCGGTCTTCAGCGCCCCCGTTAATTGGGACGCTGGTTTACATTACACTGTAATTGCGACTGGAGTTTCTGCAACCGGCGCCAACGGCAGCAACGTTGTCCTGCAGTCCATACTTGACGACAACTCGCCGCCGGCATCGGGCAGCGTGGAATTCCGCGTCATTAATGCATCGCCCCACTCACCCCCAGGCGGCGTGGATGTTTATATCGACCCGATCCCCGTCCAGGCCATGGGGAGCGCTGTGATCTCTGGCCTTGCCTACCAGCAAGTGAGCGAATACGTAAGCCTTGTCTTTTTTCCCGGCAACAATTCCAACAACGGCAACTCTGGTTACGAGCTCTACGTTACTCAAGCGGGGAAAACCACACCAATCTTTAGCCAGTACCTCGGTCCGGCAGACAACACCATTCATACCCTGGTACTCACGGACATCCAGGGTGGAAATGCAATGAATCCTTTAGCCATGGAGTTGACCGACCTCGATTAGCCGCGGCCGCTGCAACTTCATGAATACTTCTGAATACATAAGAGCGGGCCATCGACCGAGGCCCGGTGAACAAGCTGCGAAAAAACTGGGTTTCCTATCGGGGTATCGCTTTACAGCTTGCGGAAAAACTCAGACTTTGATCTTGTTTTGAAGGGGCGCGGCTTCAGCCGCGCCGTAAGTGCAGCAAAATCAATCGCGGCTTTAGCCACTGCTGGCTGCACAAGCGTGCAATCCGACTTTTTCCGCAAGCTTTTCAGCGCTGGGAAAAGTGAAAGAATGACCTAAGTCTCGGAGGCACGACCCAGTTCTCACCCACACTCTTTGGGGCTGGCCATCGAGACTCGACTTTTTCCGCAGCCTGTTAAGTCCCACCTTTCTTGAACGACCGCGCGGCCGCTTCTTCATCGTCGAACACTTCAAAAACCGTGAGCAGCTTGGTGATCTGGAGAAGCTCCCCTACGCGCTTGGTCAGCCGCGCCAGTTTTACCCCGCCGCCGGCGTTGCGGGCACTGGTGTAAAGCGAAACCAGAGTTCCGAGCCCGCCGCTATCTATGTAGTTCACTTCGCGCAGACTCATCACAACATTCGGATTCTGGGCCAGCAGTTTCTTGACCGTGTCGCGCAGACTGGCCGACTCTTCGCCGAACACGATTCGACCGCTGCAATCCACCACCAGCACGCCTTCCATCGTCCGTGTGCTCATTCGCAGTTGCATTGGCGCTTCTTCTCCAAATATTCGCAGTAAGACTCAATGCAAGAGCCTACCCCGCCTGACTCCGCCACGCAAGCGGTCGGGCTGCGAGCTGCGAGCCGCGAGCTGCGAGGGCATCCGGTTCGCCCGAAGCTCGCAGCTCGCAGCCGCACCCGCCTGAGACTGTATAATCGTGGTCTCGCATGAGCTACCAGGTTCTGGCGCGCAAATACCGGCCGCAGAAATTCTCCGACGTTATTGGCCAGGAGCACGTCACCCGCACCCTGCAAAATGCCATCGCGCAGGAGCGCATCGCGCACGGCTATATCTTCAGCGGTCATCGCGGAATCGGCAAGACGACGGTCGCCCGCATCCTGGCCATGTCGGTGAACTGCCGCTCTGCGGAAAGGCCGGTGGCCGAGCCCTGCGGCGTATGCGATTCCTGCACCGAGATTCGCGCCGGCAACGCCGTGGACGTAATCGAAATCGACGCTGCCACCAATCGCGGCATCGACGAAATCCGCGAATTGCGCGAGGCCGCGCGTTACCGCCCGGCGCGGGACCGCTTCAAAATCTACATTCTCGACGAGGCCCACCAGATCACCGACGCCGCCTTCAATGCGCTGCTCAAGACGCTGGAGGAGCCTCCCGGCCACGTGATCTTTATGATGGCCACCACCCAGCCCGAAGATATCCCCCAGACCATCCGCTCGCGCTGCCAGCACTTCAGCTTTCGGGCGGTGAAGTTCGAAGACATAATGGGGCAACTCCGCGACATCGTGACCAAAGAAAAGATTCCCGCCGACGAGGACGCCCTCGCCCTGCTGGCGGAAGCGGGCGACGGCTCGATGCGCGACGCGCTCTCCATTCTCGACCAAGCCATCGCCTCCACCTCCGAGCACCTCACCCTCGATTCCGTTCGCAGTCTGATCGGTTCCGCTCCGGCAGCGGCGCTCGAAACGGTAATGCAGGCCGTCGCGGAAAGTTCCAGCGAAAAAATCCTCGTGCTGGTCGACGAACTGATCGGCGAGGGCCACAGCCCCACCCATTTCGCGCGCCAGTTGGTGCGCTTCCTGCGCAATGTCACCGTAGCCAAGATCGCGGGCAAAGACTCGGCGCTATTGCAGATTTCGTCCGATGAGCGCGCCCGCGTGGCCCGCATCGCCGAACTCTTCACCGAGGAAGACCTGGCGCGGCATTTGCAGACCATGCTGCGCACCCACGGAGAACTCGGCTACCGCCAGGAACAGCGCTTCCACCTCGAACTGGGACTGCTGAAAATGGCGCATGCGCAGCGTCTGTTGCCGATCGAGCAGTTGCTCAGCGAGGTGGCGGCTTCCGGACCAGCGCGCCCCGCACCGAGGCCTGTCCTCACGCCGGCTCTCGCCTCTCCTCTTTCTCGTTCGCAAGCGTCGCCCACAGAAGCCCGGCGCACCGAGCCGCCGGCGTCGGCGCGGTCAAACTCTGTGTCGCCGTTCGCCGCTGACTCCGCGCGCAAAGGCACTCCCAAGGCTGAGTCATCGGGAGATGCAACGGCATTCGCGGGCGAGGGCGCCCGCGCCACACACCCGACCGGCGGATCAAGCGCCAACGTCGTCATCATGGGATCGGCCGCGCCAGCAGTTGAGGAGTTGTCGACGGCACCAGATCCAATAGCTAGTGGAGCGACGGGCGTCTCGCCCGTCCAGTCGGGCGAGGGCGCCCGGCTCTCCGCCAACCCTCGCGAACGAGGGCAGGAAGCGAACGCCGAGTCCCTGCGCGACGCCGTTCTCCGCGCCCTGGGCAATCAGCCCATGCTCCTTTCCCTGTTGGAAAACGCGGAGTGGAGACTGGAAGGAAATGCGCTGATCGCAAAAGCGGCGGCTTCGAGCACGATGATCGAAATGTCATTCACCGCCGACGTGCGCCGCATCGCCAGCGCCGCCGCCAGCGCTCTGGCCGGGAGACCGATCAAGATGCTGCTCGAGCCCGATGGAGCGCCGCAGGCAATATCCGCGCCGCGCCGCGCATCCAACGGAAGCGCCCGCAGCCGCGCCGAACAAGACCCAATCGTGCAACGCATGCAGGAAAAATTCGGAGCCGAAATCCGCACCGTGATCGACTATCGGGAGAAAGGATGAGACCCATTTGTAATTTGGTAATTTGTAATTTGTAATTGAAGAGCCGAACCAAACTCCTCGTTGCTTGGTCTTAAATTACAAATTACAAATTACCCATTACAAATTTCCCCATGTCCGGATTCAATCTGCAGGAAATGATGTCGCAAGCCAAGCAGCAGTACGAGACGCTGCAGAAGAAGATGGAGCAGACCGTGGTCGAGGCCTCGGCTGGCGGCGGCACGGTCACCGTCAAAATGGATGGCCGCAAGCAGTTGCGCAGCATCGTGATCGATCCCGAGGCAGTAAAGGCCGGCGATGTCGAGATGCTGCAGGACCTAGTCATGGCCGCACTGAACGAAGCCAGCCGCAAGGTGGATCAGGCGATGCAATCAAGCGTTAGCGGAATGCTCGGCGGACTAGGAATGAATTTGTAATTTGCGATTTGTAATTGGTAATTGAAAAGCCAAACCCCCTCGTCGTTTCGGTTTTAAATTACCAATTACAAATCACCAATTACAAATCCCTATGTCTCGCTTTGCCGAACCCATGTCCCGGCTCATCGACGAACTCAAGAAGCTCCCGGGAGTCGGCAACAAAAGCGCCCAGCGCCTCGCCTTTCATATTCTGCGCTCCAGCGACGATGACGCCGAGGCTCTGGCCTCCGCCGTTCGCGACGTCAAGGCCAAGCTGCGTCTGTGCTCGATCTGCAACAACATCACCGACGTCGATCCCTGCGTCTACTGCAGCAGTCCTACCCGCAATCAAAAGCTCGTCTGCGTGGTGGAGGAACCGACCAACATTGCCGCGGTCGAGAAGACGCGCCATTTTAACGGCGTCTACCACGTGCTCCACGGCTCGATTTCGCCCTTGCACGGCATAGGGCCCGAGCAGTTGCGCATCGCCAACCTGATCAGCCGGGTCGGCGGCGGAGAAATCGAAGAAGTCATCCTCGCCACCAATCCCACCGTCGAAGGCGAAGCCACCGCCACCTACCTGGCCCAGCAGCTGAAGCGGCAAAGACAAGGACTGCGCGTGACCCGCATCGCCATGGGCATTCCCGTAGGCAGCGACATCGAATACACCGACGAAGTCACCATGCTGAAGGCCATGGAAGGCCGCCGGGAAATGTAGCCTGCGCCGCGGCGCCAGCAATCCGGTGCCCATCGGTACCCTTCCGGCATGTTACCGGCGGTCACTATCGCATGGCCGTGCCTCTTGCGTATAATAGGTGTCAATTCAGCGACGCTCACCGGCGGGACGGCCGTGCAAGCCGCGCAGTCGAGATTGAATCAGCCAGGGGACGATCGTTATGGGCATCCGTCGAGATCCTTAGTGATTCATGGACAGGCGGGGACAGAGAGCATAAAGAAGGCGAAGCCGAAGAAGGGAAAGCTAAACAAGGATTGGAATGAGACACTGATAGCCGGCGGCCAGGTGCAACCGAACATGTACCCTGCCAAGTTTTCGTTTAACATCTTCACCGCCAGTTGCAGCGCCGATTTTGTTGTTTACCCGACCGGTGTCGCGGGCGCGGCAGGCGCAGCAAATATCGTTGCCTACAACGAGCTTTATGGCACTAACACCCCGACGGAAACGGGTTGTGGGAGCGCTACGGTCACTGTTCCGTCGGTCTATTGGGCCTATAACACGGGAGGCATGGTTACAACCTCTCCCATAATCTCTGAAGGCGGCTCACAGGTGGCGTTCATTCAGAGTAATCTCACAACCCAAAGCGTTACGGGATGCTCTGTCGGCTATAACTTTTTCTTCCAGCTGATTGATCTTGTTTGCACCGGTGGTGGGTTGACCAGCGCCGACGTAGGCGCGGTGATCTCGGGGAATCCTAATATCCCTGCCGGCGACACCATCGCGAGCGTCACCAATGGAACCACCGCCACGCTCACGACGGCAGCCACGGCCACCTTTAGCGGCGCTACACTCACGCTCACGGCGGTTCCCACGAACACGGCAAGCCTGGTTCTCCTCAAGTGGGCGGCGGGCACGGGGACGCTCGCTGCGCCTGATACGCTTACGGCTCAGACGTCGGCTACTAACTATAGGAACTGCACCGCCCCCTGCTTCTACACCGTGAGCTTAGGCGCAAACGACACGTACTCGGCGCCGTTCTACGATTACCTCAGCGATGATGCCATTTATGTGGGCGATGACAGCGGCAGGCTCCACCAGATCACCGGAGTCTTCTATGGAACAACCATAGCCGAGACGAGTCCCTGGCCGGTGACGCTGAACGCTACTTACAAAACCTCGTCGCCCGTCTACGACCCCGCCTCTGGGAATGTCTTTGTGGGCAACATTGCGACGGCCACCAATGCTGCCCTTTATGCCGTGGGCTCAGGGAATGCGGGAACAACAAGTGGAAGCAAGAACGCCACGTCCAGCGGCCTGGGGGATGCTATTGTCGACGGTACTTTGGTCGATCCCAACACGGAGAAGGTCTACGCCTTTGTCACCACAAATAGCGCTGGAAATAACGCCGTCCGTCAATTCGCGGCGAACTTTGCCTCCGGCACCGGCGGCAGCTCAGTGACAACAGGCACAGGCGGCGCTGGCTATTACTTTTACTCCGGCACTTTCGACAACGTGTACTACAGCTCGGCGACCGGTACGGCCGGGAACCTTTGGGTAATGGGAAACACCGGCGGCTCGGGCACCACGGGCGACAGCGGCGTGAACCTGTACCGGATACCAATTACCGCTACCGGCACCATGGGAACCGTCGCTACAGCCATTTCCGGCCTCACCGACACTAGCCGTAACCATTATGGGTGGCCATCTCCCATTACCGAGTTTTGCAACAACGGTCTAAGCGAGTGCGCTGTCACTACAGGAGGCTCCTGTGGTACGGGCGTCACATGTACAAGCTCCGGCGTAGACTATATTTTCTTCAGTGTCGACAGATTGCAAACAACAACTGGCAATTGTCACGCCACCGGTACGGACGGGTGTGTTTTGGTCTATTCGATCAACACTCCAACGGCTACCCCCGTCGCTGTCGGCAACGTGCAGGTTCTAACTGTTGGTACTCCTGGCTGTTGGTCGACGAGCGGAATCGAGGTCGACAACTCCGTGCCAGGCGGTACCCTGGCCGGCGCTTCCCAGATTTACACGTTGGGATTAAGTGGCAATGGTGCAGGTGGTCCGACTCATGGAACCTATACCAGTAGCACCTGCGGCACCGGTGATTCAGCCACTCCTATCGCCTATCAGTTCTCCCAATCGGCGCCCTAATGAGGGCAGAGCCTGAGGAGCCGGAGCATTGAAAAACGCGCCCAGAACATCGGGCGCGTTTGAAGTTGTGCATGGAAGCCACCCCGACCACGGCGGGCGCAAGCCCGCGCTGTGAGTTTCGAGAATTTATGGGACACATCTAGAGGACGCAACGCTAGGAAGTCTTGCGGCTATAGTGACACTGCCCCAGCCCGTGTACCTTTCCGCAACTCAATGCCTGCGTCTCAAACACCCGCTCGAAGCGGAATGCGGGCTTGGTGTAGGGTTTCTTGGTTTGCTTTTCCTGAGTTGGTCGCTTGTTCTCAGGTCCCACCGCGTTCCCATTCGGCATCAGATATCTCCCAGAATGTAGACTCGGACTAGTGGCTGGAACTCGATTCTTCTGCCGTACCTTCGGCGCTCTTGCCGAAATTGTAACATTTCTGCGGTCACAGCTCCGAAAGATTGATAATTTTTTTTACGCTCGCCCCCACTCCCAAACCTATGCCAAGCCTCGCTGAACTGTGCAACACTTTGAACATCCCGCTGCCAGCAACCGCTGCAAGCAACATTGGAACGGCCACGCCCACCCCGCCAACGCCAGCAAACTGGCTTTATTTCTGTAAGTTGCAAAAACAGTTAAAGCGGTTGCACAGAATCGTGACACTGGCCCCATAGTTGCTGCGTCGGTTACGCATGTTTCCTCGCTCCTTTGAACACTTTGCTGGCGCGAGATGAACAAGCGGACGTGAAACCACGCCCGCAATTCTCTGAACCAGCCGCGCCGTGCGATGTAAACGCATCGCAACCGGCGCTTCCGAAACCGGGCCCAACCGCCCGGTTTCTTTTTTGCCGGGATGCCGGAGAAGAAATCGGTTCGTGTCAGGGTGTCGCTTTAGCGACACCGCCAGCTCTTCGGTTCGTATCAGTGTGCCGCTTTACAGCTTGCGGAAAAAAACTGGCGCTGCCCTTGATTTTGGGTGGCGCAGCGCCGGGGCCCCCAGCACGCCCGCTTTTGGCGTGATGG
>Ga0187888_1003225_pt1 | contig 12995 bp, 9 predicted proteins | sample June2016WEW_7_40_FD_132987 | JGI IMG/M metagenome (GOLD analysis project Ga0187888, IMG submission 132987) | Peatland microbial communities from SPRUCE experiment site at the Marcell Experimental Forest, Minnesota, USA - June2016WEW_7_40 | ecosystem: Environmental > Terrestrial > Soil > Wetlands... | reverse complement strand
CTGGAGGAGCGATTGCGGAGTGGGTTTGGAATCCATGGCCGGAAGTATATGTGTATGGCATATGCAAAAGGCAACAAAAAAAGAGCGAAAAATCAAAATTGAAGAATTCTGTCCTGCACCCGCGGGGGAAGACGCCAGGGCCTGTTCAGCGGGGTTGATTGGGTTTGAGAGTGTGGTTTTAAATGATAAGCAGATTGGTCAGGATTCGTTTTTTTTGCGGTCAAAGCTCATTTTTTGGTTTGACTGGGTTTGACGCTCCTTCGTTAAAACTACGGAGCGCAGGCGCTCCTTCGCTTCCGGCTTCGCTTCCTCCTTCGCTTCCGGCTTCGCTATCGCTATGGACGACGGGAAAGCCACAAAGGGGAGGCGCTCCTTGGTTGGAACTTCCTGCCTGGTTGAGGCTTCCGCCGCGGGGGAAGCTTCCTCCGCGGGTGAAACTTCCGCAGTGGTTGGAACTTCCGCCTTCGCTGGAACTTCCTCCTTGGTTGAAACTTCTTCCGTGGGTGGAGCTTCCGCCGGGGGTGAGGCTTCGTCGGACAAGTCGGGGGACAAGCCGGCGAGGCGACGGGAAGGTTTTTCGGGGGCCGAATTGGGAAATGGCAGGCCAAATTCGAGGGCGGTCATATAATCGGCCAGCCATTGGGCATGCTTGCCGCCGCCAAAGGATTTCGCCAGTTCTTTGCTGCGAAGGGCAGCCCAGACACTAATGAGGGCCTTTTTCCTTGCGGCCCTGACCCCGCTTTCGGTAGAATCCTCCAACATTTGGTTGTAATCGGCGGCCTGTTTGGTGGCGCGCTCGGTGGTTTTTTGAATGAGGGCGATGTCGCGGCCCAGGGAGTGGAGCAGGCGCAGTTTCTCGGTGAGCCTGGGGTCGGGTTCCCCATCCCAGGTATTGAGGACGGCGGCATAGCGGAGGGCCAGGGCGGCGATCAGATCGGCGGGGAGGGTCGGGATGTTCAGAACGTCCTCCATATCGCGGGTGGTTTGTTTGAGCCGGCAGGCGTGGGACTCGAGATCGCGCCGGATCTGCCACTCACGGTATCCGCCTTTGCGCCACTCGCAGAGGTTTTGCCTGTTGACGGGGAGGCCATCGAAGGAATCTTTGAGGGACTGCTGAACTTCGGGAAGGGAGTTAAGCCACTGGAGGAGTTTTGCGCCGTCCTGGCCATCCTCCATCCGCAGGTTCAACTCATCGCGGGTGTCGGGCGGGAGTTTTGCAATTTTGCCGTTTCTCATTGTGTCCTCCATTGGTTTATCATAATTTAGTATTCATAGTTGACAGGATTGAATCACAGATTTGGAAAAATGTCATTCCCACGGTGGTAACGATTTGCATTTTGAGGATTTGGCTGGAAGCGGCTGATGGGGAGATTTTTGCGGTGGAAAAGTGAGTTTTTGAAGTTGGCAATTATAAAAATAGTTTTGGGGAAAGGTCGAAAAAGCTGCCAAAAGGCGCAAAAATGGAGGTATTTTGGAGGAATTGCGCGGGGTTTTTCAGGCTGGTTGCGCAAGTCATTGGCGGACAGGGTGCTACGGTGGGGCCGGGCTGAATCAGGTTCGCCCGCGCCCGGATTGTGGCGGCGGGAAACCGAAAGTTAAGGATTCGTGGGCGAGGGGACTTTGACGGTGAATTGGGCCTCCAGGGGTTTCAAGAGGACTAATTCGGGCGTGACCTGATTTACGTCCGGTGGAAGATCCAGGAGAAACGGATAAATGCCATCCACCGTGCCTTGGGGTTCGGGGTTGGCCACCCAGGAACGGCCCTGGGCATCGCGCAGCCGGATGGCCAGGCGGGACTTGCCTCCCAAATTGGCGGCGCTCACGTAGATGACGGCGTCGGTGGTAGAATAGTGTCCGTGGTAATAAACTTGCTTGAGAGGGTTGACGGCGACAATCCGCCCCGTCCAGCCGGATGGGGCGCCGCCGTGGACCGGCCCCATGGGCACCGGCGGATTGGTGAGAAATGCGCCGTCACAGAAAACATAATCGTCGGCGGGAAAAAGCCCCAGGATGGAGATGTTGTTTGATTGATATGAAAGGGAGCGGTTCCACCAGAGAATGGATTGCAGGTTTGTGAGGGCGATTTGCGGAAGGGTGGCGAGGCATTGGGCGGCTTGGGCATTGGTGGCGAGGGGGTAAAATGTGGCGGAGAAGCGCAGGACGGTTTGATTTGTGCCCAAGTCCTGTCCGCAGTTGCCCGTGGGGTCCTCGGCAAACCACTCCGGTTGGTCCCAACCGCCGATTAAATCGTTGGCGCGCCGCAGTTCCCAGACCGGCTCCCAGCAGACCGAGAGGGTGGAGTAGTAATTTGGCGGGATGCCATTGGTGCGCAAACGCAGCGCCGAGAGGACGATGGTCAAACCGGCTGCCTGCTGCTGTTGCGGCAAATCCAAGCCCGTCCACACGGCGGGCTGGACGAGGTGGGGGTTGGGAAAATGGATTTCGTTCGTTTGGTGTTTTCTCCAATCGCTGACCTGCATGGTCAACTCGGCCTGGTTTCTCGGAAAGACGTGGAAAAGGTGTCCAACCCGCCAAAACTTGTCGCCGCCAAACCAGCCACTGTTGTCCTCAGCGTAATGTTGGCCGCGTTGATCCACCAATTCGACGCGAACCCCCTGGCAATCCATGTTGGTGCCCGCCTTGGCGCTGATGGCGTTGACCCAGACGACCAAAGCGGGAGGATCCGGACATTCAAGGACGGATACCGGGTATTTAGGCTCGAAGGGCGCGAGGAGGCGTCGTGGCAACCAGGCTTGGAGGCGCCGGAGGACCTCAGAAGCCGGGTTGCCCACATGATGATTGGTGCCGTAGGTGACCGCCTCAATCTGGAGAATCCGTCCGTCGCCCAGCGCGACGGCGGCGAGAGGCTTGTGCGACACGCTGGAATGCGCCACCCAATACACGGATAAGCCGGTCAAAGCCAAGACCAGTGCGGCCAGAAAAATGGATGTGCTTTTTGCGCTGATGGGACAAGTTGCGGCGGCGCGAACTGATTGCACAAGGACAAAACCGGCGCGAGATTCCAGCCGGGCGCGGCGGATCGGATATGCGGAGTTAAAGGAGTTCCAATGGGGATAAAATGTTGCAATCGGCTCGTGCTTGGCGCGGGGAGGGTTTGGTGGTAATGCTGGAGGATGAAGTCATTGACTGAATATCTCTGGTTCCAAGTTCCGTCGCGGCGGGGATTTGTGAACGTCACGGAAACTGTCGAGGGGCTGGTCAAGAAGAGCGGAGTGCAGGAGGGTCTCTGTCTGGTCAACGCGATGCACATCACGGCGTCGGTGTTCATCAACGACGCGGAGGAGGGACTTTTGCACGATTACGAAGTGTGGCTGGAAGGGCTGGCGCCGCATGAGCCGGTGTCGCAATACCATCACAATCGGACGGGGGAAGACAACGCGGACGCGCACATGAAGCGGCAAATCATGGGCCGGGAGGTGGTGGTGGCGATCACCAAAGGGAAGCTGGATTTCGGCCCGTGGGAACAGATTTATTACGGGGAGTTTGACGGGCGTCGTCGCAAACGGGTTCTGGTGAAAATCCTGGGAGAATGATGGGTTCCAGTTGCTAGTGTAGTGTCCCTGAAATAGCTATACATAAAAGTGGCAGCGGCGTCTCGCCGCTGTTTGCCCGCTCAACCGCCAGCCACAGCGGCGGGACGCCGCTGCCACACCATAAATGGTTATGTCTAGTCATTTCAGGGACACTAGGCTAGCGGACAAAGACGACCGTCTCCGGACCGACGCCGGCGAATGGCTGGCTGAGGGCCTCCGGGTCCTCCGGCAAATCGGGGGTTCTCCACAAGACCTCGTAGTTTTTGACGGCGTGGCGGAAGCCTTTGACGTCGGCGGGCAGGCGTTCGACGCAGAGGGCGGCCAGGGCGGCATCGTCGCGGAGGAGCCTCTGATAAGTGGCCTCGGAAATGATGATGCGACTGTGGCCCGAAAGGCCTTCGAGGCGGGAGGCGAGATTGACTTCGCGGCCAAAGACGGTGTAACTGAGTTGGTGTTCTTCGGACCCCATCAAGCCCATGACGGCCGAGCCTGAATTGATGCCAGTGCCCATGGAAAGGAGCGGCTTGAGGGACTCCGGCGGCAGCCCCTGGGCGGCGCGGGCGGTGTTTTCCTGGGCGATCTTTTTGTTTTCGGCGTCCCTCTGCAGGTTCAAAGCCAGGACGGCGCGTTGGGCGTCAATGGCCGAGAGGACGGCGTCGCAGGCGTGACGGGGGTTTTCGATAGGCCCCCCCCAGAAGGCCATGACACAATCGCCGATGTATTTGTCGAGGGTGCCGTGGTGTTTCTTAATCATGCCGGCGATGGTGCCGAGGTAAGTGCTGACGGTGGCGAGAGTTTCTTCGGCTTGTTTGTCGTAATAGGCCTCGGCCTCCGCCGGGGCGAGGTTGTGTTGGCGGACGAATTCGGTGGCGGCGGCTTGAGTGCGGTCGGTCAAGGAAGTGAAGCCGCGGACATCGGCGAAATAAACGGAGATTTCGCGGCGTTTGCCGCCGAGGGCCATTTTCTTGGCGTCGAGCAATTCGTCCACGACCTCCGGGGCGAGCATTTTGGCGAAAACGGATTTGACGCGCTTTTTTTCCGACTGCTCGGCGCGGACGCGGTAGGTCAAGGCGGAGAAGTGGGTGACCAGACCGGAACAAGCCAGGGGCAGAACAACCGGGAGCCAAAAGCGGTGCTGGACGTAAAGCCAGCAGGCCGCGGCGGAGTAAAGCATCACGGCCCCCGCCATGAGGGCGGTGCCGGTCAGCGGCCTTGTCTCGACCAAATTGATGCCCGCGGCGAGGGCGCCCATCAAAACGATGAGGAGCAGTTTGAGCCAGACGGGACTGGTGGTGACGAAGCGATTGGCGATAACGGAATTGGCGACATTGAGATGCTTGGTGACGAGGTGAGTTTCGCTGCCCAGAGGGGAAGGCCCAATGTCGGAGAGTTCGTTGCCCGTGGCGGTGGAACCGATCATGATGAGCTTGTCCTTCCAGCGGTTGTCGAACTCCTGGGCGGAGGAATGGTTGCGATCGTTGTGTTGCTCCAAGAGTTGCTGCAAATTGCCCGCGACAATCAGGGGGTTGGTGACGCCCAGTTCCCAGTTGATTTCAAAGCAACCGTCGGCATCCAGAGGGATGACGCGGCTGACCCCCTGCGGGCCATGCAAGACAATCCGGTGATGTTGGGGTTCGATTTGGGGGTGATCCAGATCGAGCTTCAGCTCGCAGGCCGCCAGAACAATGCCCATGCTCCAGACTCGAACCGGGGTGAAGGGAAGGAAGCTCAGGGCCGGGCCATCCGGGACGATGGACCGCTCGTCAATATAACCATCCTTGTCGGTTGGAAGGATGACAGGCTCATTGTCCCACTTGCGAAAGAAGGTGATGTTGGTGACTCCGAAGCGCGTTTTGGCCAGGTTCAGATCGTACTCCCTGGCGAGTTGCCTGATTAAGGGGTACCATTTCTGATAGACTTCATAAGGCCGTTCGCGCCGCAAAACGCCGTCGGCATCCCTGTCGGAGGTAATGTCGCCCAACCTGGCCTGAGTGTTCTGGAAGAGCGGAGCAGGGAGCACGCCCTCCTGGGCGCCCAAAATGACGCTGCCGCTTTCATTGAGGACGGCCTGGAAAAACTCATCGGCGTTGGTGGGGTGGGAACCATCGGCCAGTTTCTCGGCATCGGGAGGGCCGGGATCGTCGGGGCGCAAGCCGCTGAAGAGAATGTCGAGGCCAACGGCCCTGGCCCCTTGGAGGGAAAGCTCCTGCAAGGCCATGGCATAAACGGTGCGGGGCCAATAGAGGGCATAACTGAAACCCAAGAGGCGCTTTCCATTGTTGACAAGATCAATGGTCTGATCGTTGACCTCGACCAGCCCGAGATTTGTGGCGTTGACCTGATTTGGGCGGGGATAATGGACCGCCAGTTGGGCGGCCAGTTTGACGCGGGTGTCGTAAGTCATCCACTCCAGGCGTTGCAGGGCGGTGAGGTTGCCGATCTGCAAGAGGCAAACGACGGAGACGACGACGGCGGCGATGAGGATGATGGGCCATTTGCGCGTCTTGACGTCGTCTCCGAAGACCAGGGTCTCGAAATCGCCGAGCATGTTCCCCCACTCTCTGTATTGGAGGAGAAGGCCAGGAAGATTGGGGAAATTGGGTATTTTGGGAAAGTTCAGTCGCACATCGGCATACTAAACAAAAAGCCCGGAGCAACACAAGCCGCTCCGGGCTGAAAAAAACAGCGCCTTGACCAAGCCCTTATGAATTACGAGCCGCCAACTGAGGAAGGATTTGGATTTGGCGGGGGAGTCACAGTAATGGTGATCACCGGGACCGCTCCCACGCTGCCCGGGGTTCCCGGAGGCGCGTTGACGCCCGGGGTCGTGACAGTAACAGGGCCGGCACCAGCTGCGGCGGCAGCCTGACTGGCCGCAATGATGTCGGCCAAGGCCTGGGTTGTTGGGGGAATCTCACCAGTGCCGCCCACACTCAGAGGAGGCGTCCATGACTGGCCGGTGGTCAATGTCCTGGGAACCGAGGTGGGCACGCCGGCGACATTAATATTGGCGACAACATACACGGTGCCGGTGGCGCTGGTGAAGGTCACATTATAAGTTCCGTCGGCGTTTTGCGACACCTGGACGGCCCAATCCGTGCCGCGGATGCCGGCGACGCCGCGCGGGGTGGTGATTTCGTACTTGGAGGCCTTGGTGATTTTCTTGACGCTGCCCTCGGCCTGGCCGATTCTGATATCGAGCATCGTCTCAGTGTCGCCCGCCCCCAAGTTCTCCATGGTTTGCAAAGTCATCTTAGTGTTCGCTTCGACCCTGACCGTGGAGGCGCGGCCATTGACCTGAAGATCCACCTGGGCATCCATGCCGGTCTCGATGACGGAGCCTTCAGGCAATTCCATATTGGGCCGCAAGGGCTGGGGCATGCCGCCGGCAATTGAGTAGGTGGCGGTGCCGTGAACCGCGCGGACGGTGGCTTGAGTGGCCTTCTTGGCCCCTTCCGCCAGGACCCAGGTTGAAACGCTCGCGAAAGCCAAAACCAGACCGAACACCAAAAGAGATTTGATTCTTTTCATAACAATTCGTATTTGGAATGTTGTACTACAGAGCGAGATTACTCCCTGCCGGTTAATTGTCAACAGATTTTAGAGCATTATTTTCAAATATTTTTCAGCCCTTTTTTGCCGCCAATCCCCCCATTTTTGCCCCAATTGTGGGGTTTGAAGCTTCATGCCAGGGTCTCGCGGGCGCTCGCCCCTCCCGCCGCGCTATTTTTGGCTCATTTATGGAGATTGGAGGCCCTTGGCGGGCGCAGCAGCCATGCGCTCCCTGACCGTTTGGAGGTATGGCAGGGCCTGGTCGCTGGGGGGGTGCATGTCCAGAGCGACCAGGAACCAATGCTCGGCGAGGGGATAATTGCCCAAATTCATGCAGTGCCAGCCCAAAAAGAAGTAAACATCCGCGTGATTTGGCCTTAATTGGAGGGATTTGACGAAGTATTGGGAGGCTTCTTTGGAGCGATCCAGCCAATCCAAGCACATTCCGTACCGAATTGACGACCAAAAATCAAAGCGATTGCAGATCATGGCGCCCTGAAACCAGTGCATGGCCTCGGTGGCCAAGGCTTCATTGCCTGGATCGCCTTCCCAGGCGCGAAGCCGGTAATACTCTCCCAACTCGTACTGAGTGAGGTAGTTACGCGGCTCAATGGCATAGGCTTTCTTCAATGCGGCCACGGACTGTTCCCAGGGGATTATCTGGTTGAGTCCTCGCTGGATCCAGTAAAACTCCCTTCCGGCATGCGCACCATTGGCTGCCAGGAAGGCGGCCACTCCCAGGGCCGTGGCCGCCAAGAGGACTTTCCCGATTTTCCCTGGATTGACCCAATATCGCTCGGTGGCAAACCGCCAGTGGGCGGTCAGCAACGCCATCAAAGTGATGGCGAGGATGGCATTGGCGGGGATTTGCATGTTAAAATCCACCAGTGAATGAATCAAAATGGAGAGCAAGCCCAGGGAGGCGCCGAGGACAAAGGCAGCCTTGGTGCTGTTCTTCCTGGCGATATCATTGGACTTTCTCCGCACATGGGGCCAGATGGCCAAAACACCGCCATAAAGGAGCCCGACGGTGAGGATGATCAAGGCAAACCCCGCCAACCCCCACTCGGAGAGGGTGTTGAGATAGTCGTTGTGGGCGTTCTGAGGGGCTGCCTGCTTCCATACGGGCGCATTCATTAGATACTGATACTGATAGTGGCCCGGCCCCACGCCCCAGAGAATGTGCTGGCGAAAAGCCATTTGCGCGACATCCCAGTAGAGAAGCCGGCCGTCGGTGGAGGCGGCGAGACCGCCGGCAGCTTCGATCCTTCGTTGCACAGCTCCGAATTGCTCGAATAAAACCAGACCGGTCAGAGCCAACAACGCCAGGGCCACCAAGCCGCGCTTCCAATAATCCCTCTGGAACAACAACACGGCGCAGAGCACCGCCAGGGTAGCCATCATGGCAACGTTTCCGCCCCTGGACTCCGAGACCACCACACCGGCCATCATGACCAGGGCGCAGTACGCCAGGAGGACCTTGACAACGGCGGACAAACGCGACATGACCGTATAAACCAGAGCCAGGGGCAAAATCATCTCCGCGAAGCCGGCGAAGTTATTCGGGTTGATGAAAGAGCCACTACCGCGCGACGCGTAGGCGGCGGGCTTTAAGACCTCCCAGACCCTGGGATTGTGGGAGGTGAACTGGTAGAAGGCCCACAACGACTCGCCCAGCCCCAGGACGATCAGGACCAGCACCACCGTCGAGGCCGATTCGCGGCGGTTCAAATTGTTGAGAATGATAAAGAAGAGGGAGGCATAGAGGACCACGCTCACCAATTCCCGCGCCGCCGAGTACTGCACGTCCACGAATTGGCAGCGCGCAATGGCGTAAATGACGAACGCCAACACCGGCCAGCAAATCGGGGGCCACAACAGGCGGAAGGGACGCTGGGTGAAAAACCGGACCGCCCAGAGAACCAGAGCCAGGACGGTCAAACCTTGGATCGCCAAGAAACCATATAGGTGGGGCGCTTCCTCTGTCCCGGGAGTCACCCGCACCGCGCCATAGGCCAGGGGACCCCAGATGAGGATCGCCAGCACCGCGCCCAAAATTGCGCGCTCACAGAGCGTGTCCAACTTTTCCGGGAAAGACTTGGATTCGCTCTGTGAGGCAGGCGGCTGTGAGGCGGAGGGCAAAGTTTTATTGACAGAGGAAGTTAGGAACCCAAAAACTCGCGCGGATCGGTGATGTGGCCGGTTAACGCGCTGGCGGCGACGGTGGCCGGGGAGGCCAGAAAGACCTGGGATTCTTTGTGGCCCATGCGCCCCGGGAAATTCCGATTGGTGGCGCTGATGCAGGTCATGGGGGAGTTCATCCGGCCAAAGGTGTCCACCGGCCCGCCCAGGCAGGCGGCGCAGCCGGCGTTCTCAGTCATCTGGACACCGGCATCCACCAGGATTTGCCAGACGGTCTTTTGCTCCCAGCGGGCGGATTGCAAATCATGCACGATTTCCGGGGTGGCGGGCACGCCGAAAGTGTCAATGACCACCTTTTTCCCCATGACGACTCGCGCGAAAGCCAGGAAATCACTGGTTTTGCCACCCGTGCATGAGCCGACATAAGCGCGGTCCAGTTTGATGCCGCCCAAGTCTTTGGCCAGTTTGCGCTGACCGGGATCGGGATGGCAGGCGACGGTTGGCTCCAACTGGGTCAAATTGACGACCATTTCATAGACAAATTTCTCCTTCTTGTCGCGATGCACCGGATGATAGTCGGGCTTGGTGCCATTGAGCTGGCAGCGATAATCCACGGCCGCCTTGGTTTGGTCGTCAAAATCAAAGATGCCGTTTTTGCCGCCGGCCTCGATGGCCATGTTGGCGACGGTCATGCGGTCGTCCATGGAAAGGCCATTGACCCCCTGGCCATCGAACTGCAAGGCGCGATAAGTGGCGCCGTCGAAGCCGATCTGGCCGATGCAATGCAAGATGATGTCTTTGGCCATGACGCCGGGTTGGAGGCGGCCTTCGAGGCGAAAGTGCATGGTTTGAGGCACTTTCAACAAGAGTTTTCCGGTGCCCATGACAAATCCGGCGTCAGTATTGCCGATGCCTGTGGCGAACTCATTGAACGCGCCCGCCATGCAGGTGTGGGAATCGGTGCCGAAGAGGATTTCGCCCGGGCGGGTATGCCCCTTTTGAGGGAGAGCGGTGTGGCAGACGCCTGCGTAATTGGATCCATATTGGCGAAGGAGCATGCCTTTGCCGGGGTCGAATTTCCACGAGCCGTCCGGGTCATCCATCACGTCGTAGAAGTACGGAAGGTTTTGTTCTTTGGCGAACTGCCTCAGAATATCCACGTTGCGATTGGACCGGGAGTCGGCGGTAAAAATGTAATGATCTGGAATAATGACCACTTTGTGACGGTCCCAGACTTTGGCATTGGCGCCGAACTCGCGCTGAAAAACGCCGATGGTGCCTGGTCCGCACACGTCATGGGTCATGAGAATGTCCGCCTGGACCCAGACATTATCGCCAGCCTGGACGGTTTTCTTTCCCGCTGCGCGGGCCAAAATCTTTTCGGTCAAGGTCATACGTCAGCCCTCAAAATACCTGAGCTGGAGGGCATCGGCAACAGCGAAGATGACACGAGCCGGAATCACCTCACGATGCGGGAGTAAGAACCCGAAGTTGGTTTTTACAAGATGTTGGCGGCCAGCTCGGCCAGTTCGGAGCGTTCTCCTTTTTGGAGTTCGATGTGGGCGGAGAGGGTCTGCTCGCGGAATTTGCTGATGATGTAGTTGAACCCGTTGGAGCTGGAGTCCACGTAGGGATTGTCAATCTGATAGGGGTCGCCGGTGAAGACAATTTTGGTGCCCTGGCCGACGCGGGTGATGATGGTCTTGACTTCGAGCGGGGTGAGGTTTTGGGCCTCGTCAATGACCATGAACTGGTGGGCGATGCTGCGGCCGCGGATGTAGCTCAGGGCTTCGACGACAATGGTGCCGGAGCGCATGAGATCGGTGCTGCGGCGATGATCGGAGCCCATGTTCAAATCGCTCAACAGCTCGAGAGCGTCGTGAATGGGCTGCATCCAGGGATTGAGTTTTTCCTCCAAGGTGCCTGGGAGAAAGCCCAACTCGCGGCCGACGGCGACGGTGGGCCGGGCGACGATGAGGCGGCGGAATTCGCGGTCCAGGACGGTGCGTTTGAGGCCGGCGGCCATGGCCATCAAGGTTTTGCCGGTGCCGGCCTTGCCCATGAGAGTGACCAGTTTGATGCGGTCATCCAGAAGGGCGTCGAAGGCGAAATGTTGTTCGCGATTGCGGGGCTTGATGCCCCAGACGCCTTCGCGGCAGTCCAGGATGGGGATGAGTTTGGAAGCGGTGGGGTCCACCTTGGCCAGGGCGGTGCGCTTGGGGTTGGTTTCTTCGGTGAGGGTGCAGTATTCGTTGGCGAAGCACTGGCCGCGGTCGTTGAGGTCCAGTTCGCCCTCGGTGCGGAAGCGGGCCATTTTTTCGGCGGCGATGTTCCACTCGAACATGCCGGTGTAAAGCTCGGTGAGGAGCACGCGGTCGCTTTCATAATCTTCGGCCTCCAGGCCCAGGATGTCGGCTTTGATGCGCAGATTGATGTCCTTGGTGACGAGGATGGCGGCTTTATCCGGCTCGGCCTTTTGCACGGAGAGTGCCAGGGAGACAATGCGGCTGTCCACCGTGTTGTTGCCAAAGACGGCGGCGCCGTTGTCGCCGTTGTGGTTGTGGAAGATGATGCGCAGCTTGCCGCCGTGATCTAATTTGACGCCCTGGTTGAGGCGGCCCTTGCCGCGGAGGGCGTCGAGCGCGCGGGAAACGGTGCGGGCGTTTTGGCCCAACTCGGAGGATTCGCGTTTGAAGCGGTCTATCTCCTCGATGACTTCAATGGGGATCAGGACGGTGTTATCCTTGAAGCGGAGGAGGGAATCGGGGTCGTGGAGGAGGACATTAGTGTCAAGAATATAATTTTTCACTGTGGGGCGGTCTTCCTGGCTTTGGACATGCGCTCGAACCAATCGTTCAAACGGACATGGGCGGCGGGGAGTTGATAGTGGCCGGAATAGAGGAAGTTGGCGAGCATCCCCCAGAGATCGAAATCAATGAAATGAGGATCGCGGCGGAGGAGGAAGGGTCTTTCGGCGAGCATCAGCTCAAAGGGGATGAGGTTGCGGGTCAGTTGCTCGATCCATTGGGCCTGTTCGGCGCGCCATTGCTCCAGGCAGCCGCGGCCGAATTTGCGTTCCTTGTGGCGCAGGTAAGCCAGGCGCTCGTCCTGCGGCACTTGTTCCTCCCAATAAATGTCGTTGAGGCGGAAGGTGCATCCTTCAATTTGGTCCTCGATGTTGCGCCAGACCATGCGGTCCACGCCCTGCCAAGACTTGGGGAACAAGCCCAACTCCAGCTTGGCGTCCAGGTATTTGGCGATGATTTGAGAAAAGTCGTCGGTTTCAAAAACCACGGTGCGGCCATCGCGGATGATGGGCACGCCGTAATAGCGCTGGCGGGTGAGGCGCCAGACCAGGGAGCGGTCGGAAGGAGGGATATTGGTGGTTTTAAAAGGAACGCCGGCATATTCGAGGATGCGCCGCTGGACCAGGCAGAAAGGACTCCATGGAAACTGTATTAGTTCGATCATTTCCGTTGGCTAAATTGCGAGATCAGGTTAATGGGGCGCGGCGGCGGTTGCAAGAAAAGTTTGGGGCGTTTAGCCGGAGGGTGCATTTCACTTTCTTGGGTGAGTCCTCTTGGCGAAGAAGCGCTTTAAGATCTCGGACCTTTCGATTGAGAATTGGTCATTGAGCATTTGTCATCGGTTATCGCAAGAGTCGTCTCCAGACCGTCGCCGGGCAACTGTCTTCTGCCGGCTTTGGCCGTCGCAATGGACTTTCCCAAGATGCGGCAAAGCTGGTCG
>Ga0187888_1003205_pt1 | contig 13055 bp, 7 predicted proteins | sample June2016WEW_7_40_FD_132987 | JGI IMG/M metagenome (GOLD analysis project Ga0187888, IMG submission 132987) | Peatland microbial communities from SPRUCE experiment site at the Marcell Experimental Forest, Minnesota, USA - June2016WEW_7_40 | ecosystem: Environmental > Terrestrial > Soil > Wetlands... | reverse complement strand
TTCACTGGCTCTCGCTCGGCGAACTCTCCCGCCTCATCGACACCTTCCGCGCCGAGGGCGTCACCCGCGCCGTCATGGCCGGCCAGGTCAAGCACACGCAGATATTCTCCAGCATCCGTCCCGACTGGCGTCTCGCCAAGCTGCTGCTCAACCTGCGCACGCGCTCCACCGACATGCTGCTCGGCGCGGTCGCCAAGGTCCTCGCCGACGAGGGCATCGAACTCGTCTCCTCCACCCAGTATCTGGAGCGTCTGCTCGCTACGCCCGGCGTCCTCACCCAGCGCGCCCCCTCCGACGACGAGCGCAAGGACATCGCCTACGGACGCACCCTCGCCCGCGGCCTCGCCGCCTTCGACCTCGGCCAGACCGTCGTCATCGCCGCCCAGGCCTGCGTCGCCGTCGAGGCCATGGAGGGCACCGACGCCGCCATCGAACGCGCCGGCTCCCTCATGCGCCGCCTCAGCGAACCGTCCTCCACACTCAGCCGCGCTCTTACTGTCGTCAAGGTCGCCAAGCCCGCCCAGGACATGCGCTTCGACGTCCCCGTCATCGGCCTCGCCACCATCCAGGCCATGTCCCGCGCCGGGGCCACCTGCCTCGCCGTCGACGCCGGCCGCACCCTGCTCTTCGACCAAGCCGCCATCGCCGCCGCCGCCGACCGCGCAGGCATCGCGCTGGTCGCGGAGTGAAAAGACAATCGATCTCTGTTGCCGGAGCATCGAATCTACCTGAGCGAAGTGCGCGTGTCGCCATCAAACGTCAAGGAGAAGAGAATGCTTCGTAACAACGTATGGATCGCCGCCCTCATCGCAATCGTCGCGGCCTGCGGCTTTACCCTGAAGGCCCGCGCCGCCGACCCGCTCCCGTCCGGCGCCACCGCTCCCGGCTTCAGCCTTCCCTCGCAGGAGGACGCCCAGGTTTCGCTCTCCCAGTTCAAGGGCAAATGGGTCGTCCTCTACTTCTATCCCAAGGACATGACCACCGGCTGCACCATCGAGGCCCACAACTTCCAGCGCGACCTGCCCAAGTACGACGCCCTCAACGCCGTCGTCCTCGGCGTCTCACTGGACACCGTCGAGAGCCACAAGACCTTCTGCACCAGGGACTCGCTCACCTTCAAGCTGCTCGCCGATCCAGACCACAAGGTCATCGACGCCTACGGAGTTCCCATTACCGAGCGCGGCGACGCCAAGTTCGCTGCTCGCGACACCTTCCTCATCTCGCCCGCAGGCAAGATCGCAAAGGTCTGGACCGGCGTCAACCCGAACACGCACAGCGACGATGTCCTCGCGGAGATCGCAGCCCAGCAGAAATAAGATTCGAGCAGACGCAAAAAGGCCCGGACCTCATAAGAGGAGTCCGGGCCCTTTTGCTTGCCTGGTTGGAACTGCTTGTTGACTACTTCTTCTTTGCAACCTTCTTTGCGGCCTTCTTCTTCGCTGGCTTCTTTGCGGCCTTCTTTACAACCTTCTTCGCTGCTTTCTTAGTTGCCAAGGTAATACCTCTCGTTTTGGTTTTTTTGTTTCTTGAAGTGCCCTTTTTGCCGACCGCTTTCTTCAAAGCGGCCTTACCGCCGCGCAGAGCACTCCCCTTTTTCGCGGCAGATTTCAATGTCGTCTTCTTTGCGCCCTTCTTAATTGGCTTCTTCTTCGCAACCGCCTTCTTGGCGGCAGCTTTCTTCGAGGCAGCTTTCTTCGAGGCGGCCTTCTTGGCGGCGGCCTTCTTGGCAGCGGCCTTCTTCTTCGCAACCGCCTTCTTGGCGGCAGCTTTCTTGGCGGCGGCCTTCTTCTTCGCAACCGCCTTCTTGGCGGCAGCTTTCTTGGCGGCGGCCTTCTTCGCAGCAGCCTTCTTGGCGGCAGCTTTCTTGGCGGCGGCCTTCTTCGCAGCAGCCTTCTTGGCAGCAGCCTCCTTCGCGGCAGCCTTCTTGGCGGCGGCCTGCTTGGCGGCAGCCTCCTTCTCAGCAGCCTCCTTGGCAATCTCTGCCGTCTTCGCTGTCGCGATCGCGGGAGCAGGGACCGCGACCGGCGGTGGAGGCGCCGCTTCGCCATGAGGCCCAGCTTCCAGCAGATCGTCGGCAACATCCTCCAGCAGGTCGAGAGCCGCGTCGCCCTCCAGACTCATGGTCACCACGACCTCCTCCTCTTCATCGCCATCGTCAAAGAGATCGTTGCCTTCGTATCCATCCCCGCCGGATTCGTCGTCCCCATAGTCCGCAGCTGCATAGATCCTGTTCTTCTCATCCAGTCCGTCGAATCCATCATGTTCATTGATCGTCATCGTCGCACCCTCGCCCTGTATAGAACACCCGTTTGCTGCTCTCGCACCGTAGCACCGCAGTGCATCTGGACCGCAATGGCGCAGCAACAAAAATGCAATTGCACCACGCCTCGGATTCTAGCAACAGAATGCCTCTGTGCGCCAGCTATGGCAAGCACTCTTTTTATCTAGGTAGCGAATGCGGCAGCCTTCCGTTTTCATTTGGGAGTGGTGGGCTGCTTCGCTGCAACAGTCTTTTTCCGTGTTGTGCCCGGCGAAGTTGTCTTGGCGGAGGGATTCGATGCGCTCGCCGCACCCTTCGTTTTTGCGCCCGCTCCAGTTTTTGCGCCTGCTCCAGCCTGTGCGCCGGCTCCCGCTTTTGCCCTGGCTCGCCCATGCGCTCTCCTGGCTCGCACATGGGTCACCGGAGCCAGATGGATCGGCTCGCTGACGGCCAGGGTGCGATGCGGCCGGATTGTGCTCGACGATAGATGGTTCCAGCGCCGCAGGTCTTCCACCGACACGTTGAAACGGTCCGCAACCGTCACCAGTGTGTCGCCCGCGCGCGTGACGTAGTGCAGCGTACGGATCGCCGCGGGGACACTTGCCACGGGAACCACCAGTTCATCGCCCGCTTCGATCGGCGCGCTTGCATCCAGGCCATTGGCCGAGGCAATCTCTGCCGACCGGCCATGCAGGCTGCTCGCGATGCTGTCCAGCGACTCGCCGGTGCGCACCACGTGAAAGCGCCAGCTGCTGCGCTTGTCCTCGGGAATCTTCTCAATGCGCTTCAGATACACGTCGCGCATTCCAGCGGGAAGATGCAGATCGAAGTCCATCTCGCTCGGCGTGCTCATGCGCAGGAGGCTCGGGTTTAGAGCAACAATCTCCTGCAACGAGGCGTCGGTCACGTCCGCCACCAGCCGCAGATCGACCGCGTAGTCCACATTCACCGTGTCCGAGACGACCGGCACATCGGGCACCAGGCCCTCCAGCCCGTACTGCTGCGGGTTCTTCGCCATGATGATGGCTGCGATAATTCCCGGCACATAGTTCTTGGTCTCCTTCGGCAGCTCATTGCGCCGGTACAACTCCCAGTAGTCGGCGTATCCGGTGCGCATCACCGAGCGCTGCACATATCCCGGCCCCCAGTCGTACGCGGCCATCGCCAGGTACCAGTCGCCGAACTGGTCGAACAGCGACTTGATGTACCGGGCGTAGGCGCGAGTGGCTTTCTCCGGATCGAAGCGCTCGTCCACCCATGCATTGCGCTCCAGCCCGTAGGCCCCGGTGGGCATGAACTGCCACATGCCGCCCGCGCCGGACCGCGCATTCAGGGCCTGCGGCTGGAAGCCCGACTCCGTGACCGCCAGATAGATCAGGTCCTGCGGCACGCCCTCCTCGCGCAGCACCGTTGAGATCATGTCCTTGTACTTGCCGGCGCGTTCCAGCGAGCGTATCAGATGCGCGTGCCCCGTAGGCGAGTTCGAGAAGTAGCTGATGAACCCGGCCACATAGTCGTTGACCACCAGCGGGAAGTCCGACTGCGTCGTTTTCAGTTCATCCTGCACCTTCGCCGTCAGCGCCGCGTTTGCTGGAAAGGTCACCTCGTCGGCGGCGTCCAGCGGCGCGGCCTCAATCGGCTCGCTGAAGCCTGTGCCCTGCTTCAGCGCCGACATCTCCAGCGAGTTGATCGCGTTCAGCAGACGGTCGAACGCATCGGAGAGCTGCGGGTCGTTCTTCACATCCATCCCGCTGGTCAGCATCAGGTCCACGGCCATGTCGAAGTTAGCCCGCGCCGCCTCCAGCTTTCCCGCGCGATAGTTCGCGACGCCGCTGCTATAGGCCCCCTCGACCTGTTGCATGAGTTGCTCTACCCGCTGCGCCCTTGCGGCGAGGTCGTTGGCCTGCGCCTGCGTCATCGCCGGAGCAGGAGCGGCCACCGGCGCCGGTGCAGCGATCGCCGGTGCCGTGGCCTGCGCGGCAACCCCGCCCGGAGCTGCTGCCTGCTGCTGCGGACAGCCCGCCAGCAGCGCCAGCGGCAGGCATGCAATCGCCCTTGCCCATTGCCGCAACCCGCTCACCATCCGCGCCCGCTCGTCGTATCGATCAAGAATCTGGTTCCGCTCCTTTGCCCGCAAGCGCAGTGCCCATTGCAAACGCAGTGCTCATTGTATGACGTTTGCCGAGCACTTCGGGCCACAGCCCACGTATCGCTTCTGGGACGGGTTGAGCGCCCGCTGTGCCGTGCCCTGCGCGCCCGTTGCGCAGTGATAGCATCGAAGGTTGAGGCAGACCGCACCCCGCATGGACCCGAACCACATTCGCAACTTCGCGATCATCGCGCATATCGACCACGGAAAGTCCACGCTCTCCGACCGCCTGCTCGAGCTCACCGGCAGCCTGACCGCGCGCGAGATGCAGGCCCAGGTGCTGGACGCCATGGACCTCGAGCGCGAGCGCGGCATCACCATCAAGGCCCACACCGTGCGCATGATCTACCAGGCGCGCGACGGCGAGACCTACCAGCTCAACCTCATCGATACCCCCGGCCACGTCGACTTCAGCTACGAGGTCTCGCGCTCGCTCGCCTCCTGCGAGGGCGCACTCCTCGTCGTCGACGCCTCCCAGGGCGTCGAGGCGCAAACCCTGGCCAACGCATACCTCGCCATCAACCACGGCCTCGAAGTCATCCCCGTCATCAATAAAATCGACCTTCCCTCGGCAGACATCGAGCGTACCCGCGAGATGATCGAAAAAGCCGTCGGCCTGCCCGCCGACGACGCGCTCGCTGTCTCCGCCAAGACCGGCGAAGGCGTCGCGAAGATTCTCGAAGCCGTCGTCCATCGCCTTCCGCCGCCGCGCGGAGACGCCGGCGCGCCGCTACAGGCCCTCATCTTCGACTCCTGGTTCGATCCATACCGCGGTGTCATTGTTCTCGCCCGCATCATCAACGGCCATCTGCTCCAGGGCATGAAGATCATGATCATGTCCAACGGCAAGCAGTTCGACGTCGAGAGCATGGGCGTTATGACGCCCAAGCCGGTCGCGCTCGCAGAGCTCTCCGCCGGTGAGGTCGGCTTCTTCGTCGCCAACATCAAGAACGTCGCCGACACCAAGGTCGGCGACACCATCACCGAGGTCGCGCGTCCCTGCGCTTCGGCCCTCCCCGGATTCGAAGACATCAAGAGCATGGTCTTCGCCGGACTCTACACCGTCGACTCGCACGCCCACGGAATGCTGCGCGATGCCCTGGAAAAACTCCGCCTCAACGATGCCAGCTTCACCTTCGAGCCCGAATCCTCCGTCGCTCTCGGCTTCGGGTTCCGCTGCGGCTTCCTCGGCCTGCTCCACCTCGAAATCATTCAGGAGCGCCTGGAGCGCGAGTACGATCTCGACCTCATCATCACCGCGCCCGGCGTCCGCTACCAGATCACCCTCACCGACGGCAAGGTCGTCGAGGTGGACAATCCCTCGCGCTGGCCCGACCCCTCCGAGATCGTCTCCATCGCCGAGCCGGTCATCACCGCCCGCATCCTCACCAACGAGGAGTACGTCGGCGGAATCCTCAAGCTGGTCGAAGAGAAGCGCGGCCGCCAGAAGAACCTCGAGTACGTCACCTCCACCCGCGTCATGATCACCTACGAACTTCCCCTCAACGAGATCGTCCTCGACTTCTACGACCGCCTCAAGACCGTCTCCCGCGGATACGCCTCGCTCGACTACACGCTCTCCGGCAGTTGGATCTCGCCCATGGTCAAGCTCGACATCCTCATCGGCGGCGATCCGGTCGATGCGCTCTCCATCATCGTCCACCGCGACTTCGCCTACGACCGTGGCCGCGCCCTGGTCCACAAGATGCGCCAGCTCATCCCCCGCCAGATGTTCGAGGTCGCCATTCAGGCCGCCATCGGCGTCAAAGTCATCGCCCGCGAGACCGTCTCCGCCCTGCGCAAGAACGTCATCGCCAAATGCTACGGCGGAGACATCAGCCGCAAGCGCAAGCTCCTCGAAAAACAAAAAGAAGGCAAGAAGCGCATGAAGCGCATCGGCAAGGTCGACATTCCCCAGGAGGCCTTCCTCGCCGTCCTCAAGGTGGGCGAAGAGTAGAGGAGAAGTCATTCCCTCCCGTCCAGCCGTTAGTTCCGCTGCGTCGCCAGCACGTCTCGCTCTGTGGAAAGCCTTTTATTTGCAAAACTTGCAGCGGCGACTTTGATTAATTGTTCGACAATTGGTTCAAATCATTGAAAAGACGTATCTTAATCTTAGAGAGGTATGCGCCCGCCGCCGCTCACCAAACACCGTTGGCCGCAGTGTGAATCTCCCATGGATCGCAATCCACACTTTTTCCACAACCATGCCGCAGTGCAGCGGACTTCCGCACGGATGCAAAAAGGGAGGCCGTGGAGGCCTCCCTTTTGTATGCATCGCTCTGTCAAGTTATCTGGCTGCCGGCTTCGCGGGGGTTGAGCCGGTGGCTGGCTTCGCGGGGGTGGTGCTGTGTTGCGTAGGCGTGGTTGTCGACGGCTTCGCCCGGCTCGCCGCCGATGGGGTCTCGGCTGCCGGCGGCGTAATCCCAGGCGTCGTGGCGTTGTACGCCTGGATGACGGCCACTGTAATATCGGCGTTGGGCTGGGGGGCGGCCCACAGCACCGGGGTCTGCTCGTTGCTCACGTCGAACAGCAGCGTGTAGCCGTTATCGCTGACATACTTCGCCATCACGGTATAGAACTTCTGCGAGATCTTCTGTAGAGCATCCTGCACGTCGTTCTGGGATTCGCTCTGGAAGTCCTCCCCTTCGCTCTGATACAGCTTCTCCTTGGTGTCGATGGTCTTCTGCCGAGAAACGCGCTCCTCGTCCGACATCGTGGCCGGTGCGGCCTGCAACTGCTTCTTCAACGAGTCGATCTCAGCGGCCAGCTTGTCCAGATTGTCGCTCTGCGGCTGGTACTTCTTCTTCAGATCGGCAAGCGCGCGCTGGCCTTCGTTGGTATAGGCAACGGCCCTTTGGAACGAGATGATGGCGATCCGCGCGGGAAATGCCGACGGTGGAACCAGAACGGGAGCCTGCGCGGCTGCCGCGGTCGCAGGGGCCGGTGCAGCCGGGGCTGGGGCCGCTGGGGCTGGGGCCGCTGGCACGGCGGACGCGGCTGGAGCTGCTGGTTGAGGTGCGGCAGGGGTCGCCTGAGCAATCGCGGCCACAGGGAGGAGAGCCGCGACGAGCGCGGTGAGAAGAGCAAACTTGGATTTCATGCGGTGTGTAAAGCTCCTTGGAAGTTTTCCTATACCTTGGGCCGTCGGCATGCCTTCGCACACCATCCGGGTCAGTTGCCCTGCATCCGCCCGCCCGATAGTCCGAAGTGCCCAACCGGGAAGGGCTCTCACCGCGTTTTACCGCCTTTATCTCCATTAACCAGCTTCAGTCCATGAGGTTCGGCGGGAGCGATTAGGCTGCCAGAGCAGCCACCATTATAGGGTTCGATTCGCGCAGGGGTCAAACCCCTGCCTTCCGAAATATGGAGCTTGTCCAATGAACTCTCTTATTTTTGGGGAACGATTTCCCCCAACGGGGCCGATGGACTGTGGATTTGGGGCAAGTCGGCATCTGTGTCTTTGGCATTCCAATTGCACGTCTTTCCATCGGTATCAGACTGGGAAGAGATGCACCCACGATAGGTGCAATCCCCGGGGTTCAGGTATTACTGCCGCAGGATAGCCACTTCAGGAGGCCTTTGACTGAGGATTGTGCTTCGGGCCGCTCCCTCCATGGAAGCGGCCCTTGCACTTTAACGCCCGGCCCTGGCGCCTTGACGCAAGGCTCGCGAGATGGCGCGGAGCGGACCACTCGTTTGACCCAAAGCTCCCTTGCAAATGTTTCTCTTGCTACAGTTTGGCTTTCAGCGTATGATCGGTATTAACTTGTGAACCGGCTATGGGTGCCGAAGACTGTGTGTGTTCGCTGGTTTTTCGATGGCGGCAAGAATACACAGCAAGAGTGGGTCCCGGCGGATTTCATGGAACCGGCGGATTTCACTGGATTCGATGCACCGGATCAGATGCGCCGGAGGCTTGGATCGCGACCAAAGCGCCCGATCGAATGATGAGTTGCAAATTGGGGCAAGGGTGAAGGATTTGCCATCGTTGGCGATCGCACGTTGGCAATTTCAGGTGGCTGTTGGCAATTCCCGGTTGCTTTTTGCAATCTCGGGCTTTTGATAATTCCCGGTGGCTTTGGCATAGCAGGTGGCTTTGGCAATTCCGGTGGTGCGCGGCGTAGTCTTGCGGCTGGTCGCGGCCGATGGATGCAGTAAGACGATGTTCGAGTACAACTTGATACCGTTTCCCCCGACGCTGCAAAACCGGTTTGGTTCCATCTCCGCGAACTCCACGGGGAGCGACGAGACCTGCAAGCGTGGGAAAGAAACGCAGATCGCCAACCAGCAATAGGAAGTGGAAAAATGAGTTCAGAGCAGAATGAACCCGAGGTGCAGATGCACCAGGGTCCGCCGCCACAGCCTGTCCAGGTGGAAGACCGGATGGACCAGAACGGCCAGTCGCGGATGGTTCAAAACGGCCCGGCGCAGGACTCCGCACCGTACAACATCCAGCACGGCATGGGGCAGTCCAAGAGCAGCCGCAGACGTCGTCGCAAGCGCAAGAACAAGTCGCCCGACGCTCTCCAGCAGGGAGGGCAGAACGGCCCCGGCCAGTTCGTCGGAGACCTTCAGGCGGGCGAACAGGTCCTTGCCTCCGGTGGCCAGCAGACGCAGATCTTCCAGGCCGGCGCACCCCAGCAGCAGGCCGGCGCGGGCCCGTCCTCCAAACGCTGGAAGAAGAAACATCGCGACCGTGATCGTCAACGCACGCAGGACAACATCGGCAACCAGGCCAGCCCGGGCAACGGCGCGGGCTATCGCGACGGCAACAGCCATCAGCCCGGCAACGGCGGCAGCTTCAAGCGCAAGGGCAAGCAGCAGCGCGGCCCGCGCAGCTTCGTCGGCCCCATGGACCACAGCTATCGCGCGGTCAACGGCAACTTCGCCGACGCGCCGCCCTCCACCATCGAGGCCTCGGGTAACTACCAGCCCAGGGGTGGCGGTGCGCGTTATGTCAGCGACTCCCAGCCCATCGACTACTCCATTGGCCGCCCCATCCCCATTCCCGAGGACGCGCCCACCAGGATCTTCTTCTTCATCGAAGACCTCTTCTTCAACGCCAAGATCACCGAGACAGCGCGCAAGCTGGGCGTCAAGGTCGCCTTCATCAAGAACGACCCGGACGTTCTCGCCGAGCTTATGGACGGCGAGGAGGTCGACCGCCCCGGCCTCATCGTCTTCGACCTGAACAACGCCAACGCCAAGCCCCTCACCCTCATCCCCAAGCTCAAGGCCAAGCTCAAGAAGAGCACCTCCATCGTCGGCTTTCTCTCCCATCTGCAGAACGAGCTGCGCCTCAAGGCCATCGAGGCCGGTTGCGACACCGTCATGCCCCGCTCCGCCTTCTCCCAGAACCTGCCCAACCTCCTGCGCCGATACGGCCTCCAGGATGAGGAAGAAGACAACTTCAACCAGTAAGAAACAGTGGTCGGGAGTTATCGTTCGTCATTCTGGCGCAGCCAGAATCTCCGTCGTTATCTTTTTTGATACCGCAACTCATCTTTGGGAAAATGCATTCGCCCCACAAGCGGCCTGCACCACACGGGCCGTCTTACTTTGCCGCCACAGCCGCATGCACCGCCAGCAGCTCTTCCAGCAGCCCCTTCAGCTTGTCCAGCCGCAGCGCATTCGCTCCGTCCGACTTGGCGTGGGCCGGATCGTCATGCACCTCCAGGAAGACCCCATCCACTCCAGCCGCTACCGCCGCGCGCGCCAGCACGGGGATGAACTCCGGCTGCCCGCCGCTCACGCCATTGGCCGCCGAGGGCGTCTGCACCGAGTGCGTCGCGTCGAAGACCACCGGCGCAAACCGCCGCAGTATCGGCAGCGCGCGCATGTCCACCACCAGGTTGTTGTATCCGAAGCTGGCCCCGCGCTCGGTCAGCATCACCCGCGCCGCCTTGCCCGCAATCACCGAGTCGCGCACCTTCAGCACCGCGTGCTGCATGTCCAGCGGCGCCACAAACTGCCCCTTCTTCACGTTGATCGCCCGGCCCGTGTGCGCCGCCGCAATCAGCAGATCGGTCTGCCGGCACAGGAACGCCGGAATCTGCAACACCGCCTCCACGTCGCCCAGCGCCTTCGACAGCCGCAGGCAGTCCTCCGGCGTATGCACGTCCGTCAGCACCGGCAGCCCGTTGCTCTGCGCAATCGCCCGCAGGATCCTCGCCCCCTCCACCAGCCCCGGCCCGCGAAAGCTGCGTATGCTGGTGCGGTTCGCCTTGTCGTAGCTCGCCTTGTAGATGTACGGAATGCCCAGGTCCGCCGCCGTGCGCTGGATCGCGTCGGCCAGCATTCGCGCGTGCGTCTCCGACTCAATCACGCACGGCCCGGCGATTAAAAACAGCTTGCCACTGCCAACCGGAACAGAGCCGATCTCGAAGGAATGGGTCACGACAGCTATTCTAGTCACCTTGCGAGGTCATTGGGACGGGTTTCCCTCCCTGACGCGTCTTTAGCATCAAGGAGGGAACCACAACCCACATCCGTCTATCGTACGGTCAGCAGCTCCGTCTCGTACGGCTTCAGGTCGAGCTTCACCGTCACCGCGCCCTTCGCCGCCGTCGCAGCCACGGGCGAGACCGTCCCGGTCGCCGGATCCCATGCCTCGACTGTCTTCCCGGCGGTCTTGAGCGTCACCGAGTGTGAGCTGCCCTGCGCTCCCTCGTTGAAGAACAGGTAGACGTTGGCGTCCTTCAGCCGCCGCGTCATCACCTTCAGCGCGGCGTCCGGCGCGTCGAGTGCAACGTCCTTCGTCCCGACGACAGCATCGAGCGCCGTCTCGATCTCTGCCGGAACCACCTGCGGTCCGGGGGGCGTGGCTGGTGCCGCAGCCGGAGGAGTCGGCGTCGGCGGAAGCTGCGCCGAAGTCTCCACGGTCGCCCAGGCAAAGTCCTCCGGAGTCGCCGCGCGCGCGTCCTTGATCGTCTTGCCCGAGATCAGCGTCGGCGTTCGCCCCAGGAACAGGACCTTGCCGCCGCCCTTGGCCAGCGCCCGCAGACGATCCAGCTCCGTCTGCATCAGGACAGCAGCCGACGGAACAATGACCGTCCGGTACCGGTTGCCGCTCATCGATTCCAGATACTCCGGCCCGGCCTTCAAGTCCTCGGCCAGTGCGTTGATGTTGATGATGTCGAAGTCGATCTGCCGCTCGGCCAGCATTCGCTCGCTCGACACAAACGCCGTGTCGGAGGCCGAGTCGCCCAGCCACATTGAACTGGAAGGAATGTACAGCGCAACCTGGGCCGCCGGCCGCCCCATGCTCATCACATAGGTCAGCCGCTGGAGATACTGCATCAGCGCGGGCCAGGCTGGATCGCGCATCAGCGCCGATGGCCCTCCCCGCGGTCGCGCCGGCGGCGCACCGGCTCCCGCCGGCGCAGATGTAGGAGCAGCCGCAGCCGCTGCGGTCGGAGCAGTCGGAGCAGTCGCCGCTGACGCTGGAGGCCCGAATGCGTCAGCCGGAGATGTCGCCGGGTAGAACATGGTCTCGATCACGTTCACGCCGCGCACCACCTCCTCGTTCAGGATGTAGCGCGCCATGGTCGCATCGGGCTCCGGCCGGTACGCCGCAAAGGTCTCGGTAAACGCGCGCGGATGCCCGTACACGTGCGCCGCGCTGGACGCCAGCCGCGGAAAGTCCGAGACCGTGTCGGTCCAGATCTGGTGCCAGATGGAGTCGATCCCCGGCTCTTCGACGTACTTCATGTCGCGTTCGAAGTCGCCCTCCGACCGCACTAGATCCATCTCCATCTCTTCATGGTTCAGGTGCACCTGGTACTCAACGCCATGCGCCGCGCACCACAGTCCCTGCGGCTTGAAGAAGCCGTCGCGGAACATCTGCGAGAAGACATCGTAGTAGTCGCCCTTGGCGCGCACTTCGGCGTCCGTCAGCTTCACCGCGGGCGGTGGAGGCGTTCTCGGGGCTTGCGCTGCGGCTGGTGTGGTTTGTCCGCCGGGCGCTGCCGCCGCCGGCCTCGGTCTCGGCCCTCCTCCGCCACCAGCCGACAGCAGCAGCGCGCCCAGGTACGGCCGAATGTCGTAGCCCTTCACCTGCTGGAAGGTGTCGAAGAACTTCGGCGTCCAGGGCAGCCCGCTGATCGAGTAGTCCGGCTCGTCGCCGCGGAAGCCCAGAATCGTCGTGCCGAACAGCTCCGGCATGGCGTTGTAGTAGCCCTGGTGCGTGTGCTCCAGATACGCCGCCGTCGCCTCGGGATTCATATAATCCTCCAGCGAGTTCGACGAGTCCTTGGCGTGCGTCGGGTTGGCGTCGCTGCGCGTGGGCGAGGTGCGGAAGACGTGCTCCACCACCATCACCGTCCAGTCGCCGCCCGCCGGCGCCGTCCACGCAATGTTGCCGCCGGAGATCGGCACTGACACGCGGTCGCCCGTAGCGTTGACGGCCACCGCCGCCACGGCATCGGGGCCAACCGCCTGGTTCAGCGTCTCGCCGCCCTTCACAGGCAGTCGTTGGCCGATGCTGAGCGCCTGCATGCGCAGCTCAGGCTTTTCCTTGGTGAAGTAGCCGCCGGCAAACCCGCTGGGATAGCCGATGTCGTCCACGATCCACACCTTCATGTCGCGCTTCTTCGCCTCCAGCGCGAACTGCTTGAAGAAGGCGAAGTACTCCGGCGTCAGGTAGGT
>Ga0187888_1003202_pt1 | contig 13060 bp, 8 predicted proteins | sample June2016WEW_7_40_FD_132987 | JGI IMG/M metagenome (GOLD analysis project Ga0187888, IMG submission 132987) | Peatland microbial communities from SPRUCE experiment site at the Marcell Experimental Forest, Minnesota, USA - June2016WEW_7_40 | ecosystem: Environmental > Terrestrial > Soil > Wetlands... | reverse complement strand
ATGGTGAACTCGCTCGCCTTCTGCGCGCAAGCGGTTCTCACCGAAGCCCAGCTCATGGCTGCCCAGCCCGACCCGCGCGCGCGCCGCGAAGTTCCACCACCGTTTCCGCTGGAGGATTTGCGCGCATATCTCGAATTCAATGCCGCGGCGTTGCCCGAAGAGTACCGCGAAATCGCGGCGTCTCTCACGCGGCTGGCGGCCGAAGCCGAGACGCATTACCACGACCTGGAAGCACTGGAACAGCGGCTTACGGTGCTCGAAGAGAAAATGATCGCCGCCGCCCGCGCCCGCCAAAGCGATGACGACTTACTCCAATCCCGCCGTGAGTTAGACACCCAGTTACGCCCCTACCGTGGCAAGATGACCGCCGATCAACTGTCGATGTTAGAGAGGCAATACCTGGAGCGCAGCCTGCTGGAGAAATCCGGGCTGCCGAGGCTGAGTTTGTTCTATATGAGGTGAGGCCGAGACCTCCGTGGCGCGGGCAGCCCTGGCCGCTGCGTCGAGGGTCATCTCGACATTTCTTAACGCGCCGCCTTTCACTGCCGCACCGCGTGGGGGTTAAAGCCGCGTGATCTCGGGCCGTTCACTTCTCAATTTCCTGCATAGCCTGTCGACCCGATCATCGAAGTCACTTTGGCTGACGCTGGGGTCAAAAAGTCCTTGCGGCTGTCGTCTGACCGCGGCGCTCCACGGTGGGAATCAGGTCCGAAGGAGGAATGAGTCGCAATGTGTGTTCAAGGTGTCGTCGACGCGTCTGCCGGACACCGTGCACTTGAATCGGTCGAACAAGCCCGGCTGGCGCCGCAGGAGTTGGCAATATGCGCAGCTGGGCTTGACTGGAGGCTCCGGCTGGGGGCCCGCTTCCGCAGCGGGCTTAGCCTCCGCCGGCGCCTGAGGTTTGTCTGCGCCGTTGCCCGTCGCCCCCTCCTCTTCCCTCGTCCGCCGGTAAACCACGGCGTCCGAGGTTTGCTCGGGAACCAGCAGCCGCAATTCGACCAACGCGTCCAAGTCCCGCTTCAAGGACTCTCGGGCGGCGCCAGGGCAGAGGCGCTCGAAGTCCTGAATGGTCAGGCCCTCGTGGTCCGCTCCATATTCGAGAGCGATGGCACGCCGACGCTTGGCATCGGTGCCGTCGTGCGCCTCCGTCCTCCTTAGCATTCGGACCGTTCCCACTGCCACAAACGCCACGTTCTCAATGAGTCCAACTAGCATGATCAACGACGCCAGCCAGGCGGGCATTGTCGTCCCGAACGTCGGAAGAAGAATGATGTCGAATTGTGAGCGAACCGCGTCCGTACGGAGCATTTCGAGCATAGCCCAAACCCCCGCAAGCCCAACTGCTCCGCCGATGAGCAGCGCGTTCTTCGACGGCAGGGTCCACCCGCGGCGAATCAAGAAGAAGATCTCAGCGAGCAGGTAAATCCCTATCAGCTGGAATATCGCGTCCATACACCCACCCCCACCTCCTTCAGCATACACCGCTGCCCCACTAGCATGATGCTGAACCGCCGCGCGATAGTGCGCTCAATCTGTGCGCTCACAGCAGAGCTAATTTAATCCCCCGCCCCCGCCGCTACCGCCCTGGCCTCATCTGCCGCAATCCCCGCGTTCACCTTGCACATGTGGTCGTACCAGGTGAACTTCAGGATGAGGGACGTCACCCCGACCACGGCCAGGCAATACCAGATGGCGGGGATGTTGGTTCGGATCACGATGTAGATCGGGAGCGCGACCAGCGTGACTTGCCAGACTATGCCGATGGCGATGTTGAACATGTCGCGCGGAAAATCCTGGTTCGGCTGGAACGTGGGATACTGCGTCATCACTTTGGCTTTGACCGGGCCCCAGAAACCCCACGGACGCACGCGGCGGTAAAACTCCATCAGCACCGCGTCCTCCTCGGGCTGGGTGAGGAAGGTGCCGAGCAGGCAGCCAATCATCCCGATCACGAACACAAGCGCGAATCCGAGGGAGACGTCCAGGTTCAACGTGTGCAGGCTCGCCCAGTTCTGCAACGAGGGAATCCTGCTCAGGATCCCGGGAACCGTCACAGAGGCCGTGATGCCGGTGACCATGCCCCAGAAGTAGCCGTACCCGTTGAAGCGCCACCAATACCACTTCAGGAGGTTGGAGGCCGTGTAGCCGCCCCATAGCCCGGAGACGATCCAGATCACCACCGAATTCACCGAAGAGACGTACCAGCCGATCAGGACTCCAATCAGCACCACCAGGAACGAGCTGAGATAGCTCAGCCGCACGTACGTCCGCGGGTTCGCGTTCGGGTTGATGTAGCGCTTGTAAATGTCGTTTACGAAGTAGGGCGGCGCGGCGTTCACCGTGGCGGCGAAGTTCGACATGTATGCGGCCAGCAAGCCGGCGATGAGGAATCCCAGCAGGCCGGCCGGGACGAAGCGGCCTAGCGCGTAGGGCAGCACCAGCTCGAAGTCCATCTGGGTTCCCATTCCCTTGATCTGCTCGCTGAAGAAGACGAGCGCCAGGATGGTCAGCCCGGTGATCAGGAAGTAGCGCGGGAAGGTCAGCACCACGTTGACCCAGCCGCTCATCATGGAAGCCTCGCGGGGATTCTTCGAGGACAGCACGCGCTGCATGTCGTAGTTGGGCGCGGGGCCGGCTGCGCTGATGAGCACTCCCTTGAACAGCAGCGCCATTACAAAGAAGCCGAACAGGCCGTAGCCATCCTCGAGGATCTTGGCATTGGCGGCGGGGATCAGCTTGGACCAGTCCAGGTTGAGGTGCCAGCCGAAGAAGAGGTTATCCCAGCCGGCGGGAACGAACTTGGTCAAGGTCCCTGGCGCAATCTTCATCATGGCGATGATGCCCACCGCGAACGAGGCGACGGAGAGAATGCAAAACTGCAGCACCTCGGTAATCACCACGCTGAACATGCCGCCCTTGATGACGTAAACGGTCGTGATCGCGATCAGGATCAGCGCGTATTGGTTGGGGGTCAGATGCCAGGGCAGGAAAGTCGAGGCGAATTTTCCGATGCCCTTGAATCCATAACTGAAGAACCCGATGATGCCGAAGAAGGCGTAGACCACGACGATGATGTGCGCAAGCTGTGCACCGCGGCCCTTGCCGAACCGCGTCTGAATCCAATCGGCGCCGGTCATGGCGTTGGAACGGCGCAGCCAGCTCGAGAGGAACACCATCAGGAAGACCTGGTTGAAAGTGGGCCACAGCCACGGGATCCAGACGCTCTTCACGCCGTAGACGAACGCCCAGTACACCAGCAGCATGGTGCCGCTGACGTCGAACATGCCCGAAGCGTTCGACACGCCGAGGATGTACCAGGGCATGGTGTTGCCACCCAAGAAGTAAGCCTTGATGTCGCGGGAAGCGCGATGGGAAACCCAGTAGCCGACCACCACCGTGGTGGCCAGATAGAGAACGATGATCGCAATGTCGATAACACGCAGGTGCATTTGAGACCTAGCCTCTTCCGGCCCGCACCCGGCCGTCACAGGTGGGTGCAGGCACACTCGATGCGGCCCGCGCCAGAGCCGCTCATGAACCAAGCATCATAGCAGAATAGGTGCTGGAAAAATGGGCCTGTTTATGCGGCTGGAGCCTGACGCGCGCGGGAAGACGCACGAACATGGCGTCGCGCTTCACGATCGCGCGCTCACCACCACAAAATGGCAAGCTTGAGCGGTTCCGGAAAGGGGTAGTACAGCCGGAAAGAGCGGATGCTCGAAATCTTCAGGGACGGCAAATCAGCATATCACGGGGCAAGCCGCAGCGCCGGGCGCGCCAGTGCAATGCGCGATTCGCTGCGGGCAATCAGACGCGACCACATGGTATCCGGATTCGGGTCGAAGACCAGCCCGGCGCTGCCGTCCAGGATGTACCAGGCGCCCAGGCGCATCTCGTTATCCAGTTGCCTCGGGCCCCAACCGCAATATCCCACATAGACGCGCAGATCGTCGGCGTTCCTGCCGCTCGCCAGAGCGCTCTCGAGCGCGGGTTGGGAGGGAATGAGATAGATCCTCTCCAGCACCCGCGCGCCCGAATCCGGTTTAGTGTCGGAGCGGAACAACGCCGTGGCGGTGCCGGTTTCCACCGGTCCACCGATGTACACCGGATCCGAACGCTGCCCGGCTCCTTTCAGATTGCGCAACGCGCGAGAGAGAGGGATGGCGGTCCGGCGGTTGATCATCAAGCCGACCGCGGATTCGCGGTCATAATGCACCAGCAGAATGACAGATTCGGCGAACGCCGGATCGGGGGCGTCGCGCGGCGTTACCAGCAGTTTGCCCATCGCCAGATCTTCAGTGCGCTTGGATTGCGCGGGCAGAATGGCAGCCGCCAGCAGAACGCCGGCTGCCACCCGAGGCCCAATCCCGAATCGGCGGAGCACACGTATATTATGTCGCGTCCGGCAAAAATCTGCTTGAGCAATCTGGAAAAAAGGCGGGCGGTCTAGTTCTGCGCCTTACCGACCACAATCATGGCCAGTTGCAAATCGCCGATCTTGACGTTCAGCACCTGGTCCGGCGTGTCGCCCTCGGTGGTGATGGAAGGGAAGGTAGTGGCGCCCGGCTTTTCGATCGAGAACACCGCCGGGTGCGGCGTACCGGAAGCCTTGGTACTCATCTGCACCAACTGGTCGAAGCCAGGAGTTGCGCTGGGATCGGCATCATTGGCGATGGGGGTGAGCAGCAGAAAATCACGCTGCGGGGCTACTCCCTGATGCGAGCCATCTACGGGAAAATCGCTGTAGCGCATGGTGTAAACGCCGGCCTTAATGGTTTGACCGCGGCGATCGCTGCCATCGGACGGGAAGCGCAAAACGCCGACTAGAGCGCCCTGCGGAATCGGAAACACGATGGCGTCATCGGTTGGCTTTGCGCCGGTGGGGACGCTGTTGCGAAACCAGATTTCACACCACGCACCGTTCGGCCCGGTGACGCGATAACCTTGCGTTTGAAGCGCAGAAGAGTAGGCCGCTGGAAGGCCGGACAGGGTGCCGGATACCGACTCTACCTTGTAATCCTGAGCCCAGGCGGTTGCGAGCAGAGAGACAAGCAGGAAGATGAAGCGCACGATCAGCCCCTCAGGCACAAAAGTCTGGAGCGGGAGACGGGATTCGAACCCGCGACATCGACCTTGGCAAGGTCGCACTCTACCAACTGAGTTACTCCCGCGCAAACAGCAGTATCAATTCTCCTTCAGAACATTGTCAAAGTCAAACGTTCCGGTTATGTAACTGATTTGAAAGCAATTAGAAACTTGCGGCAAAGCGAGGCCACTGTGATAGACTTACAGTCTCGGTTGACCAAAGCGGAGGCGTCGGGCAGCCCTGCCGACGGCTGATCTTCTGCTGCCGGTGGTTCTTCCGGTAGGGCATCGAGCGACCCCAAGCCGTGAAGGGAATTGCTGTGGAAAACTTGCGGGATTCGTGTGTAAAACCGATGAACTTGTGGGATCAGGTTTGTCATCATATACAGCCACGCGTTAGTGAGGAAAGTTACGCTAACTGGTTCAAAGGCACCACTCTTCTGGGGGTGGATGGGGACACGCTGGTAGTGTTGGTTCCAGACAGCGAAACCCGCGCCTGGATGGAAAACGAATACGGAGCCCAGTTGCGAGAGGCGATCCGCGAACTGCGGTTGCCGGTTAGCCAGATCGGTTTCGAAACGCGCGCCTCAAGTGGGGTACGGGAATCGGTGAACCGGAGCGGGGTGGAGACAGAGCTTGCGGCCAGCTCCCTGAATTCCAAGTTCACGTTCGAGACGTTCGTGGTGGGCGCCTGCAACCAGTTTGCGCACGCCGCCGCGCGTTCAGTGGCCACCAACCCTTCGCGCAGCTACAATCCTTTATTTCTCTACGGTGGCGTGGGTATGGGCAAGACGCACCTTATGCATGCTATCGGCCGCGAGTTGATGGACAAGTTCGCCTCAATGCGAATCATCTACACTTCAAGTGAACGTTTCATGAACGAGATGATCGCGTGCATTCGCACTGAACGCATGCAGCAGTTTCAGCAGCGCTACCGCGAGGCGGACGTGTTGTTGATCGACGATATTCAGCTTCTGGGCAACAAGGAACGCACGCAGGAGGAGTTCTTTCACACCTTCAACGAGTTGCACGATCATCAGAAGCAGATTGTAATTTCAAGCGATTCGCCGCCAAAGGAAATACCAGGTTTGCTGGAGCGGCTTCGCTCGCGCTTTGAATGGGGTTTACTGGCCGATATTCAGCCACCGGATCTGGAAACCAAGATGGCTATTCTCGACAAGAAAGCCGAAGTCGAGGGGGTGAAACTGCCCGATGACGTACGGTCGTTTATGGCATCGAAAACCAAGTCGAATGTCCGTGAGTTGGAAGGCGCATTGGTCAAGCTAATAGCTTACTCTTCACTTACCTCGACGCCGATCAATTTGCAGATGGCGCAGCAAGTCCTGCGGCATATCGTTCACCTGCAGGATCGTAAAGTAACCATTGATGCGATTCAGAAAGCGGTTGCCGAGCGTTTCCAGATTAAGCCGTCACAACTCAAAGAGAAAAGTAACACACAGAAAGTGGTGCGGCCTCGTCAGGTAGCTATGTACCTGGTGAAAGAGCTCACTGACGCTTCGCTACCCGAAATCGGACGTGCTTTTGGGGGCAAGCACCATACCACCGTAATCCACTCAATCCGCAAAATTGACAAGGAACGTCAGGCTAACCCGGAATTGAACAGACTCATCCACAGTCTAATGGAAACATTACAATGAGGTTATCCTCTTTTTCACACACGCCAGTGAATGGCTGGTACGAAATCTATGCAAGAACTGCAGCTAGCGCCGTTTTTGCTTCTCTTTACACATCTTCATCCACAAGTTGACGTAGCGAAAAGTAGCTGAGTTTAGTATAATTTAGGTGATCTTCAACATTTGCACAGGCCCGATGAAAACGGTTCTTTTTTGTGCTCATCTGATACCGCCTGAATAGATAGGAGTCGCAGCCTCATGGAATTCACTGTGAGCAAGGCCGATTTGGTAAGGGAGTTGAGTCTGTCGCAAGGCGTGGTGGAGAAAAAGACCACCATTCCGATTTTGTCGAACGTTCTTCTGGAGGCTTCCGGAGAACGTGTGACGCTGACGGCAACAGATCTGGAATTGGGTGTGCGCTGCTCCTGTGCGGCGACCGTGAAGAAGGAAGGCGCGGGTACGGTACCAGCGCGCAAACTCCTTGATTACGTGCGGTTGTTGCCAGAAGGCGACGTACATATGAAATTTTTAGAAAATCATTGGGTGAATATCACTTGTGGCCGGTCCAAGACACGCATAGCCGGTATGTCACGCGATAGTTTTCCCGAATTGCCGAAAATGCCGGATCCAATTGCGGAGATCTCAGTGAAAGTGCTGGCATCCCTGATCACACGGACCTTGTTCGCAATTTCCATGGAGGAATCGCGATTTACGCTGAGCGGCGCGTTGCTCCTGCTGCGGCCAGACAGTATAACTATGGTGTCGACTGACGGGCATCGCCTGGCCTATGTACAAACCCCATGTGAAAATCCAAACGTGGGTCAGCAGTTTCGCGCACTTATCCCGAAGAAGGCCATGGGAGAACTGGTGAAATTAGCTGAGGATGCTGTCCCGGAGGCAAAAGCTACATTGGCGGGCGATGACAACCATTTGTTCTTCAAGGTAGGAGAGCGATTACTGATTACGCGCAAACTAACAGGGAATTTCCCAGACTACGAGCGTGTCCTACCGAAAGACCATACACTGATTGCAAAATTGCAGAAGGACGAAATTCGGGCCGCCATTGAGCGCGTGGCGCAGTTTGCCGATGAGCGTTCACGCGCTATTCGGGTGCAATTCACCGAGGGTGAGGTAAAATTCTTCTCGTCATCGGTAGAAATGGGCGAGAGCGAAGAAACGGTAACCAGCGAATATAAGGGGCCGGATTTGGAGATCGGGTTTAATGCGCAGTACCTGCTGGATTTCCTGCGGGTGATAGCACAGGATCATGTCGCTTTCGAACTGAAGGACCAAAAAAGCGCCGGTGAATTGCGGCCGGCTGGCGATGCGATGCCGGACCAATACCGGTATGTCGTGATGCCGATGAGGATCTGAGTTTGGGACCATGGAAGATCTAACCAACGGGCAGCAGTCGGCGGTGTACGATTCTACAAGTATCAAGGTGCTGGAGGGGCTGGAAGCAGTGCGCTTGCGGCCCGCCATGTATATCGGCTCGACCGGCGAAATAGGGCTACACCACCTGGTCTACGAAGTTGTCGATAACTCCGTGGATGAAGCCATGGCCGGCTATTGCACCGAGATCAACGTCACCATTCACGACGACGACTCGGTGACGGTGGTCGATAACGGCCGCGGGATTCCAGTCGACATCCACGAGGAAGAAGGCGTCTCGGCTGCGCAAGTGGTAATGACGAAGCTGCATGCCGGCGGGAAATTCGATTCGAAAAGCTACAAAGTATCGGGCGGCCTGCACGGCGTGGGTGTTAGCGTCGTGAACGCGCTCTCGGAAAAGCTGGAGCTTGAGATCTGGCACCCCGATGGCGAAACCGGCCCCAGCTTCACCTGGCAGCAGGAGTATGCGTGCGGCATTCCCAAGGGGCCGCTCGTGAAAACCGGCCGGGCCGGCCGCAAAACCGGAACGAGTGTCACCTTCAAACCAGACGCCTCCATCATGGAGGTGACGCAGTTCAATCACGACACGCTGGCGAATCGTCTGCGCCAGCTTGCCTTTCTCAATAAGGGCCTAAGAATCACCCTCACCGACGAGCGCGTCGAGGCGGAGAAGACGGAAGAGTTCCAATATACAGGTGGCATTGCCGAATTCATCAAGCTGCTCAACAAGGGTAAGCAGGTGTTGCACGACAAGCCGATGCACTTCGAGGCCGAACGCGAGCTCCCGGCCGGCGGCACGCTGACGATGGAAGTGGCGCTGCAATACAACGATGGCTATTCGGAAAACATCCTCAGCTTCGCCAACGCCATCAACACGGTGGATGGAGGTACGCATTTGCGCGGCTTTTATTCCGCGCTCACCCGCACCATCAACGCGTTCGGCCAGCAGCAGGATTTGTTCAAGGAAAAGGAGAGCCTGACCGGCGATGATGTGCGCGAGGGACTGACTGCGGTGGTGAGTGTGAAAGTGCCGCAGCCGCAGTTCGAAGGCCAGACCAAGGGCAAACTGAACAGCGATATCAGCGGCTACATGACGCAGTTCGTCAACGAGAAGCTGGGCGAATACTTCGACAAGAACGCGACCATAGGCCGCCGTATCGTCAACAAAGCGATTGACGCGGCGCGCGCGCGCGAAGCTTCCCGCAAGGCACGCGACCTGACGCGTCGCAAGGGCGCGCTCGAATCGGGCGGCATGCCGCACAAGCTGGCCGACTGCCAGGAGCGCGACCCGGAGCGTTGTGAGCTGTTTCTGGTCGAGGGCGAATCGGCCGGCGGTACCGCCAAGCAGGGGCGCGACCGGCGCTTCCAGGCCATCCTGCCGCTCAAGGGTAAGATCCTCAATGTGGAGAAGGCGCGCTACGACAAGATGCTGGGCCACGAGGAAATCCGCGCCATGATCACCGCGCTCGGCACCGGCATCGGCAAGGAAGATTTCGACCCCGTCAAGCTCCGCTACGGCAAGATCATCATCATGACCGATGCCGATGTGGACGGCTCGCACATACGCACCCTGCTGCTCACCTTCTTCTTCCGCCACATGAACGAGCTGATCCTGCGCGAGCGCGTTTTCATCGCGCAGCCGCCGCTCTTCCGCATCAAGAAGGGCAAGAGCGAGAAATACATTAAGGACGAAAAAGAGCTGACCAGAGAGCTCACCAAGCGGGCCACTGAGAACCTGGCGCTCGAAATCCACTCGACCGGCAACGGAAGCGGGCCCAAGGCGGTGCTCGAAGGTACCGAGCTGCGCGCCTTTCTGCTCAACCTGGACGAGTACGAAAAGATGTTCCACAAAGTGGAGCGAAGGCTGCGCGATGCGCGCGTGGTGGAAGTGCTCGGCAACATCGATCTGCACGTGGATCACAAGGGCGAGTTTCAGGACGAAGCCAACCTCAAGCCGGTGTTCGAGGCTCTCGAGAAGCTGGGACTAAAACCGGAGATGCGCCAGGACGAGGAGCATTCGTCCCACGCGGTGGTCTACCACGACCAGACCGGCGCCGAACGGTCGGTGGGCCTGGCGCTGGCGGCGCAACCCGAATTCCGGCGCTATCGCGCGCTGTGCCGCATCATCGCGCGCTATAACGATCCGCCCTTCGTGGTGGTTAAGGACGAGAACCGGGAAGCGCGGGCGGACTGGCGGGCGCTGCTGGATTACGTGATGACCGAGGGCAAGAAGGGCTCCGACGTGCAGCGCTACAAAGGCCTCGGCGAAATGAACGCCGCGCAGCTCGCCGAAACCACCATGAATCCGGAAAAGCGCACGCTGCTCTCCGTCCGCCTGGAAGACGCGGTGAAGTGCGAAGAGATCTTCTCCACGCTGATGGGCGAGGACGTAGAGAACCGCCGCAAATTCATCGAAGACAACGCGCTAGACGTGAAGAATCTGGACGTGTAAGGGCGGGACCAAGGCAGGGGTATTCTGTTTACAAGAGGCCTCTTTCTTGATCAAGCGTATATTGGCCGTGATTGCGGTTGTGGCGTTAATAGTAGCCGCGTGGCCGGTGCACCAACTCGGAGTCGCCTTCGGCTTCTGGCAGCCATTCACGCGTCCGCCCGCCGTCTTTCCGTGGGCGCACTATCTTCCTGCGTTCGAGTTGGATTGACTGCTGGGTTGATCGCAAAAAGGACGTCGACGTTTGCCGGGCCTGGGATGAAGACGGCCACCTGATCGCCTATGGCAAGTATCGTCTCGATGTGGAAAAGCGTGCTGCGACAATTTGGGAGTTTCGCCCATCCCGTGTCCACCCTTATCCCGGCCACCCAGAACTGGCGTGGATCTGTTTGTCGGGAGAGTGCGGTGGTCCCAGAAGCAAGACTCTTGTCCCAGTAAATGACGCCGGCGAACCGCTAGAGCGCTTCGAGATCCATGTACAAGGCCCCGGCGAGAGCCACTGACGCGCCGCCGCCATCACGCCGTCGACTTGAGTTCCTCGCGAATGATGCGCCAGAGCGTGTCCTCAAGCCTCGGTGCCTTCCTTCCAGGTATTCCCGAAGCGCCGCGTTGATCAGAGTCTGATAGCCGGTCGAGCCTCCGGATCGTTCCGCCATTTCGAAAAAGCGATCCACAATGTCCTGGTCGAGCCGGATCGTGATCCGCGTCTTGCCTGCCCCGGTTCCGGCGGAACAACCCTGCCCCGTTTGCCCTTGCCGAAATCGTAGCGATCTTTCATAGGCCACAATTCCAGCGTATGCATATCATGTGCGTACACCAGATGCAGGACGTGGCGTGCATGACAGGCCACGAAAACCGATGGCCCGTCCTACCTGCGAGGTAGGATAGACGACCGGTTTTTGTCGTCTGTCGTGCCCGCCGCGTCTGTCACGCCCCCCCGCATCTATCACGCCCCCCGCGCCCGGCATCCAGCCCGCACTCGACCACCGCCATTGCTCTTTGGCCTCGACTAGGCCTGCTCTTAGCGGGTTGTTCTCCACGTACTCGATCAGATACTCGAGTTCCTCCGCGGACCGTATCCAATGGTCGAATGACTCGTTCTGCCAGAAGGGCGTCCCAGTGCGGCCGAGGATCTGGTTAGCTACGCGACTGGTTCTCCCTTTTAGCCATCGCATGATTGACGACAATTCCGTATGCGGTTGGAAGATCACGTGGACGTGATTGGGCATGACCACCCACCCGTGGAGTTCGTAAAATCGGCGAACGTTCTCGCCGTACAGGAGAGCCTCCACAACCATGCAGGCGACCCGCGAATTCTGCAACCAGGCGGGACCGCAGGGCATTCGGTCGATTTGCTCGTCCTGTTCCAGCAATCGAGGTAGGACAGACGATCGTTTTTTGTCGTCTGTCGATGCCGCGTGCTCGCGAAATGTTTGACGGACCGGGAATGCCGACGGCTTGTCCCGCTCGCAGCAAGGAAGTGATCCGGTCAAGCGCCACGTCACGAAGACAGCCGTCCCCTCCGGAATCCAGTGAGGGAGGTGTCTGCGCGTGAAGGCCATAGTGGTGGGATAGACGATCCTCTTTTGTCGTCTGTCAATGTTCGCGTGCCATCGAGACACGACAGGCCACGAAAACCGATGGCCCGTCCTACCTGAGTAGTGACCGCCAGCGGGCAGTTTCTCTCAGAAATGGGCGCGGTCCCGGTGCAAGCAGCATTCCGCAATCCCCATCCCCCCTGAAACCGGTTACCATAAGGCATTGACGCCCAGAAGTCTGCTGGGGCTTTCCCTGCGCATGGAGGGCTACCATCCACTTCTGCGAACGCCGTTCGCGATAATCAGGATATCCGCATGAGTACTCTTGCAATTCATCCCATTCACCGGGCGGTGCGCTTCTATGAGGCGCCCATCGGCAAGAAAGCCGTGATGGCGATCACCGGCGTCATGCTGGTCGGCTACGTGTTCGCGCACCTGCTCGGCAACCTGCAAATCTATTCCTCCGACGCCGAGCAGATCAACCGCTACGCCGCTTTTCTGCACAATCCGGCCAACGCGGCGGCGCTCTGGGCGGCCCGCAGCGTGCTGCTGCTGGCGGTCGGGCTGCACATCGTCGCGGCCATCCAGCTCTGGCTGCAAAACCGCGCGGCGCGGCCCATCGGCTACGTGAAGAAGGCCGACCTGCCCACTTCCTACGCGGCGCGCACGATGATCTGGAGCGGCCCCATCGTGGGGGCGTTCGTGATCTTCCACGTGCTGCATCTTACGGCGGGCAAGGTCCTGGAGCTGCGCGATCTGGGGCCGGGCATGCCCGACGTGCGCTACAACGTGATCACCGGTTTCTCCAATCCGTGGATCTCGGGGTTTTACATTCTGGCCATGATCCTGCTGTGCCTGCACCTGTACCACGGCATGTGGAGCATGTTCCAATCGCTCGGCATCAGCCATCCGCGCTACACGCCCATCGTCAAGAAATTCGCGGCGGCCTTCGCCTGGTTCGT
>Ga0187888_1003200_pt1 | contig 13066 bp, 9 predicted proteins | sample June2016WEW_7_40_FD_132987 | JGI IMG/M metagenome (GOLD analysis project Ga0187888, IMG submission 132987) | Peatland microbial communities from SPRUCE experiment site at the Marcell Experimental Forest, Minnesota, USA - June2016WEW_7_40 | ecosystem: Environmental > Terrestrial > Soil > Wetlands... | reverse complement strand
GAGGAGGCGCTGGCGAGCTACGACCGCGCGCTCACCGTGCGGCCGGACTATGCCGAGGCGCTCAGCAACCGCGGCAACACGCTGCACGAATTGAAGCGGTTCGAGGAGGCGCTGGCGAGCTGCGACCGCGCACTCGCGGTGCGGCCGAATTTTGCCGAGGCGCTCTACAATCGTGGCAACACGCTGCACGAACTGAAGCGGTTCGAGGAGGCGCTGGCGAGCTGCGACCGAGCACTCGCGGTGCGGCCGAATTTTGCCGAGGCGCTCTACAATCGTGGCAACACGCTGCACGAATTGAGGCGGTTCGAGGAGGCGCTGGCGAGCTACGACCGCGCCCTCGCCATGCGGCCTGACTTTGCCGAGGCGCTCAGCAACCGCGGCAACACGCTGCACGAATTGAAGCGGTTCGAGGAGGCGCTGGCGAGCTACGACCGCGCGCTAGCCGTGCGGCCGGATTATGCCGAGGCGCTCAGCAACCGCGGCAACACGCTGCACGAATTGAAGCGGTTCGAGGAGGCGCTGGCGAGCTACGACCGCGCGCTAGCCGTGCGGCCGGATTATACCGAGGCGCTCAGCAACCGCGGCAACACGCTGCACGAATTGAAGCGGTTCGAGGAGGCACTGGCGAGCTGCGACCGCGCACTCGCGGTGCGGCCGAATTTTGCCGAGGCGCTCTACAATCGTAGCGTCATCCTGCAGAAGCTGAAGCGGTTCGAGGAGGCGCTGGCGAGCTACGACCGCCTGCTGGCCGCAAAGGCGGATCACCCACATGCGTTCAGCGGGGTCGCGCACTGTGTGATGAGGCTCTGCGACTTTGACAGACGGACACGGTTTGCCACGGATCTATGTGCGCATGTCTCCGGCAAGAAGTCGATTGTTTCTCCCTTCGTGTTGCTCGGTTACAGCGGTGATCCTGCGCTGCAAGTGCAATGTGCCAGGAACCATATCGAAAATATGATTCCATCGCCGCTGCCACCATTGTGCTCTGGCCAGAAGTGGCGCCATGACAAGTTGCGGGTCGCCTATCTGTCCCCCGATTTTCGTTCACACCCAACAGCGGTTCAGACGGCTGAGCTGTTCGAGCTGCACGATCGGTCTCGATTTGAAATCATCGGCGTTTCCTTCGGTGTTGATGACCGCAGCGAGATGAGAAAGCGGCTGGTCGCGGCATTTGATGAGTTTCACGATGTTCGCAAAAACAGCGACAAAGAAGTCGCCAAGCTTCTCAACGATCGTCACTTTGATATCGCGGTAGATTTGGCCGGCTATACACAGGATAGTCGTCCCACCATCCTCGCTCATCGCCCCGTCCCGATCCAAGTAAACTATCTGGGTTTTCCAGCCACGATGGGCGCAGACTTCATCGACTACATTATCGCCGACGCGATGGTCCTGCCTGTCGAACACCAACCCTATTATACTGAGAAGGTTGTTTATCTACCTGATTGCTATCAGGTGAATGATACAAAGCGTAAGATCGCCGAGCGCACGCCGACGCGGCAGGAGATAGGACTGCCAGAACATGCCTTCGTGCTCTGCTGCTTCAACAACAACTGGAAGATCACGCCTGAGATATTCGACATATGGATGCGGCTGTTGCAACAGGTCGAGGGCAGCGTGCTGTGGCTATTAGGGGACAATGAGGGGGCCGAGCGGAGACTGCGCAAGGAGACGCAACGACGTGGGATTGATCCATCGCGGCTGGTATTTGCTGGGCGGCTTCCACCCGCTGAGCACCTGGCACGTCATCGTCTGGCAGATCTGTTCCTGGATACACTCCCCTATAATTCCCATACGACCGCAAGCGACGCATTATGGGCGGGTTTGCCCGTTTTAACCTGCAAGGGAGAGGCATTTGCGGGGCGGGTAGCGGCCAGTCTATTACATGCCGTCGGTATCCCTGAGTTGATCACCTCCAACCTTGAGGACTACCAAACGCTCGCATTGAAGCTTGTGCGTGATGCGGCACTATTGGCCGAGATCAAGGCCAAGCTGGCGCGTAACCGCAATACCTATCCATTGTTCAATACCGAACGCTTCGCCTGCCACATCGAAGCCGCCTACAGGACGATGTGGGAGACTTGGCAGCGCGGTGAAGTACCGAAGAGCTTCAGCGTCGAACCAATTGACTTGAGACGGTCAGTTGGCGTCGCCCTTGCTAGTCCCGCTTGGCGGAACGCCATTTCCAGCTGAATGAGAGTGCGTCCATATACCAAGCAGCCCCGCTGTAAAAACCGGGATCGTGGTTGGAAGCCACAGATTCACTCTCGGCGATCGCATCAAGATTACCGCCCTCGACGTGCTCGAAGCGACCGTCTAGGCCTGACCTGAAACGACGCGATTGCCCCATCGCGACATTTAGAGCAGTGCGGCGATACGTCCGGTATTGGAGGACGAGCCACTGCGCAAAGCGCTTGCCAGCGGTCGGCAATCACCGCGGGCTTTTGACCGCACCATTGAGCTGAAGCCAGACGACAGGCGGCTTGCGCATGACGACGCGCGCCGATCGCTTGCTCGCAATCCGCAAGAAGTTCGCCGCGGAATTGGGAATTGCGGCTGATTCCTTGCTGTGCAAGAGCGCCGCGCCGATCGTGCTGGCGAACGAAGCACTGACGGCTGGAATGTTCGAGCCTGCAGCCGCGATCAGCGACGTGATCGAAGCGAACCGGCAGATCGCGGCGAACACGGCGCGGTTGGAGGAATTGAGGGCGCTGGCACCGAAGCCAATCAACGTCGCGCTCAAATACGTCCACGGCGCGAGCGAGTGCGTTTCTTGCGGGCCATGTCCAGCCCATAGAGGAGCCCGCGCCTGCGCCTGTGCCGAGGCCGTTACGGGGTCCTGCCGCCACCGCCGCACAGTGCGACTCCGGGATCGCCATTTGTTTAGCGCGCACCTTCAGTCGTGCTGCGCTATCCACCCGCGCGCGCCCGCTAGCGACTGATTAATGACCTGGTGCATGTCGAGATACTGATAGGTACCGCATCGACCGATGAAAGTCACATTAGTGAGCTTCGCGGCGAGCTGTTTGTACCGCCGATACGTCATGCCGTGACAGCCGTCGCTGGATTTGACTGGATAGAAGCGTTCGAAGTTGTTCTCGGTGTAATCGCACGGCTCTTCTCGCGTGACTGTCTTCAGCCGTCCGGCCGCTACGCGATGGGCCGGGAGGCGGCTCCAATCTGTCTCGCGCACGAAACGCCCCGCGTCGGTGAAATTGATTACCGCCGCTTCGCCGCGGGCATAGTCCGCGGGTCGTTCACTGTGATGGAATCGCATCGACCGGTAGGGCAGCGCGCCAAGGGCGTGGTCGAAATACTCGTCGATGGCCATGCTGTTGAAGCAATGCAAATATGCGCCAAGCATGGATTTGTCGAACGGCTGCCCAACCGTCACGCGAATCGACGGATAGTCGAGGATCGATCGGAACAGCTGCGTGTACCCATCGCGCGGAAGCATCTGAAAGCGATCCGTTGGGAAATATCGGTCCTCGTCGTCTGTGCGGATCGGGATCCGCTTCACCACCGCCGCATCGAGCTCTTCGAGGTCGAGGGCCCACATCTTCCTGGTATAGGGGCGAAAGAAAAGGTCGGTGAGCGTCACGCCGATGTGGGCGGCGAGGTACTCGCCAGCATTCGCCGGCGCTTCGTTGGGGATCGCCTGGCGCTGCAGGAACGCTGCAGCGGCTTCCGCGCTCTCCAGGCGTACGCCGAAGACCGCCTCGATCGTGCGGCGATTGATCGGTACCGACACGCATCGTCCGTCCGCGAGTTCCGCCTGTACCTTGTGTTCGTACGGAACGAAGCTGCCGAAGCGGGTTAGCCATTCGACCACCCGCTCGTTGTTCGTATGGAAGAGGTGAGGGCCGTAGCGGTGAATGCGCACGCCGGTCGCGTCGATCTCATCATAAGCATTGCCGGCGACATGTGGACGCCGATCGATGACGTCGACGCGGAATCCTTTCTCGGCAAGTTCGCGCGCATATGTCGCCCCGGCAAATCCGGCGCCTACGATGAGGATCGGCTTGGCCACGGAAATACTACGGCCTCGGCGCAGGAGGGCACAAAGCGCGCCAGAATACCTGGACGCGGAGCAGATGCAAAAAGTCCTTGCCACAAACCTTGATGCATACATATCGGGCGAGAAATGGGTCACCGAACACAACTCGCCATGGCGCCTCCGGGTCGGCCGAAACGTCACTGTTGTCGAGTTTGGCATAGCGTGTGTGCCAGAAAGTCGAATTGCGTGAACGTTCCATCACGAAGGCGCCAAACCGGTGACAACAGAATTTAATCTGAGTTAGATTTCTCAATGTCTCCTCTGACCGCTGAAAAATCATGAATGAAACCTTAGCAGAAATTTTAATACTCACTATTAACGCTCTGGGGGCAGGTATCTTACTCTTTATCGCGGGTGTCCTTCAAAAAATAATGAATGACATGGACGAGGCCGCGTTCAAGCGATTTTTGAACGCGTTGGACAAGACTGATATGAGCAGTCCTTTCGCCGTCAGTGTCGCGACGCTACCTATTGTTGCCGCAGTTCTGTATTTCTCGGTCTATGGTTTCAGTCACTGGTGGTTTACCGCGGGTTTTATCGCCTGGCTAATCGGATCAGCAATCACAAAAGTTACCAATATGCCCGTTTACAAGTGGGTCGGGGACCCGAAGAACAACAACCCGGAAGAATTGAGGAATAAGCGGCGCACATTGCACCTTGGGAACAATTTGCACGCCTGGCTCACGTTCGCCTCCGTAGTTCTCATGGCTTCCCAGTTTGGCATCCGCGAGGTCGTGATCACCGTAGTCTTGAGTGCCATTATCTCCTTCCCGTTGATTTGGCTGGCTCGCGACTATGGGCCAATACTGCCTATTCGATGCCGCGACAGGCAGTGGAGCGCCGCGCCTATCCCAGTCGCGCTCGAGAAGACGCCGGTTATCATCAACTTCTAAATCTCTTGCTTCGGTGTTTCTTCGATAAAACGAATGTTCATCGGATGCCCGGCAATTGCGCCTCCCAATCCTTTGCTGAACCGCAACGGTGTGCAACGTTGCAAAGCCTGCGCTACCGATATGCGATATGCTAACCGCTCCTCCTCGGACACGTTCGGTGTTTCGAAGCTAATAAACGGCTCGCCGAGAATCTCACCACTGCCCCTAAAACTGAGGCGCACAGATAATTCCAAATGCCCGCGCGCCTTATCAAGCCGAGGAGGAGACCAGCATACACGCAGAGTGGAATATATTTCGCGCAGTGTATTGAGGATGGGTCGTTGGTCGTCTGCACCGGTTGCAGGAGCCGCGACCATCGCAACTAAGACCGCCCCACCCACCAAAAAGTGCTTGATCGCCATCATGAGTCAATTTGATGCTATTGACTCGGGAAAAATACCCATCGCGCGAGACATCCGCAACATTGACATCGGGCGATTTTCCAGTGGGGTGTGCCCCTGACGGTAAACAAATCGTGAACGCCCGCAGAGCATAGCCGGGCCCGCGCCACCGCATCATCCGGCCGCCTGCTGCGATAACGGACCGATGTGCGATCCGCTCCGAGCGTTGAACACGCCCGCCGCTCGCTGACCTCACAGTCGACCCGGAGCTTGGCTCAATGTGACCTGCGGGCCTGCGGCGCTGGCATGGCGACAAGATTCTCAAGATCCCAAGCAATATTTCGCTCATGCCGCTGCCGCCGCGCGCACCCGAACTCAACGGTCAGGAAAACATCTAGCAGACCGTATGTTCGTTGTCGGTGCGTATGTCGCTCGTCCACGCTATGCGACCAGCGAGGGTTGCGTCGGATAGGCCGGCGCCGAGCCTCACCCAGGGGACGAGCCATGCAGAAAAATAGCAAAATTTTTGTCGGGGTTGAAACGAACATCAGAATTCATGCAACAGAACTGGCTCTCGAACCGAGTCTTCAAATCCTTCGACGATATCGTCCATCACTGCTGCTTCGCCTGGAACACGCTCATCGATCAGCCCTGGAAGATCATGTCCATCGCGCGCCGCGATTGGGCGAACGTGGTTTACTCAATGTGAGGATGTATTAGCCGTGTGGACGGATTTGATCAAGATGAATGCACGCCGCGGCAGCCGATCGCTGACGGTTCGGCTCCGGCCCGTCAAATTAAATTTTGGCCTGTTGACGCCGCGCTGTTTCGATTGGAACTGCCCGCAAGGCCCAGCTCCGCCAGCAGAGGCCCGAGGAACTCCTCGTGCACGCGCCAGCGTCCGACCGCGCTGTTGTAGATCGGTTGGCGCACCTGCGTTACGCTGGCGGTGCGAACCGGTCGCACCGTTTGATAGAAGGCAAGGCAACGCGGATCCCAGTCGAGCCCGCAATGGGCAATGATACGCCGCGCCTGGCCTTCCAGATCGGCCACCACGTCTTCATAGCGGACATCAAGAATATGGCCGGGCGGCAGTACACGGTGCCAATGCGCCATCAGGGCTTGGTAATGCCGATAATATCGGCCAAGCTCGGCCAAATCGTAAGTATGGTTCTGTTCCTTGGTGAACAATTTGGAGAAGCAGGATAGGCAGGTGTCGATCGGTTCGCGGATCGTGTGGATGATGGGTGCGTTTGGCAGCGCCAGATGGATGAGACCGGCAAAAATAAAATTGCTCAGCATCTTGTCAGTGATATGCGCGGCGCCGGGGGCGAGCCGCTCGATTTCGGCAAGGTACCGTGTTCCGAGGTCGCGATAATCCTTAGCGGTCATGGACACCCGCTCCGGAAAGGTCGTCGAACCGCCGGGCGTCATTCGCATTCCTTGCACGGCCTTGGGGAAATATGGCAACTCATTGCCACCAAACACCTGTGGGTGGCTGGCAAGAATTTGCTCGACCAGCGTTGAGCCCGATCGCATCATCCCGATGATGAACACCGGAACCGAGGACGGATGACCGACATTTTGCCACGTCCGGATAAACTCGGATGTGAACTCTGAGCGGGCACGATCCAACACACCAAGCGTCATGGCTTCGTTATACGTAATCTGCTGGCGCTTGAGGGCATTGCCGTCCAGCCATTGGCGGAACGCTTCGGTGTGTCGGCCCAAGTCCTCATACGCCTTAGCCAAGGCGAAATGCAGTGCGATTCGGTCGCCGACGGAAAGCGAGGCGCTGTCGCGAGCCAACTGCTCCATCTCTGCCACAAATGGGTCTTCGCCAACGAAACGCGTGATTTGGCCGAGATCGTATCGGTGCTTAGCGTTGCGCGGCGCCAGCTGGACGGCCCGTTCCAAGGCGGCACGGGCTTCCGACATGTGCCCGAGTTGCATCAAGCCCAACCCAAGGTTGTTGTGCACACCAGCAAAATTCGGCTTCAGGACGACCGCTTGGCGATATACGGCGACCGCTTCGTCGGGGCGCCCGAGATCGTCGAGCGCAGCGCCCAGGTTGCAATGGGCTTCCGCATAGTCGGGTTTGATCTGGATCGCCTGGCGATACGTAGCAATCGCCTCGTCGAGCTTGCCCTGATCGCACAGCGTAACGCCGAGATTGCAATGGGCTTCCGCATAATCGGGTTTGATCCGGATGGCCTGGCGATAGGCAGCAATCGCCTCGTCGAGCTTGCCCTTACGCCGCAACGCATTGCCAAGATTGAAATGGGCTTCCGCATAATCGGCTTTGATCTGCGTCGCCTGGTGATGCGCGGCAATCGCTTCGTCAAGCTGGCCGACATCGTTGAGTGCAACGCCGAGGTTGCAATGGGCTTTCGCATAATCGGGTTTGATCTGGATCGCTCGGTGATACCTGGCAATCGCTTGGTCGAGCTTGCCTTGAGCGTAGAGCGTAACGCCGAGATTGCAATGGGCTTTTGCATAATCGGGTTTGATCTGGATCGCCTGGCGATAAGCGGCAATCGCTTCGTCGAGCTTGCCTTGATCGTGGAGCGCAACCCCGAGGTTGCAATGGGCTTCCGCATAATCGGGTTTGATCCCGATGGCTTGGCGATACGTTGCAATCGCCTCGTCGAGCTTGCCCTTACCCCGTAGCGCATTGCCGAGATTGAAATGGGCTTCCGTATAACCGGGTTTGATCTGGATCGCCTTGCGATAAGCGGCAATCGCTTCGTCGAGCTTGCCTTGATCGTGGAGCGCAACCCCGAGGTTGCAATGGGCTTCCGCATAATCGGGTTTGATCCCGATGGCCTGGCGATACGTTGCAATCGCCTCGTCGAGCTTGCCCTTACCCCGCAGCGCATTGCCGAGATTGAAATGGGCTTCCGCATAACCGGGTTTGATCTGGATCGCCTGGCGACACGCGGCAATCGCCTCATCGAGCCGGCCGTGAACGTAGAGCGCAAGGGCCATGTTGCAATGGGCTTGCGCATAATCGGGATTGATGTGTATTGCCTGGCGATACGTGGCAATCGCCTCGTCTAGCTTGCCTTGATCGTAGAGCACAACGCCGAGATCGGAAAAATATGCCGCGCTGTGTTCGTTCTGTTGTATCGCCTTACGGAGTAATTCGACCGCCAAGTCCTTCCGTCCTGCCTGATGAGCGATGAGACCGAGCAGGTGCAGAGCGTCGGCATGATCAGGTTGAGCCGCCAGGACCCGTCGATAACAAGCCTCGGCCTCGGTCAAGCGCCCGGCCTGATGATGCTTAAGGCCGTCCCGTAAAAGCTCGGTCGCGCCCGGCAGGACTCTGCCAGTCGCAGTTTCCGCACGCGGACTGTTCGGGGTCCGGCGAAGCCTGGAATTGGCCCGACGCTCGTGGCGATTCATCGGCGCATTCTTCGATAAAAATACTGCGTTGCCCTACTACGCATTTTAGTGGCAAGATTGACGGTCAGCAAATATAGGGTAGAGAAATTCCAAAGTCACCGTTTTCTGAGACTCATGGGCAGTCGGTTCTTGGAGAACCGACCATGCTCTTCACCCTGACGAAAGAGCACTGAATGTATTCGAGGCATCCCGCTCACACCGCGACCGGAAGTTTCTCGAAGTCCTGTATTTCGTCGTTCATAACATCATTTGGCAGGCTCTCGCGGAAAAGTTTTGGCATTGGAGCAGCGTCTGGAGGCGGTTCTCAAGCCCGAGTATGCCGAGTCACACAATAACCTCGGCAATGCGCTTGGCAACCGGGGCAGGTTGGAAGCGGCAATGACCGAGTACCGGCGGGCGCTGGCGCTCAAGCCGGATTGTGCCGAAGCGCACACAGCAACCTCGGCGATGCGTTGAGAGACCAGGGCAGCAGATTGGAGAAGGCGCGTCATGCCGACAAGAACGCCAGCTTGCACCGGGAAATCCCGCCGTTTATTTCGGCTTGGCCGATGTAAGGCGATTTGCTCCGGGCGACGCCGGACTTGTCGCCATGGAGACGCTGAACACTGCCCCAGCGTCCCTTTCGGCGAGACCGCCCACGAAGCGGCCATTTATGTCAGACAAGGAAGGCCGCACAACTCAACTGCAACCGTGCTGGGCCGACGCCAGAACTTGCGAGATAATGAGCAAATGGCGCGATCAATCGATCCACAACGAGAGAAATTCCGCATTTCCCCAGTAACCCTCTATAAGGTCGCTTGTCCGTTTGGAACATTCGTCGCGAAACATCTCGTCAGCGTTCATATGCGAGCGCACAAACGGAGGCCGGACATATGGACGCAACGATCTGATCAAAGCCCTGCAAAAATACCGTGGCGAGAGCGGGTCGTTCACATATGGGGGAATGTCGTTCATACGTTGGGGCCGATGACAAATCAGAGTCCGATGACAAATCAGAGTTCATGCGGGTTTCGGCATGACGGGCAGGTACCAAGTGTTTGATTCCGACCGACCACGTTTATCATATTCTCTGGTCAGCTGCGGCCCCCGCCCTTCAAGGCTGTGTCATGTTCAATGTTAAGCACGAAGCTACCTTTTTCGGCGCAAACCCCTTTTCCACAAACCCGGTCCTGGTGGCGAACATCGTTCTTTCCGATGGTGATGCCTGTGAATCAATCAATGCACTGAAGCAAGGCTGCCTCCGACTACATGAACTCTTCCCCGAATGGTTTGATGCACCAGTTCCTTCCATGCAAGAACCCATTGCACAAATTGCTCAAACTGCCGCTGTGTGGGCGCTTGCATCGCTAAACGAGGTACGGGGATTTCTGCATGACGCAGGTGCCGTGCCCATACCCGGAGGTGCGCGTCTCTGGTTGAGTTTTCATCATCAGAACGTCAGCCTTTCCGCCCTCAAATTAGCGCTAGACGTATTAACACATGCTGGGCTCTCCAAAGAGTTCGATCGCAATAGAGTTCAATCTGCACTAGCTTCCCTCTGGCGGGCATGTCGCAGTCATCACCCAGACTTTCAGGCACGTATCTTGATGCAGGGTGCGCGTGCTCGAGACATTCCGGTTCTCCCATTTATTACGGGTAGCCGTATTTGGCAGTTTGGCTGGGGCTGCGCTTCTCACGTCTTTTATGAAACAACATCCAATGCTGACGGGGCCGTTAGCTTCAACGTACAGGAATCAAAAGTATTGAGCAAAATAGCATTTGCCGAGCTCGGGATTCCAACGCCTAACTATCAACTTGTAAGCCGCGTCAGTGAACTACCTAAAGCCGCTAAGCTAATTGGATGGCCGTGTGTTGTTAAACCTGTTTCCTTGGGAGGAGGCAAAGGCGTTACAGCCGGTATAAAGACAATATCCGACTTAGAGACGGCCTTTGCTTTTGCACGAAAATATACCAATGAAGCAATAATGGTCGAAGCTTTTGTACCGGGTGACGATTACCGGTTGATGGTTGTTCGCGGGCAGTTTTTTGCAACCATTCGTCGCGAACCTTCATCTGTGATTGGAGATGGCAAAAGCACTATTGCGCAGCTGCTTATAGCTGTTAACCGTTTTCGTTCGCCGAATATGATTAAAAGCCGTTATCTGCGGCCTATTGCGGTAGACGATATCCTTAAGCAACATTTGACACGCCAAGGCGTAAGCGAAAGTACCGTACTTGAATATGGCCGGCGAATTGCGTTGAGAAGTAATGCCAATCTATCCACAGGCGGTGCCTGCACTGATGTTACAAATAGCACTCATCCCCATGTTAAACAAATGGCAGAAACTATCGCTCAAACAATCGGGTTGGCAACAGCTGGGGTTGATTACATAACGACGGATATTACGAAATCTTGGCAAGAGGGCGGCGCGCTTATTGAGGTCAATGCAGCCCCGGGGGCCGACGCAATGATTGCTGCCGGTCTAGATCCGCTAGCAGTTGCGTCGGCCATACTCGGCGGCACACCCGCTCGCATTCCCATCCAGCTTGTCATGGTTCCGCAATCCGATTTGGCGCATGCAGTGAGCTACCTGCAAAACGTGCCATTGGTTGCAGGTTTCGGATGGGCTTGTAACGGTCACGCCGCTATCGATGGAATGCCATTGCGCATAACGCGCTTGGGAACATGGGTAGCTACTCAAACACTGTTGCGCCACAAGTTGGTAAAACATGCCTGCGTGGTTTGCACTGCCGAAGAAATCGTCCGCCATGGAATGCCGGTGGATAAAGTCGACCAGGTCGTCTTGTATAAGGACGACCAGATACCATTGTCTGCCGAATGGAGAAAGGTCCTAACGGACCATAGTGGGAGTATCGAAAAATGTTCTAATCGGTTTGATTTGAAGTTCATGGCGCCAAAATTAAGTCCCGCTACAGCTAGCACGGATGCCGATCACGTGGGAGCATAGCCTGCATGGATGAAGTAGTTTGTACATTTCTCTAGCGCCAATTTTGGTGGTTTTGGGGGACGCTAACGGTCAGCTGCGGACCGCGTATACAATTCTCCTGCGACGGAGCTTCGTAGGGTCGGTTGCACCGCTGGTGAGGTTTTTGCACAAGTTGCATTCACGGGAGAAAGTCAAACGGAGACAATTTAGTTCCAGCCAGCTGATATCGAACGAAGTAGAACGGATCCGGCGGGCGTTGTCTCTCGTTGAACGAAATGGGTCGTCAGGCTGTGTCCTTCAGCCACTGCATCAACGCCGTTTCAGTTGGAGCGTTTTCAATGAATCGGCCACTGCATTGTTCCAGAAGCCCCCGCAATGGCTCCCACGACTTCAGTTGGGGTTCGATCACGCAAAGATCGCAACGATCAAGGGGTAATCCCTGTTCGATGATCTCCTCTGGTGTGCAGGCGACCACCAATGCCTCGCAGGCCGGATCGAGCAACAACGCCTGAACTCGTTCGGCCAGCCTGACATGCCCGATCGTCCGCGGCTCAGCGCCGAGCGAGCTCGATGCACGGTCCACGAAGCCCACTACCAGCCCTTCCCGCTGCAGAACCGGAACAACTTCCTTCACCTGGGCAGGCTCTTTGCTCACCACGACCACGGACGGGATTCGTCCGATGGACGTGCCGGGGAACGCGTGTTTCAAAAATAATCTGGCCTGCGTGTCTGCGAACGCGAACGTGGGCGCTGAATTCACCTCGATCACTGCACATCTGACCTCACGCCAGGATTTGGTGATATCTGCAGTCAAAAAATCGATCCCGACTGTGTCTAGCCGGAAACATCGGGCAATTGCCTGAGCCATTCCCCGGTTGTCGGCATGAACGCGGTCAGTAACGACCACCGCAGTGCCTCCGACGTCTGTATTTCCCACGCTACGCAACGTGACGACTTGACCGGCAGAGACACGATCGTTCAGCAGCAAATTTTGCTTTTGCAGGACCGCAACCATAGCCCGATCGATTTCTAGCTTCTTGGGAGAGCCTTCGACCGCTGTCTCTGCGCGGCGCTGATTTTCGAGATCGATCAACTCCATTACCGTATGCTTGCCATCGCCCACCAGTCGCGGTGGAGAGCGCGATGTCGCATAGGCAAACCGATCACAAAAGACTGCGAGCCGGATATTCTCGCCTTCGACGAATCGTTCGATGATGACCTGTCCCGGTGAGATGGCATTCGCTTCGGCAAATGCACCCGCGACCTCTTCCTCAGAGGTCGCGCCGGCCGTGACGCCTTGCCCCTGGCGGCCGTCTATGGGCTTGATCACCACCGGATACCCAATCCGACTAGCCAGCCGGATGGCGGTGTCGGCCGTATCGGCCACGCCGTGCTCGACCCCAG
>Ga0187888_1003199_pt1 | contig 13068 bp, 11 predicted proteins | sample June2016WEW_7_40_FD_132987 | JGI IMG/M metagenome (GOLD analysis project Ga0187888, IMG submission 132987) | Peatland microbial communities from SPRUCE experiment site at the Marcell Experimental Forest, Minnesota, USA - June2016WEW_7_40 | ecosystem: Environmental > Terrestrial > Soil > Wetlands... | reverse complement strand
GACGCCGGACCGCTCCTCGCCCGAATTTGCTGATTATGTGCTTGAGATTGCTGAACACTATCCGGCAGCCGACACCATCCACCTGGTGATGGACAATCTGAGTTCGCACACCCGCAAGGCCGTGGTGGAACGATTCGGCCAGAGGGCCGGAGGTTGGCTGTGGAAACGGTTCACCGTCCACTACACGCCGAAACATGGCAGTTGGCTGAACCAGGCTGAGATCGAGATCAGCCTGTTCTCCCGGCAGTGTCTAGGCCAACGAAGAATCCCCTCGCTCGGCGACTTGCGGCGGGAAGCCAGGGCCTGGAACCGGAGAATGAACCGTGATGCGGTCACCATTGACTGGCGGTTCACGCGCAGAAATGCCCGCAGGAAGTTCGGCTATAAAAGAAACCACATTATGCGGTCAAAGACCTAGTTAAGGCGCCAGCTAATCTGTGGTGTCGGGAGTGGCGAGGAATGTTCCGCGAATGTGCGCCCGCTCTGGTAACAGAGCAGCATAAGGTCGGCGCGACGCTGAACGTTGAACTTAACAAGCAGATTTGAAACGTGAAATTTGACCGTTCGTTCTGAAATGTTGAGGCGGTTGGCGATTTCCTTGTTCGACAGGTTAAGCAAGAGAACATCGATGATTTCGCGCTCGCGCCGGCTGATATTGACCCCGGAAAACTTGGACGTCTTCAATTCCCGATCCTTACTGATTACCGAATCGACAAATTTTGACAGCAGTACTCGTGGAACCCAGAAACCGCCAGCGGCGATCGCTTGCAACGCGCGCGGCAATTGTTGAGCCACGAACTCATGCGCAATCAGACCCTTCACTCCCAGGTTCAGCAGCGAAAAGGCGTCGCTCTCATCAAAACTTTCCGCTAGAACGATGATGTGGGCTTTCGCGCTGTGACTGACAATCTGGCGAACTATTTCCAGAGGCCCGGACGGGATTCCGGCAGAATCGATGACGTACACCGATGCAACTGGAAGTTCCATCCGCTCAATCTGCGAAGAGCTAACCGCCGGCGTGGTCGAGACTGTCTGGAAGGAATCAGAATCCAGCGCTTTCTGCAGGGCATTCAACACAATCTGGTGCATCGCGACAACACAAACGGAAATCCTCTGGCTCACACCAGCAGACTCCGGCAGATTTCCACCAGATCTCTCCATATTGCTTAATAGTAGCGGAATTTCTGGTGCATATCAATCGATCAAACTTGGCTGCCATCAGCGTGATTACTATGCAAACAGTTGCACAATCGATCGATTCGCAAGCCCTGATGCGCTTAGCCTTAATAATTCTTATGCCCTGCGCTTCCCCGCTTGAATGGCAACGACTCTTCCTGCTGTGCAGCCGCCCAGCGACGAAAGTCTTTATTTGCCACAACGGGAGCCAAAGTTCCTGCTGAGCACTCGAAATGTTGGTCAGATCGACTGTAAGCGACCGGAAAATGTGATGTGGAACTGGGTACGCGGTGAATATCACGGCCGCGCAGGCGGGATCAAATGGCCAATCCGGCAGCGCCAGCGGTTCGGTGTGCCCAATAGCGTCACAACGGGGATCGCAGGCACTACTCAGCAATCGTCGTCCGGCCCAGAATGGAATTCCCAATGTGATGGTCTGCAAGCAACATCGCGCATTTGGAGAGATTTTCGCAGATTCCACACCGCGTCAGAAAAACCTGTACTCAGGTACAGGTGAAGGACAGGTGCGTACCTGTCCTCAATCCCTTCCTCAGATCAGTAGTTTCGTACAGCCGCATTGCCGATGATCCTCAGTGGGCGAAAGCGCTCCGAGGCTAGATCTCAATGTGTTTAAAAAAGCACTCATAGCAACACTGGCATTGATGACTGCAGTCTCGATCGCCAGTTGTGGAGGTGCAGCTTGGCCAACGCCACTTCCGACACCAGTCCAGTAGTCGGGCTAGTTTGCAGATGAAGCGATGCAATTGCCAGGGGAAAAATGCCAAGGTCTAAACAATTTTACCTTACCGCTGTTTTCTTCGGCTGCAGGTGCCTAATGGTAGGTGCTTCGGAATCCGTCGCCGTTACGCATAATCGGAAAGGCTCGCCAGCAATTCTGGGAACGGCCGGCGCAGCCGTTACTTTGTTGTTCATGTTGGTATTATTCGGCGCCGCTGCGACAGGGCAGGTCACGACCTACACCGCCTTGACAGCCAACAATACTAGTGCGGCTCTTCCTCCACAAACAACAGGGGCGAGCTCGCAAAATGTGAGCAAGATTTCAATTGCGTCTCAACTGCCATCAGGCTCGACCACCCCGATTTATGCTCACCTTATGGTTTGGTTCGGAACCAGTACACACCAGGATGTGGGATACAGTTCTACGGACGCAACTCAGGCACAGAAGCAGGTTACAGACATGCTCTCTCGGGGCATTAGCGGCGTGATCATTAACTGGCATGGCGCCTCAGACTTCACCGACCAGGCGGCACTCGTTATGATGGCAGAGGTGAACAATTACCCCGGGAGATTCCAGTTCTCGATTGAGGAAGATGCACAGACCCTGGCGTCGTGCGCCGCAACGACGGGGTGCGATCTGACCGCGAAGGTCGTGAGCGACCTTACGTATGTGCAAAACAAGTATACGGGTGCTGCCACCTACATGAATTACCAGGGAAACCCGATCATCTTCTTGTACGGTATGGAAGCGTACAATTTGAACTGGATTCAAATTCGCGCTTCCCTTACCGGTAATCCCGTGTTGATATTCCGTTCCGCAAGCACGAGTTCCTCCACTCAGGTTGCCGATAATTCTACCAGGCAGCACTCTTCAGGTCGCGCCTTTGAAGCTGGGGTGCTAGCGGACACGCCGAACACCCCACGCAAGCGGGGTTTGCAACATGCCTAGCAGTCGGATACTGATAAGCGTTTTCGCTGTTGCGCTGACCATTACGTTGTTGGCGTGCGGCGGCGCAGTAAGCAACAACCCTAGCGCGCAAGCAACCTCGTCGTCATCGACCTCGATCCCTGCTTCGGCGCCCACCATTTTGAATATTACCGACGCCAGCTCGACGAATAGCAACCCAAACTGCGCCGCGACGTGGCTGGCCTCGCTGCAGCAGATAGCGGAGCCCTCTGCGGGACAAACTATCAACGGTATCCAGATAGTGAGTTGGAACGATTATGAAAGTAGCCAGCAGATCGAGGCGGGTATCGACAACTGCGTTTCCATCACGCCAGCACTAACCGGCAGCACGTTGAGCTGGCAGGTCACAGGCAACACTGCGACCATCGATCACTACGCGGTGTTCACATCCACCGACGGAACAACGCTTACGCCTATTGGAAGCGTGCCGCCAACTACCGCGAACTTCAATCTTACGACCGCGAATCTTTCCCCTGCCAATTACACGGTTTTCATTCAGGCAGTCGGCAAGCCATCAGTGCTCAATAAGATTTCCCCCGCTGTTCTGTATGCCGCGAAGCAGCCTCCCACCGTCGCAGTATCGGTTTCTCCAACGTCGGGGATTGCGCCGTTGGCGGTCAATGCCTCGATCACGAGTTCGGCTGTCACTGGTAGTGTAATTTCGTCTAATTCGATAAACTTTGGCGATGGCACCGTAGTGAATGCTGCGACTGCCACGCACACCTACAGCTCTTCTGGCACGTACACCGTAACGGCTACGGCGACCGACAACAACAACCTGAGTTCAACGGCGACGGCCACGGTCACCGTCGCGGCGTCACTCCAGCCGCCAACGGCAAAGCTCACGGTAACGCCGACTTCCGGTACAGCGCCGCTTGCCGTCAGTGCATCAACAGCCGGTTCCACCGATCCCAACACTGGTGGCTCGATCACCAGCACCACCATCAATTTTGGCGACGGCACCGTGGTCAATACGGCCACGGCCTCGCACACTTACAGTGCTGCCGGCACGTACACCGTGACGGCTAAGGTGACCGACAACAACAACCTGAGTTCAACGACGACGGCGACGGTTAGCGTTGGCTCAGCACCAGGGAATCCCCCTGCCGGCTCCGATACCGTTTATCTGCGTGATCCCACCAGAGCTAATTACTGCATGGTCAAGGGAGCCAGCGGTTCGCCGGTGACTATTACCTGCGATGCCTCTACCCCGCACGGCTTCAGCGTCGGGGATGTCATTGTCATCTACAACGTGCGCGGCAACGTCATCGCCAATGGCATCCGCAAGGTGGCGACAACGCCGACTACTACCACCTTCACGATTACGGACATTAACGGAACAGCGGTGAACTCCTCTGCGGCCTACATTGATCCATCCACCCTGAACAGCTATTTTACCTTTCCGGCAGCCTTTGGCGGTGCGTCTCCTGTCAAGCTCTATACTCTGACTGCCCATCCTCGGGGCTGGTTGGATGGCCCATCGGGAACGCTAACCACGGCTCTTTCCAACGCCAGCGGGCGGGCTAATCCTTCCGGGGTGCAATATACCGCTCTAACCAATTCTTACAATGCCAATTCGTCAACCTATTCAACTTGGACCGGTCCTGCCATAAACCAAGGCGCTCAAGGTGCGCCATTTGCCAGCGCCGCATTGAAATGGTGGGTAGACGGTCAGCCTTCTGGGGCAAAGCAAACCTTTGCAACCTGGGCGATTTTGAACCCTACCTACTGGTGGGGAACCATGGCCTGCGATGAGACAGTTGCTTACTGCGGAACGCCACACAGTGATGGCAGCGTTGACTACGACTCGTTGTTTATACCATCCAGAATCTTAGAGTACGAGCTGGTGTACAGCACGCTTACCAGTGGGCAGCGACAGTCCTTTGCCGACTTTACGCTAAATGACAATGCCGAGAGTGCAGACGGTCTGGGCATGCATGGCAGCGTGAGCACGGGTTGTACTAAACCGCCCACCAGTGGCACGGTGACATGGACCACGGGCATGTGCGGTGACGTGTGGACATTAAAGCATCACCAAGACTCAATTCTCTCAACTCCCGAGGCTTACAGTCCTGCTGGTGGGGCTGGTGAAGGTTATGACCTCTCGAATATCGGCGGCTGGACAAAGCCTTACGGCTACTTGTTGACCGGACTCTCGCTGTGCGGTTCTGATGGTGGTGATCCGGTGGCAGATCGTGGCTGCCGTCTAGCAACAGAAGCCAGTGCCTATATGTGGGATCACGTTTGGGCCAATGCCATGCAGAGCTACGGGCGCGGCAACTCTAACGACACTTACAACCGTGATCGCGTAGAAACGATGATTTCCAGCTATGTCAAGACACTTCAAAATTCAGTAGTCGGCTTCCCGACGATTAACACGAACCTGACCCGCAACATTCTCTATGAGTTTATCTATAACGAGCTGCCATATAGTTCTAGTCTGCCTGCGGGCAATAGTTCATGCTATCCAGCCCCATGGGGCGAGGCCCCCGGCTATGGCACGGATTTCAACTCCATTGGTGGGTTCCGGACGTTGAGTGGAGCCCTATTCGCTCAACACGGTACGGTAGCCGAACAGTATGGCTGGCACTGGATCAATAACCGTTGCAATTGGTGGTCAGCATCGAATATGTCTGGAGCGCAATCGAGTTATCTTCCCTGGCATTACGTGTTTGTTGATCCCACGGTTACAGGTGTTGATCCTTCCGGCAACCTGACCAATCAGTTTATTTTCCGCCCTGAAAGCGACGCGGCCACTGCCTGCACCAGTCTTAATCTGAACTGCTCTCTCTATAACGCGCCGGTGTTGATGGCGATTTCCCGTACTGGGCTGGCAGCTAATACAGATACGCTGTTACAGGTGCAAAATACGGGTGATACCACCACACTCGGTGGCGACGGGCACGGGAGCTTTGGCTGTCCCGGCTGCCTGCGCGTGTTCAAAAACACAGCATTGCTGGCAGGCAATGCCGCAAACGCTCCCGATGGTTTCTTTTACGACTATAGCAGCGGTACTTACAACCACGATAATGTAATTGAAGTCGGCGGCGATCCTAAGAATTTTCGCGGGGCTATTGGGTACTGTGCTCTGGCCTACAATCAATCAACGATAGCACGCTGGGCTGGTGGTTCGAACTCCGCTGGAGACTCGCTGAGTCGCTTCGCTTATGCGATGGTGGACCTCACGAACGCATATTGCTCTTCGGCTGGGATTACCCACGCATGGAAACACATAGTCCATTTCAAGAAATCAGGGAGCCAAGATTATATCGTCGGCTACTTCGACGGTGCGGCTTCATCTGCAACACAGTTCCGCGAATATCTGCACTACCGCCAGAAGCAGGACCAAGTTGCAACCGTCTATAGTCCCGGTATCACGCTTGTCCGTGCGAACAAGACTGTCTCTGTAGCGGATACGTCCACAAGCGCACGGTTAAACTCCTTGATTCTTAACGTAGCCGGTGGAAACTCAATATACTTCAATACCCAGAACAGCTCTGATACGGACTTGACCTACACCGGAGAGGACAGCACGGCCAGCGGACGGGTAGAGGTGGGAAGTTCGACTAACGGAACATCGCTCGGAGCGGTAAGCACCGCTGAGTGGGCCTACGTTCATCAGCCCTCGACCAGCACTTCCACTACCATGCCGACGATCACGCAGCCCACCTGCTCTGGGACGGGCGGCAACTGCACGGCGGTCCAGATCGCGGACAGCAGCAGCCCCAAGGTAGCGGTGTTTGGACGGCAGGGAGCTAATTTGACAGGAGCAGCGTTCACCAGCACACACAGCGGCACAGCACAATACGTGATTGCCGGATTGGCGCCTGGCACCTACAACGTCACCGTGGGCGGCAGCACTGTAGTAAGCGGTGCGACGGTCAGTGCCAATGACAACTCGTTGTACTTTGAATCAACTGCAGGATCAGTCACGGTCACACCGGTGCCGTAGACCTCTTGCCACCAGTTTTATCCAGTTTTATTCGGGTAGACGGAACCGAAGTGAGAACGGACGAGAGTCGCAGGCAGTTCCCAGTGTATAATCCTGCACAAGTGGATTCCGCTCAGCAGTGGTGTCGGCCACTTTGCGGCACCTGTGCCCTGAATCCTTCGAGACATCGGTTGAGAATTACGGCGCGTTCTATGCGCTCGCCGCGCGAAACCACGTTGAACGCGTTATTGACTACATAGAGAGGCCGAAATTTTGTTTCTTCGAAAATCTTGGCGACATAATCACCAACTAAGCCAAGTACGAAAAGAGTTACTCCAGAAAAGAAGCACTGTAGGACAACCAGTGATGCCCAACCGGGTACCACGGCGTGGAGAACAAGTGCTGCGTATATGCTGTACGCCAAATATAGGAAAGCAGCAAAGCAGAATACAAGTCCGAGAATCATGCTGATGCGCAACGGCAATGCAGAAAACGAAGAAATCGCGGTCCATGCGAAACGGAGCATCTTGATCAGAGGATACTTCGTCTCACCCGCGATTCTCGATTGACGCTCAAAGGGAACGATCGCCTCCTTTAGTCCCAACCAGGCGACGAGGCCGCGCATGAAGCGGTGTTGTTCGCGGAAGGCGCAGATTGCGATGAGAGCTTCGCGGCTAAACAGCCGAAAATCCCCAACTTCCGGCACCAACCGGGAATCCACCATATGCCGCATTACCCAGTAGAAGCCTGCAGCCGTGAATCGTTTGAAATAGCTGTCAGTCTTCCGACTAACCCGCTGGGCCGAAACAACGTCGTAGCCTTGCTCAAAGTATTCGACCATCTGTTTCAGGATCTCTGGGGGGTCCTGCAAATCTGCATCCATAACCACGACTGCATCACCCAACGCGAAATCCATCCCCGCGGTAATGGCCGCCTGATGACCGAAGTTTCGCGAAAACGATACGACCTTAACCCGAACATCTTCCGCGGCAACTCTTTCAAGCAATTCCGGTGACCGATCACGGCTCCCGTCATTCACAAACACGATCTCGTACGTGCAAGGCATCTCCATCAGTACTTTTCGTAATGCTGGTAAGAGGTACGGTAAAGCTTCTTCTTCGTTATAGATTGGAATTACCACGGAAAGTATCATATTCGGCCTCGCAAGTTTCAACCCGTGTCGATCGCGCGGGCGCTTCCGAATTTTCGTCGCTCAAACCTTTGCTCCACTCATCGCAGCTGGCCGCTGGCCAGTTCGCTCCCATTAATGCGATACACTTCTAAATCTCCATAGAATGCATTCTTCACCGTTCCCACCAATTCGCCATGCTTTGGCAAAAAAGCCTTCAATTGGAGTAGTAATGGCTCGAAGAAGTTGCTGCCGTATCCGGTACCGTTCAACATTACACGGTCATTCATAATGATATAGCGGACTCCGTGTTGGAGTCCGTAGTCGAGCGGTGTGCGGTTGTAGGAATAAAAAGGCCGGTCATACAACGCAAGCCAAAACGTAATTGCTCCATACACCGGAGCGTCTCTCGGAATCAATTCTCGCAGCCCGGAAGTAACCGCTCGATAGTCAGCAGATCTTGCACGGCCGAGAAGATATGTGTTTCCGGCGGCCTGAGTCAACCCAATGAGGACGAGCACACAAATTGCGATCCGCATTCGAGTGGGTGTTTTGCCGAATGCGAGGGCACCTGCCACCAGTACTACGGTTAGGTACGGCGCCACAATGACGAAAAATCTGGATGTTGGGTTGACTTCTGTCGTCCAGAGTAGCAAGCTTGGGACTACTAGCAACGTTATCCATCCGGCGACGCTCGGCGCTGTACTCAACAGCAAAATGGCCGCCATGATGATACTCACAACTATGTGAATCCGCGTGGGGATATTGATCGGAAGAGGTATCCTTTGGCTTTGAATGCCGATGAAATCTGAATAACGGGCTTTCTCCTGAGACATCAACATTTCTACGGTTGTACTTTGGCCGCGTCCCCAGAGCCTCTTAAACGCATCTGTACGTGCCGGGTTGGAACTAACCCAAAAGGCGAATGGCGCTATCGAAAGGGCGATCCCGAGCACAAAGGCCCAGAATCTCGGTGCTTTAAATATGCGCGTACGGAACTCAAATAACAGGCACAGCCCGAGCGATATTGCCACTGCGATACCATTCGGATGGTAATTTACGGCTATGCCGATCGCGAAAGCGCTCGACAGCGCCAGTAAGAAGCACTGCGTCCGTCGGGCGCGAAAAAACAGCCACGCCCCTAATACGCCGAAGCACGCGACAAATACATCTGGACGGACAGATCGAGCCGTCATGAACAAGAAGTTGTCGGTCGCTAAGAGTATCGCTGCAATCACCCCGGCGGTTGGACTGATAAGCTCAGATGCCAGAAAAAACGCAAACACCACCGTCGCTGCACCAGCCAGAACCGATGGAAGCCTAAATTGTTGAGGCCCGGGGCCAAGGAGTTTCACTGTACCCGCCAGGGTGAGCGGCATTGCGGGAGGACGTGTGTCGACATGTGATTCGACATCGCTATCGGGAAAAACAGGATTGCGGAGGTGCCCCTCTGTGGCGAGCGTGTACCCGACACAACTGTACCAACTCTCATCTTCTACCCAACGCGCATAAAGAAAAGGAACAACCTGTAAAAAGAAAAGGCAGACAGCGAAGATGATCGCGACATGTGGTTTTCTTTCCATAGTGTTGAAGAGACGAATTGGTAAGCAGAAGTTCCTTTCACCCTATAAATACAGCTACTCACGCCCTTTTGTAATAGTGCAATAGTCTTTCGCCGATCCGGTCACTTCTCGCTACTTCGCCGCTTGTTGGTCTTTATCCTAATAAAATCATCGCCAGCATCTTCAATCGGCAGGGACGCAAGACCGCGACTGGGGAACCCTTCACGGCCAACCATGTCGGCTGCCTGCGCCGCTATCGCAACATTCCTCGCTTTCAAACCGTTGGCGGAGCCGCCAAGCGGACGGCTAGTGGCCTGTCGCAGTGAATTCGTTAGTACCTCCGGCGTCAAAAGGATATCGACGCTCAGCCAGTTCAGGGTCTGAAGGCGAACCTTGTGGCAGTAACGTTCTCATTGCGACAGGCCACTAGTTACGATACGAAAAACGGCGCAGACTCTGCATATGAATACACCAAGCATGTGAAGATCTGGTGGGCCGCCGGCCTTCTACGCGCATCTTGCAATGACAATAACGAATACCTCTATGAAGACCCCTGTCCCAATCCTCTTCGCAAGCCCGAGGGGTATCCTCCGTCAAGTGCTGGCTTACTACCCGAGCCGCTTCGTCGGCATGGCCGTCGATGGCACTCGCCTGCACAAGACCGGTCGCTGCATTGCCCAAGCCAGCTATCACCGCGATCCCCTTTCGCCCCCGTTTTACACCAACCGGATGCTCGGGTTGCGCTTTCTGCAAGCTTCGCTGCTGGTGCCTCTACACCGCACCGTTGCCACCCGCGCTCTGCCCGTCCACTCACCCAGCGAGTTTCGCCGAAAGGGTCTCAACACACTCCTTCATTCCGCAGCCACTACCTGATTCAAAGGATAGCTATACGCCGCAATTGCGGGACATCGCTTCATCGGCAGCCCTTTACGTAGGTTGCAAAATCCTGGCTCCCATCCGGGTTTGTCGGGACGGAGCTTTTCTTCGCTTCCACGTCACGCATTCCGATCTGCTGCGCTGTTGTCGCAGGAGACATACTCACAGGAGCTTCCAACACGTCAGGATTCGCGAAGGTGCCCACAGGAGGCAGTAGCAATAACGTCAGTATGATCGTCGTCATGACACTTTGTCCGTTCCACGCCGCGCAACGCTGTGAGAGCAAAGGGCCTGCGGCTCAGCATCGAACAGTTCGGCTATCGTTTTTGCAATCTGGGCGCCACCTTAGAAAACATTCGCAACCGACTGAAAACAAAGGCGCAGGAGCGATTTGTTCGTGGCGGAGCACAAAGGAATCCCTGTATAAGGGGAAAAGCTTTTCCCACTATTTAGGGAAAGTCTTTTCCTCACTTGAGCTGGGCATTCGTAAGAGTCACAGCAAACCCATCCTACCCAGAGCGTGCGTCCCGTGTTGAAGTGTAGGGATGGATGACAAACCGGGAGTAATAATGCAGCAGCGACGCACGCGCGCCCTCCCTTCTCTCCACCGGGTCCCATCGGTCAGGTTCCCCGCCTTCGCCGATACTACGGAAACGCTACGCCGTCCTGCCTTGCCTACTGGTTGCTTATGGTTTCGCTCCCAGCTTCCGCGCTACCCTCCCTCGTTTCGTGCTTCGCTTGCGCGCTCCTGTCAGACCGGAGGCGGTCTTTCCAGGCCAGGGGCATTTTGCTGCCGGCTTCCCCCATTCCAGCTTCTCCCACGCGGACAACACAGGACCTCTCAGGTTCCTTGGCAATCCATCCCATGCCTCTGCCATGCTCCAAGACCCCGGCCGAATCCAGACGCCCTCGCCTCTAACGGACGTTTCGATGCTGCCCTTGCCCCCAACACAGCAAAGGCTTCAGCGGTTACATGATTTCGTGGCCAAAAAACGTGGCTTCAGCATCCGTTGTCTACGCTTCACGAACAGAGTCACCTCTGCCCATGCAAGACTGGCTTCCGGCTGGCTGGCTCACCTTTGCCGGGAGGGAGTCGAACCCTCTGGACTGCTACGAAAGGTTTCCGGTTCTCTACATCCCTTTCCCCTTTCCAAGGCTTACCCTGACGCAAGTTGGTCGCATGCGCGCCGCGCGTTTTTCGAAGCGGCGCAGTTGAATCCCCAAGACGCAGTGGCGGTGGCGATCGTGGCGCGGATGGATCAGCTGTTTGCCATCGACGCCCAGGCAAGGCGCGAAGGACTCGACCAGGCTGCGCGCCATACTCTGCGCCAGCAACAGGCGCCGCCTTTACTGGAGGAGATCAAGGCCAGGATCGAGGCGGCGCGATCGACCGCCTTGCCGGCCAGTGCGCTGGCCAAGGCCTGCCGTTACACGCTCACGCTGTGGCAAAAACTCACCCGCTTCCTGCAGTATCCTGAGCTGGAGTTGAGCAACAACTTGGCGGAAAATTCGATGCGGCCGGTAGCTCTGGGACGAAAAAATTGGATCCACATCGGCAGCGCGCAGGCTGGAGCGAAGGTCGCGGCCATTCTATCCGTAGTGGAAAGCTGCCGCCGGATGAAGTTATCAACACGCGATTACCTGGGTTCTATCCTCCCCGGCCTAGCCGATGTCTCCATCCAGCGCGTCGCAGAACTGACGCCCGCCCAACACCCATAACTCCAAGTCGTCACCCCTGTACTTCCTCTGACTCTTACATCCGAAATAGCTGAGGTTGAGCTTGTGCAATGGCGTAAACGATGGCACTGTATAATGAGGGTTTAATAGTATCGAGGACATGCCATGACAGTTGCGCAGAGGTTCGGCGGCAATAGCAAAATTGATTTGTGGGAGAGGATATTCGAAGCAGGCGGAACATCCGATCGCCTTGCTTCACTGGAAGGCGTCCGCGCGGTTGCCATACTCCTCGTTTCTTTCGTTCACGTTAACCAGCTGCTCCGGAACTTGTCAACGATTTTGAGACACCCGGCGGCGTTAATTAGTGAGCATTTCCCTGACTCGCCCTCGTCAAGACAGGCGGATTTATCCAGGCCGCCGTCGGCGGCTGCTGGGGTTTGGGACAGGCCCGAACGAAGCGTTCGGGGTTGCGGGCATACGCCCCTCGTAGAATCTCCTGCCGTAGCTGGATGACCTCCTCCGCACGCCCGTGGTGGAGCATTTCTGGCGTCAGTAGGGCGATACCGCTGTGATGGTGCTCGCGGTTATACCAACCAAAAAACTGCTGACAGAACGCGCGAGCATCCTGGATGGATCCGAAACGGTCAGGAAACTCGGGCCGGTATTTGAGGGTCTTGAACTGGCTTTCCGAGTACGGATTATCGTCCGAGACATGGGGCCGGCTGTGCGTCTTGGTGACCCCCAGATCAGCCAGCATGAAGGCCACCGGCTTGGAGGTCATCGAGGTGCCGCGATCGGCGTGGATGTTGAGTTGACCAGGAACAATGAACTGTTTATCACAGGTGCCAGCGATTAAGCGCTTGGCCAGTTGGGCGCTTTCGCCGTCCGCGACCATCCAGCCCACGATGTAGCGACTTCTATGAGATGGCTGGTCATGTCAATAGCAAAGTTCCCTATTCCTGTTTTTCTTTAGCTGCGGTTTTGGTTTTGGCGAGTCGTCCTTCTGTGTAAG
>Ga0187888_1003196_pt1 | contig 13072 bp, 15 predicted proteins | sample June2016WEW_7_40_FD_132987 | JGI IMG/M metagenome (GOLD analysis project Ga0187888, IMG submission 132987) | Peatland microbial communities from SPRUCE experiment site at the Marcell Experimental Forest, Minnesota, USA - June2016WEW_7_40 | ecosystem: Environmental > Terrestrial > Soil > Wetlands... | reverse complement strand
TGCAGCCGCCTTGTTCTCAGCCGCCTTGTTCTCATTCGAGCGGGTTGCAGCCGCCTTGTTCTCAGCCGCCTTGTTCTCATTCGAGCGGGTTGCAGCCGCCTTGTTCTCAGCCGCCTTGTTTTCGGTCGAGCGGGTTGCAGCCGCCTTGTTCTCAGCCGCCTTGTTCTCATTCGAGCGGGTTGCAGCTGCTTTGTTCTCAGCTGCCTTGTTTTCGGTCGAGCGAGTTGCAGCTGCTTTATTCTCAGCCGCTCTGTTCTCGCTCGTGCGGGTTGCCGGTGCCTTATTCTCGGCCGCCCTGTTCTCCCTCGTGGGAGCCGAGCGGGTTTCAGTTGTCTTACTCTCGGCAGCCCTGCTTGTGGTGGCCTTGTAAGGTGCTCCCGCCTGCCTGGCCGCTACCACTCCCTTACCGCTAAACTCCGCAGGCTTGGCAGTGGCGGCGATTGCCGGCCTGCCATGATTCACGGACGCCAATAGTTCGTGGTTCTTGCCAGCGGCCTGTTGATGCTCTGACTGTGCCGCTGTTGCCGGAGTGTGACGCTCATGTGACGCGGTTTCTTCCGCCGCCGTCGGGCGAGCGTTAACCCCGCCATTTCCGCCGTTATAGCTGACGTGGTTATACGTGGTGTTGTTGATTACGGTCTTGTTGTAAACATTGTGAATGTTCGTGACGTTCACGTTATTCACCGAGCGGTTGTAGTAGAAGCCGCCGTTTCTCCAATATCCACCTTGATAGCCGATCCCGCCGTAGCCGAAGCCGTAGTTAACGCCACCGTAAAAGCCGACATTGGTGCCCCAATAGCCTTCATTCCAGGCAAAGGCGTTGCCGCCCCAGCCCCAATAACCAGGCGTCCAGAGAAAACCAACTTCGGGAGCCATCACCCACGTACCCGGCACCCAGAAGTAGCCTTCCTCTCCGTAAGCCCAGTAGCCAGGCGTCCACAAGTAGCCGTCAGCGGGAGCCATCGGTTGCGCGTAGATCGGTAGCGCGGGCGGAGCGATCGTGATGGCCACGCCGAACTGCGCAAACGAGGCAGCTGGTATGGCCAGTATCAGAAGTGTGAGCAACAGCAAACGAATAGTACGCATTTTGAATCACCTTGCCAGATCATCCTTCGATTGCCCGGTTGGACTTTGCGGCTGCGGGCTGCGTGGAGTAAGAGGCGACGCCTCAAGCGTCATAGACGAGGATTACACGGACGCACTGTCAGGTCTGTGCACTACGGCTCACTTTTGCCAATGGCGCAAGTAAATCTGCTAAGTGAATCTCCCGAGATCGCCTGCTGGTGCCGGAAAGAAAAGTGGCGCGAGCCCAGAGATAAATGGACTCGCGCCGGCGAAGGTTAAGTTTGCTCGCTCCTGGTGCTATAGCGTCACATTGATTACAAGGTTCACGCCCGGATACATCGGGTTGCACAGGTAATACATACCGTCGATCTCGATCACATAAACGTCTTGCGTGTAGAGCCAGTTGCTGGGCCACGCGCCGCCAAATCCAAACCAATAGCCGCCGTATTGGAAACGGCCACTGCTGTAATCGCCCTGACTGACGCGAAACGTGTGTTCGCGTCCGAAGTTAGCCTTGTAACGGTCGGCCGGAATGCGGCCACCGCTGGCGTGCTGTTCCTGTTTTTCCGGCTTAGCCTCCGGAGCGCGTTGCTGCTCTTGCTTTGCGTTCTTCTCCTCGGGCTTGGTGTTCTTTTCTTCCTGCGCGTTCTTCTCCTCTTGCTTTGCTGGTTTTTCCGGTTGTGCCTTCTTCTCGTCCTGGGCAGGCTTGGCTTTCTGTTCCTCCTGCTGGTCGTGCTGCTCCTGCTGTGCGTATACCGGGGCAGCGACTCCTAGGGTCAAAGACAAAACTGCTGTACTGATCACGCCTACTAGTTTCATGGTGTTGCCTCCATTGTCTATCGATTGTTGCTTGCCATTGCTCTACTGCAAGCTTCCTGTTGTCGCGTTGACCGGGCTGCCGATGGCGTCGCCGGACACGAGAAGTTCCACTCTCCGGTTCTGCTGCCGTCCGGCGGAGTTGTCGTTAGAGGCTACCGGCAAAGAATTGCCGAATCCTTTGGCGCTGAGTGAATTGGTGGATACGCCTTCCTGCACCAGGTAGTCACGTACCGAGCCGGCGCGGTTCTCCGACAGCGTTTGATTCATGGCATCGCCGCCGACGTTATCGGTATATCCGCCGACTTCAATGTTGAGCCCAGGATAGGCGAGGAGAATGCCGGCGACTTTTGCCAGCTTCTCGCGTGCCCCTGGTGTCAATGAATACTTTCCGGTGTCAAACAGCACATCGGACATGCTGACAATGAGTCCCCGCGCGCTGTCCCGAGTCTCGAGAATCGAATTCAGTTGCTCGGACAACTTCGCGCGCATGGCCGCTTTGTCGGTCTCCGCCTGTTGCGCGGTCAACTGGGCCTGCTGTGCCGCCAAGCGCGATTGTTCGGCATCAGCCTGGGCCGCCGAAACCGCTTTTGTGGAGGCGGCCTGGCTATCAGCCATATCGGATTGAGCCTTCGCGGTTGCAGCTTGGGCATCAGCAGCATCGGACCGGGCTTTTGCCGCATCCGAGTCCGCCTGAGTCTGAGCGGCAGCGGAATCCTGGCGTTCGTTGGCCAGGCGCATTTCGTCCATCTTCTTGATTGCGATGGCGCGTGCATCTTCAGCTGTCTGTACTGCTTCGCGGGAAACAGCGATCAGCGGCTTTCTGTCGATATGTTTGTTTGTGGCATAGCTATCTGCGTTGTTCATCAACTGGGCAGCATGCTGGTAGCTATCGTTGGCGTACTGCTCGGCTCCCTCGGATTGAGCAATCCGCAGTGCATTCCGCGCCTCAAAGAATTCCAATGGCAAGTTAGCATTCAAGACCACGGGATCGAACTTGTAGCCAGTGGGAATGTAGCCGCCACGTTCCATCAGTTCGTACTTCGCATTGACCGCTTCTGTAGTTCCCTTGGTGTCTTCGCGAACCACGTTCTCGAGAATCACCGCATTGCTGGGCTGGCGAACGGCATAGTAAGGTTCCGCGGTGACAATCAGGGCGAATGCTTGAAGGTCAGTGGTGACATTCAGCTTGCTGCGATGGTTGCCGCCGATCAGGACTTCACCCAGATTCACAGCGCGGCCTTCGGGTGAGATTGCCCACAGCACGTAAGTTAGATACTCATTGCCGAATGTCGTCGGCTTCTGCAGATCGCCGAACTCCGCTTCGATCGCAATGGATCCGCGCTTGCTGTTTACTTCGGCCACGCCATTGGCGGAGGGCATCAAATCTGTGCCCGCGAAATCTAGTTTCGAGCTCCCGCTGCGGTGCTGATAGTTGACGGCCTGCACGCTACGGCTGATCACGGTTACGTGGAATATAGGCGTCGCACTCATCGGCTCGACGGTTAGGGTTGTTTGAGAATTAGTTTGAGCAAACGCGCTCAAACTGAGGGTGATTCCGACGGCTAACAACAGCTTGGTTTTCAAAGAGTCTCCTTCGTGGCAGGGATCTGCCTCCATCGAGCTTCGTTAAAGTGCGGGTGCCGCGGCGTGTGCTCTGAGTGCCTCGTCGCGATTTATCCTTTTCCAACATGGATACTGGAAAGGGAGTGGAACAGCCCGAAAACATTCATGATCCACAGAACCACGGCAATCACCACGACGCCGTTCAGAATTGACTTGATGGTTCCCTGCATTGGGATGAAGCGATTCACCAGCCACAGGAGAACACCCACCACGACGAGAACTTCCAGCAGTTGAATTAAAGGCATAAGTTTTGTTGACCTTTCTTTTGTCGAGGGCTAACTCCCGCTCATCCGCCTGGACGTGTTGCCCTGATCTCGATTTTCGGGAACTCTATTAAGAGTCGAATTCTGTTCGCCGCAAGGTTTGGCGGCGCACAGGGATGAAGAATGCTGATTGGCCCGACTCCAGCTTAAGAATGAGAGCTCCGAATCAAAGGTCGCGGCTCGCATACACAGTCAGTAAAGGAAGAATGACAGGTCCGAGAATTCGCGTCTGAGCAAGATAGCTCACACGCAGAGAATCGGATTGCGGGCCTGTGGCGAGGCGTGATCATGCTGCCAAGACTTCGGCGTGCCTTGCACTATGTAGTTATGAAAGCCAAACATGAACAAGCCCTGGCGGTTCGTTGCGTCACTTGTGGAGCGAAGCCAGAAAAATTGTTAGCTTAAACATTAGCCGGCCCACATAGCGCCGCGTCGAGAGCGAAGCCTCGCGGCATCGGACCGTAACTCGTCAGCAACTGAACTCGCTAACTCTAAGACGTTTGGAGACCAAGCCGCCCTTCTGATCCTCGCAAAACACGTTGCGGTCAATATTGACCAGTAATCGAAGCGCCCATGCTCGATACTCGCCTTCGAACAACTTTCCACGGTTCTGAAAAACAGCCGGACTTTCCGGTTGTAGATCTCTTGTGAAGCCGACAGCATATAGAGCTCTTGTTGCACAACAACGCCGGGCGAGTTTGTCGGAGAAAAATACAGGAGAGATCATGAAACTGCTTAAAGGGCTAGGAATCGCACTGAGTCTGGCTGTGCTCTGTGTCCTCGTCGTGCCAACCGCAACCGCTGATGATTGGAACCGGAAGACTGTTCTCACTTTCAGCGCGCCCTTCGAAGTCCCGGGCACGGGCGCTCAAATCTTGCCACCGGGCACGTATGTCTTCAGGATTGTGGACTCATCGTCGAACCGGCACATCGTCCGGATCCTCAACCCAGAAGAGAACCACGTGTTTACCACGATCCTTGCAATCCCCAACTATCGCCTGAGGACGACTGACAAGACGGTAATCACATTTCGCGAGCGGCCCGCCGGAGAGCCTGAGGCTTTAAGGGCATGGTTCTACCCCGGACGCGAGTGGGGCGAGGAATTTGTGTACGCAAAACCGAGGGCCATCGAGTTGGCGAAGGAAACCAATACGCCTGTGCTCGCAACCCGCATTGAGCTTGCAGCGGCTCCAATCGAGGCTCTGAAAACGGCGCCTGTCGAGGCCATTGCCCCAACCGGAGATCCAGTCGAATTGGCTCAGGTGGTGGAAGCACCCCCTGCGGCGGCCGCTGAACCAGCGACTGTTGCTGCTGCCGATCCTCTACCTGCCACCGCCAGCCCGCTGCCTTTGATTGCACTGATTGGGCTACTGACGATTAGCGCCGGCTTTGCGCTTTCGGCCTTCTCGAAGCAAGGCGTTTGAACAAAGCGGCGGATGAATGTCTTTGGAAGACCCACCCGTGTCAGTTGACCGGATGCCGGAAGGCGCGAAGTATTGCGCCTGTCCGGTTACTCCGGGCACGACATCAGATAAGCTGAAAGAAACACGGATGCCTGAGCGCTACTTATCCGCGCCGCGCCGAAAAAGTAAACTGAGGCGGCAACCCTCAGCACATTTCTCCCCGTCGGTGGCTGCTGTTCTCGTTCTGCTTACACTATCGAGTTGGGCTCGGGCGCAAGAACCCTCGCCGTCGTCAAGCGGCCCCGGCGACACATACACGATCAGAGCAAATGTAGATCTGGTGGTCTTGCACGCAGCCGCCCAAGATCGCAAAAACGTTCTTGTCTCCGGACTCGATAAAGACAATTTCTAGGTTTACGAGGATGGAGTACTTCAGCCGATCAAGTATTTCAGCCACGAAGATATCGCTGTGACGGTCGGCCTGGTGGTCGATAACAGTGGAAGCATGAAGCCGAAGCGGCACGACGTCATCGCGGCTGCATTGGCATTTGCTCACTCCAGCAACCCGCAGGACCAAATGTTCGTGGTCAATTTCAACGAAAAGGCTTCGTTCGGCCTTCCTGGCAATATCGCGTTCACAGACCAGGTAGCTCAGTTGCAACTTGCCCTATCCAGAGTCGCAGCCGATGGTGAGACAGCGCTATACGACGCGATTGCCGTCGCTCTCGAGCACCTGAAGAAGGGGAATCGGGACAAGAAAGTACTGATCGTGGTCAGCGATGGCGGCGACAACGCCAGCAAACATACGCTGGCCGAAATCATGGCCCTGGTGAGGCAGCCTGGCGTAATCATCTACACCATTGGCATCTTTGATGACCAGGATGCCGATCGCAACCCCGGTGTGCTCAAGCGCCTTGCCAACGACACAGGGGGCGAGGCCTTCCTGCCGGAATCGTTAAAGGACGTTGCCCCCGCCTGCGAGCAGATCGCGCGCGACATCCGCAATCAATACACGATTGCGTATGTCCCCACGAACCGAAAGCGGGACGGAAGCTATCGGAGGGTGCAAGTGAAGGCCAGCGCACCGGGTCGTGGGCGTTTGTCGGTCCGCACCCGGGCCGGTTACTTCGCGCCGTCCGCACTTCCATCAGCAGCGGCAAAGGCGACCGATCATGACGCTCACAACTGAACGCGAGATGCTCCCACCGCGAATTCGAAGGCTTCTGAGGTGGAGTCAACGCCTCCTTTTCATCACTGGCACTTTGGCGCTCGGCTACGTCGGCTTCACTCTCCTCGACGCACGGTTCTATCAAGTCTCTGCAAAACGGTCCCTCGAAAGCCAAATCCAGCTGGAAAAAGAGCCACACGAAATTCAGCCCAAACCTGCGATCAAACCAGGCGACGTTCTGGGCCGCATGGATATCCCGAGGCTCGGAATTTCCGTCGCAGTCCTACAAGGGACCGGTTCGCGAATGTTGCGGCTGGGTGCGGGGCATATCGAAGGCACTCCGCTTCCAGGGGAAACCGGGAACGTCGGAATCGCCGGGCACCGCGACACTTTCTTCCGTGGGTTGAAGGACATTCGCATGAATGACGAGATTCAGCTTCAGACGGCAACAGGGCTATTCCACTACGAGGTAGATTGGCTGAAGGTAGTCGAGCCTGATGACACCACAGTTCTAGAGCCTTCGACACCACAATCCACGCTCACGCTCGTGACTTGCTACCCATTTTATTTCATTGGTTCGGCACCGAAGCGGTTTGTCGTGCGGGCGCACAAGTATTAACCGCCAGCGCAGCCTGGAGTTAGGTGCTTGATTCAAATGAAGTAATGTCGTTGGCGCCAAAACGCAATGGAACTGTGGAACAACGTCAGCACGGCATATCGGACTCAACGGGCGCGGGCGAGAACGACGGTCACGTCATCGGGTTGTTCGGCACCGCCGATCCAGTCCGCCACGGAGCCGGCGATAACATCACCAATGCGGGAAAGCGGCTGGTGGCGATGGTTTTGGATCAGTTCGATCAGGCGTTCCTCACCGAATTCGCCGGATTCGTTCTCCGGTTCGGTGACGCCGTCGCTGAATGCAACGAAGATATCTTCCGGTCTCATCGCGATCGTGAATTCGTCATAGGTCGCACCATCAAAAAGATCGACGACGGTGCCAGAGGTTTCGAGGTGGGAGACCTCGCCATTTCCCCTCAGCACGATTGGCGGCAAGTGGCCGGCATTGCAATACTTCAACTCGCGCACTGTTGCGTCAGAGCAGCCCAGGAACATGGCTGATACGGTAGTGCCGGGAGCCGTGCGGCGTCATCTTCACCCCTGCATCCTTGAACACCTTGTAGCACCGTTCACGCCACTCACGGTAGGTGCCGGGGAACGCCGGGGAACTAAGAGCCTCAAGTTGCTTTGCCAACGACTGGCTAATGCGTACACGGAATCGCTCATGTGTCTTGGTGCGGTTTGCTCGGATGAGCGTGCCCTCCTGCAGATTCGCCGGGTCGAATTGTTGTGCGTCGACCAGAGCCATCCCCGTCTCGTGCATCAATTGGCATAGCAGCTTCACACGTCCGGTCGCCGCGGCAAGTACTTTGTCGACCTGTTTTTTGGCAGGCGGCACAACTTCCTTCTTGTTGTACCTAATGGCGAACTGTGGATTCTGCCGTGCATTCAGTATTGGCGACTTGTCGACGTAGCCCATGCCAACGCACCAATTGAAGAAGCCACTGACGACGGCCCAGTGGACGGACAGGCTGGACGAGTCCCCGGTACGGAACGGAAGGGACATGCGGAACTTGATAGCACGGTCGGTGGTGATGGCGGTTAGCAAAAGGATTTCGTTCTTCTCGCACCACTCGGTGAGCTTCCGTCCCATCAAATCCGCCTTTGTGTTATCGAGTCCGTTCTTCGAGCGGAATTCAAGCCATTCCTTGACGGCATCCTCGACAGTGACGCCTTTGCTGACGGTCTTGCCTTCCGCCAAGGCTTCCAGATTCTTCTCAAGCGCTTTCGCTTTGGATTGTGCTTCCGACCAGCTTCGGGTCTCTGCACTCCATTTGTTCTGGTAATTCAGCCTTTTGCCGTCGTAGACGGCTTTCCCCTTTTTCCACAGAAACTGGAACCAAAGAGGACAGCCGCATCTCGGTGCGTAGCGGTTGGACTTCTCCGGGCAATCGGCCCCGTGCCGGCGATAGACGGTGATGGTTATGGCTCTCCTGTCCGGGAGGGTTAGTACAATCGTAGGTACAATTCTGACAGGAAGTCGATGTTACGCAGGTTTTATGCGGGACAAAGAATGGCTCCTCAGGTAGGACGGTTCTCTCTGGACACCCCAATTTTCTCGGTGATGAAGGTAAAACAGTTAGCTCGACGGAAGCAAGGACAAAAGTGGTTTTCGCACAATTATTGAGCTTTTTGAGCCCTCGATTTTTATTAGAAAGTCGCGAAAACATTAGAAAATATTAGAACGCTCTGAGCACGCACGTCTGCCCGACGCTCTTGGTGGACCGGGCAGAACACGAGACACTTCTGCCATAATCTCCCAATGTGCGGACGCTACCGACTCTCGCCGAGAGGGAAAGGGGCGCAAAGATTGTGAGGGGAAGTGCAATTCCGAGCCGGAGGGAAGAATGAGCAGTCAGACAGGACGTAACGATCCATGCGCGTGTGGATCGGGGAAGAAGTACAAAAACTGTTGTGGAACGCCGCAACTCGAAGTTGCGAGCGTGCGCGTGAAGGATGTTAAAGATGTCGAATTGACACCCGGACTGGCGGAAGCGTTCACCGCCTCTCTGGACGCCTCGTATCTGGAATACTTCGCCGCCGCCTGTTCAGGAATGAGCACGAAGGAAGCTGAAAGACAGATTGCAGCCATCCCGGAGGAGAAGCGTTATCTCACAAGGGTACTTGACTCGCTGGATAGCGCATTTGCGGACTTCGATACGGAGACCGCGATGCTGGACTTACCTCACATGCAGAACTGCAAACCTGAAGCCATCAAACGTTATCTTGAAGTCCGCCTACAGCAACTTAAACTGCTGCTTGATGCGGTTGAAGATTACGTTGGAGAGAAGTATCCGGCAACAGGCGGACATTCTTAGCCCCTTCTATCCCGTGACCGCCCGGATCAACCCGCCTCGCTGAGAAACTGGCTAATGTGATCTTGACTTAAATCCGCCATACGTCAGGTAGAGACCGAGGACGAGTGAAATAGCTGCGTACACGTACCTATCGCGACTTTGTTGGTGGAAGCCGCTCCCTTGCTAGTCCAACAATTCTATCCGCTTGAGCACTGGGAACGCCTGCATTTGCCAAGCGCGGCGAGGCGTACCATTGGGCATGCAGCGAATCAATCCAGAACACCTCGACTCTGATCGCTCGGTAGCCGCCGATGTTTTCCTTAGGGAAGAGCCAGACGAGGACGAAGACGAAGAGGAAGACGGCCGCAAAAAAGAAGACGATTATGACGAGGAAAACGACGAAGGCTACTCGGAGTGACCGTTTGCCCGGCACTGTTTCGGTGGGTGAAAGATGAAGCGCGAAGATTTCGTCAAGGTTGCAGAAGAGACTTTGGATTCGCTGCCGGAAGAGTTCCGCATCCGCATCCAGAACGTTGCGATCCTCGTTGAAGATTTACCCGCGAACCAGCGACCACCCAAGCTGGGGCAGCGCAGGCGACTGCTTCTAGGCATCTTTCACGGCGTGCCTGCGACGAAGAGGAGCGTCTTCAACCTCCCTACCGGACCGGACCACATCGTGCTCTATCAGAAGAACATTGAGGCGGTCTGCTCCAATGAGGCCGAAGTGCGTCATCAAATTCGCCAGACTCTCATCCATGAACTGGGGCACTATTTTGGGATGACCGAGGAGCAACTGAAGGATGTTTAGCTAAGAAACAACTGGACTAGACCAAGTGGTAACAATCGGAAACGCTCGTCTTATTAGGTAGTGGTGCAGTGTGAAACCTCGCTTTGGTGTCAGGTTTGTGTCAAGCTGTCGGCATGGCAAAGAAACGCACCAAAGCCGGCAGATTGCAGCAGCAGGCTGAACAACTAGAAAAAAGGGTAGATCGCCAACCAGACGAGATCGAGAAAGAGCCATCAACACTCGCGCCGAAGTCGGACGAGCCGACCGTCCTGATCCCGATTGAGCAGCAGATTCAGCAACGCGCCTACGAACTTTACGAGCAGCGTGGAAGGACCGACGGTCACGATTTGGACGATTGGCTTCAGGCCGAGTGTGAAATAAAGGGCACGCAGGCGAACGCGGCAGCGGCATAGCTTCCGGGGATGAAGGATGTGACGTTGCGTCCGAACTGCTGAAGCCCTACGACGCTCGGCAGATGCGGCGCTATCCCGTGAACACCAGATCAACCGCGTGGCGAACGACGACTAGGAATGCTCAACGCCCGCGGAGCTCGCACACATTCAGAATTGGCCCTTCTTATAGGAAGAGCAGTTCTTCTGCCATGACTGCGCTTCACTTTGGCCGACGCCGAGCAGTCGACTTAGCTCCTTGGGAACTCTGCGACAGTTGGAACCACTGAGTCTCCCCCACACGGGAGAAGGTAATGTTGAGCGTTCCGGTGCTGGCGGATCCACCGCCAAGCGGCGTCGCGCTGACGCCCGCAGGCAGCGAGATGCTGTCCGGGCCCGCGGCAGCAGCGTGAATCACAAGAAGGTTCCCGTCCGTGAACACTACGTCCTCAACCGCACTCCACATATGAACGCCAGTGATCTGCAATAGCGCTCGCAAAACGTTTGCGCTGGGCGCCGTTCCGAAAGCCAGGGGCTGAAAGGGGCCGAGCGTGAATTCACCGATGAAAATCGATTCGAAATTGCCAACCTTCTTCATCGCCGACGAAACCTGGTTGTCTGATTGATACGTGCCCAGGACCTGGGCATTTGGGTCGGTCACCACCAGCCGCGGCGAGAGCTCATTGTGATTCGTGAGTCCCCAGCTGTAGCCTGCCATCGCGCCGGCGCCACTCGTGTAACCGTATCCATCCAGCTGGGTGAGTTGAATCCCTGTCAGACGCGAGGCACGATTGGCGTCAGGGCCGCTGGGACCCAAGAAGCCCGAGGCGTACTGCCAGATCGCTGTCGCTCCTTCTGCATTCAAACGCGATTGGATCTGGGTGATCTCGTCATCGGTAAGATAGTTCGCGTTAGCGAAAATGTAGACTTGGGACGGTGGCTCGGTTCCATCGAGACAGTCATCGAGAGTGTAAAAGGCGGAAGCTACCCCGGCTTTGGCAAGCGCGTAACGCACATAGGCGCGCTGCTCCAGAGCCATGTCGTAATCATTCTTCTGGTACAAGATCGAATTACGGTCAATGATCAGGGCTACATCCGCTCGATAGGGTTGCGGGTTGGCGTAGAGCTGGTTGAAGAGCGGAATGCCGTGCTCAGACATGGGAGCCCAAATGGCGGGATCGTCAAAGGCGCCATTTTCGCTGATATCAAACCAGACCGTTCCTGCCCGGTGGATAAGACCGCCCGCATTGACAGTCAACTTCCGGTTTGCCCGTTATTGATCCTCGGTATTATGCTGCCCCTTAGCTGTCCAAGTTGAAACTCTGAACGGAATCAAGGAGAAATCATGTTCAAAATCAGTGCGCTTGCTTTTGCAGTTCTCGTAGCTGGCCTTTTATGCTCTGCACCTGTGGCGCATGCTCAGGTTGCCGTAGGCGTAAACATCGGACCGGCTCCCGTGTGTCCTTACGGATACTTCGACTATGCCCCATATGACTGTGCTCCTTACGGCTACTACGGGCCTGATTGGTTTGTTGGCGGGCTGTTTATTGGAGCAGGCCCGTGGTTTCACGGCCCTCGCGGCTTTTTCGGACATGTCGATAACCGGTTTGATCCTCATCACGGTTACGCTGGACCGTTGCCGGAGCGCGGGGCGCAGCGCTTCAACCACTTTCAGGCAAACGAGGCGCGAGATGGGCGAGGCAACGTAGGCGAAGCTGGCCATGAAGGGAAGGCTGAGCACGCGCTCCCCGGATATCGGGGCGGTGGCCATGCTGGTGAACATGGGGGCGGGCACCACTAGAGCGCATTCCGGTTTACGCGATTCGGTTTAAACGATCCGGTCCAAGCGAGAGACGAGATAAGGCGTCGCGTTGCGTCTTATCTCGTTTGCACTCCGCAGCTATTGGGAGTGGCAATCTCTAGGCGGCTGCCGCATCGACACGAGGAAGCGAACAGATGGCGCAAACTTGCGCTATCGCCTGCGGTTACAACAACTATCCCGTCAAGCTTGTTTTAAAATGTTGCGTCCATGAAGCAGCAGTGCTATCTGGCGGCGATCTACTTGAACTGGATTTTTCTTGGCGCTGGCGTGGCCTACCTTGCGCATCGCGGTCTCTACGTCGCAGCAGTGCTATGGATAGTGCTCCTGCCGCTTGCCATGTGGGTTTATATTCGCGTGTTTCCGACGATCTCTCAAGCCATGGGCTATGGCAAAGTTGATGATCGTCCCGCTCAGCATTTCGAGCAAGCTCCGACTCGGGTCACGCTCTATACGGCTCTGGGCTGTCCATTTTGTCCGGTGGTGAAGGGGAGGCTGACCGCGCTGCGAGAAAAGATGAATTTCAGCCTAGAGGAGGTCGACATCACGCTGCGTCCCGGCATCTTGGTGGCGAAGGGTATCCGCGCAGTCCCCGTGGTCGAGGTTGGAGATCGCCGGTTAGACGGAAACGCCACCAGCGCGCAACTCGCCGACCTGATCTCCGGAGCGGGTCAATGAGCGCTATCGCCTGTCTTCTGCAACGCAGCGCGGCGAAAGCGACTAAACTCAAGCTAACCGTATGAATGGCTTCGATAAAGACAGCTCTATGCTGCTTGAGGAACTCAGAACTCTGGAGACAGAGCTCCATAAATATGAAACTC
>Ga0187888_1003195_pt1 | contig 13072 bp, 22 predicted proteins | sample June2016WEW_7_40_FD_132987 | JGI IMG/M metagenome (GOLD analysis project Ga0187888, IMG submission 132987) | Peatland microbial communities from SPRUCE experiment site at the Marcell Experimental Forest, Minnesota, USA - June2016WEW_7_40 | ecosystem: Environmental > Terrestrial > Soil > Wetlands... | reverse complement strand
TGGACGCTTAAGGCTTTCCTTGACGAGAAGCAGGCTGTGGAAGCCCTGCTCCAGACCGATCCCTTGCTATCGGAACGTTTCCGGAAGCTGCCAGCAGCACCCGGGGCTCGCTATTTCCTGGAAAAAAAACTTCGCGACGAAGCACACTCCAGGGCGATCCGCGCGGGGAAGGTCGCGGCCGAGCGGCTCCATCAGGCGATCCACCAGACGGGGGTGGGCGTCCGGACCCTGTCATCTCGTGGGGACGAACCGAGCGGCCAGCCATTGCTCCTTAAGCTGGCCCTCCTGATCCCTCGCGGCAAGCTGCTTGACATTGTTGGTACCGCGGAGCAAGCTGCGGCCGCGAGTGTGCCCCTGGTTGTTGAACCGTCAGGGCCTTGGCCCCCCTATCACTTCTGCCCCAGCCTCGGGGATCCTACCCAGTGAAGCGACTCGTGCATGCCGTGCTCAGGGTCGATAAGGACGAGGGGCGCGACCTGGTGCTTCCCGCCGGGCTGAGGTGCCTGGTCTCTGGTGATCTTGCCATCGCGTTCTGCGCGGTGGCTGTCGAAGCACTCACGCCCACGGTGCCCAGACTCGAAACCTTCGCAAAGGCCGTGGCCGAATTGCACCGCACCCATACGACCATCCCGTTTCGGTTTGGCTGCACCGTCGAATCGGATTCTCAACTCGAGGCGCTCTTGCGCAATCACCAAGTAGCCTGGCTCTCCATGCTCGATCGCGTCGAGCAGTGCGACGAGTACAGCGTTCACTTGCCGCCACATCCCGAGTCCTCGACCCACCAGGGTCAGCCAGAGGGAACTCCCGGCGATCCGCAAATCATCGAGCCGACCGACCGACCGGGCACGAACTATCTGATGGCTCGTCGCAACACCTTGCAGCGCGCCTCGGCCGTCCGCAACCAGGCCCTGGCACGAGCCGAGCAGGTTCGTCAGGCCCTCGACGGACTCTATCGTAGCTACGAGATCAAGCCCTCGATCCCCGGCAGGGAGACGTTGGTCACGCTGGTTTTTCTGGTACCGCGCGCATCATCCACGGCGTTTCTGAGTGCGGTGCAAGCTGCTTCCCATCCCGTATCCGGCCACTTGCTCGCGACGGGACCGTGGCCCCCGTATCATTTCACAGCCCCGCTCTCAGAGCTGGAATCCAGCGCCAAATGAGCAAATAAACACTCTGATGCACATCACCATGCAGGGCGGGTCGAGCGTGGCGAGGCCCACCCAGCGGCGTGCTCGGCCTCGCTGCGCTCGACCCGCCCTACCACCCATCCGTTATTCGTTATCTCCCATTTTCCTACAGTTCTAGATACCATCACTCGCCATGTCGAACGCGGCTCGCACCTGTTCGTGCGGCAGATCGTGCTGCAAGCAGCCTTGCGAGACTGTCAAATTGCAGCGGACACGTTCCTTACACGGTATAGGGGAATTCCCTAGAAAGTCCCGTCCGAAAAGCAGCATGTTCTACGGTTGGATCAGAGTGAAGCCAAAAGACTTCGCTCGGTCACCTCAGTGGAGAGGTGATCCGAATTTGACCCTACAGCTTAGAGAGGTGTGCAATGGCAAAAGTGATGAAGTCGACCGACAGCTCGAGTCTCGCCGAAGTGGTCGACCGGATCCTGGACAAGGGTATCGTCATCGACGTTTGGGCCAAGGTCTCCTTGGTCGGCATCGAGTTGCTTTCCATCGAAGCTCGCGTCGTGATCGCGTCGGTCGAGACGTACCTCAAGTACGCCGAGGCCATTGGCCTGACCGCGACGGCCGCCAGCCCCGCCTAAGGCTCGCGCAGGTCGCGAGCGACTCAAGGAAGAGCTTGCCTCAGGGACTTGAACTCCATTTCTAAGTTTCAAAACCGGGGGGGATCCTTTCCCCTTCGATCCCCCCGGTCTCACCGTTTGGACCATGGTGACCCGAGGCATACCGATCTACTTCGACAGGAGCATGAACATGCCCGTGTTTGCCGATCACATGAAGGACTTCACGGACCACCTGCGGATCTCGATTGAGAATCGTACAGATGCGCTGGGACAGGTCCACCAGGCAACCAATCACCTGCTGACCGCGGCCCGCACTTTCATGGGAAACGTTTCCCATGAGCACCATTTGATGGCTGGCGAGCTGACCGAGGCGCTGGACCAGTTCCACGGCGATCTGTCCGATCGCGTCGAGGACATGCGAAAGCGTCATCGTGCCAGTCTCAAGCAGACGCAGGCCGAATTGCGGCAACGGCTGGACGATAACAAGGCGGCTCGGAACGAGTCCGTCAAGAACATGCGGCAAACGTTTCGCGAAACGCGGCAGGAAGTCGCCGACGACCTCCGCGCGGCCGGCAATGCATGGCGCGAATTCACGGCCAACGCCGCCGTCGAGAACGGCCATTCCGCGGCTCCGCAAGACGGAAAGCAAACCCACGAAACCACGGAGCACCTCGGCACCACCAAACCGAAGGATTAGAGGAAATAGTCCTCGGCTCTCGTGGCCCCGGACCGAACTGGAGGAAGCGGGCTCAAGGACAACTTGATCCCTGCTGCTTCCCGGCCGGTCCGGGTACCTTGACTCGACAATGATCTGACTCGCAACATCCTGGAGGCCCCCCTGCCGTGAACGCCGAAGACCTCAGTCTGCTCAGCCTGAAGCAGAAGCCCGATTTCGTCGAGACGCCGGCCGTTCGGAGCCTGACCGAGCGGGCGTCCTCCTACCTCTGCGCCGGCTATCCGATCCACTTCAGTGGACCGGCCGGCACGGGAAAGACCACGCTGGCCATGCACGTGGCTGCCCAGTTGGGCCGCCCGGTGGCTTTGATCCACGGCGATGATGAGTATGGCTCGTCCGACCTTGTCGGAGGCGAGCTGGGTTATCGCTCAACCCGGGTCGTGGACAACTACATTCATTCTGTTATGAAGACCGAAGAATCCGTGGCCAAGACCTGGGTGGACCATCGGCTGACCAATGCCTGCAAGTACGGCTTCACTGTCATTTATGACGAGTTCAACCGTTCTCGTCCCGAGGCGAACAACGTCCTCCTGGCGATTCTCGAGGAGCGTCTGCTGGAGATGCCGTCCGGGCGCGTGAATGAAGGGTACATTTCCGTCCATCCCAACTTCCGGGCCATCTTCACCAGCAATCCCGAGGAGTATGCCGGCGTTCACAAGACGCAGGACGCGCTTCTGGATCGCATGATCACGATCACGGTTGGCCAGTACGACCGTGAGACCGAGATCGAGATCACCACCGCGAAGTCCGGCCTCGGGCACTCAGATTCCGAACGGATCGTCGACATCGTTCGCGAGTTCCGTGGTCTGGGCATGCACCAGCTTCCGCCCACCGTCAGAGCCAGCATCATGATCGCCAAGGTCGCGGCCCAACAGAAAGCGCTCGTGCGCAGCGACGACCGGGTCTTCCGGGAAACCTGTCGCGATGTGCTCCGCATTGATGCGATCAAGATCATCCGTGAAGGCGCTCCGGCGGCCTCCACCTGGCTGGAAGAGATCCTCGAACGCTGTTGTTCCCCGGGCAAGGTCATGACGTCACTTCGGTCGGGCGCGCCGCGCGGCCCTGCGATCAACAGGCTGGTCGTCAATGGAAATGGGCATTTGCATCCTGATGGCAACCTTGGCAGGGAAGAAGCTCTTCCCGTCAATTGAATCGGAGTGGAAGGACCAAACATGGCTTTCGAGCGCAGAGGCGTCCGGGGAATACGGACGATGGCAGTACTGGTCGACCAGCGCCGCACCCGAACCCCGGCCGGGGCATTGATCGAGCTTTCGGCCCTGGCGAACGAGAAACTGCTGCTCGATCGCGAAGTCGCTCGAGCCTCACGACGAGGCATCGAGATCCAGCGGCGGCTCAGGGAAATCGCGGCCAAGGAAGACCGCCTGATGAAACTTGCTCAGGGTGCGGCACTACCGCCGGAACCGGTCGACGAGACAAAACCGGTCCCCTCCGCCGCACCCAGGACTCCCGTGGAAATGCCGACCAGCAGTCGTTTCAAGATCAGTGAGTTCACCTACTGAGCACGAAGGACTCGATCATGTCTCTGCTCGCATCCGCCGAACCCTTGAAGGCCACCGCCCGGGGCCGGTACCTGTACGCGATCGTGGATCGTTCGTCCGACGGCCGGACGTTCGATTACCTCGGTCTGGACAGCTCGACGGTCTACACCATCGGCGACGACGCGGTCGCGGCGATCGTCAGCGATCTGCCCAATCAAAAGCTTCGACCCGAACGACGCCGGCTGGCGGCCCACCATGCTGTGCTTCGAGAGTTGATGGCCGGCCACACAGTCTTGCCAATGGCCTTCGGTATTCTGGCCGATGGCCCCGAGGCTGTTCGCCGTATTCTCAGGATCTACCACGACGCCTTTGCTGAACAACTCGACCGCGTCCGCGGACGCGTCGAGATGGGCATGCGGGTCGCCTGGGATGTCGCCAACATTTTCGAATACATGATCGGGCTTCACGGCGAACTGCGGTCCCTCCGCGATCAAGTTTTTCGCGGTGGGCGCATGCCCACTCAGGATGACAAGATCGACCTGGGTCGCGCCTTCGATCGCCTGCTGAACGCCACTCGCGAGGCTCATCTCCAGCGTGTTACCGCGGCACTGCGTTCTCACACCGTCGAGTTTCAGTCCAATCCTCCTCGGTCGGAGCGCGAGGTCCTGAACCTGGCCTGCCTGGTCGACCGCGAACAACGGCAAGCTTTCGAGCAGGCGGTACTAGTGATCGCGAGCCGCTTTGACAATAACTTCGCGTTCGACATCAACGGCCCCTGGCCGCCGCACAACTTCGTGGATCTCTCGCTTGAACTGGCCTGATCAACCACGGAGATTGATCCCATGCTGGCGGTCGATGACATCATTGTCTTTCCGTTCAAATCGCTTCTGATGGTCTTCCGCGAGATCTACAACGCGGCCGTCCAGGAGATGAAACAGGAAGGCGATAGCATCCGCCTCGAGCTCGGCCAGCTCTATATTAGCCTCGAGGCCGGGAATATCGACGAGGCCACGTTCGACGAGCGCGAGCGCGTTCTGCTGGACCGGCTGGACGAGCTCGAGGCCCAGCAAGCCGAATCGCAGGGTGACGAGGAGGACACGTCGGGAGCTGAGGTACAGGAGCAGGAGGACTACGAGGACGAGGACGACGAGGACGACGACGATGGTCCCAACGTGTATCTCCTCTCTTCAGGACAGGAAACTTGAGCGGAGGAGTGGTCCTCCAGGGATTGACCAAAATGCCAACCAAGAAAACCGACGGAAGCGGCAATGGACACGAAGCGATCTGCGCGACAATGGAACCAACCCGAACGTCGAGGAGCCATCCAGTGAGTGCCACAAGTGTACTGAACGAGGTCGAGGCGACAGTCGATGACTCTGCTGTTGGAGCCGAGCTCGATGAGCTTCAGGAGCTGGAGCAAACCGGGGCGGACCAGCCGACAATGGACGTCCCGGTGTTCATCCCTCCCACTCCAAGGCCGACCGAGGACGAGGATGAGCCGATCTCGCCACAACGGAGACAGGTGCTCGAGCACTTACTCGGCATGGCGGACATGTACGCCCGCAACGGCTCGTTGCGGCAAGCGATCGAGCTCTACTTCACGCTGATCATCGAACACGACGGCACGGAGCAGTCGGTCCAGGCCTGCGATCGGATCATGGCCGTTGCCCAACGCTACGAGAGCAATGGCGAATTGCGTCTGGCTCGTGGAATCTACGAACGACTCCTGAAAGCGAGTTGAGCGATGGCGGGTACGATCGAACTGTCGCCTGAGCTGGAGCATGATGCCGAGCTCGATCCAGAACGAAGAATCACACTCTGCGAGACCCTCGATCGAGTGCTGAACCAAGGAGTCGTGGTGGCCGGTGAGATCGTCATCTCGGTCGCCGACATCGACCTGGTGTACCTGAACGTGCAAGTGCTCTTGGCCTCGGTCGAGACCGCTCGTCGAGCCAAGTTCCGTCACGAACCCCCATCGGAGGGAGGTTCACTGCAATGGAGCCCATCGGGACCATGACCGCCGCAACCAATACCTTCGACGCCGTCGCGGATGCTCTTGCCGCACCAATGCCCGCCGGGCTGCGCGTGGCGATTCGTCCCGACGACGTCCGCAATGGCCTGGGAAAGCTGGTGCTCACCCTGGTCGAGCTGATCCGCCAGCTTCTGGAGCGACAGGCCATCCGCCGGATCGAGGCGGGCTCCCTGGCCGATGACGAGATCGAACGACTGGGAATGACGTTCCTTCAGCTCGGCGAGCAGGTGACACTGCTCCGAGAGCTGTTTGGCCTCGACGATGAAGATCTCAACCTCGACCTTGGCCCCCTCGGGAAACTGCTCTGACCGCGGGACGTTCATGGGGCATTCCAGCGCCGAGGTTTCGATAGCCGTTGTCCCCATCCCTCCAGGGCAGCCTCAGGGATACTCTTCAGGAGTGCGATATGTCCACAGTCAAAACTGGCTCGAGACCCATGAATTACCAGCAATACGTCACGTGCGCCTTCTGCCAGGGCCATGGGACTGATCCTTTCAGCGTGATGTCGTCGCTCTCGGTCTGCGGCGCATGCCAGGGGGCCGGCCACGTGCTCGTGACCGCGCCTCATGTTCCCTGCGCGTATTGTGGAGGCAGCGGGAGTTTCAAGACCTACCGCTGTTTGGTCTGCGGCGGGTCGGGTGTTGTGCCCAAGCTCGAAGGCCCGACCGTTGTCTGTCCAGAGTGCGAAGGCCGAGCGGCCGATGGGTCCAGCGGGCTTGTCTGTCTTCATTGTCGAGGCCGGGGCGCAGTCCCCGCCAGAACGGAGCGAACAGAATGACTACCATGATCAAGACGTCCAGGGACATTGCGACCTCTCTGAGCGGCTCGGCTTTCCGCCGGGTATGCGCCGACGGCCGCACCCGATTACTTCGAGCGATACCCACATGGGGCGGCCGCGGTCGGACTGAGAAGACTGAGTCGTCCTCCCCGAAGGGCGGCCTGGGGCCCCCGCGGCCCCTTTGATCACCGAGCCAGCTCGATGCAGGCGCGGAACCTCACCAGAGCCAGCTCACATTCTGCACTCGAATTCAACCATGGCCATCGACGTCACACGCTCTGCCGCCCATTCGATTCACTCCTCCACTCTCGCCGACGTGCTGGAACGAGTGCTCGATAAAGGGCTCGTCATAGCCGGAGACATCAAGATCAAGCTGGTCGATATCGAGCTGCTCACGATCCAGATTCGCCTGGTCGTGTGTTCGGTCGACAAGGCGCTGGAGATGGGGATGGACTGGTGGACTTCGAACTCGGCATTCCAGTCCAAACCCCTTGCAAGCGCACAGTCGAGTGAACTATCGCGCCTCAGGGATCGAATCGCGAAGCTCGAGACACAGATCGCGCCAGAGCCCGGTCTGTTGACTCTACCGGACGCCATTTCCGGCACGACGCCCCTGGATATTCCGGCACGATGAGCGGCACGAAAACTCAGCCTGGACGGATCGCGAACGGCGAATGAAACCGTTCGATGGGGTCCGTCGGGTCGTGCGGCACGAGTCTGCCAGGTCGGCGGCGGATATTGAAGACGTGGTTCGTCGGACGTTCACTCAAGAGTCAGATACGGGGTCCAAGAAACTCCATTGCCTGGCTCTCGAGGGGGAAGCGGGGGTTTACGTGCTGGACTTTTTGGCGTGCTTGATGGGGAAGGGAAAAGGGGTCATCACTGAATAGGGAAGGGGAAAGGGGTCATTGCTGAATAGCGCTTTCTTGACCCCTAAGCCGCCTGCATCAAGCGTTTACGTGCGTGTCCTCGAGGCTCCTTCGACTCTCAAACGGTCGATATTAGTGATGTCCTCTTTTCCCTCCTCAACGATGGGACGCTCTGCTGGTCTCTTGAGGAAGTAGCTGGCGATCGTGTAGCCATACATCGCTGTAGGGTCGGATTCCCGGCGATAGCTCTGGTTCATGACTCCGACCAGCTCCCATCCCTGAGAGCCGTAAGCGTTGAGCAAGCTGGACCGTTCGAGATCCTGGGAGAAGGTCTCGCTGGGTACTTTGCTGAGGAGCTTGTGAACGACTACCTTGTACTCCCACTGGACCATCGTTCGTCCTCCTGAGTAGGACTGCAATCCGACAAGGATCAATCGAATGGTGAAGCCCAAACAATCATAGAACAAGGAGAAGCACCTGTGGACAAATCCCGGTTCTTCCACTCGAAGCGACCTCAAATGAACCCATCCATCACCGTGCTCGCATCTTGCCTTATCCTTCGCCACGCTTACGTCGGCCGGATCGTCTCGCCGGCCAGCCCTTCGCGTGCTTCACGCTCGATGGAAACCCAATCCTCACGGGTCATCCTGACCGCCGGGCCTTGCAGCCCCTCCAGGAGCTTGGCTTCGAGCTCCTGCCTGGCCCGCTGCTTCTGCGCCTCGCGGATCAGGGCGCGGAGGTATTCGCTGGCCGAGGCGTACCCTTCTCGTGCCATCTGGGCTTCGACGAACGTTTTCATTTCGTCGGGAAGGGAAATGTTCATTGTGGTCATCAGGTGATCCTCCTCGAAGAATAGCCTAACACTCGTGGCAATTGTTGCCAAGGCAGACGACCTGACCATCCACGCTTGCCCCAAATGCAACTCCTTCTATGGAATGCAGAACTGGCGGCGGTGCAGAACAGGCCAGGCACCTAAGAACCTTTATCGGTCGACTGAAACGCTTCCATTGCAGGGAGCATGTTGCCGGAATGGTCAAACGTTGGCCCGCTGGGCATCGTGCAGGGGCAGCGCGGGATCGGGATAATGGTGGATGTCCAGGATGTCCCCGCAGGGGCGGTGATTGCCTCCACTCGCGGGATTTACCAGTCGCGACGGATCATGGTGCTTCGTCCAGTCAGCGATTTCGACCTTCTTGAACTGTCCCCAGGCTTCATTGAACGGGGTCCAGACCGCGATGCAGGGATAGGGCATCAGGCAATCCATGATCTCCTTCCATTCCTTGCGGTAGTTGGCGTCGGACTCTGCACTGCGTTTGACCTCCTCACCGCCGTTGTATTTGAAGGCTTCCCACTTGGGGAACGCATCGCCGCTGGGCATGTCCTGCCAGACGATCAGGCCCAGCTTGTCGCAAGCGGTGTACCAGCGTGCTGGCTCGACCTTCATGTGCTTGCGGACCATGTTGAACCCCCATCGGAATTGTTCGAGCCGAGCCAGTGGGCCGACCTGTTCAAGCGATCGGGGGCACGCTACGCCTTCCTGACCTCGAACTTCCACGACGGCTACTGTCTCTGGCCCAGCCCGTTCCGTCCCGGCTGGAACAGCAGGGACGTGGGGCCGAAGCGTGACCTCCTGGGCGACTACTCCAGGGCGATGCGCGACGCCGGTCTCCGGGCGGGTTTCTACTGCTCGCTCGGCGAGTTCGATCACCCGCTCTACGTGAAGGCGCAGGAGAACGGCGATCTGAAGCCGTTCGTCCGAGAGCACATGCAGCCGCAATTACGGGAAGCAGTGAATCGGTACAGCCCGTCCTTCTCTTCGTTCTTGTCCCGCCGGGCGCGACCGCCGTCAACCCTCCTACCGGCACTGCGGGAAATCGAGCCGATCGTCGGCCAAACAATCCAAGAATTTTTAGATTTTTATTTGCATTAATCGTTCCTCGGCGTTACTATCGATAGTCATGCGCCGGGAACCGGCGGTCGAGGCCGTGACCAGGGCGACATCGTGCAGGAGGGCGGCCGACACGCGGCGATCTCCAAGCCCTCAATAACCGGAATGCGGCGGCACCGTGTCGCCCAATCGATCGGGCGACACGAAAGCAGTAGAGAGCAGAGCAGTCGAAGGAGAATTTCAACTGCTGAACTGTTCTCATGTTCTCATGCTCTCGCGAAGCGGCCTGAAACCTGCGGCCTCGTTTCAAGGTTTGTCCCATCGCGCGTCCTTTCCATCGTCGGCTGTGCCAGCGACGGGCGCGCGTGCCCCCTTGTTTGTTGGCAAGGAGTCTGAAGATGATGCGTTTCTTTGGTAAGTTGGGCCTGACACTCGGGGCCCTGGCGCTGCTGGTCTCCCCAGCCTGGGCCCAGGGTCGCGGCGGCTTCGGTGGCGGCGCGGCCGGGTTCCTGATGGCACCGAACGTTCAGAAGGATCTGAAGCTCACCGACGCGCAGGTCAGGAAGGTCCAGGAGACCCTGCGCGAGATCAGAGAGAGGCACCAAGGCGATTATTCGGCCCTGCGCGACGCCTCGCCAGACGTGCGGTGGGCGAAGATGGCAACGCTGAACGAGACGGTCAGCGACGAGGTGAAGAAGGCCCTATCGTTCTCGGCCGAGCAGTCAAGGCGGTTTGATCAGATCAGCTTGCAAGCGCATGGACTCCAGGCCTTCGCTAATTCCACCGTCGACGAGAAGCTGAAGCTGACCAACGACCAGAAGTCGAGGATCCGTGACATCGTCGCAGCGACGGGGACCTCGTTCGCGGGAGCGTTCAACAAGGACGCCAGCGAGCAGGAGCGCAGGGACGCTCGGAACAAGAGGGCCGCCACCCAAAAGGAGAACATGACCAAGGTCATGGCCCTGCTCACCGACGACCAGAAGCAGGCGTGGAAGGAACTGACCGGCGAGCCGATCGAAATCCAGTATCCGGCGCAGCACTCGAATAGATGATCGACCAACCTGGATGGCAATCGGAATCTGCTTTTTTCGCAGGGCGGCACAGCCCATCCTGCGAAGATTTTTTTCCGCTAACAGATCCAAGGATGGATCTTGCTCAGCGGTAATCCTCCCTTCCTCTTTCCGTTCCGAGGTGGGTTCGACCATCGCCACGATGGCCACGATTCCGCCAGTGTTCAAGCTTCCTTGATGGCAGCGTCAGAATCGAGGTTTTTCACCTCTTTCCGCGAAAGAACCGAAGACTCGGTTCTGACCACTCGGGAGATTGTTTGGGTACATTGAAGGTTGACGTTGTATACGTCTACGAACCTCGATGATATGTGACGGCTCGAAAGGAACAGGGAATCCAGGGCAGTAAGTTCAACTCTTCCATGTCAATAAGGCCTTCATCAAGGCCTTCATTTCAAGGAGAAAGTCGTGAGACACGTGAGGATCGACGACGCAACCTTATACTGGAAACGCGGGGATTCCGTCCGCTGGGTGGGAACCAAGATGGCCCTTGAGGTTTTCCCGGGCCTCTTCTGGGATGATGGAGAGGGGCTTGGCACCTATTTCGCCAAGGGTGGCACTACACACCATTGCCATCGTGTCCATGCGTCGGAACTGGCCCGAGTGGATTGCCTGATCCTGAGTTGCCGGAACCGCTACGAGTACCATACGGGTGGTATGATTTCCTGAGGATCAACTCTATCGCGTTGGGACCGATAGGAGGCCGGGAGCCGTTTTCTTGACTGCCGGAGCGACTGTGGCTATCCTCCGGTCATGCCTCGACGCGCCCGATCGATTCAAGGCGGCTTCTTCCGCCATGTGCTCAATCGGTCCAATGCGCGCCGAGTACATCAGGACTCTCAGGCATGGCCAAGGTCGTCCTGCAGCTCGCTGGCGGGGTAGTCCATCACGGCCACTCCGTGCCTGCCCAGCAATTCCATGTAAGTGCGCTTGGAATAGCCCGCCAGTTCGGCGGCCTGGCCACACGACAAGTGTCCGATCTCGAACAACTTCATGGACAGATACAATCTGGCCTCGCCTTCCGTGACGGATGGCGGAATTGCGATGGTTGCTTGAGACATGGTTGATTCTCACGCTTTGATTGGGGTGTCACGGATGTCCAAGAAATAAAATATGAGTACCCCCCCACGTTCGCGGTTGTTTGACTCGGCGAATCACCACCTCGACGACCCCACCGTCCTGCAAGCCGGGATCGACCTCGAGCTCAATGGTCTTCCCGCGGATCACGCCTTCCACGCGCTGCACGACCTTGGCATTGCGGCCGATAAACTCTTGCGCGATGCCGGTGTCGAGGAGGTAGCGCATTATCCGGCCGCTCCCTCCTGCATCTGACGCCGCACGGCTTCGACGTTATATTGGCGCATCTGTTCAGCGAAATCGGCAATCCGCTTGGCCTCATCGGGCGTCAACTCGAATGGCTCGATGGTCTTGATCCACGCTTCCCAGTCCGCAAGGCTTTCCGGATCATCGCGCCACTCGGACTCGTCGATCCCGATCTTCTCGAGCGGGGCCATTGTCGGCTCGATCAACACCTCGGTTCCGTCCGGCCAGTCGAGCGGTACCTTCAACTCGAGCCGGCCCCGCATCACGGTCGCCTTGATCGCGTTCATCCTGACTCCTTGCTGAAAAGTCTCGACCCCCGGGGGGGCTTGGCAACGGGGTCGTATGGGTCCCAACTCCACAGGAGACTGTTCGTCGCCACGAAATCGTGCTTCGGGAAGGCCCCGATTTAGAGTGACGAGAAATCTGCCTGCCGTGGGCGCCGCACACTTACACCCGCGAATGGACCGGCGGCCAATCGAGGACAGCAATCCCGTTTAGATCCATCTTGTATTCTAGTCACTGGGCCGGATCACGTTCGATAGAGTGCGGAGTCCGGGACTTTCTCACCTTGGCCGCTGTGCCTGGTGGACAGAGCGGACAGTTTGCTCCTCAACGTCGGCGAGTAGCTCGGCAGCAACCTCAACGCGATACGTGGGTTGCGACCCTCTTACTGCTGTTACGTCCACTGGTGAAACTGTCCGCGCCTGTCCGCCGCATCTGAGAAAGTCCCTCTGGGGACTCCAGTTCAACTTGCGGTCCTGATAGATCTGCTCCATGATGCCATCCCACTCAGTATCGTTGGCGAGAGCGCCTGCGGTCCGCAGAATGCCCTCACCCCATTTCCCGGCGGGTTGAACGACCGTGACCTGCACCTCGACCTCCTGGCCTTCGGCCACACCGAGGTCTTCGTCCAGTTCGATGGTCATGCCGTGGATTCTGCCGTGAATCGTTTTCGTCATGAGTGACTCCTCCTATTCGTCATCGTCTTGCAGCATTTTAGGCTGTCGCTTCTTGGGGACGCAAAGCGCCACGCACGTTTCTTGGGTGGTAGAACATGGGTGGCCCCCAACGCCGATCGCGAATATGGGTGGCTTGTGCTTATAGTTGTTGTCTGGTAAGGGCTTGGA
>Ga0187888_1003194_pt1 | contig 13080 bp, 7 predicted proteins | sample June2016WEW_7_40_FD_132987 | JGI IMG/M metagenome (GOLD analysis project Ga0187888, IMG submission 132987) | Peatland microbial communities from SPRUCE experiment site at the Marcell Experimental Forest, Minnesota, USA - June2016WEW_7_40 | ecosystem: Environmental > Terrestrial > Soil > Wetlands... | reverse complement strand
GTGTCAGGAACATGTGAAAAAATTGAATTTGGACCCCTTATCGATCATGTAACTTACTGAAAATGCGTAGTGCTGAAATCGGTAAAACCAATTTTTTCACATGTTCCAGGTACCCTTTCTCGGAATGTTTACTTGGACCCGTTCCATCATCCGCCGCGTCCCCAGGGCTATTCCCGGAGATTGGATCCTGACATTGGAATGAGGCTTTGGTGGGCCGGCGAAGGGAAATGAACACTTCTTTAATGAAAACCTGTTTCTTCTTCTGATCCCGCTGACTCGCAGCCTATTGAATGTGAATGGCGTCCCCGCCGCGATTTGAACCCGCGTTACCGCCGTGAAAGAGCTTTGACCGTTCCAACTTCTGAGTGACTTGTCATACGTCCAGTGAGACCTTCACGAATGGCCCCCATATGATTGGGTGCAGGAAGCGGCTTGTTAGCCGGCCTGCGTGATGGCTATCATGGAGTTGGAGGACCTTTCGCTATGCGCACACGTGTGGAACGGCGTACCGTCAATCTGTCTGCTTATCCGGATCTGGTAGTCATCTATCTTGGGATGCGAGTTAATCGCATCGCCGGAATCAAGACACTGCTAGGCTTTGGGCCCAAGATTTCTTCTTCTGCTGCGGCAAAGCCCGACGGGCTGCTTCGGCACGAGACGATCGTCTACTCGTTATTTCCAATGCATGTTGGCATGCGCCAATACTGGCGTGACGCAAACTCACTTTTGGAGTGGACGCGTTCGGACCCGCATCGGCAGTGGTGGCAGAGCTTTTTGAAAGACTCCGGCGGAACCGGGTTCTGGCACGAAACGTATTTTCGACGCGGGGGCATTGAGGCTGTCTACGACGATTTACCGGAAAACATCGGCTTAATGGCGTTCGCACCTGTGGTACCGGCTCGCGGACCGATGTTTGGCGCAGCCGCGAGGGCCGAAAAGGAATTTGGAGAGAGACCCGTACTGTCCGAGGAAGAGCTCTACGGGGAGCCAGAAACATAACGGCAAATTACGCCCAAAACAAGATCTCGAAGGACAAGCCAGTTGCTTCCCGTCGCTAAAGCACGACAGCCTACAGAATCAACGAGACTATGCGGGCTGGCGCAGGGTTAGCGTAAGTGTTGCCGCTGTATCAGCGCGCACGCCAGTTCCCGCAGGTCTCGTTTCTTTTTCAGAGCTTGTCGTTCCGATCTTTCGCTTCGCAGTCTTGCTGAGGTTCACTGAATCCGCTTTGCCGGCGTGTCCGCTCCGTTCTGGTGCAAGGTGAGGCTGGTTGCTCGGCCAGTGTTGTCGGTTTCAAACGTGATTTGGGCATCGACCACTTTGAGGAAGAACCCCCGTTCGCTCTCCGGGAAAATCTCGACTTTCGGCTGGCCGGTAGCTTGAGCGAATAGCGCATCGCCTTCGCGAGTGATGGTGAGTATGAAATTGGGCGCCAGTTGATATTGCCCCACATAGCCATCGAACAGCTTCGGATCGAGTTTGATTTCCTTGTGCTCGCTCGGCAGCGGCGTCTCGCCTTCCACCCGCTTCGCATGATGATCCTGGCCGCCCTGGTGCAGGATCAGTTCGGTTGCACGGCCCTGGCTGTCGGGTGCGAACGTAATCTGTGCATCGACGACCTTCAGAAAATAATCGCGGTCGCTCTCTGGGAATATCTCCGCTTTTGGCTGGCCGGTGGCTTGCGTGAAGAGGTGATCGCCTTCCTGGGTAACCGTCAAGATGAAATTCGGAGCAAGTTGGTAGCGGCCCACGTAGCCGCGGAGAATGGCCGGTTCCACCTTGACCTGACTCCGCTCCTTGGGCCCGTAGTCCTGCCAACCGTACTCATGGGCGATGGCAAACATGATCTCAGATATCAGCATCCCGCCGCTATCCGAGTTGGTCATGATGGCCGCCCCCTGCCCCGTCTGCGCGTATGCGATGAGCATGCACTGGAAGCCTTCATTCCCACCGCCGTGGCTGAATCGTAAGGTACGGCCCTGGCCGTCAAGAAACAAACCGAGGCCGTCATTCTCGATCTGGCGGGTGAGCATCTGTTCAGCCATCCCCTTGGATATTACGTTTTGCGACTCACCCGAGAGCGCATTCTGAATGCCAATGGCAAAGCGGCCCAGGTCACCGGGCGTCGTCCACAGGCCGGCAGCCGCCAGTTCCGGGTAGGTGTGATATTCGCCATCCACCGGCTTGCCATCGGACTGGTAGGCCGTGGCGGCAAGTTGCTTCCAGTCGTCTCGTAACGGCTGTGAGTAAGCGCTGTCTTTCATATCAAACCTGCTCAAAACCGTTTGCTGCATCATCTCCGGGAAGGGTTTGCCGAGGGCGTCGATCAGCATTTGCTGCATCACCGCATAGCCGCCGCCGGAGTAGCGCCACTTTGTGCCTGGGACAGTGTCAACGCGAATGGGCTCAGTGTTGGCGGGCTTTTCGCCATTCAGCACCTCTACAAGTGCAGGCACGGGCTTGCCCCTTTCGTAGCCTGGAAAGCCGTGAACCGTCAATCCGGCGCTGTGACTTAAAATACGGCGCAGGGTGACCTTCTGCGCGCGGGTTAGATCGTTCTCCGGCACCTTCCATGATTTCAGGTAATCGTTGACGTTCCGGTCGAGGTCGATCCGGCGTTCTTCCACGAAGTGAAGTGCGGCTGCGGCGGCGACGGGCTTGCTGATGGAGGCGGCCTGGAAGCGCGTCTCCGCCGTGACCGGCCGCTTGGCAGCGATGTCCGCAAACCCATAACCGCGCGCCCACGCGATTCGACCCTGGTCGATCACGGCGATGCTGACCCCCGGCACTTTGTAGAAGCTCATGCGGTCAACGAGACTCATGCCGGGCGGGGGCTCTCCCTTGACGAGCACCGGGGGCAACAAGCCGTGCTCAATCCGGGCGATTCGCTCCTCAACGTTCGAGGCGCTTGACTGAACCGGTGTCTGCGCCACAGGAGCGGATACACCGACACTCCCACCAGGCAATAGCCAATGCATCGAAGCCGTGAGCACCAACACGAGAAGTAGAGTCGGTTTCTTCATCTCGCTCCCTTCGCAATAAAGCAGGTATCAGGCGGATCGTGACCGCGGGCATTGTCTCATGACCGGCGCAAAGGGTCAAACTCACGTGATCTCCGGCTGGCTCGGCGAGGAGGTGAAGCGAGCTCGAAAACACGCCGTTGGTTCGCTGCAATCCTGCACGCTACTGTTGCGGTCCTACTTCCGGCGGGCGTTGTGTTCCTCCAGCGCAATACGGACGAGCTGGCTGCGGGTCCTGACGCCAGTTTTTTGGAAGAGTTGTTGAAGAGCTGCTTTCACCGAACTTTCCGAGAGGTCGAGACGCGCCCCGATTTCCTTATTGCTGAGTCCCTCGAACACCCCTTGCAACACCTGACTTTCCCTTTCCGTAAACGGTTTGGTTTGGTCTGCCCGTTCCGGGTGTTTTGACGCCCTGACCAAGGCCTGAATGGCATTCTCATCCAGCCAGGTTTCTCCTGCCATGACTTTGTGGATCGCTTGTATGAGCACCATCGGCGAACTGTGTTTGGGGAAGATTCCGCTGACACCCAGATCGAGCGCCCGCACGGATTCCGCATCACTCATTCCTGCCGTGACCATGAGGAATCGTCCCTGAAAGCCGCACTGCCGGGCTTGGGTAATGAACTCGAAGCCCCGCTCTTTCCCGAGGTCATAGTCGAGCAAGACAAGATCAATCGGCTTTCGGCGCAACACCTCGCTGGCCTCGCCGGCCGAGGCGCAAAGACCGGCCATCACCAAATCAGGCTCGCCCGCCAGCAGCCGGCTGAGGCCCTCTCGAAAGAGCGAGTGATCGTCCAATAAGAGAATCCTGATTTTATCCATTCGCTTCCTGCGCGCCGTCCTCGTCTCGCCGCTCTGCGAAAGGCACAAGGTCCAAGGCGAAGCAGCAGCCGGGAGGGCCTGGTTCGTACCGCAGGTCACCGTTAAATGTCCTCATAAAAGCCCGCGAGAGGTACAACCCCAGCCCAGTGGCCTCCGCCCCTTCCTGAAACGGTTGAAACAGGCGGTCCGGGTCGGGAACGCCATGGCCGGTATCGCGGACTCGCACCACGACCCGCTCACCTTCTACGCACGCGCTGACTCTGAACTCCTTCCGCTCCTGGTCCTGCATGGCGCGCTGGCTGTTCTTAGTCAGGTTCAGGAGCACCTGCAAGAGATTATGGCGCTCCGCCCAGACCCGGGGCAAGACTTTAGGCACGTGCCAGCGGACCAGCACACCCGACTCGCGCAGCGAAGGCTCGGTCACAATGCGCAATTCGTCAAGTACCGACCCAAGGTCCACAGGAGCCAGATCTTCGCTTCCCGCGCTTTGCCGAAGCTCAAGCGTTGCGATTTTTCCCAGACCTTCCACCAGATTCCCCAGAGCGCGGAAGTCCTCGCTTTGTACCAGATCGGGATCGCGCGAAAGATTTTCGTAGACCACGGAGATGGCGCCGCAGACGTTGCGGATTTCGTGCGACACGGCTCCCACCGCCAAGCGTGACGCGACCAGCAGGTGATGGAGGCTGGATTCCTCTTTGTCACGGAGATCCTCGGAGCTATCGACGAGCATAGCCGCGAGCCTGGGCCCGGCGCTTGTCTTGTAAGTGGAAAACCAAACGTCCGCGAGAAACACATCCCCATCCTGGCGCCTGCCGCTGCACTGCATCGCAGTTCGGAAGCTTGGCGCGGACTCGTCGGCCGGTGGGACTCTGGCCAGCAACGGGAGAAAGTCCTTGATGGTCTCGCCCGGCAAGGTCTCCGGCTCAAAGTCCAGCAAAACATGTGCGGCTTGATTGGCCATCAAAATTTTACCGGCAGAATCCACGGTCAGGATAGCTGCGGGACTGCTTTCGATGAGTGCTTCCAACTGCTGTTCAGCGTCACGCCGCAACAGAGCCTCTTGCTCAACCTCTCGGACGTGCTGGGCGGTGAGTCGCTGGTTTTTGGCGGATTCATGAGCGAAGAGCGCGGTGCCAAAGTAAGAAGCGAACATGAAGATGTCGCGGGGAACCCCTGCTGCCGGATCCCACGTAATCCAAAAGGGGGCAAAGCGTTCGGCCAGAAAAGTACACAATCCTCCCAGTATTGCGAGTTGCCAGCGCGGCAGGCAGCTCCCCACGATCAGCATGGGGAAAAGATATAAAAAGCCAAAAGAGACGTTCAGTTCGACACGCCAATCGATCAGGGCCACGATCAAGATCATCATCGCGGCCACGAAGAGAAGTTTGGTGCGACTTAACCGCAGGAAGAATGAGAACATTTCGCTACCGTCCGCATAATGCCCGATGACGCTTTCGTGCGAAGCGCACAAAACACCGCCCACAATTGTACCAAAAGCACTCACAGGCCGCGGCGCTGATGGCTAGAAGATAGGCCCAACTTGGCCGAAAGATAGTGTCCAAGAGATAGGCTGGTGTGCCCGGAGGATAACTGGAATACCGGTGGGCCGGAGCCTTAAGCTCGTAAAGTGGTACCTCGCCCGGCGCTCGGAGGGAAATGATGAAATATCCGATTCACATCAGCAAGAAGTTCGCCATGATGTTGGTGACGGCAGCGGCAATTGTTGTCGCAACGGGGCTCCTGGAATCCGTACGCAGTCGTGGTCAGGCGACGAATACTAATACGCCTGAGAACTCGGCCGCCAAATCCGGCAAGGCGCAGGCCGATGCAACCTTGGACCTGTTGCCCAGCCAACTGAACTCGATCAAGGTCGAGCCGGTGGGAAGCTACCTGTTCCCCGTTGAGAAGGAGGCGGTGGGCAACATTGATTATGACGAGGACCTGTCCGTAGAAGTTTTCCCGGCTTACCAGGGAACCATCATCGCGACCTTGGCGCAACTTGGCGCCGAAGTTCACATCGACCAACCCCTCTACACCATTAAGAGTCCTGACCTCATCCAGGCGGAGTCAACGCTAATCGCCGCGGAGGCGACTTATGTCCTGACCAGCAAGGAGCTGGCACGCGTCAAGGGTCTGGGGGGAGTTGCCGAGCGCGAGAAGGAACAGGCGGCCTCCGATCAGCAAACCGCGGAAGGCGCACTCAGAGCCGCGCGCGATGCGGTTCGGGTCTTTGGCAAGACGGATGCCGAAATCGATCAGATAATCGCCTCGCGCAAGATCGATCCCGCCCTGGTGGTGCGCAGTCCCATTCCCGGCAAGATCACCTCCAAGAACGCGCAGCCGGGGTGGTTGGTGCAGCCGGGTAACATGCCGGCGCCCTATGCGGTGTCTGACGTCACGATCAAATGGATGCTGGCGAATGCCCTGGAAAGCGAAATCCCGCTTTTTCATTTGCGACAGCCCGTCCAGGTTCACGTGACCTCGTATCCTGACCGCGTGTTCTTGGGGCGGGTTTCGAAGATCTACGAGACGGTTGATCCGAATACGCATCGCGTAACGATCCGTTCCGAAATTGCGGACCCCGACAACGAGCTGCACCCAGGAATGCTCGCGAACTTCGTCATTCGCGTTCACGACCCGGTGGAAGCCACCGCCCTGCCCGCCAATGGCGTGGTCCGTGAATCCGACGGCACGATGACGGCTTGGGTGACCACCGATCGCCGTCGTTTTGTCCAAAGGGTCATAAAAACCGGCCTGCGAATAGACGGCCAGGTCCAAATTCTCGAAGGCTTGCGGCGTGGAGAATTGGCTGTGATCGACAGCGCCGTATTTCTGAGTAACATGCTCGAGGCGCCGCCCAGCGACTAGCAGTAGTTCTCAGTCTTCAGTTCTCAGTTCCCAGTGGGCACGGTTCAGCCGGAACAGAGGAGTGAAGTCCGAAAACTGAAGACTGACAACTGAGAACTGAAGACTATGTTTAAGTCTCTCATCGCATTCTGTCTGAGTCGACGCCCGATTGTGGTGCTGGGACTGCTGTTGTTTGCGGGCGCCGGGTTCGTTGCTTTCAAGCTGCTCAATATCGAGGCCTACCCAAATCCCACACCGGTGATCCTCGAGATCACCGCTCAGGCGCCGGGCCTCTCGGCCGAGGAGATGGAGCGCTACTACACGCTCCCCACGGAGATTGGCCTCTACACAACGCCCGGCATTGATGTCATTCGCTCAACCTCCTTCTATGGACTGTCGTTTGTGCGGGTCACCTTCAAGTATGGGGTGGATTACAACTTCGCTTACGCCCAAGCCTCGGTGGCGATGCAACAGAACGTGAGCCTGCCCGGCGGCCTGGTGCCAACCATCCAGGCAAACAGCTCGACGGGGGAAATCTATCGTTATCAGGTGGTCGGCCCGCCGCATTTCGGAATTACCAACTTGCGCACCGTGCAGGATTGGATCGTGGCGCGGCGCCTGTTGACCATCCCCGGCATCGCCGCCGTCAACAGTTGGGGTGGCCCCACGAAGGAATTTCAGGTCGAAGTGGATCCTCACAAGCTGGAAGCCTACAACGTCACCGTGCCCCAAGTCCTGACGGCCTTAGGCAACGCCAACCTCAACGTCGGCGGACGCGAAATCCGCATTGGCCAGCAGTCGATCAATATTCGCGGCGTCGGCCTCATTGACGATGGCGGCAATGATGATTTGCGTCAAGGCTACAAAGTTGACGATATCGACCATGTGGTTCTCGCCCAAATCAACGGTGTCCCCGTCCTGGTCCGGGACGTCGCCAAGGTTTCGGTCGGTTACCGGCCACGGCTCGGCATTCTGGGCCGAGACGAGCAGGACGATGTGGTGGGCTCGATCGTGGTGATGCGGCGTACGGAGACGACCGCCGACATGATTCCCAAGGTCAAAGCAGCCATCGACAAGCTGAATCACGACGGGAGTCTTCCGCCGGGAGTCAGGCTGGTTCCTTATTACGACCGCTCCTCCTTGATCGCCATCACCACCCACACGGTTCTGCACAACCTGATTTTCGGATGCTTGCTGGTCTTTTTGATCCAATGGATTTTCCTCGGCAATCTCCGCAGCGCCACCATCGTGGGTCTGAATATCCCGTTCGCGCTCTTTTTCGCCACCATTTTGCTAGTGGTCATGGGCGAGAGCGCCAACCTGCTCTCGGTGGGCGCCGTGGATTTCGGCATCATTGTGGATTCAGCGGTGATCCTGGTCGAAAACATCTTCAAAAATTTCCAGCGCGACCCGGAGGAAAGACGGAGCCTGCTCGAGCGCCTCGCGAAGGGTTCTTGGGGGCCCGATCCGACAAGATCCTCAGAACCTACTACGGCCGCTCACGGATGGTCGGATCGCTTGCGGCTGATTCTGATCAGCGCCATGCAGGTGGACAAGGCGGTCTTGTTCTCGGCGCTGATCACGGTGGCCGGTTTCGTGCCCTTGTTCACGATGCAGGGAGTTGAGGGCCAAATCTTCGGCCCCATGGCGCGCACATACGGTTACGCGCTGGCCGGCGCCCTCATCGCAACGTTTACGGTCACGCCCGTGATCGCTTCCCTGCTGCTCCCCAAGCACGTGAAGGAAACCGAAACCGTCGTCGTCCGCCTGTTGCACCGTATCTACAATCCTGCGCTGCGCTTTTCCCTGAACCATCGCGCTCTCGTGGTTGGACTGGAATTGACCTTATCTCTGGGAACCTTCTTCCTGATTGCGCCGCGACTCGGCAGCGAATTCCTTCCGCACTTGGAAGAAGGCAACTTTTGGATTCGGGCTTCCATGCCGATCACGCTCTCGCTCGAGGACGGCGAGGCGGCCGCCCGAAAAATGCGCGAGATTCTCATGCGGCACCGCGAAGTTCTCACCGTGGTTTCCCAGCATGGCCGGCCGGATGACGGCAGCGACGCTTCGCCATTCTCCAACGTCGAGCTCTTCGCTCCCCTCAAGCCCTTTGACGAATGGCCAAAGGGTTTGACCAAGGACAAGCTAACCAACCAGATTCAGGAGGAGTTTAATAGCGAGCTCCCGGGGGTCGTCTTTAATTTCTCCCAGTACATTGAGGACAACATCGAAGAAGGGATCTCGGGCGTCAAAGGCGTCAATTCGGTAAAGATCGTCGGTCCCAATCTCCAAACCATCACCAATCTTGCCGACCAGGTCCGGGACCAGATGAGCCAAGTGCGGGGCATCACCGACCTCGGCATCTTCCCCGTCCTTGGACAACCCAATTTGAACATCAAGGTGGATCGCGCCAAGGCCGCGCGCTATGGCCTGAATTCCGGCGATGTGAACGCGGTCGTGCAGGCGTCCATGGGTGGCGCCGTAGCCACTTCGGTCCTGGAAGGCGACCGGCAGTTCGATCTCATCGTGCGTTATACGCCGGAATATCGCGACAGCATCGACAAAGTCCACAACATCAAAGTGGCCTATCAAACCCCCACCGGCGCCAATGCGTACATACCCCTGAGCGAACTGGCGACCATCACCCTGGATACCGGAGCCGCCTGGGTTTATCACGAGAGCGTGCAGCGCTTCATCCCGGTCAAGTTCAGCGTGCGGGGCCGCGACCTGGGCGGCACGGTCGAGGAGGCTCAGAAGCGTATCGCGGACAAGGTGAAACTTCCCCCGGGATACCGGCTGATCTGGGCGGGCGAGTTCGGAGATCTTCAGGAAGCCAAGAAGCGACTGGAGATCATTGTGCCCATCAGCTTCATTTTGATTGCCGGGGCGCTCTATAGCTTGTTCAATAACTTTCGCGACAGCCTTCTGGCGCTCGCCGGCATCCCCGACGCGGTGGTGGGCGGCATCCTGGCGCTCTATATCTCCGGTCTCCATTTCAGCATCTCCGCCGCCATCGGCTTCGTCTCGCTCTTCGGCGTGTCGGTGATGGACGGCATCCTGATGATTACTTTTTATGAACACGAAAGGAATAAGGGCCTCGCGCCCGTGGAGGCGATGTACCGCGCCGCCAGCACCCGCATGCGCCCCCTGCTGATGACCGCGCTTTCGGCCTGCATCGGCCTCTTCCCCGCGGCCATTTCCACGGGCATCGGCAGCCAGGTGCAGCGCCCGCTCGCCACGGTGATTGTGGGTGGCATGCTGGTCGGGCCCGTCATGCTTCTTCTGGCAGTGCCGGCTTTGCGGATGATCTTCCTTGGCCGCGATAATCACCACGCGCCGGAGGTTCGACCGTGATGAAAGCCGCGTATCTCCTTCTCCTGGTTCTTATCCCTCTCCCTAGGCTTCTCGCCTGCCCTCTCCCTTGGGGAGAGGGTGCCCCGCAAGCGGCGCGTTCATCAGCCGGCGCGGGACGGGGTCTTTCCCGCCCAACGCCGGGAAAGGCGAGTCGTCCTAAACAGTTCCCAACCAGCCAGCGACATCCCGCAGTTGGAAATGCCACGAAATTCCACCAGCGGGGTTCGGACAAATCCGTTGGCGCGGTTAAAGGCGGATTCATCGGGACCGCAACCGTGAGCGGAGGTCGGACACCAAGTGTCACTCGACCCGCTGCACCGTCGATCAACAACGTGCGCCATCGCGCCGCTAACCCGGCGGTCGTGAGTGGATCGGCGATCTCACATAGCAGCAATACCGCGGCGATCAACGGAACCAGAATGAGCCGCAAGCCTTAAAGAAATTTAGCGCGGGTGAGACGCCCGCGCCACCAGGCGCCGTCCTAAGGAACTAATCCCATGTTTCGCACTCTCAAATCGAGCCTCAGCCCGTTAGTCGCTATCCCGGTCTTACTGCTCACCGCCGGTTGCGTAGTCGGTCCTAATTTCAAAAAGCCTGCGGCGCCGGACGTGGGCGGTTATACCCCCTCTCCGATTTCAACCACCAGCAGCACGCCCAACGTCACCGGAGGGGAAGCGCAGCGCTTGGTGGAAGCGAAAGGTATTCCGGGAGAGTGGTGGATGGTGTTTCATTCCAAGCCGCTCGACGATTTGATTGAGCGCTCGCTGAAAGCCAATCCCGACCTCAAGGCGGCGCAGGCGGCGTTGATTGTGGCGAGAGAAAATGTGCTGGCCCAACGCGGTTATTACTATCCCAACGTTACCGGGAGTTTTACGGCGACGCGGGCGAGGTCAGCGGCTGACCTTTCGCCTGTCCTCAGCACGAGTGCCCAGAATTACAGCCTCTACACGCCACAGGTGAGCGTTTCCTTCGTTCCGGACGTTTTCGGACTGAACCGGAGAACTGTGGAGTCGCTCGCAGCGCAGGCTCAGCAGGCGCGTTTTGCACTGGCCGCGACTCATATTACGCTGAGCTCAAACGTAGCTGCGGGAGCTATTCAAGAAGCATCCTTACGGGGACAGATCGACGCTACCCGCGAGCTCATCACCATCAACACCGACATGCTCAAGGTTCTCTATGAGCAGTATAGGAGGGGCTACGCCAGCCAACTCGATGTGGCAGCACAGGAATCGCAGCTTGCGCAAGTTACCGCGACCTTGCCGCCCTTACTCAAGCAGTTGGCGCAACAGCGGGACTCGCTGGCGGCGTTGTCGGGCGGATTTCCCAGCCAGGATCTCCCCGAAAAATTCGAGCTCTCGAGCCTGCAACTACCGCAGGACTTGCCGCTGAGTCTTCCTTCGCAACTCGTTGAGCAGCGCCCCGACGTGCGCCAAGCCGAGGAGAACCTGCATGCGGCCAGCGCCCAAATTGGCGTTGCTATTGCCAACCGGCTTCCGAGCATTGCCCTGACCGCCGATGGCGGCAGTGCGCCAGTGGCCTTCAGCAAGATGTTCTCAGGAGGCAACGGTTTTTGGGATTTGACTGCGGGAATCACCCAGCCCATTTTTGATGCCGGCGCCCTGCGCCATCGGGAGCGGGCTGCAAAAGCCGCTTTCACTCAGGCCGCCGAACAGTATCGCAGCACCGTCCTGACCGCCTTTCAGAATGTCGCCGATACCCTGCATGCGCTGCAACAGGATGCCGACGCTTTGAACGCCGCAGCAGCAGCAAAAAACGCCGCCGGCGTCACCCTGGACCTGGCCAAACGCCAGTATCAGTCCGGATACGCCAGCTACCTGGCGCTCTTAAGCGCCGAACAAACCTATCAGCAAACGGTGATCAACCTGGTTCAAGCGCAAGCCAATCGCTATGCCGACACCGCCGCCTTATTTCAGGCTCTGGGCGGCGGATGGTGGAACCGCTCGGATGTTCCTAAGAATTAGATTTGATTCGAAGGGTCCAGCATAATCCTGGTGAGGAGGCGGTTTCCGGCCCGTCGAAGTTGTGGGTGGCAAGATGATCTCGCGCCTTGAGCCAGGTCAGTACGTAGTACCCAACGCCTTACTGCTTCAAACAACGGCGGAGAAGTAATGATAGACTTGATGGTGACACCTGACATTCGGGTGAGTTCCTGGTTCGGACGAGCATGATGGCCGCGGTGGACATCCCCAACCCCCATGGATCACGCCCACTAAAACTCGCCATGCGGCTTTCCCTGGCGGTCGGCTTTTTTATGCTCGCAACGAAAGTATTTGCCTACTGGATGACCGGATCCGCGGCTATCCTCTCTGACGCCGCGGAATCCGTCGTTCACGTGGTGGCTGTTTCCTTTGCCGCATACAGCCTCTGGTTGAGCCGCAAGCCTCCTGACCCCAGCCATCTTTACGGCCATGACAAAATCGCGTTCTTTTCGGCGGGGTTCGAAGGCGCCATGATTGTTCTGGCGGCGGTCTATATCGTCTTTGAGTCAATTCGCAGGTTGATTGCGGGGCCCAAACTGGAGAATCTGGGGGCAGGGGCTTTGCTGGTTCTCGCCGCGGGTCTCATCAATGGGGCTTTGGGCGGCTATCTGGTCTGGGTGGGGAAAAGGCATGGGTCTTTGATTCTGGAGGCCGATGGTAGACACGTACTTACCGACTGCCTGACCAGTTTCGGCGTCCTCGCGGGACTGAGTTTGACCATGCTCACGGGCTGGCCGCGTTTCGATCCGATGGTTGCGGTTCTTGTGGCCGTGGACATCCTTTGGATGGGGAGCAAGTTGATTCGCCAATCCATCGGCGGATTGATGGATGAAGTCGATCCGATAACTCAAGCTCGAATCCGGAGGCTGCTCGTCGAAATGACTTCCGAAGCCGGGGTTCAGTTTCATGGGTTGCGGCATCGCAATGCGGGCAGCACGAATTGGGTGGAATTCCATCTGCTCTTTCCCAAAGACACATCTCTGGAATCTGCTCATGGGCTGGCCACCAAAATTGAAGAGCGGATCCAACAAGATTCG
>Ga0187888_1003188_pt1 | contig 13096 bp, 10 predicted proteins | sample June2016WEW_7_40_FD_132987 | JGI IMG/M metagenome (GOLD analysis project Ga0187888, IMG submission 132987) | Peatland microbial communities from SPRUCE experiment site at the Marcell Experimental Forest, Minnesota, USA - June2016WEW_7_40 | ecosystem: Environmental > Terrestrial > Soil > Wetlands... | reverse complement strand
GCTGATGCATGTGGCCAGCATCTGGCTGGTGGGATAGAGCTGGTTCATGACGATGTTGTTGCGGAAGGGAAGCTGGTCGTGGCGGGTGACGAAGATGGCGGCGAGCTCTTCGAGCGAGGCGTTGCCGGCGCGCTCGCCGATGCCGTTGATGGCGCACTCGGCCTGGCGGACGCCGGCCTGAATGGAGGCGAGGGTGTTGGCGACGGCGAGGCCGAGGTCGTCGTGGCAGTGGGCGGAGAGGACAATGTTTTCGATTCCGGGGACGCGGGCTTGAATATTTCGGAACATGCCGGCGTAGTCCTGCGGGAGGCTGTAGCCGACGGTGTCGGGAAGATTGAGGGTGGTGGCCCCGGCCTGGATGGCGACCTCGCAGACCTTGACGAGGAAGTCGGGATCGGTGCGGGTGGCGTCCTCGGGGGAGAACTCGATGTCGTCGCAGTATGTGCGGGCGAGGGCGACCATCTCGGCGATCTGGTCGAGCGCCTCGTCGCGGGTGATCTTGAGCTTGGCGGCGAGGTGAAGGTCGGATGTGGAGAGGAAGGTATGGATGCGGGCGCGGGGGGCGGGCTCGATGGAGCGGGCGGCGGCCTCGATGTCTTCGCGCTTGGCGCGGGCGAGGGATGCGATGATGGGGCCTCGGACCTCGCGGGCGATGTTGCGGATGGAATCGGCGTCGCCCTCGGAGGCGATGGCGAAGCCGGCCTCCAGGATGTCGACGCCGAGAGCGGCGATCTGGTGGGCCATGCGCAGCTTCTCGGGGCCGTACATGACGCATCCGGGGGACTGCTCGCCGTCGCGCAGGGTGGTGTCGAAGAAGAGGATGCGGTCGGGTTGGGGCGGGACTGCGCGGCGGATGGACGGATGTTTCTGGGGGATGGGCGGGACTGTCACGGACATGGGTTCGACCTCGGCTCCTTTTGGTTTAGGATAACCCAGGCTTATAGTGTTTCGCACATGTATTATTATTTCTAATGGAGTTATTCATGGACGGGCGCAGCGAGAAAAATGCGGGGATTCTTCGCTGCGCTCAGAATGACAATTCAGATTAGATCGAGGAGATGGATGATGGACCTGTTTCAGTTGGAGACGTTTCTTGCGGTGAGCGAAGAGCGCAGCTTCTCGCGGGCGGCGACGCGGCTGCATCGCACGCAGCCGGCGGTGAGCCAGGCGATCGCCAAACTGGAGGCGGAGCTGGGCGAGGTGCTGTTGGAGCGGTCGTCGCGCGATGGGACGCTGACGGACGCGGGCGAGGTGTTGCGCGAGTACGCGGTAAAGCTGCTGAACCTGCGCACGGAGGCGGCGGGCGCGCTGAACGAGCTGCGCGAGCTGCATCGCGGACGGCTGAACCTGGCGGCGAACGAGTACACGTGCCTGGTACTGCTGCCTCTGCTGGATGAGTTTCGGCGGAGGAACCCGCGGATCAAGGTGACGGTACAGCGGGCGCTGGCCAGCCGCATTGCGGACGACGTGCTGGTGCACTCGGTGGAGATCGGCGTGCTGAGCTTCCGGCCGGACGATGCGGCGATCCGGTCGGTGGTGGTGTATCGCGATGAGCTGGACCTGGTGGTGAACCCGAAGCATCCGCTGGCGCAGGCGGGCGAGGTGTCGATCCGGCAGCTTGGGACGCAGAACTTTATCGCGCACAACATCTCTTCTCCGCAGCGGCAGAAGGTGATTGAGACGTTCCGGCGGCACAAGACTCCGCTGAGGATGGGAGTGGAGCTGCCGTCGCTGGAGGCGATCAAGCGGTTTGTGGAGATGGGCAATGGAGTGGCGCTGGTTCCGGGGCTGACGGTGCGGACGGAGCTGGCCAGCGGCGCGCTGGTGCGGGTGCGAGTGCGGGAGCTGCAACTGGAACGCAGGCTGCGTCTGGTGTACCGGCGGCAGGCGAGTCTGTCGCACGCGGCGGTGGCGTTTCTGAAGGTGGTGGAGGGGTACGCTGCGGCGCACGGCGATCCCTATTGCTTTCAGGCTGAGCGAGCGGGTTGAGACGGAGCCGGCGAACAAGGAACCCTCCTGAAAACGAAAGTCTGCTTTGCAAAGCGCTAACAATTCTGGCGGCCTGGTGCGTCCGGACTGGCGGTTTGTACGTCTGTAGCGTTAGACTTGTCCGCCGGAGAATCAAGCCGGGAGCGACACGGGAGAGCAGCCAATGAAGATGAAACAGTTAGGAAGATATGCCATGCGCGTCGGCGCAGTGGCTTTGTGTAGCGCCGCGCTATGCGCGGTGCCGATGATGGCGCAGGGTGGAGCACCTGGCGGAGCACCGGGTGGCGGCGGCGGCGGACGTATGAGAATGACGCCGGACCAGCAGGTTGCCAACCTGGACACAGCAGTCACTCTGACCGCTGACCAGAAGGCGAAGGTGTTGGCGATCTACACCGACGAGCAGAAGAAGATGCAAGACCTGATGGCCGCACAGGACCCGGATGCGCGCACCAAGATCACTGCGATGCGCACTGAAGATCGTGCGAAGATCCGGGCGCTGCTTACGCCTGACCAGCAGACGAAGTTCGATGCGATGCCGCAGGGCCGCGGACCTGGGGGCGGAGCACCGGGCGGCGGCGCAGCACCACCTCGTCCACCTGCACCTCCACAGTAATTGCGAGCAGGATTTGGCAGCGCGGCCGGAGAGTTGGTTGACTCTCCGGCCTTTCTGTGTGGCGTGACACCCCACGGGGCGCGGGCTACGGGTACAATGATGGGAGTGACCGAGCCAGTGCCGGTTGCGATGCGAAGTGCGTCGCATCCGAGTTCCGGGGCCGGGTTGCAAAGGCACAAGAAGAGGTTGAACGAAGAATGAAGAAGACGATTGTGTTGGGCGTGCTGATGCTGTCGGCCGCTGCAGGGGTTGCGCAGGAGAGCCGGCAGGATGTGAGCTTCAGCGGCACGGGAATATTCGGGCCCACGATCCACGGCGCGGCGTCGGTGGTGGCGAGTTCAACCCCGGCGGCGGGAATTCTGACCAGCTACCGGTACATGCTGACACCGCACAGCGCGCTGGAGGCGAACTACAGCTTCGTGCAGAACAGCCAGCAGTATGTTGTCGAAAACGTCTACAACTACCAGATCCACTCGCGGGAGCAGGAGATTACGGGCGCGTATATCTTCGGAATGACGTTCAAGCGGTACAACCCCTTTCTGGAGGGCGGAGTCGGCACAGTGCTGTTCACGCCTATACTGGACAGCGGAACGACCCATTTGGGCATCAACAAGACCTCGAAGGAGGTCGCGGGACTGTTCGGAGGCGGATTGGCGTATGAGCTGAGCCCGAGCTTCGACATTCGCGTGGAGTATCGGGGGCTTGTGCTGAAGACGCCGAACTTCGGCCAGACGGGCACCACGGGAAACCTAACCACAAATCGCTATGAGGTCCTCTCCGTGCCGACGATCGGCTTGGCGTACCACTTTTAGAGACAGTCTTACGGAGTTCTTTGTTGCAACCGCCCCGCATCCGGATGAAGAGATGCGGGGTTGTTGCGTTTGGGGCCCTTGGGCGAAGGCGTGGATTCGTAGGGCGGAGCTGGGTTGGTCACCCGGCGCTGAGGGGTCACTTGAATCGGGGCTTTCCGGTGAAGTGGTAGGCGACGCCGAAGGTGACGAGCTGGGGGGTGAGGCCACCGTTGGAGAAGCCGGACCAGCTTTGGATCTCGTATTCGCCTCGCAGGCGGAGGCGAGGGCCGAGTTTGTAGTCCGCGCCAATGCCTCCGGCGTAGAGGGTGTAGGCGAGATCGGTGAAGCCAAAGGGATAGTTGAAGTCTCCTCGCCCGATCATCGCTTTGAGATAGGGGACAAGGGAACCGCAGGTTCGGAAGTAGCGGCCTCCGACCTCATAGGTGCGCTGGTAGGACTGGTCGCTGTTTGTGCTGGAGACCTGGTGGAACTCGGCTTCGAGGCCGAGATGGGAGCGAAGGTCGAAGTCGGCGTATGCGGTGAACCCCTGGAAGGACTGCTGGCCGTAGTCGGGTTTGGCGATGGTGTATCCGGCGCCGATCTGGAGGTCTCCCGAGCGCGAGGCGGTGGGGTTGGCCTGGGCATGCAGGAGGGAGGAGCCACCGAGAAGCAACACAATGGTCAGTCTACTGATCACGGGGAACTCCAAGGGCTGGTGCAGGTCCGGGCGGGGCAAAGAGAGCGTACAGCCATTGCGCTTCGGCCGGAGCGGGAGGACTCTTCCCCTGCGGCAAGCCGAAGGGCAGAAGGACAATTCTAAACTCTCAGGCGCAGGAGGCAACAGGAGCTACTGGAAGCGATAGGCAAAGCCTGTGGAGATGACGACGGGGTTGATTCCGTTGGTGCTGTAGGAGGGCCATTTCTGGACTTCTACATCGAGGAGACGCAGCTCGATCTTGGGGGAGTAATGCATGTCGAGTCCAACGCCGCCAGCGAAGGCCGAGCCTGTACCTCTGGGGATCCCCTGGTTGTCCTGCCACTCCTGAATGAAGAGATCGCTGAAGCCGGCCAGACCCTTTGCGTAAAAAGTGAACCGGCCATGGGGGAAGGTGAATCTGGGGCCGACCAGATAGGTCAGCTCGGCGCGGTCGAGGGAGGTGATGAGGGCGATGCAGTGGAAGTCGCCTTCGATCCCGAGGCGATCGTTGAGAGCGTAGTCGCTGAAACCGGAGACGCCCAGGATGTATTGCCGGGCATATTGCGGATCGCCGATGGGGGCGACCCAGAAGTCCGGCCTGGCATAGGTGACTTCAAATCCAAGCTGGGTGCGGCTGGCGGTGACGACTGGCAGCGCCTGGGCGCCCGCAATGGAGGGGAGGGCGAGCAGGCAGGCCAGCGAGGCGATCACGATCAGGGTCTTGCGCATGCCAACTCCGGGAAAAAGTGCTGCAAATCTCTGCTCAGAACAACTGTCGTTTCGGACGTGTAAATCTGCGGCAGGACGCAACCGTGTGGTTCACAGTCCGGTGAAGGCCAGGTTATTGGGTTGGCGCTGGGGTTGGCGCTGGCGCTGCGGTTGGGGCTGCCGGATTTGCTGTAGCGTCGGCTGGCGGGGAGGTGTCTGATGGCTGGTTTGCCGGCGCAGCGGCGGGAGGAGCTACCGGGGAGGCTGGGGACTTGAAGTAGGAGAGCTTCAGGTAGACTGGCGTGACCTCGAACGGCATCTTGTCTCGGTCGTTGATGAGGGGCTCGAAGGTGGTGTGCATCTGGACGAGCTGATCGGTCCAGGGATCGAAGCGCAGGAAGCTGGCCAGGGGCATGGCGGCCTGCTGCTTGAGGTCCTTCATGTCGAGCTTGATTCCCTTGGGGACCATGGTGGCCATCCAGAAGCTGTTGTCGGTGTCGCTTTTGACGAGGGCGTCTCCGATCATGGGCTGATTGAGCGCGGGCAGCGCCTTGATTCTCTGGCGGAGTTGTTCCAGATAGAGGCCGAAGTACTTTTGGCCGTCGGCAAGGTCCTTGACGCTTAGCAGTTGCATTGCCTTTTTGGCGGCATCGGCGTTGTCTGCGGCGGTGTGGTGCATGGGGATGCGCTCGAAGACCGATGTGGAGGGGAAGAGCAGGCGGTCGTTGAAAGCGTACTTGGTGTCGAGGCGATGGCCGAGGACGATGTGGGCCACCTGAAAGGCAAGGACGGCGTAGAGGTTGCCCATCTGCTGGGAACCGTCAGCGCTGGGGACGCTGGTGGTGTCGATGAGGCCTTTGGAGAGGATGATGGTGTTGCCGACGGCGAGGGACTCCAGGGGTTCGGTGAGCAGGGTACGAACGCGGATGGGGCGGCTGAGCTGGATGTTGTTGAAGACCAGGATGTTGCTGGCGAGCGCTTCGAGGGTCTTGTCGAAGTCGCTGGGGGCGTCGAGGAGGCCGGCCTGGAAGAGGCGTTCGATGACGTTGTCCTCGGCCTGCTGCACCCACTCTCGCTGCGAACCGAGGGGGCTGAGATCGGGAGCATCGTTGGAGACATCCTGAGCGTTGGCCACGCTGAGCGAGGTGTTCTCAGCGTCGATCTCCGGGACCCTGAGGACGTAGCCCCAGATGTAGTTGATGGCTTTGAATTTGAGGGTACTGGTGGTGCTCTTGGGGTCGCTCTCCTCGACATAGAAGGAGGTGGGGAGCCAGAGGTCGGGCTGGACGTTGGTGCGCCAGCTATCGAAGTGGTAGAACTCCTTTTGCTCCCTCTGTGTGCCTGCGAAGTCGCCGTTGAAACGGACGACGTTACCGCCCTTGGTCTCGATCCAGATGCGCCCGAAGAATCGCCCGAAGACCTTACTATTACCGATGACATTAATCCTTCTGGAGCCGATGGGCGTAACGTCGAAGACGGCAGTGGGGATGTTGCCGAGGAAGTCGTTGCGGACGAAGGTAAAGGAGTAGTGCTGGCGGTCGAAGCTGTTGGAGTCCATGAGGATCATGGAGACGAAACCGGACTCATGGAAGTTGAGATGCAGGTTGTTGGAGATGCTGGTGAGAGCGAGAAGGGAGTCTTTGAAGGCGGCGTAGCGACTTTTTTTGGCTTGGAAGTTGCCCTTGTTGTCCTTGTACTCATCGTCATTGATGACCTTGCCGAAGTCGACCCGTGCGAGGAAGTGCATGTCGGACTCCGGCACCTGGGAGAGGATGGGGTCAGGCTTCATGTTCTGGATGTAGGTTTCGACCAGGGGAGCGCGCTCCTTGACGGTCTTGACGATCTCTTTCTCGTTGAGGATTGCCTTGTCGATCAAGGCATTCTGAGCGGCGGTGGGTTTACGTCCAGGCATGTTGTCCTGGGTGGGCTTTTTCTTTCCGAAGAGAGAGGGCAAGCCCACCGCGGCCGAGGCAGGAAGCGATGTCGCGAGGAGAAGCGCCAGCGTCGCACCGGCGATGGATCTGGAATGGAAAATCATGATTTGCAGCTCCCTGTGGCGACCTCGAGGTCCCCTAACTAAGAATCTTAGCGTGTTGGTGAAACGCGTGTTGATGAAGCGACTGACCGGAGAGAAGAATGAACAACAACCAAGCGAACTGCCAAGAGGCGACGGACATACCTGCTACCCCGCGATCTGAAAGGTGACAGTAACGATAACAACCGAGGCGACCGGATGGCCAAAGCCATCGGTGGCGGGTTCAAACCTCGAGGCCATAACGGCGCGTTTTGCGCTCTCGTCGAGGCCATGGCCGAGACCGCTGACCACGTCCAGAATCTGGACGGAGCCATCTGCGTCGACCCGTGCGCGGACGATGACGTCGCCTTCGATATGCAACTGACGCGCCTCGGCGGTGTACTCCGGCTTGGGCTTGGCTGTGAGCTTGGCCAATTTGGGCTGCACCAGGGAGGCGACGGGGGCGGGCTTTGGAGCGGGCGGAGGCGTGGCCTGCGCAAGGTTGACCTGACTGGCGACCTGGCTGGTGGGTGCGCCGCTGGGGACGCCGTGAGGAATGCCGACAACCGCGACCACGCTGTTGCCGCGGATGCTGGTGCCGCCGGGGCTTCCATTGCCGAGAACGACTTTGGTGGAGCGCGGGCCGTTTCCGGTGTTGGCGGAGTTCATGCCGGCAAAACCCGCGCCCAGATTGACACTGGAGACGGCGGGGCCGTGGAGGTTGTTGAGTGGGCTGTTTGGATTACCCAGGCGTACGGCGGAGGGATGGGGGTCGTTGTTGGGCACGGAGGCGGCCTGGGGATGGGAGAGGCTGACCACCTGCGGGGCAGCCATGACGACGACCTTGACTGGGGCGGGCGCAGCGATGACGGGCTTGGGCGCTTCCATCTTGACCTCGGGCGGCTTGGGCGCCTCCGGCGGCTTCACCACAACGATTCTGGGAAGCTGCACTTCGATTCTGGGGACATCGGGAAGGACCGGCGGAGGGGGAGGCGGTGGAACAAACTTGGGCTTGATGGGCTCGACCTTTTTTTTGACGACCGGCTCGGTGAGTTCGGTGAGCAGGTTTCTTTTGTCAATGGTCTTCTTGGCGGCGGCGCTGATGACGATGAGGACGAGCGCAACGGTCACATTGAGCACCAGCGACGCGAACAACGATGACTTGCTCTGCCTGCCAGCATCAAGAACGCCAAAATGGGCAAACTGCATGCTCGGCGGCTGGCCGAGTTGTTCGCTTTGAAGACGCATTGCCATAGATCGGACTGTCCTTCAACGGCCGCCACGCGAGAGGGCGGTTAATGACTCTAATTATGATGCCAACTGAGACGCCTAAGACACAGATTACGCTTACAGCGGCGCTCAAGATAACCAGGTGTTTCCTGAAGCAGGACGCAAATCGCCGACACTGAGGCGCGACGGATTGTAAAGACCCATTTTAGTTGCGGTCCCCGATAGGGCGCGACGATTGATGGAGAGGATGAACCAAGGTAGATGCCTGCTCTGGAATTGTGGTCAGGGCACGAAGCGGCTGCGATTAGCGTGCCTTCTCGACCTCCTTTCAATCTGTCGCGCATACCCACTCATATTCTCTTAACCCGGGATTGCGGGGAATCACTCTTCCCAGGGCCGAAATCCTATACTTTGGTTGTAGCGACAAACGGATAGCCTGGAGAAACGATGCGGATTCTGGTAACTGGCGGGGCAGGGTATATCGGCGGGACGGTGGCGCGGCTATTGCTGGCTGGCGGCGACGGGGTGACGGTGTACGACAACTTGAGCCACAGCAAGCGTGCTGCGGTGGCCCCGGGGGCGGAGTTCGTGGAGGGCGATGTGGCCGACCGCGCGCTGCTGGAGAAGACGCTGCGGGCGGGGCGGTTCGATGGAGTGATGCACTTTGCCGCACTGATTGAGGCGGGCGAGAGCATGCAGAAGCCGGAGATCTACTTCAGGAACAACACGGCGGGGACGCTGACGCTGCTGGAGGCGATGCTGGCGACGGGGCAGAAGCGGCTGGTGTTCAGCTCGACTGCGGCGTGCTACGGCGAGCCGGAGACGACGCCGATTGCGGAGGACGCGAAGCTGGTGCCGACCAATGCGTACGGCGAGAGCAAGCTGATGGTGGAAGAGATGTTGCGCTGGTTCAACCGCATCCACGGGCTGAGGTACGCGAGCCTGAGGTACTTCAACGTGGCGGGCGCGATGGAAGGGTACGGCGAGGCGCATGAGCCGGAGTCGCACCTGATTCCGCTGGTGCTGGACGTGGCGCTGGGACGGAAGAAGAGCATCCAGGTGTTTGGCGAGGACTATCCGACACGCGACGGGACGTGCATCCGGGACTACATCCATGTGCGGGACCTGGCGGATGCGCACCTGCTGGCGTTGGCGGCGCTGAAGACGCAGAGCCGCTTGATATACAACCTGGGCAATGGGCAGGGATTCACGGTGCGGGAGGTGATCGAGTCGGCGCGGCGGGTGACGGGCAAGGCGATTCCGGTGGAGGCGCGCGCGCGGCGGGCGGGCGATCCGGCGGTGCTGGTGGCCAGCTCGGAGAAGATCCAGCGGGAGCTGGGGTGGAGGCCGCAGTTCGCCGCGCTGGACACGATTGTGGCCAGCGCGTGGGAGTGGCAGCAGCGGCGGTATGAGTGAGGGGGACAGCGAGTCAGCGAGTTAGCGAGTCAGCAAGTCAGCGAATTAGCGTGGAGACGGGCCGGGAGGTTGCGGATGAGAAGCTGGCGATTGGGCAGAGGATGCTGGATTGCGGTTGTGGGGCTGATGGGTGCTATGGTGGCGCAGAGTGCAACAGCGCAGAGTGCGCCGCAGTCGAGCGGGATCACACTCAAGGTCACATCGCGGGAGACGGTGGTGGATGTGACCGTGACGGATGCGAAGGGCAATCCTGTGCATGGGCTGACGCAGGCGGATTTTACCGTCAAGGAAGATGGGAAGGCACAGCCCATTCGCAGCTTTGAAGAGTTCGGCAGCGAGGCTGTGCCGGAGCCGGAGAAGATGCCGCCCAATGTCTACAGCAACCGGCAACCACCCCCTGCCAGCAGCGCTGTCAACATTCTTCTGCTCGACTTCACGAATGCAGCTCCAATCCTTGCTGTCGACTGCTGTATCCCGCCACTCCCGATAACGTGGGGGTCCGCTAGTTTGTTTCGTGCCATGGAGCGACAACGCCACGTCAAGCAGTACGCAATGCAGTATCTGCATGACATGCCTGCTGGAACGCGAGTTGCCGTTCTCGGTTCGGCCAATACAGGTCATCTTCGCGTCTTGCAGGGAGTCTCCTCCGACCCGGCTCTGCTCAGCGCCGCTGTCGACAGCATGCAATACGATACCAACGCTTCCATGGAGATCTATCCCAGTAACGTTCCCAACTACGAGCAGATGACCATTGATTCCTGGTGCAGCCAGCAAGCGGTACGAAACCGCATGACGCTCGAGTCGCTGAACCAGATTGCCGCAGATGCGGTTGGGATTAAGGGACGAAAAAATCTACTCTGGTTTACCACTGGCATCCCGACGATGACCGACCCAAACTATAATCCAGTCTCCCAACACTGCCTGCCGGATTACTCGACGGATCTTAAAAAGACTTACGGATTGCTTGCCGCAGCTCAAGTCACCGTCTTCCCAATATCGGTTCGTGGGGTCCCCGCTGAAGCGGACCAAATAGGAGAATCCTGGCCGGACGAACATCTGTCGTTGGAAGCCGTTGCAGAGGCGACCGGCGGCACGGCGTATTACAACTCCAACGATCTGGAGGCAGGCATCAGTAAGGCAATCGCATCCGGTTCCGATTACTACACGCTTACCTATGTGCCACCGGGCACGAAATACGATGGCAGGCACCATACGATCAAGCTGGAGGCCGATCGACCCGATCTGCACCTGATTTATCGCGACGAATACTACGCGGAAGACCCGTCGAAGATGACGCCCACAGTCGGCCTCACCCTAGCGACGCTTCCGCCTGAGGTCTCCGGCGGCGATATGAAAGCCGCCATGAGCCGCAGCCTGCCCACGTCTTCCCAACTCCTCTTTTACGTGGCTGTCGAGCCCAGCAGCGAGCCCGCCAAACCGGACGACCCGCCGGTGATGGGCACGCTCGACCCCAGCTTCAACGGCAAGCCGCTCACGCGATACACCTTCAGCTACTCCATCTCTGCAGGACGGCTCGCCTACAGCAACGGCCCCAACGCCACGCACAACGGCTCGCTTGAACTCGACCTCGCGGCCTACGACGCGGATGCGAAGCTGGTGACCGGGCTCAGCCAGACCGTGACAATGTCGTTGAACGACAAGACGGTTGCCAACAAGGAACCGCTCAGCTTCTCCCAGCAGATCGACCTTCCCGCAGGCCAGCTCTTCGTCCGCATCGGCGTCCTCGACCACACCTCCAACAAAGTGGGCACGCTGGAGATACCGCTGAAGGTGGAGAAGGGACTGGCTATAAAGAAACCAGATGCAGCGAAAGGCACACCGGGAGAAACGAGTCATCCGTGACAATCAGGAGATTATCCGCGGCCATTTCGCTGGTTGCGCTTGTGGGGTTGTCGTCCGCGACGTGGGCACATCAGGCGAAGACTCCCGCGCGGAAGACGGAAGCGCCGACGCTGGGGGAGATTTTGCAGCGGCTGCAGGAGAACCTGGAGCAGTACGATTCGGGCGTGCCGAGCTTTTTCGCCGACGAGCATGTGGTGTCGCGGATGGTGCCGGACGTACACGATCAGGAGACGGTTACGGATTCCGTCTTCCGCCTGAAGCGCGTAGTGAGCGCCGACCATACGACGACGCTGGAGGAGTCGCGCGAGGTGAAGACGGTGAATGGCCAGCCCGCAAAATCGCAGGAGATGGACGTTCCGTCGATTGTGCATGGGGCGTTTGAGGGCGGACTGGCCGTGGTCTCGCTGGGCCAGCAGTCGTGCATGAACTACACGCTGGAGCGAATGAAGCGGAACGATGCGGGGGCGCCAATTGTTGTGCGCTTCGCGAGCGTGCTGACTCCGGAGAACAAAGGCGGCTGCCTGCTGCAGGAGAACGGCCGAGGGCAGGTTTACATTGATCGCGCAAGCATGCAGATTACACGGATGGAACTGACGACTCCGCACCACACGATCATTCCGGGAGACAAGGTGGGCTACGGCGCGATGGTGGGCGAGTGGGTGCTCTCGGTGGACTACGCGCCGGTGGTGCTGGATGGACGGAGCTTCTGGATGCCGACCACGATTGCCTCGCGTACCACCAGCGGGCGCGGAAGTTTCCACGCGATTGTGTGGACGTTCCGGGCCAGCTACAGCAACTTCCACAAGCTGGAGGTGACGTCGCGGATTCTGCCGTTCAGCGAGGCGCCGGCGCAGTGAGGGGCCACCCCCCGCGCGAGCAACGACGAACAACAGGCAACCACAGGTCCTCTGACTCGTCGCTTCGCTCCTCGCTCAGGATGACACGAAAACAATCAGCGGCAAGAACAAGCAACGGCGAGGAACAAGCAACGGCGAGGGCAAATACGGGGTCGTTCGCTACCGCGAACGATACCCCACCCTGCCGCGCGATGAAACTGCGCGGCGAGGATGGGGCACCCGATGCGGCGAGGATGGGGCACCCGGCGGGTGGATGGGACACACGCAGCAAAGAAAACCATCGCTCGCAAACTTTGCAACATCAAAGTTACGGTGAAAGCGATCCTGTCGCAGGAGTTGGCGTGCGCAATCAGGCGCGCGCACGATGCGGCGGATGCGCGGCAGTACGACTACGGGGATGCGCGTGCAGACATCGGTTGGGACGAATGTGGAGTCGCTGCTGCGGGAGGACCGGGTGTTTGCGCCGCCGGCGGAGTTTGCGGCGAAGGCGCGCGTGGGGAGCGTGGAAGAGTATGAGGCGATCTACCGGCAGAGCGTGGAGGAGCCGGAGGCGTTCTGGGCGGAGGCGGCGGGCGGGCTGGAGTGGTTTGCGCCGTGGGAGAAAGTTCTTGAAGGAGAGATGGGCTCGGCGCAGTGGTTCGTTGGGGGCAAGCTGAACCTGTGCCACAACTGCGTGGACCGGCACGCGCTGGGCGCGCGGCGGGAGAAGACGGCGCTGCTGTGGGAGGGCGAGCCGGGCGAGGTGCGGCGGATCACTTATGGCGAGTTGCACACGCAGGTGCAGCGGTTCGCCAATGCGCTGAAGGGGCTGGGAGTGCGGCGCGGCGACCGGGTGGCGATCTACATGGGGATGTGCCCGGAGCTGGCGATTGCGATGCTGGCGTGCGCGCGGATTGGGGCGGTGCATTCGGTGATCTT
>Ga0187888_1003186_pt1 | contig 13101 bp, 11 predicted proteins | sample June2016WEW_7_40_FD_132987 | JGI IMG/M metagenome (GOLD analysis project Ga0187888, IMG submission 132987) | Peatland microbial communities from SPRUCE experiment site at the Marcell Experimental Forest, Minnesota, USA - June2016WEW_7_40 | ecosystem: Environmental > Terrestrial > Soil > Wetlands... | reverse complement strand
TGGTCCTCTGGTTGCCTGGATTGTCGGCGCTCTCGAAGGCGCGGTGGTGATGGGCGGGTTGAGCGCGGTCGGGGCGGGGCTCTACAGCATCGGTATTCCTAAAGACAGCGTCATGAAATACGAGTCAGCGCTCAAGGCTGACAAGTTCATTCTCCTGGCTCATGGCACGGCAGCCGAGGTGGCCAAGGCCAGGGATATCATACAGACGACACACCCCGCGGAGCTTGCACTGCACGAGACCGAAGGCTAAGCGCCGGTTCCAGGTTTCCTGGCAGATAACCCTATCAAACAAACGAGGGTCTACGGCAGTCTGACCTGCTCCCCTCTCTAGCAGACTGCGGAAAAAGATCGCGATTGATAAGTGGGACCTGCCGCTCGTCCATTCAAGTCAAGCTGGTCTGGACCGCTGAAATGAAGGGCGACTTCCTATTCATACGGCCCAAAAATTTGTGGCAGATTTGTGGCAGAATCGGTGGCAAACCATTACTTCTCGACCACTAAACGAACAAACGTGCCGAGCGATACGTGTGTATCTCTGCGGAGAATTTTGCCGGTCTTTGTATTGCTTGCGCCGTACGGCAATCCGGGTTGAATTCCCGGCCGGGGCACTTGGCTTAATTTCCCGACAGCTCCAGGCGACTCGATCAAGCGTGACACGGGCGTTCCCTGCCGGATCAATACTGCGGCAGCGATGACGCTATGATTTTCGCAAGGCCGGCATTAACTCCTTGGCGAAGAGCTCGAGCGACGCCGTCCCCTTTTTCGGATCGAGTCCCGGCAGTTGGGTGCTCATGATCAGATGGGTGCAAACGAAATCCTTGCGGAACTGCTCGAGCTTGCGCGCAACCTGGTCCGGCGTTCCGATCATCATGGCTTTCCCCAGCGGCGAATTGCGTAGTTCGCGCGGTGATTTGAACTGGAAAACCTCTTTGTCGCCGGGCGCGTCATTCGCTTCCGCCAGGATGTCGCCGTAAAATTCCATCATGCTGAAAATATGGTCCTGAGTGTCCTCCCAGGCCTGGTCTTCAGATTTCGCAACGTAGGCCAAGCGCAATTGCGCAATGAAATAGTCAGTCGGCTTGCGCCCGCATTTCGCTAGTTCGTCGAGATACCACGGCGCCGGATCCGGCCCGATTGTCGCGAGCAAGTGACATCCATGGCGGGCAACGCGGCGCGTCGCCTTCTCGGTTCGGGCCCCGAGCCATAGCGGCATGTGCGGCGTCTGTACTGGACGCGGTGCGAGCGTCAATTCCTTGATCTTGGTAAATTTCCCGTCGAACGTCACCCGCTCCTCGGTCCACAGCCGCTTCAGTATCTCCACGCCCTCGGCGAAGCGCGCGGAACGTTCCTCGCGCTTCATGCACAACGCGTTGAACTCCTTGTACGAATAGCCTTGGCCCACGCCAAGGTCGAAGCGCCCGTTGGACCAGATGTCCACACAAGTCGCATCCTCGGCGACGCGCACTGGATGCTGAAATGGCAGCAGCAGCACGAAGGTACCGATGCGAATGCGATGGGTGCGCGTGGCAATCGCGGCGGCGGTCGGCATCAGAGATGGATTGTAACCGTCTTCGGCGAAATGATGCTCGGTGAGCCACACATTGTCGTAGCCAAGTTCCTCGGCCCGAACGATCTGGTCGAGGATCGCCCGATAGAGTTCCGGATTGGGTCTATGCCATTCGCGCGGGTTACGAAAATCTTGCATCAAGCCAATCTTCAACATCGACGCCTCCAATAAGCCTGCGGTTTGAGCCACGGACCAACTCTGCATCTACTACCGAAGGTGGCGCTGCGCAATGTGCCGAATTTCACCGCTGCGCAATCAATCGAGCGCGCAGCCCGGCTCCGAAATCATCGAGCGGATCGCGACCCGCTTGCCCGCATTATCAGAGCCGCGCTAGATCTTAGGCCGCGCGCGAACCATGCATTGCGTGCCGCCCGAAGAAGGAGTTGACAGCGTGAACCAGTGGAACATCGGCGACGTGAAAATTTCCCGAATTGTCGAGTCCGAGGGGCCGTGGGACGGCACCTTTATCCTGCCCGACGCGACCCGGGAGAACATGAAGAAAGAGCGCGACTGGCTTTATCCGACGTTCTCCGACGAGAAGGGCAAGCTGAATATGAGTATCCATTCGCTGGTGATCGAGTCGCAGGGAAAGCGCATCATCGTCGATACCTGTATCGGCAATGACAAAGTGCGATCGAACCCGGCGTGGAATAAATTGCAACTGCCATTTCTCGAAGACCTGCGCAAGATGGGCTATCCGCGTGAATCGATCGACCGGGTGATCTGCACTCACCTGCACATCGATCACGTCGGCTGGAACACCATGCTCAAGGATGACAAGTGGGTGGCAACGTTCCCCAACGCGAACTATCTAATCGGCGGCACCGAATGGGATTTCTACTCGCGCAGCGAAGATCCCTTCTTCAAGGACCCGGTCGACGATTCGGTTCGCCCCGTGATGGCGGAGGGCCGGGTCGATCTGGTCGACGAAAAGCATCGCGTGACCGACGAGGTATGGCTCGAATCGACTCCGGGTCATACTCCGGGGCACTTCGCGATCCGGATCGCATCCAAAGGCGAGGACGCGGTCATCACCGGCGACCTGATGCATCACCCGATTCAGTGCCGTTACCCGGAGTGGGATGACAACTTCGACAATGACGGACCCATGGCAAAGAAGACTCGGCGGGCGTTCTGCGACCGTTATGCCGATAGCAAGACGCTGGTGTTCGGAACACATTTCGCGATGCCGTCGCCCGGCAAGATAATCAGGAAAGACGATTCGTTCCGCTTCGTAATTGCCTGATTGAGCGAGTAGCGCGGCTCGCCGGCGGAGCCGGCCGCGCTACTGCCAGGCTATTATGCTCCTCCGGCAACGGCACCAACCCACGCAATCCTGACCACCGTGCACATCAGCGGACGTACGCGCTGTGCGATTGAGTTCGGTCGCCTCGCGCTACGACTACGCCATCGGCACTTCTTCGGTGATGAACGAGATGCAGTTCGAAATGTCAACGAACTTCAATTCGTCCGGACGGATGACTTCCAGATACCGGGGTTCGTTGAACGCCAGCGTAATCTCCTCCGGGTTGTCGAACCACAATTCGGCTACACCGTCGTAGGCGGCCTCCCCGCCGAAGGGAGATGCGCCCGCGACGAGATGGCATTGCACGTACTTGCGCACGTGACGCATGAACTCAGGAACGCTCCTGACCAGCGGGCCATGGTTATTGCGCCAGTAAGTATTGAATTCCGCGCGAGTCAGCCCCGCTTTACGCCTCGCGCAAATGATGAACTTTACCACGGTGTACTCTCCTCGATGAATTTCGCCTCGAACGGTACTCACTCGTTAGAGTTTCGCGGCCGGCTCAACCCATTCCTGTGCAAAGCTTTCAAGCATCCGCTCGAGTTCCACGGTGTTTCGCGGGGGCGTTTTCAAGACCGGGGAGAGATAGAGTTCGTCGACGCCGGCATCGCGATAGCGCTTGAGATCGGACGGCGAGGCGGTAGCGGGCGGCGACATCGACATTTCAAAATTCTCCGGTACGCGCCCGGCGGCTTTCATTAGTTCGCGCAGTCGCGTAATTTTCTGCGCGGTTTCTTCGGGCGTCAAATTAAATCCGCACCAGCCGTCGCCGTATGCGGCCGCGCGTCTGAGTGCCGGCTCGGTCTGCCCGCCAACCAGGATCGGGAGCTTTCGCCCCTTGATTGGTTTGGGAAAGCTCCGCGCATTTTCGAAACTGACGAATTCGCCCCGGTAGGTGCTACGCTCGTCGCCCCAGAGATTGCGCATCGCCTCCACATACTCCCGCGTGCGCTCGGTGCGCCGCTCCCACGGTACCCCAATCGCCTTGAATTCCTCTTCGAGCCAGCCGATCCCGATACCCAGCGCGAAGCGTCCATTACTCAGATAGTCGAGCGACGCAGCGACCTTGGCCAGAACGAGCGGATTGCGCTCCGGCAGAATGCAGATTCCAGTAGCGAGCCGGATGCGGCTGGTATGGGCCGCGGCATAGGTCAAAGCGATGAACGGATCGAGCAGCGGCGTGGTCGTCGGTATGGGTATCTTGCCGTCGCCGGAATAAGGATAGCGCGAGGCGAAATTCTCCAGCAGCACAACGTGTTCGGGGGCCCAGACCGTCGCGAAACCGAGTCGCTCGGCGACGGTCGCAATCGCCGTGATCATTTCCGGCCGCGCCGTATCCGCGATTCCAACCGCAAAGAAGCCAATCTTCATTCGTGTACACCTCCTCTATGATCCGCGCCAATGACACCGATAGGTTGACGATTAGTTCAGACTTTCTTGCGCACGCGACCGCGCGCCGCGGCGCCCCCGCGCGGTGGCCGTGCCTCATTGCCACGCGCCGGCGGAGAATCCGCGCCGCGCGCATGGCGCGATTCGGCCCATGATCGCCCGGTGCGGCGAAATTCGAGTCGCAGCGGCGTCCCCACGCTTTCCAGTCCGAGCGCGGTGCGGAAACGGCCTTCGAGAAAGCGGATGTAGTGTGCCGGGATATCGTGCTCGAGGTTGGTGAAGAACGCCAACCTCGGCGGCGCGCTGCTGATTTGCGTCACATACATCAGCTTGAGCCGGCGGCGTCCCACCAGCGGCGGATCCAGCGCCGCAGTGGTTTCGCCCAGAATCCGATTCAACATTGCGGTCTGGAACGTCGAATGCCACGCCGCACCCGCCCGCGTAGCAGCCGGCAGAATTTGATCGACTCCGTCACCGGTCAGCGCCGACGTGAACACCATCGGGGCAAAATCGAGAAACGGATAGCGCCGATAGGTATCGCGAACGAATCCGGGCACGTTCTTGTCGAGCTTGGCCGCCGCATCCCATTTGTTGCACACGATCACCATCGCCCGATCGTTGCTCTCGACCAGCCGCGCCAGTCGCACGTCCTGGTCGGTGATGCCCTCGGTCGCATCGATCACCAGCACCAGGACTTCGGCCCTTCGAATCACCTCGATCGCGCGCCCCACCGAATGGTGTTCGAGGTCGCCTTCGACTTTGGTCGGGCGGCGAATGCCCGCGGTATCGATCAGCAGAACATCGCGGCCACCCACGTTCAGGCGGACGTCCACCGGATCGCGAGTGGTGCCCGGACGGTCATCCACGATCGCCCGATCGAAACCCGCGAGCCGGTTCAGCAGCGACGACTTGCCTACGTTGGGACGACCGATCAGCGCGAGACGCAAATCAGGGAGGGTCTCCGGCGTCGCCTCGCGCGCCGGCAATTGCGCCACAATCGCGTCGAGCAGCTCCGCTACGCCCAGCCCATGCGCGGCGGAAACGAAGGTGACGCTAGGCACGCCAAGCGAGTAGGCGTCGGCCGCGGCCGCTTCATGATTCGGGCGATCGATTTTGTTGACCGCGACGATCGTCGGCCGGCCGGTCTCCCGAATCAACGCGAGCGCCTCACTGTCGCCACTCGCGATTCCCGTGCGTCCGTCGATGACGAACACCACCACGTCCGCCTCGCCCACCGCGCGCAAGGCCTCTTCGACCGCGCGTTCGGTGGTGTGCTCGCGAGCGTACAGTTCGAGTCCGCCGCTATCGATCACGACGAATTCACGCTCTTCGTGCACGGCGCGCGCCATATTGAGGTCGCGCGTGGTGCCAGCAATCGGGCTGACGATCGCGCGACCGCGCCGTACGATGCGATTGAACAGCGTCGATTTTCCGACGTTGGCCCGTCCCACCAGCACCACGACCGGTAGGCCGTGCGCGGCGGTCGCGATCGAGCTTGCCTCAGCGCTGGCGGCGGCTTTACCTCGGCGTGCCACGTTAAAAGCCCATCTCCTTCAGCCTGCGCGGATCGCTGGTCCATCCCCGCTCGACCTTGACCCGCGTTTCCAGAAACACCCGCCGGCCCAGAATTTCCTCGAGCTCGAGCCGCGCGGCCGTGCCGATCTCCTTGAGCTGTTGGCCGCCTGCCCCGATGATCATGCCCTTGTGCGACTCGCGCTCGACAATTATCAACGCCGAGATTTTCACCAGGTTGCGATCGGTCTCTTCAACGAATTGCTCGACTTGCACCGCGGTCGAAAACGGCACTTCCTGGCGCATCGTCAGAAAAATCTTTTCGCGCACGATCTCTTCCGCGATCATACGCTCGGTCTGATCGGTGTATTCGTCGCCCGGCATCAGCGCCGGACTCTCGGGCAGCAGCGGCTTGATCACGCGCACCAGCTCGTCAACGTTCTCGCCCTTCAGCGCGCTGATCGGCACAATTTCGGCCGACGGAATCGCGTCGTGAATCGCCTGCACCAGCGGCATCATTCGCTCACGCGTCGAGAGATCGATCTTGTTGAGCGCGATCACTACCGGCCGGCCCAGCTCGGCTAACTCAGCCACCATCGCCCGATCGGCGGCGCCGAACTTCGCATTGCCGGAAATCACCGCGACGATCACTTCGCCCTCGGCCAGGCAGCGACGCGCGGTCTCGACCATGTGACGATTGAGCGCGCGATGCGGTTCGTGCAGGCCCGGCGTGTCGATCAGGATCATCTGGGCATCGGCGTCATTGCGGATCCCGAGGATGCGCCGCCGCGTGGTCTGCGGCCTTGGGGTCACGATCGCCACCTTCTGCCCGACCAGGCAGTTCAGCAGCGTGGACTTGCCGACGTTGGTCTGCCCCGCGATCGTCACGAATCCTGCCCGATGAATGCTATTGCTCAATGCGATCCTGATCGATTTGGCCCAGCGCCGCGCGTGCGGCCGCCTGCTCGCTCTGTTTCTTGCTCGCGCCCTCGCCGACCCCGAGTTCGCGCCCCGCGATCCGGATGCGCGTGGTAAAGCGCTTCGCATGGTCGGGACCACGCGCCGCCACCAGTTCGTAAACCGGTTGTGAGCGAAACCGGCGATAAGCGATCTCCTGCAATTCGGTCTTGTAGTCGCGCTCGGCCGCCGGTCCGCCGATATCGTCCGCGAACAGGCGTTCGACCACGCGCCGCGCCGGGTCGAGTCCGCCATCGGTATATATCGCGCCAATCACCGCTTCGAACGCCGCCGCCAGAATCGAGGTCTTGTCGCGCCCGCCGCTCTTCTCCTCGCCCTTGCCCAGGCGCATCTCGCGTCCCAGGCCGATTTCGGTCGCCTTCACGGCGAGCGTGCGCCCGTTGACGATCGAGGCGCGCTCTTTCGACAGCGCGCCTTCCTTGGCTTCCGGAAAGCGCCGCATCAACAGATCCGCGATCGCCAGGTCGAGCACCGCATCGCCGAGGAACTCGAGCCGCTCGTAATGCAGTTCGCCTGCCATTACGGCGCTCGGATGGGTCAATGCGGTCTCCAATAATTCCGGCCGCTGGAACGCATATTCCAGGATACGCTCGAGCCCCGCGTTGCCATTCTCAGGCCGAGTAGCCTGTTGCGGCGCCGCGGGGCGCGTCGAACGTCCGAATAATCTGGCCAACCACTGCAGCGCCCTGGACAACCGATGCCTCCACCTCGACTTCAAAATTTGTCAGTTCCTCGGGTCCGTCCGTCAACACGCGAACGTAGTTGCGGCTGTATCCCGTGAGCTGCCCTGTGTCCGCTCGCTCTTCAAGCAATACTCTAAGTTTCGTTCCGAGCATGCGCCGCGCAAACCCCGTGCGCTTGCGGTCGCCAAGTTCGCGCAACGCTGCCGCACGCCGCTTGATTTCTCCCGCCGCCACGTTATCGCCAAACTTCGCTGCCGTCGTCCCGGCCCGCACCGAGTATGGGAACACGTGGAAGTAGGCCAGCGGCAGGCTCTCGACAAACTTAAAGCAATTGTCGAACTGACGCGACGACTCGCCCGGAAAGCCTACGATCAGATCCGTGCCGATCGCCGCATCCGGCATCGCCTCGAGAATCCGCTCGACCCGTTCCTGGTAATGCGCGGTCGTGTACCGGCGGCGCATCCGCGCAAGCACTTCGTCCTCACCGGCCTGCAGCGGCAGATGGAAGTGCGGGCAGAATTTTTCGCTCCGGGCGACGATCGATAATATGCGATCGCTCAATTCTTCCGGATCGAGCGAACTGATTCGCACGCGTGCGATCGGCGATCGTTGCGCGACCATTTCGAGCAATTCTTCGAGCGCAATCGGCGGGTCCAGATCTTTGCCGTAACCGCCCAGATGGACGCCGGTCAGGATCACTTCCTTGAAGCCCCGCTCATGCATGCCGTCGATCGCGTCCATTACCCGGCGCGGATCCACGCTGCGCGATAATCCGCGCGACATCGGCACGATGCAGAACGTGCAGAACTGATCGCAGCCCTCCTGCAATTTCAGAAAGGCTCGCGTGTGGCCTTCGAGCGCGACCGGTGCCAGTTCGATCGCGGCGCGTTCCTTGCGCAGATTCGAGACCATCACACGCTCGTGCGCGACCCCGTTGACCGCCCGTTCGAGATCGCCCGGACGGCCAAGCCCCACGATCGAATCGACTTCGGCGGCACCCGACAGCTTCTCCGGGCTCGCCTGCGCGAGACACCCCGTCATGATCACGCGCGCGTTCGGATTCAAGCGCCGGGCGCGCCGCGCCAGCCGCAAACTTTCGGCATCGGCGCGATCCGTAACGGTGCAGGTGTTGACGATATAAACATCGGCAGGCTCGTCGAACTCGCCGCGCTCCATTCCTAGCGCGCCCAGCCGCGCTTCGATAATGGCCGAGTCGTACTGGTTGACCTTGCAGCCGAGCGTGGCGATCGCGAAACGCATGAGCGCCCTACCCTTCCACCGCGTGCTCGATAAAGCCGCCGCCCAGCACTTCGTCGCCGCGATAAAAGACGCACGCCTGCCCCGGCGTCACGGCCGGACCGCCATGGTTGAAGCGAATCTCGGCGCGCGCGCCCGACAGCATCCGCAGTTTCGCCGGCAGCGCCGGATGGCGATAGCGAATCTTCACTTCGAGCGCGATCTCTGCGCTCTCGAACCACGCGCCATCGACCATCCGCACCTGACCCGCGACCAGGCCCGCCGAATTGAGTTGCGCGCGCGAGCCAACCACGACGGCGCCGGTCGCCGCACGGATTTCACGCACGTACATCGGGGTGCCCGCCGCAATTCCCAATCCGCGCCGCTGCCCAATCGTGAAATTGTGCACACCTCTATGCTCGGCAAGTGTCTGCCCGTCGGCAGTAACGATACTTCCCCGGCGAATCTCCGCCGGCGCCGCCGCCCGTTCGACGAAGCTCGCGTAGTCGCCGTCAGGCACGAAGCAAATCTCCTGGCTTTCGGGCTTGTGGGCATTTGCGAGTCCCAGCACACGCGCCCGTTCCCGAACTTCGGTTTTCGACATTCCGCCGAGCGGAAAGAGCGTGTGCGCAAGTTCGTTCTGGCCCAGCGTGAAAAGGAAATACGACTGGTCCTTTGCGCCGTCGTGCGCGCGCTTCAGATGAAAGCGGCCAGCCGCGTCGCGCTCGATTTGCGCGTAATGGCCGGTCGCAACGAAGTCCGCCTCGAGCGCGCGGGCGCGGCTCCACAAGCGGTCGAACTTGATCTCGCGATTGCACATCACGCACGGATTCGGGGTGCGGCCGCCGAGATATTCCGAGACGAAGTTGCCGACCACGCGCGCGGCAAAATCAGCGCGCAGATCGATCACATAGAAGGGAAAATCCATGCGCTCGGCCACGCGGCGCGCGTCCTCGAAGTCTTCATACGAACAGCAGGTGGCGCGGCGCCGCGCGCTTGACGGAGCAGCCTCGGGCGTCAGACGCATCGCGACCCCGACGACCTCGTAGCCCTGCTCGCGCAACAATGCTGCCGCAACTGAGCTGTCCACGCCGCCGGACATTGCCACCAGCACGCGCGCGCTCATCGCAATGCCTCGGCGTCGAAGGCTGGCTCGGCATTGGCGACGCGCCGCCAGACGCGCGGGATGATTTCCGCCGCGTGCGCGATGTCGTTGGCGGTCGTACTCCATCCGAGGCTGATGCGTAGCGAGCTGCGCGCCTCGGCGGCGCTGCGGCCCATCGCGGTCAACACGTGCGACGGCTCGACCGCGCCCGCGGCGCAGGCCGAGCCCATCGAGACTTCCACGCCCTCGAGATCGAGCGCGATCAACATGCTCTCGCCCAGCACACCCGGAAATGTGAGGTTGAGCGTATTCGCCACGCGCCCGTCACGCGGACCGTTGAGACATAAGGCCGGGATAGACCCGGTCAGATGATCGAGCAACGCGTCCGCAAGGACCGCGATGCGCGCACGTTCGTCGTCAAGTGCGCCAGTCACTTCAGAGGCTGCGGCGCCGAAGCCAATTGCACCGGGCAAATTCGGCGTGCCGGCGCGCAATCCGCTCTCCTGCGGGCCGCCCAGCATGATTGGAGCGAGGCGCGCGCCTGGCCGAATGAACAGCGAACCGATACCCGCGGGTCCGCCGATCTTGTGCGCGCTGACCGTCATCAGATCGCATCCGAGTTCTTCGACGCGAAGCTTAATCCGACCGGCCGCCTGTGCCGCGTCCAGATGAAACATCGCGCCGACTTGCGCCGCTCTCTGCGCTACCGCCGCAACCTCCGCGATCGTCCCGACTTCAGCGTTCACGAGTCCGAGCGTCACGAGCGCAACGCCGTTGTCGATAGCACTGGCGACCGCCTTCGGACTGATGCGTCCGTCGCGGTCAGGCGCCACGCGAATTACGTCAAAGCCGTGGCCTTCGAGGTCGGCGAGCGGCGCGATCGTCGAAGAATGCTCAATCGCGGAGGTGACGATTCGGCGCCGATCGCTACCGGCCGCTCGGGCCGCGCCGAAAATCGCGAGGTTGTTCGATTCGGTTCCGCCGCTGGTGAAGACGACCGCACGCGGCGCCGCGCCAATCAGCGCCGCCACCTGCTCACGCGCCTGCTCAAGTGCGCGGCGCGCGGACTGGCCGGCCCGATGGACCGACGACGGGTTGCCGTGCGCGGCCTCGCCGACGCGGCCAATTGCGTCGCGCACCGCGAGGCGCATCGGCGACCCCGCGTTATGATCGAGATAAATTCGCATTCGTGTTCTAGTTGATTCTACCTGAAGAGCTATAACTTATCTTACCTGCTGCGGCGGCAAAAGACGGCGATTTCGCCGCGTGAGCTGGCTTCCCCCGACGTAATGGTGGTCGGCACCCGTTTGGAGGAAATTAATTCACACTGAAAACGAATACGCGATGGGCGGCGATTTCGGCCACACCCTCTAGTGTCGGCGCTCCAGGATCGACACATTGGAGAACTCAAATGAACTTTCCGATTTACCAGATTGACGCCTTCACCAGCCGCCTGTTTCGGGGGAATCCCGCGGCGGTCGTGGTGCTGAACGAATGGCTGCCGGACGACGTGATGGCGGCGGTGGCCGCGGAAAACAATCTCGCGGAAACAGCCTTCGTCATCCTGCAGTCTGAGGTCGTGCCGTTGCGATGGTTCACGCCGACGGTCGAAATCGATCTGTGCGGTCACGCCACTTTGGCCGCCGCCCACGTCATCTTGAATTCCTATCGTCGCGGGCAGGACACGATTCGCTTCGCGACGCGCAGCGGCGAACTAATCGTCACGCGCCAAAACGAACTGCTGCTTATGGATTTCCCGGCGCGGTCGGGCAAACCTATGGAAGTTACCGATGCGCTGGTGGCGGCGCTCGGCGCGCGACCGCGCGAGGCCCAGCTGGCGCGCGACATTCTCGCGGTCTTCGACTCGGAAGATCAGATTAGAGATTTGCGTCCGGATATGAACCGTATCGCGGCACTCGACGCCTTCGCAGTGATCGTGTCAGCACCCGGCGATGAAGTCGATTTCGTGTCGCGATTCTTTGCGCCGGGCGCCGGCCTGCCGGAAGATCCGGTCACCGGTTCGGCCCATTGCACGCTGACCCCCTACTGGTCGGCCAGGCTCGGAAAGCAGGTTCTGAACGCGCGGCAATTATCGGCGCGCGGCGGCGAGATCCAGTGCGAGATGCGCGGAGATCGCGTCATGATCGCGGGTGCGACGGTCGAATATCTGCGCGGCGAAATCACGGTGTGAACCGAGGATGAAGGCTCGCATTGGCAAGTTGGCAATCGATCCTAAAGGGGACGCTTGATCGTCTTGATTCCGTTTCCGAGAAATGCACCAGCGGTCAAGCACTTCTCCGTTTTTATCCTGAACGACAATTGATACGTCGCGACGCTCCAGGCGAAATCTTAGCGGGCTCAGGAGCACCCGTACTGCAAGGTCACTTTCAGGAAGGCTATATCCGACGAACTCCACCTTCTCCGCGGCCTCTAAAGCTTTTGCTGCACAATGCCAAATCCATTGCATTTCTGCGCCCTCAAGTCTCTTCAAAAAGGAAGGGTATGCTAGGACACGTTGGCGGTCTGGTCCGATTTGAGGTGCTAGAGGATCGAATAGTGGCAGTGGCTCGCCGTTGTAGTGGAAATCGAAGCGGTGCAAAAAGTACGGATTGCTGAAGTAAATTCGACGATCGGGAGTCAGAGCAATCCCACCGAGCCATGGAGCTTCAGCACCTTGATCGCCGACTTTTGCTCACGGCAACCCGCTGGCAAAGGCTTGTGGGCAATCCCGGAATTCAGGAGCAGATCCCGCTCAAAGCCATACCCATCGAGGGGGTTCCATCTACCAAGCTCGGCAAGAGAACGTTCCGTAGCCGAGTCCCAATTCAATGTTATTACAAGGTCACCGACACTTAATTTAGAAAGGTACTCTCGCAAGTAATCACGGTGGAGACGATTTTCCTCCTTAGAATCAAGATAATGATGCCATCGAAAGAAATCCTCTAGGCAGTCGATGATTCTGAAACGAACTTCGGTCACCCGCCAGATTTCTTCGTCGGCAGGCGATTTGAAGTACTCGGAGGGAACCTCGTCGTCAGCGAGCATCTTTTGAAATGCCGCATCGGCTTTCCCTTCCTTAAAGTGATCGTGACCCTTCGCTGTCGCGAGAAGGTCTATTTGCGAGAGAACGACCTCGGGATTTGTGTGTCCCAATGCAAGAGCTAATGGCCCTCGGGCCGCGTCGCGGAACGATTTCCATTTACGGGAATGTCCGTTGCGCTGTTGGAATTGAGTAGCGGCTGCATAGTCAGTTAGGCGGCATTCTGCTTCGTGTCAAGTTTTCCTTCGGCGCGATCGAGTTGCGCATCGTGGGCACGCAAGGCGG
>Ga0187888_1003181_pt1 | contig 13120 bp, 10 predicted proteins | sample June2016WEW_7_40_FD_132987 | JGI IMG/M metagenome (GOLD analysis project Ga0187888, IMG submission 132987) | Peatland microbial communities from SPRUCE experiment site at the Marcell Experimental Forest, Minnesota, USA - June2016WEW_7_40 | ecosystem: Environmental > Terrestrial > Soil > Wetlands... | reverse complement strand
CGACGAATGCGGCCACCGCAGCCTTCATCTCGCGATCCAGGCGCCGGGCGAGTGCGATGTCGAGAACCGTACCGTGGTCCCGGCCCGGGATGATCTCGACCACGGCATCACTCTTCAACTGGGCCAGTGAGTCCTTGAGAAGCTGGGCGGCTCCCTCGAGATAGAAAGTGTCCATGCCGCCGGTGATGACGTGAATCTTGCCGCTCAGCTTCGGGCCAAGAGTGGGCCAGTTCCGCTGCAGGACCAGGCGGATGTCGTAGGCTTCCCACGCCTTGGCGACCTCGGGATCGATAGCGCCGGTGGCCCGGTCCCAGAGCTTGCGGGGCTGGCCATCCCGACCGACCGGGCTGAAGACCGCCTCGAACGAGCCGAGCTGGCCTCCCGGACCCATGGCTTCTTCCATCTTCGAGAAGCGGTCGTAGAAGATGACGGGGACAATGCCCATGCGGGCGATCGGCCGGCTCTTCCCCTGGCGATCGCGAAACATGTTCTCGCCGGGTGCATAGATGTTGATCCGCTGGAAATCACGGAAATCGACCGGGTCGGGGCTGGTGGACCAGGTGCCGCCGAAGAAGCCCGGGTAAGTCACCTGCAGCCAGAGGCTGCTCCAGCCCCCCGAGGAATGACCGTTGAGCAGCCGGGCGCGTGGGTCCGCCACCAGGGGAAAGGTCTTCTCCAGGTAGGGAATGAATTCCTCGATGAGGGCCTGGCCCCGCGGCCCGTTGGTGGCACTGCCGGCAAAGACATGGTGGCCCGTGCCGCAATCGGGGTCCAGCACCACGCGCACCATGTCCCTGGCATAATTCATCCGCGAGTTCGCCACGAACATCCCCGCCACGTGATGATCGCTGCCGAAGCCGGGGATGATGTAAACCGTGGGAAGTTTCCCGACCGGCCTCTCTTCGGGCAGGATCACCGCCGCGTGATGCTTGATCGGCCGATGATAAAAGGCCGAGAGCAGCGGGCTCTCCAGCTCGGCGAGCTTGATCCGCTCGGTCTCCTGGAACTTCCGCGGGGGGACGAGCTTGTCAACTTCAAGGCGGATCATGCTCGTTTCCTTCGCTCCGATTCTGGCGTGGACGACCGGTCCATAGGCGTTGCCCTCGCCTGTGCCAATGCTATGGGTATCCGGGTTGAGTCGTACGACTGCCTGGACCGCGTATTCTCCTGGCTCGAGCGAGTCGAGCGGGCCAGGAAAGCCGGTCGCCGCGGAGTCGATCCGCACTGTCTGCGTGGGCTTCCAGCCCTTGACATCCCGGGCAAAGAAGGGCTGCGGCCGGAACCAGTCGGGCTCGAACCGGGGCTCGAGCCGCGAGTTGCCCCGCCCCAGCAACACGTAAACCCTGGCCGTGATCGGCTGAGCCCCGAGAATCGTCGGGTAGGCAACCTCGAAGGCCAGTGCCCGCGGGGACGAGGTTTTCCTGGCCGCGACACCTTCCTTGGGAGCCGGTGTTGTCTGGTTTGGAGTCTGAGCGGAGACGAGCTGGGACCATGACCCCAAAGCAGCGAGCCAGAGCAGAACGACGCCCCAGCCAGATTGACCAGCGGAGGCACGGAATCGTCCGGAACCGGCGCTGGCAGACAAGGCTCGCAACATGGAGGCATCTCGATCCAGAAGAATGAGAAGGCGGAAGACGGTTCTCCGCGAAATTGGTTACCACAGGTCTTGCCTGAGCTTCACAAGGCAAGTAGTTCGGGAACCGGCAACATCGGGTAGTCCCGGAGCAAGACCTCAGGCGAGAGTTGGGGAACCGGTGTGAAATGACGCGACGCCAGCCGCGCCGAACCCATCACGCATTCTTTCTCAAGAACATAATACTTATTGTACTGATCGATCACCTGGTTGGTCGGCCCGAGGTTGAGCGATTCCAGGAACTGCCGCCACCTCACATTGAAACGCTGAACGCTGGCAACCAGGTCGCGTGCCACGGTCCGCTTTTGCCGCGCGGGGGCAACCTGCCCGGCCCAGACTGGCGGCTCGGATTGCGCACGCTGCCAGAGTGAATCGATTGGCCCGGCGAAGGCCTCGCTCCAGTCTCCCGGCCCGGTCGCCACGCGCGACCACTGGCGGAGCCGCAGCCGGACCATCTCCAAGGACTCCTCTCGCTCCAGCAGGCAGCGGGCATGGCTTCGCTTGAGCGAGTACTCCAGGTCCTGGCCGCGACGCGCAAATGCGGGCACGTCAAAGAGCCCCATCAGCTCCTTGATCTCGGAATCCACGCTCATCGACGGCACTGAGTCTTCGACGTCATCCGCGCTCATCGTGTCTTGGTTCCAGCAACGACCAGGGAAATTCCGGATGTCAGACGGCCAGATTCCGGAGTGATGCGGGTCAATCACAAAATGGCAGATGCCAGATGCCAGATGCCAGATGCCAGATGCCAGATGCCAGATGCCAGATGGCAAAGCGAATTCCCCATTCCCCATTCCAAAATCGAAAATCCAAAATCCGGTCATTTTCCATGCTCGGGAGGTTGGGGAAGTGTGGCCAGGCTGTTGAGGCTGCGACGGTAGTGCCAGAGCTGGCGTTGGGTGCCTCGAACCTTGGTTCGAGCGGCCCAGGCCTGGGAAACCTCGCGCAGGGCTGCTTCGGGATCCTTGCCGTTGAGTACGGCCAATCGCGCTCGGGCGAGATCTTCCAGGTAGCCCGCGGCCTCGGGGATGCGCAGGCCTGGCACGACCCGCCCGGCCATCAAAGTCCGGCTTACGGCATCGGACCATTGCCGCGAATCGACATCAGGTGCGGAGGTCGGGTCCGGCAGTCCATGACCCATCTGGGAGCTTCGTACCGGCAGCATGGGAAAGGTCGCTTCGGCACGGAGTCGGTTGGCATTCTCGGGACTGGCCAGATATCGGGCGAGGTCCAGCGCGGCGTCGAGTTGCAGACCGGAAAGGCCGCGCTTGACTCCGACGAGCCAGCCGCCGCCCAGGGGCAAATAGCTGGGTGCATTGAGTGTAGAGGAAGTCTCCCATTGCTGGCGCAGCGGCTCGAACACGCGTTGCGATCCGGGCAGCGGCGCCACGCCGGCCGCGTGCCCACCCGACCAGTTCAGGGCTCGCTCAGCCCGGTCGATGAGCAGGGCGGCCTTACCCGCGCGAAAGGCCTCGCGAGCGGCCGGGCCGTCAAACTTGTCGATTCCGGGAGGACCGTGACGCTTCCAGGCAGTGACGCTACGAAGAGCCTCGACGAACGGGGGAGAATCGATCCGCGGCGTCATCGAATCGGCATCGAAGAGGCAGGAATACTGGTCGCGATGCTGGGCCACGCTCGTTGCGCGGGCCAGATAGGTCGTATTGCCGAGGCCCTCGGAGTCCTGACCCAATACCGCCGCGATGCCGTGATCGGGTGCACCGTCACCACTCCAGTCCCTTCCCTGAAAAAACCCGGCCAGGGCGTCGAGCTGCGCCCATGTGGAGGGGGGTTGCAGCGTGATCCCTGCCTCGCGTGCCGCGTCGATGTTCGCCTGACGGGAAAACGCGTCCCGTCGGTAAACCAGGACCAGGGCCGATGCCCCGATTGGCAATGCCATCCGCTCCGCGCCGTACTTGGTCACCTGGTCGCGAAACACCGGTGCAATGTCCGGGTACTGAAAGGCGTCGGCTGGCGACTCCTCCGTGCTCTCGGTTCGCCCGGCCTTTGCAGACTCGTCTTCCTGCGGACGGGTGGGCAAAACAATCTGATTGGGAATGATCTCCAGCACATCCGCATCCACAAGGTTGCCGAGCTCCTGGCCCGGGAAGATCAGGAGATCGAGATCGGAGAGGTTCTCGAGCGAGCGGATTGGCTCGTCCTTGATCGTGATGTCCCCCCCGCGCGAGGCAACCCACTCACCTCGCTGGGCCGACAGCCCTGTCAGGATGGCGGAATCACCCAGGGCCCCAACCGCGAGTTTGACCCCCGGAAACGAGGGCTTGACGGGTCCGGAAGGCGGAGATCGATCCTCACCCCAACAACCAGAGAGCCCGCAAAAGCTCACAATCCACCAGCTCCAGGCCAGATAGCCTGGCCAACAGCGCATTCTCCCGACCGATCTCCTCATTCCAGTCTCCCAACCCGCCGGCCATGGTAAGCTTCACCCCTGGGAGGGCGAGGCTGACCTGCCATCGTCCCGGATGATTCGGGTCAGCTTCATCGTAATGGACCATGGCGAGGCCGGTCAAATCGGCAGCCGTCTGGACTGACAGGGCGGCCTCTCCTGGTTCTCGAGGCGCCAATCAACGAGGCAGGGCGAGGCATCGCGTGAAGCTGCCTCGCCCTGGATGTCGAAACGGAAAACCAAAGAAATCCGACCGGTCAATGCGTGCGGTTACCGATCGATTCCCAGCCGGTAAAGAAGTTCCTCGAACTGATCGCGGTGTTCGTCGTCGGTCGAGTGCAGATGCTCGGCCTCCGAAATGAACTTGAGGGTGTCGTCACGCCGCAGACCATACTGAAGCAGGACCTCTTCGAACGGCTCGAGGTCGTGAGCGTAAACGAACAGCAGTTTATGCTCGTCGAACTGCACTTCCATCGGCCCGTTGGGGTTCAGCGCGGCCAGACCGGCGCAGCCGTCGTTGAGCAGGAGTGATTCGTAGTCAAAGAGGGTGCTCTTGAGGATGACCGTGTCGATGTGCTCGCGATAAATGTCCGCGTGAGAGCCTGGCTCAGATTCGTGGCTCGACTCCATCACGACATCAACATCATCACCCAGGGGATCGAGCAGATCCATGAAAACGTCGAAGAGTCGCTCGGCAGAGACCGATGCGGCCAGCACAGGCATCTTGTTGCCGGACTCGGGGTCGCAGTAGACGTCACGCCGGTACCCTTCACGAGGGATCACTTCGAGCCCGATCGAAGGGCGCACGGCATCCGTCAGCAAGAAATCCCCGTAACGTCCGACGCGAAGGTGGGCATCGAGCTGTTCCTGGCTCAAATCGTCAAAAGTCGTGCGAGGCATACGGGTTGGATTGTTGCGAAGAACACGCTCAAGGAAGCGTTGAATGAAACTCATGGAAAGGGCTCCCCTCCTAAACCGCGTCGTACTTTAGGGAATGTTTCGATGAATGTCCTCGGCCACCGCGCCAAGCGGTCTCGGGGCTCATCCCCCGAGCTTTACCATCCCAGGCGTCCGCTTGACACCGCGCCCAAAGGGAGCCGAAACCCACCCCGGGGACGGTCGCCTTTCCGTTGGCAACACTTCACTGCCGCTCTTTAGTATATACCATGCGTGGCACCCATATCTCGCCTATGTTGCCGGTCTTGCTGAAGTGAAATCGAGGATAAGATCGTTGTCCGCAGGTAATGCGTCACAACCTCCCTGATTAGTATCCCATCCCGCCTTCATTTTCCAGTCAGAGGACACCACAAGCAACTCAGATACCACCTCGCGTTCTTTGTGGAAGGAATCGTCGTCCGACCCGTCCCAGCAAAAACTTGAGTCAAGTTTTGGAAAATATGGACTCTGGCCGCGAGAAGTCAACCCTACAACGCCAGAGGCTCCATTTTGTAAAGGTTGACCAGGTGACAACAAGCCCTCCGATCGAAAAAACAACGCGCGTGGATTCAGTGAAGCAACTGCGGGCGGGCCAGGGATGCGGACGGCATGGGTTCTTGCTCTTTGTCTGCCTGGACCATCGCGCGTCCATTCCCATAGAATCGACCGCAAGAGCGCGCTTCCCAGTTCCGGCAAGCTCACCTCTGGAAATCATCGTAGGGCAGTCGCCCTCGTGGGAGGAGCCTGCTATACTGGGTCAGCTTCTCCCTGATACTGGACTGGGGCGATCTTCTCGGGCAGGCGGGGTTCGCTGGCGAAACCCGATCCTGCACGCAGAATCCGGGATCGGGCGACGCGACGGGCCACTTCGTGAAACCTGCGGAATGTCTGGCATTCGGAAAGGTGGGTGCTCATGGCGCTGGAGCAGGTGGACGCGTATCTCGAGAAGCGGCGGGACGATTTCGAAGCACAGCTCAAAGATCTGATCCGGATTCCCAGCGTCAGCGCCCAGCCGGATCACGATCCCGATACACAGCGGGCGGCAGCCTTCGTCCGCGATGATCTGGCCGCAATCGGACTCAAAGCCGAGCTGATCTCCACCAAGCGCCATCCTCTTGTTTATGCGGAATGGCTCGGAGCCCCGGGTAAACCCACCCTGCTCGTCTATGGCCACTACGACGTCCAGCCTCCCGAGCCGCTGGAGCCATGGCTCTCTCCGCCGTTCGAGCCGACAATCCGCGACGGCAACCTTTATGCCCGAGGGGCCACGGACGACAAGGGCCAGATGTTCACTCACCTAAAGGCGGCACAGGCCTGGCTCAAGACAACCGGGGCACTGCCGGTGAATGTCAAGTTCTTGATCGAGGGTGAGGAAGAGATTGGAGGCGTCAATCTCGAGACCTTCGTCGCCGAGCACCGCGACCGTCTCGCCTGTGACTATGCGGTCATCTCCGACACCAGCCAGTTTGCCCCGGGCATGCCGGCCATTACTTACGGCCTGAAGGGACTGGCTTACTTCGAGATCCACGTTCAGGGAGCAAACCGCGACCTTCACTCCGGCACCTACGGCGGCGCCGTCGCCAACCCGCTCAACGCGCTGGCGACCATCCTGGCCAGTTTGCAAGGGGTGGATGGAAAGATCCGGATCGAGGGATTCTATGACGCCGTCAAACCGCTGGAGGACTGGGAACGCGCCGAATTCGCCCGGATGCCATTCTCGGAGGCCGAATTCCAGGCCGATCTGGCCGTGCCGGCCCTGGTGGGAGAGGAGGGCTACACCACGCTCGAGCGGAAGTGGGCTCGCCCCACCTGCGACGTGCACGGACTCTTCGGCGGCTACTCCGGACCCGGGCCCAAGACTGTCCTGCCCTGCAAGGCAGGGGCGAAGCTCAGTTTTCGGCTCGTACCCGACCAGGACCCCAAGACAGTCGGTGAGCTCTTGCGTGCGCACGTCCGCAAGTTCACTCCACCGGGAGTCGCCGTCGAGGTGATCACTCAGCAGGGTGCTCCGGCCGTGCTGGTCAGCGTCGATAGCCCCGGCTTCCGGGCCGCGGTCCGGGCCATCGAGGCAGGCTTCGGCACCAAGCCGGTCTTCATCCGCGAGGGAGGGTCCATTCCGGTCGTGGGGCTGCTCAAGCAGCACCTGAAAGTGGACACGCTCTTGCTTGGCTGGGGCCAGAATGACGACAACCTGCACGGCCCCAACGAGAAGTTCTCACTGGCCGATTTTCACCGGGGCATCAAGGCCGGCGCTCATTTGCTCGAGGAGCTGGCGAACGAGCCGGCCTAGCAACCCGTTCAGAAACCCGGAGCAAACCGGCGCGGGTCATCAAGCTCCTGGCAGGAACCGGCTTCTTTGCTGACTGACACGGCCACGGCCCGCGGAAGTGGTTATTCAAGGCAGACCCATGCTCGATCTCAAATACGTCATCGCCCATACCGAAACGGTGCGGCAGAACTGCCGCAACCGGAATGTCCCCGACGACGTGCTCGAGGATATTGACCGCGTCGTCGCGCTCGAGGCCGAGCGCAAGGGGCTGCTGTCGACCGTCGAGGAGATCCGCCGCCGCCAGAACGAGGTGGCGCAGGCCACCGGCCGGGAGAAAGATCCCGAAAAGCGGGCCGCGCTGATCGAGGAGGGCAAACGCCTCAAGGCCGAGGTCAGCGATCAGGAAGATCAACTCCGGGTCATGGACGATGAGATCAAGCAACGTCTGAGGCGAGTTCCCAACCTGACCCACCCCGACGCCCCCGTCGGGGTCACCGAGGACGACAGCCGCGAGCTCCGCAGGGTTGGCACGCCGCGGACTTTCGAGTTTCCGGTCAAGGACCATGTCGAGCTCGGCAAGTCCCTCGACCTGATCGACTTCGAAACCGGCGGCAAGGTCGCGGGCACCGGCTTCTATTTTCTCAAGAACGATGCCGTGCTCCTGGAGCTGGCACTTCAGCAGTTCGCCGTCAGAACCCTGGTCGCTGCCGGCTTCACGCCCATCATCACTCCCGATCTCGCCCGTAACAGTATTCTGGAAGGCATCGGGTTCACCCCCCGAGGGGTCGAGACCCAGGTTTACTCGATCGAGGAGAGCGACCTCAGCCTGGTGGGCACCGCGGAGATCACACTGGGCGGCATGCTCGCCGACGAGCTGCTCGAGGAAAGCCAGTTGCCCATCCGGTATGTCGGGCTGTCGCACTGCTTCCGCACCGAGGCGGGCGCCGCGGGCCGGGCCAGCCGCGGGTTGTACCGGGTGCACCAGTTCACCAAGGTCGAGATGTTCGCGTTCACCACCCCGGATACCTCCGGCGCGATCCACGCCGAGCTGCTGGCGATCGAGGAGCAGATCTTCCAGGCGCTGGGCATTCCCTACCGCGTCCTCGATATCTGCAGCGGTGATCTCGGCGTCCCAGCCTACCGCAAGTTCGACCTCGAAGCCTGGATGCCCGGTCGCGGCGCGGCCGGCGAGTACGGCGAGGTGACCAGCACCTCCGACTGCACCGATTACCAGTCCCGACGTCTAAACATCCGGTATCGGCCCGGCGGTCATAAGGGAACGCGGTTTGTCCATACGCTGAACGGCACGGCCGTCGCGCTCTCGCGGGCCTTGATCGTGATCCTCGAGAATTACCAGCGAGCCGATGGCCGCATCGACGTTCCCGAAGTGCTCAGGCCCTACCTCGGCAAAGATGTGATCGGAAATCCCTGAAACCCCACGTTTCATCACTCGAACCGGAAGTGCCCGCGACAGCGGCGGCCGCGTCTACCCCGAGGACGGCGTTACCCCGGCGCCCTCATCGGTCCGATAAAGATAACGGCCTTCCCCGCAACCGAGTCGGACGGCCCATGGAGCGATCTCCCAATGTCGACTGTGAAAGGGAGGTAGGCTGGTGCGAAACCCGCTCCTGGTGCCCGACCTGCGCGAACTGATCCAGAGCGGCGAAGTCGCCGCCCTGCGCGAATTCATCGAGGACCAGCACCCGGGGCGGACGGCCGAGCTGATCGAGGATCTGGAGGCCGAGGACGGCGACTCCCTGTTCCGGATCCTGCTGCCGCGAGACCGCGCCGACGTCTTGAGCTACCTCAGCACCGAGAGCCAGAATCGGATCGTCGAGGCCATGCCTCCCCAGCAGGCGGCCGAATTGCTGCACCACATGTCGCACGACGAACGGGCCGACCTGGTCAACCGGCTCGACGAGGAGTTCGTCGATGTCGTGCTTCCCCACCTCGCCCAGGCCGAACGCGAGGACATTCGCCGGCTGGCGAGCTATGAGCCCGGGACCGCCGGTGCGGTCATGACCACCGACTACGTCACCCTGCCGGCGCACATCACCGTGCGTGAGGCCCTTGACCGCCTGCGCCACGAGGCGCCCGATCGCGAGACCATCTATTACTGCTACGTCGTGGACCATAATCGACGGTTGATCGGCTTCGTCTCGCTCAAGAACCTGATCCTCTCGCGCCGGTCCGCCTTGATCGAAGACATCATGCAGCGCGACGTCATCTTCGGCCGCCTGGACGAGGACCAGGAAACCGCCGCTCGCCAGATCGACAAGTACGACTTGCTGGCACTGCCGATCGTCGACTCCACTGGCCGGCTCGTCGGCATCATCACCCACGACGACGCCATGGACATCCTGCGCCAGGAGCAGACCGAGGACATCCTCAAGTTCGGCGGCGTTTCACCCGACCCCGAGGCCGATACCGTCCCCTACTGGCAAAGCACCGTCATCGACGTGACCAGGCGCAGGATCAAGTGGCTCTTGATGCTGTTCCTCGCCGAGAACTTGACCTATCCCGTGGTCCGTTACTACAAATGGACGACCGACGACAGTCACTTCCCCGCGCTCGAATTCTTTATCCCACTCATGCTCGGCACGGGGGGCAACGCCGGCAGCCAGACCGTTGGCACCATCATCCGCGGGATGGCTCTGGGCGAAATCAAGGGGCGCGACGCCTGGCGAGTCTTGCTGCGGGAGTGGCTGATCGGGCTCTTCCTGGGTCTGATGCTCGGGACGGCCGGATTGTTCTATGCCCGCTACTGGCGAGGCCAGCCCTGGGGCATTTCCGCAGTGGTCGGCCTGACGCTTCTGGGCATCTGCATGTGGGCCAATACCATCGGTGCCCTGATCCCCTTGCTGGCCCGCAGGGTAGGCATTGATCCGGCCGTCATCTCCGCCCCGTTCATCAGCACACTGGTTGACGCCACCGGACTGGTTATCTACTTCACAACCGCCATCGTGCTCCTGGTCCGAATGTCGCACTGAAGCTCCGTCAGATGCCAGACAGGCAGGGCGATTCCTCACGAATTGCTGTAAATCCGCCCGTGCAACCGCGACGTTGCCCACCGTGGCCGGCGACGGAACCAGACCAGCTCCACCGCATGAGCGTGATAGGTCAGCCCCAGCATTCGCATGACAACCATTCCCTCGTAGAGCACGAAGACCCAGAACGCCCAGAGGGCCACGGCTTCCATCCACATCCGGGGCATGCGGAAGAGCAGACCGTACACCCCAAGGCCGCCGAGCACGAGCGCGACGCTGGTGACCAGGCAGGGGATCACGTAAGCCCATCCCACGCGCAGGATCGCGATCAACACGGTAAACGGATTGGCGGCGATGATCGTGTCGTGCAAGAGCGCCGCCGCCAGGGCCATCTGGCCAAACGCGGTCCCCACCACGATGAGATCGACGAAGACGACGCCATGCAGCCAGTTTTCCGTGGTCTGCGACGCTCCTCGCCTTTTTTCTCTTTTTCGTGTCTTTCGTGTATTTCGTGGTTCCTCCCTCCGACGCCGGATTGCCACTCCGCGAAAAATCTGTCCTTGCGGTGTAACACTCACGCGCGAATGTTGTCTTCCTCCAGGGAGGGACGTGGCGCGGGAACACGCACCGGACCCAGGAACGAATCCAAGGACAGGCATCACATGCTCATGAGCGAAGCCAGAGCCGATGGCGCAGCGAGGGCCGGGAAGGCTAGCCCCCAAGCTGTCTTCCCGGCCCACCCAGGAGAATGGGGCCTCGTCAGAACGGACTCCATTCCCAGGGGTTCACTGCAAGGAGCAATGAACGACCCATCGATCGTCGGTTCAGAACATGCCCGGCATCCCCTGGCTATTGGCGGGCAAGGAGGGCCCGCCGTCCTTGACGATGGCCGCCTCGTCGTCGGCGATCTTGGCCTGAAGGGTCTGGTCGGTGGTGGTGAGCGCGGTCTTCAGGTTCTGGTAGTCAGTGGTGATCGTGTTGATCTCGCTGGACGAGACGCCGGCTGCCGTGAGGGTGGCCGTCTGGTTGGCCGTGGGATCGCTGCTGGGGGTTCCGCTCGGCGGCCCACTGGGGAGCAAGGCCTTCATCTGGGTTGGCGTCAGCGAAGAGAATGCCTTCTGGATGACGGCTTGATCAGCCTTGACCGCCGCTGTCAGGCTCGCCGGAGTCTCGGCCTGAAGCGCTTTCTGGTCGGTCTGAAGGGTCTGGAAATCCGTTTGAAGCTGGGCGCTCGGCGCCTTGAAGCTCTTCCCGGCAACGCCGCTGGGGGCAACGCCATTCGGAGCGCCTGGGAACGCGAAGGCGTGCCCCGCGCCGCCGGGAGCGCCGGGGAACCCGAAGGTGTGACCCGCCCCATGTAAGCCTTTCGCGTCCAACGGGTGTACGTGGGCAGCGGGATCGGGTCCTTGGCCCGCGGCTCCATCCCACCCTGGGAATCCATGCGGCGGTGTCCATGCGGCGTTCAAGAGTTGCCGCCCTTCCAGCATCTCGCACACTGGAGCACGCCGGACCTTCGGTCGCGCAGCCTCTGCACCCGAGGTGTTGATGCGGTCCAAGACCTTCAACAATGTCTGTACAGGTTTCATCGGATCGACTCCATTCTTCCGAGGATCGCCGTCCACCCACGCGGGTTGATGGGCATCCTTTCCCCATCAGCGTAAACGGAGAGTCAAAACGCACCCAAGAATCGCCGGAAACCCTGAAATCATAAGAATTTGGGAGTTTGACAGGCGACGTGCATTAGACTTCGTATCAAAATCATCGGCCGCACGAACCCGCGGCTTGAATCAAAATGGTGAAACAGGTCCGCACTGGAGGAAAAAAAGGACGGGATCATTGTGCGCCTGGACCGTTTAGGACGGTGAGACTCGACTCCCTGGTTGTGAGAACCTTTGCTCTGGAAGTCGGTTCTGGTCAAGGCCGGCTTTCTCGCGGCGAAGACACATTGATCTTGATCTGCTCAGGCACACGTCAAGGCAAGGGGTTCCGACGGTGGAGCTGGACAACGAGAAGAAGGCGGCGATGGTCAGCAACCTGCTGGACGTGCTCTGCTCCGAGCGCGGCACCCAGCCCATCGTGAGCGCGGGCAAGTCGGGCTGAGGAAAAGGGGAACGGAAGTTCGCCGGCAAGCAGCGAAGGTGACGGAACGACGGCTACTTGACCTTCTTCCTGGGGGTCGCGCCGGTCATTTCGTCGAGCACGGCACGAACTTCTTTGGCTTGGCCGGCGTCGAGCGGGTGAGACTTGAGTAGGTGCAGCACCAGCAACCCGGGCTCTCCCTGATACAGCTTGTCAACCAGGTTCGAGAGCCGCCGCTGGCGGACTTCCTGGGAGGAGATCGCGGGACGATAGACAAAAGCCAGATCGCTGCGATCGCTGGTGACCAGTCCCTTGGATTCCAGCCGGTCGAGCAACGTTGCCACCGTGGCATAGGACCATTGACGACCCGCGGCCCGCAACGTTTCCAGGGCCACGCGGACCGTGGCCTGACCTCTGTCCCAAAGCACCTTCAAGACATCGAGTTCGGAATCGGGAATCGTCGGAGGACGTTTGGCCATCGGAAGTCATCTCGACAAGAGGGGTCCGACATGCCCCAACCTCGCTCCCGGACAGAACCTGCGGCCGATTGCCAGGTCGGGGTCGGAACTGACCATTACCACCATGAACGTGCATCCTAAGACAATTGTCTCACAACGTCAATCCCCCACTTCGGAGCCATGCAGAAAGGCCCGGAAAACGGCATGTTGGCAGGGATCTCGAAGGAGTTGGCGGTAGGTCCGTATATCCGCTGGCCACCTTAATGCCTTATAATCTATGAGTCGGAGCGAAATACCCGGTAGATCCCGGGCGGTTCGGGGGCCATCCGGCCACGAAGAAGTCAACCGCCTGGG
>Ga0187888_1003175_pt1 | contig 13138 bp, 10 predicted proteins | sample June2016WEW_7_40_FD_132987 | JGI IMG/M metagenome (GOLD analysis project Ga0187888, IMG submission 132987) | Peatland microbial communities from SPRUCE experiment site at the Marcell Experimental Forest, Minnesota, USA - June2016WEW_7_40 | ecosystem: Environmental > Terrestrial > Soil > Wetlands... | reverse complement strand
CTTCCCATTGCCGATCGGTCAACTCCCAGCGGCCATGCATGCGGCAGAACGGAGCATTCCAGAGCACACCCAGAATGCCACGTCCGACCGACCGAAACGTTTATGAGACTGGTTCTAGGCTCCGATTTTGACGGCGTCGCCTGCCTGCCGGAGGGAATCGATTCGGTTGCGGACCTGCCAAAAATCACGCAGGCACTGCTGAAGCGCGGGTATTCGGCGGATGATGTACAAAAGATACTTGGCGGCAACCGCTGCGCGTCTTCGCCGAGGTGGAAAAGGTCAGCCGCCAAGAGCAACAATAATAAAGAGGTTTCAGAACTTATTTCGGACCGGAGTCAACGGCGTTCCCTCGGCGGCTAAAGCCGGAGAAATGCGGTCAGGAAACGGCGCGGCTGAAGCCCGCGCCCCTTCAAATCCGAATTGGGAAACAGCTAGTAAGCTGCAAGTAAAGGAGACACTAATGCGAAAGACGCTGTTCGTGGCAATACTGTTGTGCTTTGCGCTTTCCTGCTTCGCCCAGAGCAAGGGCAATCAACCGCAGGCGATCATTGAAACCAGCATGGGCAGTATCCATTGCACGCTATTTCCCGACAAGGCGCCGCTGGGCGTGGCAAACTTCATCGGACTGGCCACCGGAAAGAAGGACTGGACCGATCCGAGAACCGGCGCCAAGAAGCAAGGCGTGCCTCTCTACGACGGCACCGTCTTCCACCGCGTGATTCCGAACTTCATGATCCAGGGCGGCGATCCCACGGGAACAGGGATGGGAGATCCTGGATATAAATTCAAAAACGAGACCAGCGCTGATCTCGGCTTCGACCGCCCCGGACGCCTGGCATACGCCAATGCTGGACCGGACACCAATGGCTCGCAGTTTTTTGTGACCGAGGTTCCCTACCCCAGCCTGAATGGCGGGTACACGATCTTCGGGCAGTGCGAAGACGTGGCGGTGGTGAAGGCGATTGCGCGCGTTCCTCGTGGAGTAAACGACAAACCCAGCAAGCCGGTCACCATCAAATACATCCAGATCGTGGAAGCCGGCAGCGGCCCAGCCAAAGCTGGGACCACCTCGAAGTAGACCGTTTTCGCAACCGGGACGAACTCAATCGGGGTCTGACTGTCTCGACTCCAGTTGGTCTTCTCTGGTCGAAAGTTGATAGGCTTGTTCACGGCGCTTCCCACCCCACTACGCGTAAATGCCGCGTAGCGGGGACCCCGGCGGCGCCCACTCTGCCCACAGAGACTGCGGTCTCAGGCACATGGAGCTTCAAGAATGGCACGAGAATCGGGAGTATATGCCACGCTGCAAACCAGCGAGGGCACGGTTGTTTGCCGCTTATTCGAAAGCGAGGCGCCCAAAACGGTCGCCAATTTCATCGAGCTGGCCGAAGGCAAGCGCGAGTGGATTCACCCTGCAACCAAGAGAAAATCGAGCGACAGGCTCTATGACGGCACCATCTTTCATCGCGTCATTCCAAACTTCATGATCCAGGCTGGCGATCCCACGGGGACCGGCTACGGCGGCCCGGGGTACAAGTTTGAGGATGAAACCAAGGGCTCGCCCCACAAGTTCGACAAGCCAGGAAAACTGGCAATGGCAAACTCGGGCCCGAACACCAATGGTTCGCAGTTCTTCATCACGGTCGCGGCGACTCCGTGGCTCACCGGCAACCACACGATCTTTGGAGAAGTGGTGGAAGGCCAGGAGATTGCCGATAAAATCGCCAACGTGGCGCGAGGTCCGCAGGACAAACCCAGAAAAGAAATTGTGCTGGAGCTGGTGAAAATCGAGCGCGTATGAGGGGGCCCGGCACGCGCCATCGAGGGGGCCATTGGCTGAAGCAGTGGAGTCCGCCATCAAGTGTGCTCCACATCTCAGAAGAGCCTCATGGGTAGCGCGTGTCGGGGTAGACTGCGCATGTGGTTTGCAGTCCAAATGCTGAAGGCGTCGCCCTCGTGGCTGATGGACGAGAGCGGCGCCAAGTTGCTGGTAATCCTGGCGGCGATGATCTCGCTGTTCATGGTGGGCCGTTGGATTTCAGCGCACTCGGAAAGCAGCGCGCATGATCCCACGCTGATCCAGGACGAGACGCCATCGGTGCGTCCAACTATTCTTAAGGGCGCGGATGATGCCACCCCGGACCCGAATGCTCCCATTCATCCGGAGATGGACTTTGGCCCCGTAGTCTTGAGAAAGCTGTATTTCAACGGCTTCGACGCCGCCGGCGGTCCAGCCGATCCCCTGAGTTTTGTCGATGACGTCACGCTGGAGGTCTACTTTAAACACACCGGGGCCCTGTTTGAGAACACGTATACGGTGGCAACGCCGGCCGGCCTCGGCCAACTACTGCGCGACAAAGAATGGGACATCCTCTACAGCCCGGAAATATTTATCGTGAACCGATATGATCTGAAGTTGATTCGCGAGACGATCCTGGAGCGTATCGTGGATGACTCAGAGCTGCGGCAAGCGCCGGCGGCAGGCGATGGCGTCGAGCGTTTTATGGGGTGAGTCGACAGGGTCCGCCCGCTGTTTAGTATCGAAAAAGAAACTACCCCACGTTAACCAAAGGAGGGCGAACGTGGGGCACCCGGCGCTATCCCCCGCTCGTCTTAGGGTGTCATGCTGAACGCAGTGAAGCATCCCGGTGCGGCATGGAGCCAAACTGCAGTGGAAGGATTTTATCGAAAAGTCTCACGCGGCGCGGTGAGGGACAGGTTCATGGGATGCTTCACTGCGTTCAGCATGACAGCGGAATCTGTTTTGCTATGTTCAGCATGACAGCCGCACTCGTTCTGCTGCGCTAGCATTGACCGGTACGCTGAGCACTGACCGCAGGAATGACAAGCAGGGCTGCCTTGCGGCAGCCCTGCTTGCAGTCGGAATGCGGGAAAATCAGGCTCCGATGACGGCCACCAGCTCCTTGACGGCGGCAGCGCTCTTCTTCAACGCCGCGCTTTCCTCATCGGTCAGTTTGATTTCGATCACCTGCTCGATGCCGTTGGCTCCCAGCTTTGCCGGAACGCCGACGAACAGTCCTGTGATGCCATACTCGCCTTCCAGGTAAACGGCGCAAGGCAGGATTTTCCTCTTGTCCTTGAGGATAGCCTCGCACATCTCCAGCACCGCGCGTCCCGGAGCATAGAAGGCGCTGCCGGTCTTGAGGTACTTGACGATCTCGGCGCCGCCATCGCGTGTGCGCTGGACGATACGCTCCAGTTTTGTTTTCTCGATCAGTTCGGTAACCGGGATGCCGGCGACCGTCGAGTAGCGGGTGAGCGGAACCATGGTGTCGCCGTGGCCGCCAAGCACGAATGCAGTCACGTTTTCGACGCTGACATTGAGTTCCTGCGCGATAAAGGTGCAGAAGCGCGCGCTATCGAGCACACCGGCCATGCCGATGACGCGGTTGCGCGAGAAGCCGCTGAGCTTATAGGCAGCCTGCGCCATGGCGTCCAGCGGGTTGGAAACGACGATGATGATCGAATTGGGTGAGTACTTGACGACGTTGCCGACCACATCCTGCATGATTTTGTAGTTGGTATTCAGCAGGTCGTCGCGGCTCATGCCTGGTTTGCGCGGGATACCGGCCGTAATGACGACGATATCCGAGTTCGCGGTTTCCGCGTAGCTATTGGTGCCTACGATGAAGGAGTCGCTTCCTTCCACGGGCATCGCCTCGAGCAGGTCCAAACCCTTGCCCTGCGGGATGCCTTCGACGACATCGATCAAGACCACATCGGCCAGCTCTGCGGCTGCAATCCAATGAGCAGAAGTGGCCCCCACGTTGCCAGCGCCTACGATAGTCACTTTCTTGCGCATGCGGCTTCCTTTCCACTTTCGCCCTGAGGCGAGATATAAAGCATTGACAAATTGAACTCAAAAGTTTACGAGACACTGCACTGGATTCCGGCTTCCCCCGGCGAATATGATATCGCCGTTCGCCGGGGAGAACCTCCGCGAATCCGGTCTACCTGCTCGCCGACGAGGCGCGAACCTTCATGTTTTCGATCATGCAGGTCGCAAACCCGCTGGTCGATACCTTGGTTGCGCCTTCCATCAAGCGGGCAAAGTCATAGGTGACCTTCTTCTGCTGGATGGTGCGCTCCATGCTTTCCTCGATGAGCCGGGCCGCTTCACTCCAGCCCATGTGATCGAGCATCATGACGCCGGAGAGAATTACCGAGCCGGGGTTGATGACATCTTTGTCCGCATACTTCGGAGCGGTGCCGTGCGTGGCTTCGAAGATGGCGTATTCGTCGCTGATGTTGGCGCCCGGAGCGATGCCGAGTCCGCCGACCTGGGCGGCGCAGGCGTCGGAGATGTAGTCGCCATTCAGGTTCGGGCACGCGAGCACGGAGTATTCGTTGGCGCGAGTGACCACCTGTTGGAAGATCGAGTCGGCGATGCGATCATTGACAAGGATCTTCGACTTCCAGGCTCCCTTGCCGTGCGTAGCGTAGATCGCATCCAGCACTCCTTTGACTTCGGCGTAGAGGGCGCGCCGGAAATCCTCGGACGCGAATTCGAGGCCGGGCTCGACCATTGCCGCATTCTGCTCGACGCTGAGCGCGGGGTTCTTGTCTTTGTTGTCCAGAATCCAGCTCTCGCGCTCGGTGATGGTCTGGGCGCGGAACTCCTGCGTCGCCAGCTCGTAGCCCCACTCGCGGAAAGCGCCCTCGGTGAACTTCTGGATGTTGCCCTTGTGCACCAGGGTGACGGTCTTAAGCTTCTTGGCGATGGCATACTCGATGGCCTTGCGCACCAGACGCTTGGTGCCGGTGATCGAGATAGGCTTGATGCCAATGCCGGAGTCTTCGCGAATCCGCTTCTTGGTGCCGGCGAGCATTACCGTATTCAGGTAATCGATCAGTTTCTTGCACTCCGGAGTGCCCTCTTTCCACTCGATGCCGGCATATACGTCTTCCGTGTTCTCGCGGTAGATGACAACATTCATTCGCTCTGGATTCTTCACGGGCGAGGGAATCCCCTGGTAATACTTCACCGGGCGAACGCAGGCGTAGAGGTCGAGTAACTGGCGCAGTGCGACGTTCAGGGAACGAAAGCCGCCGCCGATTGGGGTTGTCAACGGGCCCTTGATGCCGACGCGCAGGTCGCGGAAAGCCTCGACCGTATCGTCCGGCAGCCAGGTTTTGAATTTTTCCATGGCTTTTTCGCCGGCAAAAACCTCGTACCAGGAAATCTTGCGCTTGCCCTGGTAGGCGGTTTGGACAGCCGCGTCAAAGACGCGCACGGAAGCCTTCCAGATGTCGCGGCCGGTTCCGTCCCCTTCAATGTAGGGGATGATAGGCTGGTTGGGAATTACGAGCTTGCCATTGCGATAAGTAATCGGTTCACCCGTCGACGGTAAGTTGACACCGTTGTACGACGATTTGGACATTTGCCACCCTCCGAAATTACGTGAACAACCTGAGTTAAACGGATATCGGCCGAACCGCTGCCGCCCAGGACAGCGAACGCATGCCACAGTTTCCAGTCAAAATGCCGAAGCGTATAAGTAGTTGACGAGAAGACCCCGTTACGACCAGATGATGAAACTTTATCACCTGAGCGCGCAACCTACACCACTAAAATATGGTCAAATATCGACCGCACCGCAATGCAGGTCCTTTCCAGCGCTTGCGGCAACGGCTCTGCCAGTTCCCGGCCAAGGCTGGCGCGCATTAGTTTGCCCACGGACTCCAGATCCGGCTCAAAGCCGGGAAGCGTATTACGTGCCGAGCCGTAGACCATGCGGAGGCAATGTTCCAGTGTTCGCAGGAACTCCGCGGCATGGCGAAGGGCGAAAGCTTCGGAAGCCGGGAGTATCCCTGCGCGCTTCAAAGCCTCCAGACGCGCGATAATGTCCGCCGCCGGAACGGCTGCCGCCCGCTCCACCGTCAGGCTCGACGCGATGAAATCGATGTCGTAGAAGCCGCCCCGGCCCTTTTTGAAATCATGCTCCTTGCCCACGCTCGTTTCCAGCCGAGACCGCATCTCCCGCACTTCCCGGCGAAACGATGGAGTGGCTGCAAAGCGCCGGTGCAAATGCCGGGTGGCCTCAAAGACCTCGGCCGCAATCGGGGCGGAACCGGCGACGTGGCGCAATTTGGTATAGGAAAGCGCTTCCCAGGCCTGAGATTCGTTGAGGAAATACTGCATGAGGCGCGATGGGCTGGTCGTCACTTCTCCTTGCCTGCCGTGCGGGCGCAAGCGCAAGTCAACGGTGAAAACGATGCCGTCGCTGGTGTAGGAACTGAGCAGCGTCACGATCGCGGCAGCCGCGCTGGCGGCTTGTTCGGGGGGTACCTCGTCGCCGCGCACAAGCAGCAGATCGGCGTCTGAGAAAACGTCAAATTCAGAGGTGCCGAGGCGTCCCAGCGCGAACACGGCGAAATCCTCCGGCGCGCCGGAGGCCGCCAAGGCAATGCGTATGGCCGCTTCGGCGGCCGTGGTCAGCTCTTGCAGCGATTGCCATACCGGTTGCGGACACAGAAAGTCACGCACGCAGCTCCGTAGTATCTGGCGCCGGTACTGCGAACGAAGTTTGGCCATCACCGCCGACTCCGTGACGGCCTCCGCAACTCCGGACGAAGCCGCGCTGTCGACGCGGCTTTCGGTCGTCGAATCCGGCTCACCTCCCACGTGCGCTACTTCGGCGATGTCTTCAGGATGACGAATCAGCGAATCGGTTACGAGCCTGCTGGCGGCAAGAACGGGCACAGCCCGCTCCAGCAGCGATGCATGCCTCATTAATGCCGCGTAGCGGCCGTCTTCGCTGATTGCCGCGCTTATGACACGAAAGAAGTTGCGCCCCGCCCGCGAACCAACGGGCAAACTGGCGGCGGTCGCGAACAGACCAGGCGAATCGACGGCAAGGCGCGTCAGTATTTGTGCGTCACTCTGCTCCGCCCAGTGGCGGGCAGCTACAGAATGCTCTTCCGCGGGCGAAGCCGCCGCCGTCCGCTGTACCGTCTGCTGCTGATGGATTATGCGCTCGTAGATTGTGGCGACGCTTTCCATGTGCTCGCGCACCAGTTCGGCCAGCGGCCGCGGTTCGCGGTCCGGGGTCTCGGCAACCAGCGAGCGCTGAATTGCCTGCAATTGCCGCTCATCGGCGGGAAGCGTATGCGTCTGCTGCCCCAGCCAGATCTGAAGCCGGTGTTCCACCTGCCGGAGAAAAGTGTAACTGGCGCTCAAGATGTGGAAATCGTTGCCGCTGAGGTGTTCCTTGTCATGCAGCTTTTGCAGCGAGAACAAGGTGCCGCCCGAGTGCAGCCACGGCTCGGCGCCGCCGTAGACGCGCTGCAGGCACTGCACCAGGAACTCGATGTCGCGTAGGCCGCCGCGGCCAAGCTTGACGTCGATGGCGGAGTCCAGTCGCCGGCCAGCCATGCCGCGCCGGGAGCGCTTTTTGATCTTATCAAGCGACTCCAGGGCGGTTTCGATGGCGCGAAAATTGATTTCTCCCCGGTAGACAAACGGTTGCACCTTGCGGATGAATCGGCGCGCTAGTTGCTGGTCTCCCGCCGAGTGCCGAATCTTGATGAGCGCCTGCAACTCCCAATCATGCGCCACTTCGCCGTAATACTGGAGGGCGCGGCTGAGCTGAATCGCAAGCTCTCCTTCGTTTCCGCGCGGGCGCAGCCGCAAATCGATGCGGAACGCCGGACCTTCGCGGGTGATCTGCCCCAGCACGTCGGTAAGTTCCTGGGCCAGCCGGATAAAGAACTCGCGGCCGGGGATGGAAGTGGTTTCGGCATCGCGCCCGTCCTCGAAGATGTAGAGCAGATCGATGTCGGAGCTGTAGTTCAGCTCGTTGCCGCCCAGCTTGCCGAGCGAGAGTACGCTAAAGCGAGTTTCAACCAGGCGGTTCTCCGAATCGTAGTGCTGCGGCGTGCCATAGCGCTTGTGCAGGCGAGACTCGCAGATGCGCAGCGCTTCTTCGATGAGCACATCGGTAAGGGCCGATATTTCAGCGGTTATCTCGGCCAGCGTGGCAATGCCGAGAATGTCGCGCAACACGATGCGCACGTATTCACGACGCTTGAAGCGGGCGAGCAGCAGAGATGTGTCGGTCTCGAAAGAACGCGAACGGAAGCGGGCGAAGGCGCCGGCAAAGTCTTCGGCCGATTGCACGCGGCCAAGCGAATCTTCGCGCAGGAATCCCGGCAAAAGGTCCGGATTCTGAATAAGGGTCTCGCCAAGGTACTGACTGTTGGCAAACAGCGCCAGTGCATAGTGCAGCAACTGCGGATGCCGCTCCAGGGCGCGAATCACATCCAACGACTCCGGATACACCAAACGCTCAAAAAGGTTCAGCGCGGCGTCCGGATTCGGGGATTCGGCCAGCAACAACGTCAGGGGCGGAAGCAACGAGGCAGGCACCCGCCGGGCAATGCGCCTGAAATTGGCTTGCGCCTCCCGCGGCGAATGGAAACGTACCGCCGCCATGCCCGCCGGGTACTCCGGCTCGCCGGCGATTTCTGCTTGTGATTGGTCTGCCAAGCCCTTCCCCGCTCACTTCCAGCCAGCGCACATCCAGCTCCCGACCGCTGACTCAAACGCTTTCTTTAGCTGAGGATAGCACGCTGGGGCATAACTAGAGTGGTTTCACCGCAGGCGCTTCCGGAGTGATCGCCGGGCTGACGGTCACCCCCAGGAAAGACGGCGGTTGCTGAATAAACTCCCCATACTCCCACATCTGCTTACTGCGGCAGATGTGGGGCACCTAGCATCTGCCTGCACAGCAAAAAAAAGGCCTGGCTGAATGCCAGGCCCGGAGCACTGCTTCGGAGGTCAATGAAAAGGCTGCTTAGATGTCGTAGTACAGGCTGAACGCTTTATCAGTATTTGGAATCAATAAGTTACTGATTCTGCGTTCATAACGAATCGAAAAAATCGGTCAAATCGAGCCTGTGTATGCCAAAAGTATGCCAAAGAATTTTTGAACATGTCGTAGTTCAAACGCTATTACAAATCGGGCTGGATGCATTTGGCATACTTTTGGCATACGCTAGCGACGTGCTGGGAGGATATAGCCCAGTGCTCCGGGACCGGAAATCAATACTTTTTATCGGAACTATAAGTTCGCTTTATGGCAGTGCGGCCAGGTGCGGCGTGAAAAGTGGCCTTTTCACCTGCCAGCCAGCGTTGGGCAGCCCGTGCAGGATCAACTTTAAAAATCGCCCGCAACGCCGAGCGCGGCCATTATCTTGCCCCAGCAGTTCTCGCAAGTTTTAACATCAGCGAGCGGAAGGTTATCCACGCCCTTGGATATGTCAGTTTCGGGGTGCCCTTTCAGATACTTTCTGTTTCTTTTTTTCTGCAACTTTACAATCTCAGCATTGTTCAGCACGAAAAACCGTTCGCTACCTTGCTTGAATGACACGAGCACCCAGAAATTCGGCGGGTTGCCTGCTTTCTTTCTTTGCCCGATACGCGTCACGAATCTCCCAATCTGGCTTGCCTTCACTTCAATCCGCACGGTTCGGTTCGTAGCATCATGGCTCGCGTATATATCATTTTGCTTATGATAGCCCGGTGTAATCGCGGCGAAGACTCCAAGCTTGCACAGCTCTGAGACCACGCGGTGTTCCCCGGCAAGTGACAGCAATTCCTTCGTAATAAATTTCTTCTTCATTGCCGCCGTTAGCTTTGCCATTTGATTTCCTCCGCTGGCCATTCTGACACAAAGGCAGCCGCTTCCGGGCAGATTCGGCGGCCCCTTAAATCATTGCAGATTCGCGAACCGTGGGTTACACAACGAGAGCAGTGTATAATTCCGATTCGGAAATCCTTCCGACAGGAGCGAATGACTATGGCTGAGTTTGTTACTTGCCCGGTTGGACACAAAAGCCGAATCTCGGAAGTACGGACGCTGCAGAAGAGTTCCAAGCCCAACGACTTGGGGCACATAGAATGCCCTGTTTGTAAGAGGTCTTGGTGCGAATGCCCGATACATGGAAAGTACAGCTGTCCGACTCCATGCCCACGCTGCACGCCCTAGCGAAGCGTGCTGACATAGTAATAACAATTTAATCCCACACAGACAATGTAAACAACGATGGCGAAGCCGAAAGCAATCGAAAGACTCTCTAGTCCCGATGTTTTGCTACAAAAAAACCAAAGGCCAGCCAAAATACACCAGAGTCCATTGTCAATCGAGGCATCAGACAGGAGCGCATAGAATCGTTTGCCTCGAAAACGTAACACCATGTGGGAACACATGAAACAACCGAGCGCCACGGCAAAAAAGATCAGAATTGCATGAGGGCCAGGATCACGGCGCTTGATTTCTTCCTTGTAGAAACTAATCAGCAGCCCCAAAGAAGTGAAACAAAAGCCTGCAAGAGTGAGGCTCGCCATCTGCTGCTTTTCTAATTCCATCTGTTCAGCATCTCTGAGAATTTCAAACAACCGACGTTTTCCGAAGTGCAAATAGGCCCCCAGAGAGAAATAGAGCGTATAAGGCAGTACATAAATGATGAACCTGACAAAAAGGTGCGCTGGCGCAGCTAATCTGTGAGTCAAACTCACCAGATCGGCTGGAAATAAAAGGCACACGCCTACAAATATCAGTGCGAGCAGTCCAAGAAGCCATTTCTTTGCTGTTGTCATCGCGATTCAGTTACTATAAACCAGCGTTTCACAGTTTCTCCAATAGAAAACCGATCCTTGGGGGCTTTGGTCTTCAGAAGTGCTAACGCTTCCTTCCCTATACCACAGATACCCCGGAAACCTAACCCCCTGTTTGCTTGCGTTGTCGCCAAGCCTTTTTCAACAAAGCACTGTGACGCTTGCTTCGATAAGTAGGATGTGGCTGGCCGCAATCATAGCCAAGCGAGCGGGCGATGTCGCGCAATCTTTGAAGGATGACTCTGACACAATTCGGGCTGATGCCAAGACTTTCTCCAACCGAGACTGAATTCTCCCCGAGCAGCCAACCACGATAAGCGCACGCGGCTTGAAGTTGAAGATATCCACCACACTTGATCACAGCCGCGACATGCTGCGCGTGCATTTCCTTTTGAATCGTAGGTGACGTGGCCCTTATTTTGTAATAGCTCAAGACCCTTTGTTGTGCTGCCTTGTTTAGTTGTTGCCAATCGATATTTTCTGGCGCGGGCGTGGCGCTGTGGCAATACCTCCATACGCGCACGAGCAAAACCCTTTGTAACTGTTTGCCATTTTTGGCAAAAGGCGGAACCCATCGGCGGCCCTGTGCCCGATGCTGTGTTGACATGCGGCCATAGTCAGCAAATGAAAGTTTGCTTTCGACGCTGACCGGGTGGGTTTGGTAGTGGTTTTGAAACTGCCAATCGTCAAACCGCGCGACGCTGCTCATTCTGCCGCCTGCATCTCTGCGAGCACCCGCAGCGCTTGGTGGTGCGTGTTTAATCGAACAGAGTAGCAACAATCACATTCCGCACATTGACGGCGCGTATCACCGCCGTCTTCTTTCACACGCATCCAAACGTGTGAGTGACACGCCGGACACCCGTTGCCGCGTTTATTCGCCAATGTGCGTCCTTCGTCGGTAAGATGATCCGCAGAGCTGCGCGGGAGTACAACTTCGCGTGTGTCACTCGGTGGGTCCGGGCAGCACATCCGGCAGTAAGCTGCCTTATCACCGATGGAACCTGCGCTTAGGTAAACACCGTGCTGACACTTGGTAATGCTTGATTCAGAAGGAAGCATACGAAACTAGCGTCCGGGGTGGGGGATCGAGTAGAGGCCGCCGGGCGACGACGGCCCCCACTTTGCATGCGGTCTGGTACAGGGGTTACTCTACCGACCGCGCACAAACTTCAACGTCTCTCAACGTCGCGAAGATGAGCAGGCACACCCGATTGTTCGAGTCTGGCGATTCTGCGTTCGAGCGTCAAAATCCATCCAATTTGGTCAAGCGACCCGCCAAAGCGATGTCCTAGTAATAGAGCACGGGCCTTCAGCTCTTCATCGCTCGTTGTTCCGGTGATCCGGCTATCAGCCATTTCGCCCCGCTTTCTTCTTCAAACTTCGCAGCCATAGAATGCGTCGGCCTCTTTCGCTGTGTAGTAATTCGTGAGTTGTTTTTTGTCTGCTATCGAGGTCTAAACTAACTTCTCCGTCCTCGTCCTGCTCGTATTCAAAACGAAAACAACAATTTTCGTCCGGCTCGTTAGCATCGCCAGCGAAAACATAGTCATCATCAACACTGCAAAAATCGAGTCCGGCTTTGCGACACGCGCGGTCGCATGCATCTTCTAACGCTTGTTGTTCCTGTTTCTCGTCTTCGATGCTACGCACAATTTTTGTTGCCCGTTGGCGTCGCTGCTCGTCCTTGAGTTCAACCGAAGTAATAGCTTGCGCAGTTAGACGGCGAAAGGTAGATTCCGCGTTCCAACCCCGTGCCGCGTAATCAGGCAGAGCACGCGCGGAAACTGAAGTTCCTTGCGGGTATGCTGGAAAAGTGCATGGTGACACGTCCAACAGATCGACATCGCGGAGGGTGCGCAACTGAACACGCGCGCCCGTTTCATCAACGTCAGAACCACTCCAATCGTCGCCACCCGAAGGCACCACAAAACTGAAGGAGCAGGAGTCGATGTCTTGGCGTTGGATTGCGCTGAACACGTCTTTATGCGCTTGCGAATTACGATCTAGCTGGCAGCGAAAGCGTAATCCCGCAGCGGAGTCCTGCAAGGTTAGTGTCCCTGCTGTAGTCCTGCCGAGGATTTGAGAAACATCATGGTTGAATAAACAGACAACATTTGCTTTTTCGCGGAGACTGCGAGCAAAAGCACCGGGGGCAATTTGTTCAACAAATCCGCCCAGATTCCGCGATGTAACGTTGTAACTTGCAGCTACACCTTCAATCGCGAAATCCGAAGCGTTCGCGCGCAACTCCGAACCTGCTAGGAATCTTTTCTCAAGCTTTGTTGCCGACATTTTCTTTTTCTCCTACTTCTAAATAATCAAGCGACCCCATTCTTATTAACGTGGTCGCAAGGTGCTTCTCAGCGCCATCGGTGTGATGCAAGGCCAGTAGGTGCCAGCGTTCGGCTAGGTCTACTTTTGTTGGCGCTACTAATGCGGGTAACTCAAGCCAAGGAATAGGTAGACTAAGCGCCCAAGTCTCGAAAGCAGTAAATG
>Ga0187888_1003173_pt1 | contig 13141 bp, 6 predicted proteins | sample June2016WEW_7_40_FD_132987 | JGI IMG/M metagenome (GOLD analysis project Ga0187888, IMG submission 132987) | Peatland microbial communities from SPRUCE experiment site at the Marcell Experimental Forest, Minnesota, USA - June2016WEW_7_40 | ecosystem: Environmental > Terrestrial > Soil > Wetlands... | reverse complement strand
CGATCCTCTTGGCGCTCTTATCGACGTGAGCCGCGACGATACCGGCCTTCTGCTCGATGAAGAACGTCTGCCCAAGCGCGTGCGCATGAAGAAAGCACAGGTGGCGCAATCATGAAGCGGAATATCGACGTGATGCTGGACGATGGGGTCGAGGTCGGCACGCTGCGCTACGACCTGCAAGGGCGTCGCGAAAGCGCCGCTTACGAGTATGGTGCGGGCTGGCTCGGCGCCCCCGCGCGTTTCGCTCTGGGGCCGACGCTTCCGCTCCAGGCGGGACCACAGTTTCATCGCAAGTCAAAAGACGGTTCTATATTTCATGCCGCGATTGCCGACACCGAGCCCGATGGGTGGGCAAAGCGTATCATCATGCGCGACCACATCAAGCGCAGACAGAAATTGCGCCGTGAAGGAAAAGAAGAAGCGCAGCCGCTCAACGCGCTTGATTATTTACTGGCTGTGGATGATTTCAGCCGTGTCGGCGCGCTTCGTTTTCGCGACGAAGAGGGCGTGTTTCAGCGCGCGCAGGAAGAAGGGCGCCGGACCGCTCCGCCACTCATCGAGCTTGGACATTTGTTGAGCGCGTCGCGCGCTGTCGAGGCGAACAAAGAGACGGCAGCGGACCTTGCATACTTACGCGGCCGAGGCACGTCGCTTGGCGGCATGCGCCCGAAATGCACGGTCATTGACGAAGACGGCTCGCTCTGCATCGGCAAGTTTCCGAGCATCGCAGACGAGCGCGCCGTTACCAAGGGAGAAGTGCTCGCTCTGACGCTTGCCAGAAAGGCCGGGATCGATGCAGCCACGGCGCGTATCGTCCAGAGCGAAGATTTGCCGGTCGCACTCGTCCACCGCTTCGACCGCCAAAACAGCGGCCATCGCGTAATGTATGTCTCCGCCGCGACCATGCTGGGTGTTGAGGTGACGGAACCCGAGGAACATACCTACACCGAGATCGTGGACGCAATCCGCGTACACGGGGTCGACGCACAAGCCGATATCGAAGAGTTGTGGAGGCGCATTGCCTTCTCGATTTTGATTACGAATGTGGACGACCACTTGCGCAATCACGGCTTCCTGCATGTAGATAGGGAATTCTGGCGGTTGTCGCCCGCCTTTGACCTTAACCCGTCACCCGAGCGCGTGCGTGAATTGAAGACGTGGATATCCGAAGATGCTGGCCCTGACATGACCATCGATGCCCTCATGTCCGTGATTGCTTATTTCCGCATCACGGCTTCGCGGGCCAAGGAGATCTTGAGCGACGTTATGCAAGCCGTGAATGGTTGGCGCAAGACTGGACAAAGTGTTGGCATGAGTGAAGAAGAGCTTGAGCCATTCGTAGACGCCTTCGAACATGGCGAACGCGCCGCCGCGAAGAGGCTTATCTGAAGGTCAAAGCCGATAATTCCCGGCAAATCCCGATGGTTATGCGATCACCAGCTATACCGGACAAGGGCAGACTGGTGACCGCGTCTTAATCCACGTTGATACAAATCTGTCGGCCAGAGACCTGATCACAAATCGGATGGCTTACGTTCCCGAAAAGAGATCAATGCCTCGATCGCCGCCCGAGCCATCGACCCTCGTGATCTTTGCTCCCGGATATCTCTCAGCGAGGATCTGGTAGGCGAGTTTTTCAAACGTGTCTGAGTCGATCTCTTTAAGTCGTTGATACAGAGCTTGCATATTTCCCCCTGATTCGCTACCCGGTTTGAACCAGTCCGCAGCATTTCTTCGCTTTCTTTCCACTTCCGCAGGCGCAGGGCCTGTTGCGGTCAGCTCCAGTCATTGGAATACCACGTGAGCGCGCGACGAACTCCCTAATGTCCGATGGAACGGTGATTTCATGCCGACCGCTTGGATCTTCAACGATGACCTTGTCTCCCTTGCGTTCGATGGAGGTGATTACAGGGCCGCCAACGGGTTCGTCCACCTGGATGCCTTTCTCGGCGTACCATTTGCGATCGAACACGGAAGAGTGCGAATCGTCGACGAGCATCCCCTCGGGGAGATTAAGATTCCCGTACTTCAGGAAATACCCAGCGAAATTAAGCTCGTCCCCGGTCATCACCCTGCCGTGAAGCGGTTCTCGCGCAGACAAATAGCCGAGAAACTGGTCTGGTGTGTCTAAGTACTTGGCTATCGTGCCGAAGTCGAACAGACTGATCGAGACCGGATAGGGCTCGTCGTCCGGCTTCTGCAGGAGATAGGAAAGGTCAGTACCGAATTCACCGCGTGGTGTGATCGCGATGCAGACGATAAGAAAACGGCGAATCTCAGACCGGCGCAGTCTGAAGGATTCGCGACCCTTTTCGTCGTAAAAGATCGTTTCTTCGTTGTTACGGATTCGTTGTTTTACATCGAGAGCCTGGTCGTAGGCATACTGAACAGAGTTCTCGAAATCGTTGTCGTACTTGATGAGGTCGTCTCCGCCTCCTGCAAAGCCGCGCACGCGACCGTTCTTGCATTCGAAAAGAATTCCCGTGTCGCCGTGCCGAACCAGGATGTCCTTCTCGAACTGACCTATTTCAACGAAGTAGTTCCGATGAATCTCTGCATCTGGAAAAATATTCCTGAGGGTTGTCGCGACGAACTCCTCCGTGAGTTTGTCGCGCTTCCTCAGATAGCGATCTCTGAGAGAGTCTTTTGCAAGGATCTGACGTTCGAGTGCCTTTCCGACGAGACGGTAGGAGTTGGCCGGATCCAGAAAGAAATAAGACCCATCCGGCAGCGCGACAAGGCATTTGAGTTCCAGTGGGTTTTCATCGTGAGGAAACCTGAATTCGGCCGATACACCGCCGGGCGCGATAGCCAAGAGGTCGATTAACGTTCCTGAATTGGCAGAAAGGCCTCGGTGAAGCTCTTCAAGACTAAAGATGTGCGCCTGAGCGAGCTGATTGGTGCACTCCATTGCACGCTCTTCCAGGCGGAGCCTCTCACCATCCGGTTCAGCAAGATCTCTATCAACTGGATTGTCGATCGAGGAATCTTGAAGTCGCTCGAGTTCAGCGCCCACCTTGTGTCCTTCGGTTATCGCTGAATGAACTCGATCACTGACTGTTTCGACGAGACCTGTCACCCAGGACAGTATCTCTGTCGACCGGCTTCCGAACTCTCGACGAAAAAAAGAATCGTCGAACGGCGCGAATCTTGTGACTGCCCAGTCTTTTATTTGCTCCGGATATGCTAGAACATCAGGCTCACGTACTCTCATTGCCAACCCCATGCGAGCGAGAAATTCCTGTCGCGATCCAGGGGTTGTCCCCGGATCGTAGATCGCACCGATTCGGTAAAGGTCAAAGATGGTTTCGACTCTCTGATCGATCTCAGAAAAATCGAGATCTTCAGGGTTGACGCCGCCGTAACCTTTCCACTGGAGTGAGAGCAGAATTGCCCAAATATAGCGGAACTTAGGCCAGAAACCATCGGGCATCGGAGTTCCATATAGACGAGCCGAATGTGCTTTTGCCAGGTAGTAGTTCAGCACCAGAAGGGTGGGATACTCGGCGAGTATTCCCCGAAGTTCCTCAACCATAGGCACGAGTGCTCGCTCGATTCTCTTGCGCAATTCCATCGGCTTCGCTCTATCAATTTCCATGGGCGGACCTCTTGAATCTAAACGGCATCCCGGTTGAGAGATCCGAGCCACTCGTCGAACATCGCATTGAACTCTGCTTCTGCAACCACATTCAGTCCGAAGAGTCTTGAGCTCATTGGACGTAGCGCGAGGACCAGATCGTGGGAGGCAGGATTTGCCCAGAGGGCTTCGAGGAAGCCTCGACCGATCAAACTCTTCTTCTGGAATAGGAGGGGTTCACGTTGCAGTGCAACAAAAAACTCCAAAAACAGACGTATGAGCATGCCATTGGGCATGACGATCTCGCGAAAGACTTCGATCATTTGCTTCAGCGGAAATCGCGCCGCGCCGAAGTCAGAGAGCCTGCAGGCCTCCAACATGCATGAGGAGTCAAAGAACGTCAGCTTGTAGTTGCAGCCAATCAGCCTTGCCACGGCCTTGTTGTAGTCGTCTCTGGAAAGGACGCCGGCTTCGACGAAGGAGAGCAGAACGATCTGAGTCCAAGTACGCTTTGCGCCAAACGTCGAGGCGGCCAGGATGCCTAGAGTCGAGTCGTCTGTCCAGAGAGCTGTCTGATCCTTGCCAGCCACCGCCATCGTCTCTGCGCCGTAGACACCGAAACATTCCTTCATCTGGTCACGCTCTTCCGGTGACACCACGGCCAATTCAATGGCAGCTAACACCTGCACGTTCTGCTTGAAGCTGTCTAGAAACGCCTCGTTTTCAAGTCGCAGTTGTTCCACTGCTGCGGCGTCTTGCTCCATCCATATGTATCGAGAGTTCTCATAACGCATACTGGAACGTTTGCCCGATCTGTGGTGATCATCAAGGAGCGTGTCGTAGAGTGCTTCCCAGGTTCCTTGAGTGACGGCGAAGCGATAGAGCCCTGTGGTGAAGAGCCATTCGAGCCCCAGAATTCGGATGGTCGCAATGGCAGTGAGATCGACCATTATGAGCGGTCTTTCGCGAAGCTGCACCAAGCTGAGGTCGGCTTCGCCGGGAGCTCCTTCAAAGCACTTTACCGGCAATCCAGGAGTCTGCGCCACATGCATCAGAGCCTCGTATGCGCTGTGTCCGGCACCGGCGCCGTACATGTGAAGCGGCATCGGGTTTGCGGCATAGAGCTCTTGAATCTTTTCCACCTTCTTTGCACGATTCTGCAAATCGGTCATCATCGCGACCATGGCTGGCTGCTCAACCGCATCGGGTGGTCCGATATAGACCGACTGAAGCATGGTTTTTGGACCGAACCTGACCTGCAGCTCCGTCATGCAATCCTGAAATCGACGAACATATTTCGTCTGGATTTTCCGGATGATGGCTTCACGATTTCCCATCGGAGCTGCGGCGAGAACAAACTTATCTCCAACTCGCTTCCCAATGAGGCTGACCGCCCGCAAATCCGTCAGGGCGATTTCCTCAAAATCCCTGACTGGCTTATCGGTGTTTTCCAAAACGAACCAGCGGAACTCGCCGCTCCCGATTTCCTGGCAGTAGACGGCGGAGTCGGGACCTACAACGTCCAGATCGGGTGACTCATCGCCGCGATGCGGGCGCATGACGACAATCTGGATGTACGCTTCATGTGCCTCCTGCCGATCGAAGTGGCAGCGTAGGTAACGATAGGCATAGTCGATTGCGTCTTGATAGTCCGTGCCTTCGCGCAACACTCCCAACGCCGGCAGGATGTAATGGACGGGAAGCTCTTCCACTGCAGGAAGGTCAGAGACGGCTGCACGGATAAGTTCCCGCCTGCCATACAGCATGGCAGTGATGGACAATCGAAGTTGTGCGAGCTTGTGGCCAGGATGCAGTTGCAAGAATTCCCTAAGCCTCTCGATCGCCTTATCCCGGTCATACTGTTCCAGGTGCTGGACCTCGAACTCCAGCAGTTGCCAGTCTGGCGGTCTCCGGCTGTGCAGTTGGTTGCAGACGTCAAGCACCTTCTTGTGCAGGTGCAGGTGGTCCGCGCACGCGATAAGCTGGCGTGGATCAAACGTCGGAATGTCTCTGTCGAAGAGTTCCTGAAAAATCGGCAGTGCATCATTGGCCCTGTCCAGTTGCATCAGTGTTCCCGCGAAGAACTCCTTCGTACCCGCTTGTACTGCATCAGAAAGGTTGGACAACGCCTCGTCGGCAAGCCGATTAGCAGCTTCCCGGTCTTTGCGACCAAGGTGAATGAGCACGTCAACGGCAAGGGCAGTCACCGGATGAATTGCGGCTCGTTGACGACGAAGGTACTCGCCGGCCGTCTCCCAATCTTCAAGCTGCGCCATGAATCGGATCGAATTGATGACGAAGGAATCACGCATTCGGGCTGGAATGGTGGACACATCAGCCGAAGCGGCTACTTCCACAGCTCGAGCGAGGTCACCATCCTTGGCACGGTCGGCCAGCGTCTTTGCGTACAGAAGCACGATGTCAGGGCGAGCTTCCTGCGCATAGCCTTCAGCCAGCAGCTTTATAGCGCTGTCTGTCTCTCGCGCCATCAGATGGGCCTGCGCCCTCAGAAGAATGATGTGCAAGACTTCGGGGGTCAGCTTATACGCAGCGTCCGCATCGGGAAGCCCGAGGTCGATTTCTCCATTCATGAAGCGCAGTTGCGCCCGCAGAGCGCGGGCCTCCGCGATCGGCCATCTTCCTTCCTTTTCGCTCTCGGAGACTTCAATGGCTTTCGTGGCGTCTTCAATCGCCTTCGCAAGAATCGAATTTCGGGTGGCGTGCAGAGTACGTGTCCCTGCAGCCTCCTCCATCAACATGCCTACGCGAACCTGCGCACGCACTGCCCACGACTGGGACCACTTCGGATTCACCAGAATGGCGCTGGTGCAGTATTCATCGGCCTTGTCCAACTGATCAGCCATCATGCAGCGCCGCGCAAGGGCAATGCAGACTTCGGCATCTCCCATCAGAGTTGTGTCAAGCTGTGAGGCGAGGTCCTCTGGAGACGTGGTTCCTGGCGCGCTGTTGATCCAGATCCCCGCAAGCCGAGCGGAGGTCGGGTATTGCAGGCGACGCTCTGTCGCGAGTTTGAAAGCGCGGTCTGGGTCTCTCAACAGAAAGTAGGCGAATACCTCATTGATTCGCGCGAGTTCGTCTTCTGGAGCGTAGCGGATAGCTTCCAGGAAGCTGCGAGCCGCATCATCCAGACGGTTTTCTCCAAACGCAATGGCACCGTAATTGGAGGCGATTCTGAATTTCTGGCGATTGTTAAGAAGGTGTCCCTTCTTAGATTCCACCAGTTTGAGCAGGATTGCGGCTTCTCTAAATTCACGCTTGTTCACCACATCGCGGGCTTCATTGATCTGCTCATCAATAGCGTTGCCCTGTACCACGTCTGTGAGGCCGGAGAGCAATTGGTCATTCTGAGCCTGAAACTGGGCCCCGATCACGTTGGTGACCTGACCGAGTGGAGCTACGACGGTGACCTGGAAAAAGTCTTCATACAAACCGCCAGGCGCTGACTTCACTTTCCGGGTGAGAGAGACGGCCTCGTGCCGGTTGAGGCGGATGCGGCACGTGAGTGTCTCGCGCAGGTATGCTCCAACCTCGACCCACTCCAGGCTGCCAAGGCTCTTGTTCGCCAGAACCACATGATCGAAGGCCTTGCGCAGCTCTTCATCCGTGAGCGAATGCGGAAATTCGGTCAGCCACCTGTCCGCCGGCTCCGTCAGGCCGCCAGGAACCCAGAACTCGTAGGCGATTCCGTCTTCAGGGATGTAGCGCTCTGCGTAGTCGTAAAGAACAAATTTGACCAGTTCCTCAAGCAAGGATGACTGGGGGAACCGATTCTCGAGATTCTTGCACTGAATGACCACACGAAGGCGGCCGTCCACATGAACGAGCACATCGCGTCCGGCGTCCCGAGACGCCTTCACCAGCGTAAGCACCGCCCCTTTAGGCTCTTCAGCTTGCCTCAGAAGGAATGTGAGAATCTCAAATCCCCTTCCACCAAGCTGGAGAAACGGGAGTTGATCCTTATTAAAGGGTGTTGGCTTGTCGGATGGCCGCTGCTCCATTTCGGAGAAAACGTCCTCGTCTGACTCTGCCGTGTAGAAGCTCGGAATCGGCAGCGGTAGTTCCGATGAATCTGGCACAGATCCCCGGTTGGTCAACCGACTCATTGTGTCCAGCTGGGCGTGCAGAAGACGGAGACCAGCGTCGGTGATCTGGTATGGGCGACGACGCTCCTCGGCTGGAAGGGCGGAAATCAGGCCTTTGGCTTCGAGCCGGGAGATGGCGCCGTACAGGCCACCAGGGCCAAGGCGGGTCCGGTAGGTCGATTCGATGGTCCGCAGCATCGAATGCCCATGTTTTGGCCCCGACTCGAGGCATGCCAACACCAGTAATGGTGTATCTGAGAAGTGTCCCAGGTCGCCGTCAATTGTTACTACTTGCGAAGTAGTACCTGTCATGTAGTAAGATTGCCATAGGCCCGTGAAGAACGCAAGGGAGAGATCAGTTTTTTGAATTTTCGGAAAATGCCGGCTGAGACGATTAGCGAAGGTGGCGCGGTGCCACGGAAACCGCGGGGCTGCGTCGCCGTTACGAACGCGACAATGAACTAGTTTTCACTTCCGACGCCATGACCGGCATCAGCGCAGAGAGTCATGCCAACTCCCTTGAACGCATCCTTCCGCGCGTGGGCCGTGTCCGCACGACCGGGGAGATTCTGGCCGCTTTGGAAAGTCCAGCTGCTCTCTAAGAGTTTCTAGCGCGAGCCCTGTTTAAGGGGAGTAATCCTGAGAATCTAGGCTCAAAGAAGGAAACTGCCAGGAAGGCGAAAGCGCAACCTTTGTCTGGCAAACGCCCGTCCTGAAGATGCACATGGTTCAAAGCAATTCTCCCGAGAGCTTGGCAATCATAGCTCTCATGCGCGCCTTCCAAATGCGGTTCCGGCAGGATGCTGGCTATCCCCACCTAGACGCCCGCAGCCGTACTCTATCTACCCAAGGGTCAATGTGATACACTTCGTTTCCGATTTCAAAGCACGTGCGCTACGGCGCGTAAACCATGCCAAGAACAGAGTGGTTGGCGTGGATTCTGCCCAGAATTCTCGTCGCGCACTTGCTGAGCGGCGCCGTGCGCCTCTTCGGCCGGACTGAAGTTGAACGAGAGGCTCATGCAGTTGCCTTCCGACAACACGGGGTCCCAATTGCCCGATTTTTCAGCGAAGGAGTCGGGACTTGGCTACTTGTACCAGGCGCGGTATGCTCTCTGGCTGCTCTTGGACGGTCCCGAAGAGCGCGAACTCGTCCTCGAGAGTCTGGACGATATTGTCCTTGGCCAGGATGGTGCGCCGCTCGATCTCTTGCAGACCAAACATAACTCCGTTCCCGCTCGACTGACCGACGCATCTCCACAACTTTGGAAGACACTTCGCATCTGGAGCACGCACATCAAGGAAGGGCGCGTTCAGGTGCCGCCCACAACGCTGACCCTCATCACAACTGCGGAAGCCCCGGTCGACTCGGTCGCATCTTCGCTGCGGCCTGGCCCGGGAAGGGACTGCACTGCTGCACTCGACGAGCTGAAGGAGATTGCAGGCAAATCAAGCAACAACGATCTTAAGACTGCGTTCGCAGCGTTCGGCGGCCTAACGCAGGAACAGCAGCTTCAGTTGGTTGAGGCGGTTCATATCCTGGACAGTTCGCCGGATATCTCGGAAATTGGCGTCAAGATCCGAGACCGGATTCGCGCTGCTGTAGACCGGCAGAACCGGGACGCACTGTACGAACGACTGGAAGGCTGGTGGTTCGGCAAGGTCGTCGACCAATTGAGATCCAGTGGTCCCATGCCTATTGCCGGCTTTGAGGTTTACGACAAGCTGCGGGCAATAGCCGAGCAGTTTGGGCCGAACGCACTGCCGATCGATTATCTCGACGCAAAGCCGGACAGCATCGATCCCCAGGGGGACAACCGGCTGTTTGTCCGGCAGCTCCGGGTGATTGACATTGGCGTTTCCCGAATCGAAAAGGCGATCCTTGATTACTACCGGGCCTTTGAGCAGCGTTCCCGATGGGCGCGTGAGGAACTGCTGGTCGGCAATGAAGTTGAATCTTACGAGCGCCGATTGATCGACGAGTGGGAGCGGTTTGCAGCAGCGATGACCGATGAACTGCCGCCAACCATAAGCGAGATTGAGTTAAAGAAGGTTGGCCGCCAGATTTTCAACTGGATGGAGCAGACCGCGGATTTCAGAATTCGTCCCAACGTGACGGAGCCCTATGTCATGCGCGGGAGCTTCCACATTCTCGCAAATAAACCCGCACCAAGCGTGTGGTGGCACCCGAAGTTCCTTCAACAGTTGTCTGAGATCCTCACAGAACCGGCGGTAACCTCATGAAGCCTTGGAGCGAGCGGCCGCCCGAGGTCGCGCATCTCTTTAATCCCGCCTTCTGTGCGCTGCTCCTGCGCGAAGCCGTTCGTGGATTTGCCGAAGTAAGTCCTTCTGGAATGCCGCACCCGCTCATGTTTCTTCTCCTCCCGATCGTGCTGCACAAAGCCACCAGAGAATCGCTTCCCGGCTCGATTACGACCAAGATGCATCCTTGGCTACAGGAGCACCAGGAAGCCCGGATTAGTTTCTGTGAACGCTGCGCGGCTATCTTGCCGCATACTCGCGAGGCCATTCTCTTTGCCATGAATGCTCAGATGGTCACGCTCTCACAGGATGGCTCAATGCAGGCTCCCCGTTTGCGGCTTAAGCAGCTTCCTTGGCCCGGTGACTCGGAATCGGCGGCGTGCCGGAAACGAGCGCATTTTGTGGGGCGCTGGTTGGCTTTGGCCGGCGATAATGCCACGATTTTTGCAATGTGGGGTGTCCGTCCATGACCATGCAGATCCGTTCCATTCTTCTCTACAACCATTCGGGTGCGATGCGTGAGCTTTCGTTCAAACTCGGAAGCGTCAATATCATCACAGGGAGGTCGTTGACGGGAAAATCGGCGATCATTGACATCGTCGACTACTGCATGGGCCGTTCCACCTTCAATATCCCCGAAGGAGTCATTCGGGACGCGGTGGCCTGGTACGCTGTCATCTTCAGAATTGGCGAAAATACTGATGTACTTGTCGCTAAGCCCGCGCCAACCGCGAATGCAGCCAGCCAGAGCACGGTCTACTACGAGGTCGGTTCATCGCTAGCGGCGCCTCCTTTCTCCAAGCTGGTTCCAAATTCGAACGATCAAGCGGTCATCGCGGATCTTTCCAGCCGTCTCGGGATCGTTCCAAATCTGCATACGCCGCTCCCAGGCCAATCGCGCGATGAATTGGAAGCCACGATTCGCCACACGATCTACTATCTCTTTCAGACACAGGGGCTCATCGCCAACAAGGATCTACTGTTCCACAGACAGCAGGAACAGTTGATGCCGCAGACCATCAAAGATACGTTGCCTTACTTTTTAGGGGCGATTAATTCGGAGCGTGTCCGGCTGGAACACGAACTTCGCCTTGCGAAGAGAACTCTGAAACTCGTGTCGCGGGATTTGGATGAGGCCAATTCGATCACGACCGATAAACTGAGACGTGGGCAGGGGCTCATCACAGAAGCGCAACAGGTCGGCATATTGAGAACCGATCTGGTTGTAGAGAGTACCGAGGAAGTTCTCGAATTGCTCAAGAATGTTCTGACTTGGGCGCCTGCTGCTGCACCACTCGTTGAGGATGACAGACTCGCTAATCTCCGCAACCTGGCAGATGAGCGGCGCGCCGATTTCAAGCGTTTGCAAAGACAAATCGAGGCCGCGGAGACGTTCCAACGGGATGCGCAGGCCTATGCGGGCGAGGCGGGCGAACAGGTAATGCGCCTCAGCTCAATCGGACTTTTCGACGGAGCCACGGATGCCCGTCGATGCCCAATCTGCTCATCGGATCTCCCTGCCGAAGTGCCGACAGTGGCCGCGTTGAATGACAGCCTTCGGCGGTTGGGTGACGATCTGCAGCAGGTAGAGGGTGAACGTCCGAGGCTACGGGAGTATGTCGATGGTCTGCGAGCCGACCGCGAGGTGGCAAGGCAACAGCTTGTGGAAGCGGAGTTCGCATTAGAAGCCGCCCAGGCGGAACAAGAAGCGGCTGAAGAGTTTCGAAATGCAAATGCGAGGGCGGCACGCGTCGTAGGTCGTGTGAGTTTGTATGTCGAAACCGTTCATTTGGTGGACGAGCGTGAAACATTACAGAGTGCGGTGAAGCGAGCACAGGCCGAAGTTGATCGCATCCAGGCGCTGGTTGGCGCGGATGAAGAGCAGGACCTTGTTCTCTCGATCCTGAATCGAATGGGATCGCAAATGACAAAATGGGCGGAGTTGCTGCACCTTGAGCATAAAGCGCCATATCGTTTGGATCTCAACAATTTGACTGTGGTCGCCGATCGTCCGGGGCGGCCGATCCCGATGTACAGGATGGGAGGCGGCAAGAACTGGCTGGGATGCCATCTCTTGGCCCTTCTTGCACTGCATGAACATTTCGTGCAGGATAAGCGCCCGGTGCCAGGGTTTCTTGTACTGGACCAGCCAACTCAGGTTTATTTCCCCTCGATGCAGGAATATGCGGCCCTTTCAGGAACCACTCAGGAAACTCTGGAATCTGACGCGGACCTTGATGCCGTCGGACGGATGTTCGGTCTTCTCTTTTCAGTCTGCACAGATCTCGCGCCCAATTTCCAGATAATCGTGCTCGAACACGCCAATTTGCCCGATCATCGCTACCAGCAAGCTCTCGTCGAAGAGCCTTGGAGCGGGCTGGGGAACCTGGCTCTCATTCCCGAGAGCTGGAAATGACGTGCGACTGAACATTGCCCGGTCGGAGATTGCAAGCCGTCTACTGCAATCGGCGTTACCCATTCTAGGAAATCAAGATCGCCAAGACTCGCCGTCAATGAGGTTGTAACTCGTATCGCGTATTCACGTGCTGAAGCTGGGCTGGAGCATCGTCAAAAGCAGCCTGCTGACACGGCACGGGTCACGTGGAAGAGATCCCCTGAAACGCCCTACTGCCAGGCCATTCCGTCGCTCTGAGTACATCCGACAGATTCCAGGATACTTGCCGACTCCCGAGGGACAAATCCTGTTCCTTTGCATCCTGTCTGGCCGAGGCCAGTTGCACGCTTCCGGGGAGTAATCAGCCTCGGTGAGTGATTCGGCAATTTTCCACTGGATGAGGCCCTGCGTTTTAACAGACAGACTCGCAGTGTGAATCCACCGTTCGCCTCCTGGAACTGCGGGCGGCATCGCCGACGCCGGCACGAAAAAAAACAGCCCTTGTGTGGCGAGGACCGCGAGAAGGATCGTACGCCTTGCAGTGATTGCCATTTAGTTGCAGGATTCCGTCGAGAAGCGAACATCGTCCAGGATGATGACGATGGCTTGGGCGTTTCCTGCCTTGGCGACAACTGCGGTGAATGGGCTAACCGTGTTTGAAAGATCGCGGCCATTCAGCGAAAGACAGTAATCCTGAAACTGGCCAGTCAGCTGCACCGTCAGTCCAGCCACCGCATACGATGCCCGGTTTGTCGAGTATTTTGGAGCGACATTGCCCCCCGACTTGAACTGAACCTTGGGAAAT
>Ga0187888_1003171_pt1 | contig 13144 bp, 9 predicted proteins | sample June2016WEW_7_40_FD_132987 | JGI IMG/M metagenome (GOLD analysis project Ga0187888, IMG submission 132987) | Peatland microbial communities from SPRUCE experiment site at the Marcell Experimental Forest, Minnesota, USA - June2016WEW_7_40 | ecosystem: Environmental > Terrestrial > Soil > Wetlands... | reverse complement strand
TGCTCGCCGCGCTCGACCAGCAACTGCTCCTTCTGCCGCTGCGTCTCGAACGCCACGCGTGGAATCTCCATATACAGCGAAATCGCCACCACCGCCGCCATCAGGAAGACCAGCAGCAACGCGAATCCGGACTCATTCCGCCTGCGCATCAACTGGGCTGCTCCTCCGTCAACGGCAGCGATTGCTGCCGCTTCGATTCCGTATCTTCCATCACCACCGAGTTCACCCCGATGCGCACCACCCGGTAGCGCTTCTTCACCGTGTCGCCCTCGGCCGCCACCGAAATCTCGTCGCCATCCAGAAAAAACGCCGTCTTTCTTCCATTATTGCGCGCCGTCGAAAAGCCGTAGTACTTGAGATTGATGGGTGGAGGCGGCGGTGGCCCGGCTGGCTTGGCCGGGTCTGCCCCAGCTTGGGCAACCGGCGATCCCGGCTTGGGAACGACTTTCGGCTCCGGCCCCTTCGGCGCCTCGACCTTTAAAGGCGGCGTGGAGAACTGGAACAGGTTGCGGCTCCCGCCCGCCAACTCCACCCCCTGCACCTTCGCCAGCAGGTCCAGCCGCAAGATGGGGTCGATGGTCATGGGATCGATGCGGTCTTCCGGCCGCTTCGAGTGCAGCACCGGGTGAAACTCTTCGTTGCGCGCGCTGGAGGCGCTCCGGTTGGAACCCGGCGGGGTGCCCTTTGGGCCCGGAGCCTCCGTCCGCGCGGTGTCTCGCTCGGGGGTGCCCCCTGGGCCCGCCCGAGCGGATTCCTGCGGCGCCGGTGGAGCACCCCCTCGGTCCGGGGTGCCCCCTGGGCCCAAGAACACGTTGGTATACACCAGGTACCCCGCCACCAGGGCCAGCAAGGCCAGGAACCCTACCTTCTTTCGGTCTTCCGTCCCGATCTTCATGACGGCGGCCCTGCCATTTCCCGGACGAAAGTGTCCAGCTTCAGCGTTACCGTCAGCGCCTGCCCGCCCTGCTGCGGCGCCGTCTGCATGTTCTCGATGATCAGAAACCGCGGAGACTTGTCCAGCAGGTTCACGAATTTCGTCAGGTCCGCGTACGAGCCCTCATACCCCGCCGAGATGGTCATCATCTCCAGCGTGTCGCTGCCCTCGATCGCCTCCAGGTCCAGCGTGGCGGGAAGCGCCTTGATCCCCGCTTCCTTGGCTGTCCGGTTGAGCTCCTCCTGGATGGTGGAGGAGACGATGCGCCGGTCGGTCACGTACTTCGCCAGGAACTGGTCGCCCTCCCGCCGCGCCGTTTCCACCTTTTCCACCAGCCGTTTGCTGGTGGCTATGCGCGCCTGCAATCGCGCCAACTGCGCGCGCAGCGCCTCCTGCTCCCGCCGCAGGTCCTCGGCCGACCCGCCGAACGGTTTGAAGGCCATCACCGCCGCCACCAGGTTGGCTGCCAGCAGCGTCCAGATGGTCGCGCGCATCAGCACGCGCGGCGCCTTGACGCCGCCGCCCTTCCACCTCAGTTTTCCCGCCAGCTTAAAGTTTCTGGGCATAGATTACCGTTATCCGATAGCGATAGAGCGGGTCCGACTGCGTGGGCGGCAGGCTGCTGTGCTCCATAACCGAGCCGAACAGCGGAGACTCCTCCAGCGCCTTGTAAAGCTGGATCACCGGCTCCGGCGAATCCGCTCCCACCGTCATATCCAGCATCACCTGGTTCTCGGAGTTCACCGAGGGCCGGATGGCCATCACCTTCACGTTGTACGGGACGGTCTGCTCCAGGTCGGCAAAGATCCGCGTCCAACTGATCCCCTTGCGGTACAGCAGCGCATTCAGAAAAACGCTGCGCTCCAGCACCTCCGCGTTCTCCGGCCTCCGCAGCACGGCATCCAGCCGCTCCTGTGCCACCGTCGCCACGCGGATCTGCCGGTTGAGCCCATCCACATCGCCCCTGACATCGGCCAGCAGCACGCGGTCCGCCATAATCAGCGAAATCAACGCGCCCAGCGTTCCCACCAGCATCAGGCACACCGCCATGGACGCCGCCAGCATGGCCCGGTCGCGCCGGAACGGCTGGCTGGCGAGATTGATCGGAATCTTCATCTCAATTGTTCCTGGCGATGGACCGCAAATACCCCAGCAGCCCCGCGTTATTCTCTCCCGGCGCCGCCAGCGGCGATCGCAGCGGCTCCGCGGTCACGCTCAGTTCCTCCTGGAACCGCCGCTCGGCCTCGTCCGTGCGCGCGCCGAACCCGCACAGCATCAGCTTCTCCGGACGCCCGCCCAGGTTGTCCTCCACGTACACGAACGTCGGCGCCAGCACCGCCTCGACATCCTCCAGCTCCGCCGACGGCAGCTCCAGGCAGCGCGTCAGCTTGAGCGTCCCTTTGTCCCGCACCAGAACCGTGAGCACGCGCCCGCTGATCTTCGCCATCACGCTCAGCCCGTTCTCCGGCGCCAATTCCAGCGCCGCGATGGAAGACGTGGTCACCAGCCCCGGATTCATCCCCGCCGCGCGAAACGGCGCCTCGTAGCGCGCCACGATCTCGAACGGCGCCATCACCACCACCACATCGACTTTCTTGTTGACCGCCGTCTGCGCCCAGTAGCTCATGGCCGCCGACTCCACGTCGAACGGCACGCTGCGCTTCAGCCGAAACCGGATGAGCGCCCCCTGCTCCTTGGCATCGGAAGGAAAACTGTCGAAGTCGAGCACCGAAATCCGCGCGCTGAAGTCCGGCAGGATCAGCGCCACGTCCTTGCGCCTCCGCGCCGTCTGGGTCCCGGCCAGCGTCCGCACGGCCATCGAAAAATCGTCGGGATCCACCACGTTCTCTTTCAGCGGCGAAACCGAAAGCGTGCCGCTCTTGAGCGGCTGAAACTCCAGCTCCGCCCTAGCCCCGATGCGCGCCGCGGCGATCCCCGCCTCGGAGATCTCGAACGCCATACCCGGCGGCGGGTCTCGCAATGCCGATTTGAGCCTCTCCAGCAGCATGGCCGTCTACGTCTCGATAAACGTCACCTTGTTGATCTCGCGCAGCGTGGTGACCCCCGCCCGCATTTTCGCCACCGCCGATTCCCGCAGGAAGGTCATCCCCTCGTCCCGCGCCGCGCGTTTGATCTCCGACGTCGACCGCTTGCCCAGGATCATCTCGCGGATCCGCTCCGTCAGGTCCAGCAACTCGTGGATGGCCGTCCGTCCGCGAAACCCTGTGCCGCCGCACTCGAAGCATCCCGCGCCTTCGTACAGCGGCACGTCCCGCCACTGGTTGGGGTCGAGCCCGCTCTCCACCAGCGCCGAGTCGGAATGTTGCACCCGCCGCTTGCAGTGCTCGCAGATCACCCTCACCAGCCGCTGCGCCAGAATGCAGTTCAGCGCCGAGACGAAGTTGTACGGTTCCACCCCCATGTTCAGGAATCGTCCCAGCACGTCCAGCACGTTGTTGGCGTGCACGGTGGTGAACACCAGGTGCCCGGTCAGCGCCGAATTGATGGCGATTTGAGCGGTTTCCTGGTCGCGGATTTCGCCCACCATGATCTTGTCCGGGTCGTGGCGCAGAATCGACCGCAGCCCGCGCGCGAACGTCAGCCCCTTCTTCTCGTTCACCGGAATCTGCGTGATGCCTTTGATCTGGTACTCCACCGGGTCTTCGATGGTGATGATCTTGTCTTCGTCGTTCTTGATCTCGCTCAGCGCCGCGTAGAGCGTGGTGGTCTTGCCCGACCCGGTCGGCCCCGTCACCAGCACCATCCCGTACGGTTCCAGGATGTAGCGCCGGAACTTGGCCAGGTCGGTTTCCATGAACCCCACCACGTCCAGCGACAGCTTGGCGAACTTCTCGCTCATGGACTCCTTGTCCAGCACCCTCAGCACGGCGTCCTCGCCGTGGATGGTAGGCATGATGGAAACGCGGAAATCGATCAGCCGGTTTTTGTAACGCACGCGGAAACGCCCGTCCTGGGGCACGCGCTTCTCGGCGATATCCAGCTCGGACATCACCTTGATGCGCGAGATGATGGTGGATTGCCAGTCCTTGGCGATGGGCGGCATGGCGTAGTGCAGCACACCGTCGATGCGGTACTTGATGGCCACCTCCTGGTCGCGCGATTCGATGTGGATATCGCTCGCCCGCCGCTCCAGCGCATTGAAGATGGTGGTATCCACCAGCTTGATCACCGGCGCGATGTCGCTGTCGGTAGCGGTCAGCTTGTCGATGGAGAGGGTCTCGTCCTGATCGCCGTCTTCCAGCACCACGTCCAGCGCGAAGCCCTCAGTTACCTCTTCCAGCACGCGCTGCGACTGTTCCGTCTTCTTCAGCAGCTCGGCGATCTGCGAGAGCGTCGCCACCTTGACGCGCAGTTTCTTGTTCAGCAGCAGCGTCAGCTCGTCGATCAGGTTCAGATTCTGCGGATCGGAGAGCGCGATCTCGAGCGTCCCGTTCTGCGCCTTCATGGGCACGAAGTTGTAGCGGAACATCAGGTCCACGGGGATGGAGCGGAACAAATCGTGATCGATCGACGCCTCCCGCAAATCCACGTACTCGCAGCGGTAACGCGCCGCCATGGCCTTGGCCTGCGCCACTTCCGTCAACGGATCCGCCAGCCTTACTTTGTCGCTTGTCGCCATATTCCGATCCGCCTCACCCGATCGTATCCGCCAAAGAAAAGATCGGCAGATACAATGAAATCAACACAAACGCCACGAACGACCCCATCACGATCATGATGGCCGGCTCGACCAGGGAGAGCGTGGCCGTCATGCGGGTGTTCACGTCCTCCTCGAAAAACTCCGCCACGCTGTTGAGCATGGCCGGCAGCGCCCCGGTCGATTCGCCCACCTCGATCATATCGACGGCCAAGCCGGGAAACATGCGCGATGCCTTCAGCGATCCCGAAAGCGGCTGCCCTTCCCGCACGCTCTTGCCCGCCGCCTCCACCGCGCGCTTCAGCAGCGGCGTGTTCAAGGAATCCGCGGCCGTTTCCATGGCCTGCACCAGCGGGATGCCGCCAGTCAACAGCGTGCCCAGAATGCGCGAGAGTTGAGCCACCTGGTATTTCAGCCAGATGTCCCCGGCCACCGGCATTTTCATTTTGATGCGGTCCAGCGCCCAGCGCGCCGAGTCCCGCCGCGCCCACCACCGGAACAGGAAGATCCCACAAACCAGGGCCCCTGCGAACGCCAGTATGTAACTGCGCGCCGTGGTGCCGATGGCGATCAGCCACACCGTCATGGCCGGCAGCTTGGCGTTCATGGTGGTGTAGAGCGTGGCGAACGTCGGCACCACGTAGGTCACCAGGAACACCATCAGAATAATCACCAACACGATCAGCACGCAGGGGTACATCAGCGAGACCATCACTTTCTTGCGCACCGCCAGCGCAATTCTCTGGTAGCTGATATACCGGTCCAGCACCTCCGTGAGGCTGCCGCTTTTTTCGCCCGCCATCACCGAGGTCACGTACATTTTGGGAAAAATCCCCTGCTGCCGGAAGGCCTCGGAGAGCAGCGTCCCGCTCCGCACCTCGTCGCGCACCGACTTGATATACGGCCCCAGCGCCGGGTCGGTCAGCCGTTCGGCCAGCAGGTCCAGCCCCTTCAGAATCGGCAACCCCGCGCGGATCAGCGTCACGAACTGCTGGTTGAAGATCAGGAACTTTTCGAGGTTGAGCTTCTTGCGCCGCTTGAACAGCCCCGTGGCCGCCAGGCCGGCGGCCGTCCGCGGCTTCACTGAGTAGATGAGGAATCCCTGCTGCGAGTACCTCTCCCGCAATTCCTTTTCGGACGGCGCCGAGGTCACCTGCTGGTGGATCTGCCCCCGCCCGTCCGCGTACTTCAGCACGAATTCAGCCATGGCTCACGCTCCCCCATCCACCAATTCCGCTCCCGGCGGCGCTTGAAACTGAAACAGCTTGCCGTTGAGCCGCGGGTTCAGGCTCTCGTCATCGAAGGTGAAATCCAGGATGGAGTTGTCGAACCCCGTCACCTTGACTTCGCGGATGCGATCTTCCACCGTCACCACGAATTCCACGGCGGAATACGGCAGGTTATCGGTCTTAGGCTCCGCGGTGATACGCGTACCGCCCCCGGCGCCTTCGGGCCGCACCTGAAGATTGCGAAACTCCTTTTCGAAGTTCAACTTACCCAGCAGGAAGGCGAGCGGCGCGCGCATATCCTCGCTCTCCTGGACCTTTATTTTCTCGGCCAGGGGGTGCCCGCTGGGCCCGGAGGGAGTGTACAGCCACATGAACTTGCCGTCGGAAATGAAGAGCTTGCCTTTGGGCTGCGAATAATCCCAGCGCATTCGGCCCGGCTTCTGCAACACCAGCCGTCCGCTTTCCGACCGGCGGGCGGGGCCACCCCCCGGGCCGGGAGGCGTATATTCTTCATGGAAAAGGACTTGAAGCGTCTTCGCCCGGTTATATCGGGTTTCCACGCCTTTCAGCAAACGATCCACGCCGGCATCGCCGGCAAATACCGACACCGCCAGCAGGCCCAATAATAGCCGAAAAGGGCTCACAAAACCTTTGACGTAAGCGAGCCCTCAAACGTGTAGTGTGGCGTGCGCCGCCTACTGCACCGACACCGTCACGCCGGTCTGGCTGAAGTTGCCGCCGATCGACACTTGAATCGACAGGTTGCCCGGCTGCGCGTTTGCCGGGATCTGCACGTTGAGCTGCATCAACCCCGCTGCATATCCAGGCGCCTCCCCGGCGTACACCGGCAGCGCCGGCAGGCCGTTGATCAGCACCCCGACAGCCAGCAGCGGCGCCGGCGTCACCTGCGGCGGCGGCAAAGTCGCGGTCGTAATCTTGCCCGTGACGCCCGCCGGGCTGGTCTGGCCCTCGCCCGTCATGAACACCGTCACGATGCTGCCCGGGGCCGCTTGATTGCTCGGCCCGTTGACGGTGACGCCATCCTGGTTCAGGATGGACCCGGGCCCGCTGCCCGACGAGTTCTGCGTGAATATCCCCGGGGCCGTGGTCGCCGTGGTCAACTGAAGCGCGTTGGAAGTCTGCCCCGCGTACTTGACCCACACCGACGGGGTGGCAAACTGCGCCATCTCGTACGGCACCACCGCGTTTATCTGGGTGGCGCTGGCGTAAAACAAAGGAGCGGGGACGCCATTGAACAGCACCTGCACGCCGCCGATGCTGGTCGAGAGCTTGCCGGTGGTCGGGTCAATGGCAGCATAGGCCGCGGCGGCCGGTCCCATGGCCGTGCCATAGATGGAAACAATCTCGCCCGGAGAAACCCCGCCCAGGGCGCCGCTGGCTGCGTTCTTCACGCTGATGATGGTGGGCAGCGGCGCCGTCACCGTCAGGGTCACGTTGATGCTGGTGGAACCTGTAGCGGTGCCCGTGCCGCTCACCGTGATGGCCCCGGTGTACGAGCCGGCGCCCAGGGTCCCTGGGGCCGCCGTCACCGTCAGTGCGGCCGTTCCCGTGGTTGGCGTGGTCCCGCTCGTGGGCGATACGGAAAGCCAGCTACCCCCACTGGTGACCGTCGCCGCAAAGCCCAGGCTCTGCCCGCCGCCGGAAACACTCACCGTTTGCGTCGATGGGGTCGTGCCGCCCACCTGATAGGTAAACGTCAGCGTCGTGGGTGTGGCCGTTACCGTCGCCGCGGCCTGCACCGTGAGGGAGACCTGAACGGTTACCACATTCCCGCCATTAGCCTGGATCGTGATGTTGGCGCTGTAGGGTGTTGACGACGCCGCCAGGCCGCTCGGATTCACGCTGATCGTGAAACCGGGACTGTTATACGGTGTGTTGACCGAAGCGCCGTTTTGCACACCCGTCGAAAGCCAGGTGGCGCTGCTCGAAATCGTGAACGAGACCGGCGACGATCCCGACGCACTGACCACCTGCAAAGTCTGAGTTGCCGGCGTGCTCCCGCCCACCGTGTAAGTGAAGCTCAAAGAAGGCGTCCCCGCCTGGTTGTTGGCGGTTACCGTGACATTGCCGGTTCCGCCGGTCGGCGAGCTTACCACCAGGGCCACCGAAACGTACTGCGGCGAGGCGCCGCTGGCCTGCAGCGTAATCGTGCCGTAGTAGGGGGAACCAACCTCCGTCAAGCCCGACTGGTTCACCGAAACCGTAAGGTACGGGTTGGAGCTGGTGTTCAGGGTGCCCGAAGCAGGCGAGATGCTCAACCAGTTGCCGGTGCTGGTCGCACTCGCCGAATAGTATGTGAGGGTCGACGCGCTCACCGTCAGCGTCTGCGAATTCGGCGCGGTGCCGTTCTGTACTCCGCTGAACGTCAGCGACGAAGAGCTCAGCGTCAGGCTGCCGCCCAACACCGAGCTGCCTGTCACAAGCAGCACCACCGGAACGTTCACCGGGCTATTGGCCGCGCCTGTTGCCGTCACCGTCACACTTCCGAGGTAAACCCCGTTCGGCAGAGACGACGGGTTATTGACTGTGACCGTGGTCTCGGTACCCGTGGTAGTCGGCGTACTCACGCTTAACCAGGCCGCCGTCGTGGTCACAGTCACCGCCATGACGTCGGAGGAGCCATCGCTGGCGGTCAGGTACACGGGCGAATAAGTGCTCCCGCTGCCGGAATTGTAAGTGAAGTAGAGCGATCCCGGACTGGCCACCAACACCGGGCTGGCGGTCACCAGCAAAGTGACCGACACATTAACGACTGCGGCGCCGGTATAGGGGGTCACTACCACTGTGGCGGTGTAGGTGCCCGCGGCAAGGGTATTTGGACTGACGATGTTCACCGAGACCGTCGACGGCGCAGTTCCGCTGGAGGGCGTAACCGAAAGCCAGCCGGTTGTCTCGCCGCTGGGGTAGGTCGGAGGAGTCGCGACCGAAAACGTCCCCGATCCCGAAACCACGATGTATTGCGATGGCGGGACACTGCTCGAGTTGGTCTGGTAAGCGAACGTCAGCGACGTCGGGGTCACCAGCGCGGATGTCGTGGTTACGCTGCCCGATCCCACGGTGAAAGCGATCGGGATCGTCTGGGTCGGCCCGCTGCTTAAGGTCACGTACAGATAGCCGTAGTAAGTGTTTGCCGCCAGGCCGGTGGGGTTCCCGTACACGGTCACGGAGGCGGCGGCGGGGCTTGTGGTGCTGGTCGACACCCCACCAACCGACAGCCCTGAACCGGTAATGCCCGTAATGCTGAACGTGCCGGCCGTGGCGCTGTTCAAGCTGATCGTCAACTGCTGGGTGTAGCCGCTCACTGCGGCCGTTATGCTGGCGGGATTGGGAGACCACGTAATCCCGCTCGTAGATACGCTGCCGTTCACCGAAAGAGAGACGGTGATTGTAGCAGTATTACCTTGCGAATCCGTCACATACACATAGCCGGTCCTGCCGGTAGTCAGCAAGCTCATATACGACGGGTTAGGCTGAATCGTGAACTGCGAACCGATACTGCCCGTAGGGGGGCTCGTGTACAGCCAGCAACCGGAGATGCTCGCGCAGGAACTGGAATCGTTCACAGTGGTCGAGAAAGTGGTGGCGCCGGTCAAACTCTGGAGCGTTACCAACAGGGGTGAGGGGTACACTGTTGGCGTTGCCGTGTTGTAGCTCCAGGAGGCACTACCGGGGTAGGCGATCAGGTTCCCGTTTCCCGCGCCCGTCCCGACCGTGAACGTAACGGTAATCTGCGTCGCCGCACTGCCGCTAGGCTGGATGGTAATCGTGCCGGTGTACGTGTTGTTCGTCAGCGAGACCGCACTGGCAGTAACCGTCAGATATATGGGGCTGTTGTAAACCACCGAGGAGTAGACTGACGTCGCCGTCAGCCAGGTCGCCGAGGACGCGATCGTGAACGAAACCGGGGTGGTGCTGGCGGTGCTTAGGGTGACATAGTATTGCGCGCTGGACCCCGCCGGCGCGCTCAGAGGCACGGGATTCGGATTCGCAGTAATCGTGCCGGAGCCCGTGTTGCCGCTCGGGACGTCGACCGTGATAACGGCGGCGGTGACGCCCCCGGGGGTGGTCGCGGTCAGCGTTACCGTGGCGGGGTGCTGGCCCGTCACGCTGCCAATATCCACAAATAACAGCGTTGACGGCGGGGTGACGCCCGTAGTGAACCCATTCAGATTCGAGACCTGCAGCCACGGTTCGTCGCCGGCGGCATAGACCGTCGCCACTACCGTGTACGTGATCGGATTAGCGGTCGAATCCTGCGTACCGGCGACGGTGACGGCCGTGCCCGTGCCGATCCCCGCAGTCACCGTGAGGGTGTTCGTGCCGCCGTTCAGAATGAACGATGGTGCAGTCGCGCGTCCGGGCACCACCAGGAGCAGCGCGGTCGCGAGAAATAGAACGGTCTTCTTAAAATACGTGTGTGCGGCGTCCATGATTTTTCCTCAACCAGATTGATGATACACCATCATCAATCCGATTAACAGAATTAACTCTCTGTTTATATTGGGATACGGACGCGGCTACCTCTCAGTATACCGCTCTATTTCAAGATTCGGAAAAGATTGCTGTAGTCGTCTGTCCACAATCGCACAGTCCGCGGCGACCCGATTTCTGTCGAGTTCCTCAGTTCCTCGCCGTGGAAACCGCTGGCCGGGGAAGTCAGGAGCACCCAGGTGGCGCCGAAAACATCCTGCGTATCGTCGTCGTCGGTGTCCACCACGCGCGCTATTTTCCCGGTGGCGCGGGTCTCTCCCGCGAGCACCGGCGCCAAATCCAGATAGCGGTTGGAAATATGCACCGCCAGCACACCGTCCGGCCGCAAGTGCCGGAAATACAGCTTGATGGCCTCGAACGTAAGCAGGTGCACGGGGATGGAGTCGCTCGAGAACGCGTCCACCGCCAGAACATCGAAATTCTCGGGGGACTCGCGCTCCAGGGACAGCCGCGCATCGCCCATGGCGACATCCACTTTGGCTTTCGAATCGCCCAGAAAACTGAATTCCGTGTGCGCCAGCCGCAGCACCAGCGGGTTGATCTCGTAAAAGCGGTAATAATCTCCCAGCCGCCCGTAGGCCGCCAGGGTCCCCGTGCCCAGCCCGATCACGCCCACACGGATGGCCCCGCTCTTGCCTTTTTCCCGGATGGCCAGCCCCACTCCGGTCTCGGGACCGTAATAGGTGGTGGGCGAATCCCGGCGCGCCGGATTCAGAAACTGTTCGCCGTGGTTGATGGTGCCGTTGGTCAGGGTCCGGGTGGCGTCCAGTTGCGTGGCCGGACCGTTATCGCGCACCTTCAGCGCGCCATAGAAATTGCGGACCAGTACGCGCGAGGCGCGCACCGAATCCCGGATCTGCAAGCCTATGAATACCGCCAGCGCCACCGTCAGCACCGCCGCCACAATGGGCGCGGGCTGCCGCCAGCGCTGAAACCATTTGGGCCCGCGCCGGGGGGAGCCGGGGACGCCCCACTCCCCGGCTGAAAACCAACGCTGAAACCACTTCAGCTCCGCGTCCTGCCGCAGCACCCACAGCACCAGCACCGCGCAGGCCACCAGGCCCAGCGGCATCTCGTAGATGGCGTTGAACAGGTGCGGCGCAATCAGGCCCACCGTAAGTCCGCCCAGCGCGCCGCCCGCGGCAATCATCAGGTAAAAATGCGTGAGGTAGCGCGGATCGGGCTTGAGCCGAGCCAGCTCGCCGTGGCACACCATGCAGCAGGTAAAGAGGCCCATGGCAAACAGCGGCACCATCACCCGGATGGGAACGCTGCCGGTGGAATCCACGCTCAGCGCGTAGGCCATTGACCCCAGCGCCACCGCCAGAAGCTGGAGATAGGGATTGCGCCGGTACCAGCCGCTGCCTTCAAAGCACAGGATGAACGTCAGCAGATAGATGCTCAGCGGCAGCACCCAGAGGAACGGAATGGCCGCCACGTTCTGCGAAAGATGATTGGTGATGGCCAGCAGCAGGAGCGAGGCCACGGCCGGCAGAAAAAGCCAAATCAGGTACCGCTTGACGGGAGGCTTTTCGACGGCTTCCGGTTCGGCCGAGGTCTCCGCCGCCGCCCCATTCCCGGAGCGGATGGCCGTTACCCCGCACAGCACCACGAACACGCCATACGCCGCCGACCACATCCAGGCCTGCTGGTGGGTGGTGAACACCGGCTCGAACAGCACCGGGTAGCTCACCAGCGCGAACATGGAGCCGGCATTCGAGAGCGCATACAACCGGTACGGCATGGCGTCCCGGAACCGCCGCGCATACCACGCCTGTAGCAGCGGCCCGGTAGTGGAGAGCAGAAAATACGGAAGCCCCACCGTCACCGCCAGCAATCCCAGAATCCGCAGCGTGGGGTCCGCCCCGCCCACTGGTTTCCAGGAAGCGTTGGGGTAGACCGGAAGCGCCAGCGCGCTCCCGAGCAGCAGGCCAGCGTGAACCAGCATTTGGGTTCGCGGCTTGAGATAGCGCACCAGCGCGTGGGCATAAAGGTACCCCATCAGCAACGCCATCTGAAAAAACAGCAGGCACACGGTCCACACGGCAGCCGAGCCGCCGAACCACGGCAAAATGATCTTGGCGATGACCGGCTGAACCTGAAACAACAGGAAGGCGCTCACCACGATAGTCAGTGCGTAAAGAATCATGAATTCAGTCCACGCCTCGAAACGCCATTTTCGTAATCTTCTATTTGAACACGGACAGCGGCACGGCATCAGATAATCCTGTGAGAATCACCCGCCTCGCCCCACTATGTTGCTAACAGCGATATGCGCGGCGTAGTGTTTCTAGCGGTATGCGGGTTGGCGATCGCCCAGGCGCCGGACCCTGCCTACGAGCCGCTGGCGCGCGCTTACGAGGCACTTCACGCGCGCGATTACGATACCGCCATTGCGTGTTTCCTCAAGGGGATCGAAGCTGCTCCGCGCCGCGCCTCCATCCGCAAAGACCTGGCCTACACCTACCTCAAAATCGGCGAGAACGAGCTGGCCCGCGACCAGTTCGGCGAAGCCATGCGAATGGACCCCAACGATACCCAGGTGGCTATGGAGTACGCCTTCCTGTGCTACGAAACCAAGGAGCAGCAGGAGGCGCGGCGCATCTTCGACCGCATCCGCAAGACCGGCGATGCTACCGCCGAGCAGGCCTTCCGCAACATCGACGCGCCGCTGGCGGCGGGCATCGAGCGCTGGAAGAAAGCCATCGAAATGGGCGCCGATAACTTCAGCGCGCATTTCGAGCTGGCCACTCTCGCCGAACAGCGCGACGAGCTGGCGGTCGCCGCGGAGCACTACGAAAAAGCCTGGCG
>Ga0187888_1003166_pt1 | contig 13154 bp, 9 predicted proteins | sample June2016WEW_7_40_FD_132987 | JGI IMG/M metagenome (GOLD analysis project Ga0187888, IMG submission 132987) | Peatland microbial communities from SPRUCE experiment site at the Marcell Experimental Forest, Minnesota, USA - June2016WEW_7_40 | ecosystem: Environmental > Terrestrial > Soil > Wetlands... | reverse complement strand
GTAGACAGTGTCCTTCGGTCAGAATCGTCATCGAAGTGGAGATGACCACAATAGATTCGATTTTCCTCCAACGGATAAGGTCAGCACCACACGCCGCTAGTGCAAAACTTCTCCTTCGGTTTCCTTCAGGAACAACGTGAAGATTACGGCGCCCACCAGGAAGGTCGATATGAATGACACCGTTAAGGAGAAGCTGGTATTCCTAGCCAGCAAGAACCCTATGACCAGCGGGGCCAGGGAATTGGATATCCGTTGCACGGTCAATCCTACGCTGTAACCCACACCCCGAACGTCGGTGGGATAGAGTTCCCCCATCCAGGTATCCCATACCCCCCAGGCGCCCTGATTGAAGAAATAGAGTCCAAAGCTCCAGAGGTACATCTGCCCCAAGGTCATGGATTGTGCGAACGCAAACCCGAAGATGGCCGCGAGGCTGATGAAAATGACCATGATCTTCTTGCGGCCGTAGCGAGCCGTCAGCCACGACGCTGTCATGTAGCCGGGGAACATGACCAGCGCCGTAAGCGCAATGAACTCGTCTCCCTGGGGAGTGGACAGGCCTTTCTTGCTCAAAAGGATTGGCATCCAGGAGGCCAACGCCCAGTACCCCCAGCAAAAACAAAAGTTGACGACCGACTGAAGCACCGTCACCGAGAGAAGCTTGCGATGAAACAGCTCACGGAAGGAGCCCCGCTTGTATTCGTCCACCGTAAGTTCAATTCGGTCCAGGTCAAACGGCAACCGGCCTTGCGACAGCCGTCGCAGCGACTGCTTCGCGAGCTCCTGTTCCCCTTCGCCCACCGCCCAGTAGGGGGATTCGGGAGCCGCCGCCCAGACCACGAATGCCCAAAAGCCAGCCAACGAACTCACCGCCAGGATCCAGTGCCAGCTTGTGGCCCGGAGGGCATGCGTCACGCCAATGGCAATGAGCATCCCGATCGGCCAGCCGGAGGCCAGGTAGACGGTGGCGCGCCCGCGGCTCTTGACGGGCAGCAACTCCTCAAAATAGACGAAGGAAGAAACAAGGACTCCTGACAGTGCCACCCCGGAGACAAAGCGCGTCCACCACAGCATCCAATAGCTGAACGAAATTGAACTCACAAGGGACAGCACGCCGTAGGAAGCCAGACTCGCCATCATCGATTTCTTGCGACCCACGTAGTCAGTGATCTTGCCCCATAATAAGCAGCCAGGGATCATCCCTAAGAAGATGGACCCAATCAGTGAGCCGAGTTTGGTGGGCGCGAGTTTAAAGTCAGCGGCAATCACGTCGCTTGCCATGATGATGATCATCATTTCCCAGGCTTCAATGACAAAGGAGAAAAAGATGGCGATGCCCGCTTTCCAGTGTTCCCGGGTCAGCGGCATTTGCGTGAATATCTCACCAACCCCAACCTGCCTGGTCCCTGCGGAGGTCTGAAACGAAGTCATAGCGGATATGCTCGAATGGATAGATCGGTTCGGGAGTCACCTCGAGAGAGGTTTCGCCTCAGACCGGCGTGCGTTTAGGTTCACCGTAAGGGCGACGTTTCAAGCGGGGATTAGGCCCCTCCGCCCCACGGAGAGGGAGTAGCGATCACAAATGGCCATCGCGGCGTCGGCGGGGAACGGAAGCGTCGCGGCGGAACAGAATTCCCGCGCTTGCCGTCTAGTCTCCAGCCTTTGAGCTTTTCTGCCGCAAGCGTTCTCGCAGAGCAATCGTTGCGGCTTCATCCACCTCCAGTTTTTCGGGGTCGAACACAACTCCGTATATGCTCCCGGCCTCCTGAGCCGAGATCAGGCCGGCTCTAACATCCTCGATCACGAGCGCCGAGTCCCGGTCTAAGGGTTCTCCCCAGCCTCCTCCCGCGCCTGTCCTTATGCTCACCACGTCGTTCTCTTGCAGTTTGCACGCCACGATCTTCCTGATGCGGTGCAGCGTTTTTCCTTCTCTCCGTACCAGGATGCAGTTGAGCGTGCCGGGTCGTCCGCCCTCCATGCTCCAAGGACGGACGACGGCCCGATTGATGTCGGTCGTCAGTTCGGCCGCACTGTTCAGGATTCGGTAATCCTTGACAATACCGAAGCCGCCTCGATACTTGCCGTGTCCGACGCCGTCCTCGGTGTTGAACTCGTACCTGTCGACTATCAGAGGATACCTGTTTTCCAAGATCTCGACACTCGAGGCGAAGGTTTCCCCGTCGGCAAAGCTCACCAACCCGCTCTCACCGTCCCGGTCGTATCCGGCGCCCCAGCCACCGGGATTCGGTTCCACCAAGGCGAACGGCTCGCTGGTCTTGTCGTTGACTCCGGCGAGGATCAACCCCACAACGCTCAAGAAATGCCCGGCCGTAAGTCTGTCCTTTGCGTGGGGCGCAAGGGCCTTCCACACCAGATCGGCCGCATACGTCAGCGCCTCCCAGTAAACCGAAACGGGAGCCGGCCTGACCGCATTGAAGACAGTCCCCTCCGGCGCGATGACCTTCAACCGGGAAACGAGGCCTTGATTGTACCGGGCGTGGGGATCGATAAGGCACATGTATACGATTCTCACCGCCGCCACCGTCCCCGGATAAGTTGTATTGAGCGAGAAGGGAAGTTGCGCTGCATTTCCGCTAAAGTCGACCTTGAATTCGTGGTCGTTGATTTCGATCTCCGCATGCACCGGCAGTGGCTGATCGCCGGCACCACCCTCATCCAGGAAATCGTCGGCACGAAACCGGCCCTGGGGCAAGGATTGGAGACGGTTTCTGGCGGTCTGCTCCCCCGTCGTGAGGATGTTCTCCACCGCGGCGAAGTAGGTCTCGAGCCCGTATTTGTCGATGATTTTCCCCACGCGTTTGCCGGCGACTCTGACCCCGGCAACTTGAGCTTCCAAGTCACCGATGGACATCTCCGGGATTCTGCAATTGGCTTTGATGATTTCCAGGATGTCAACGTTGGGCTTCCCCTCCGCGTAAACCTTGCAGGGTGGAATCTGCAACCCTTCCTGGAAAATCTCGGTTCTTCCCGGGCCCCAGCTCCCAAACGTCATTCCCCCGATGTCGTTCCAGTGACCTTTGCTGGCGGCGAAGGCAACGAGGGTGTCGCGATAGAATATGGGCATGACGATCGCGACGTCGTTCAGATGTGTCCCTGAAATGTAGGGGTCGTTGAGAATGATGACGTCTCCCGGCCGCAATCCCTCCCTGCCGTATTTCTTCAGGACTCCCTTGACCGTAAAGTCAAGCACTCCCACGAACACGGGGCAAGACACGGCCTGTGCCGTGACATTTCCCTCCGGGTCCGTTAGCGCCGCGGAGAAGTCCAGAACGTCATAGATGATGGGGCTTTTCGCGGTTCGAGCGGTTACCGTGAACATCTCATCGCTGGCGGAAACCAGCGCGTTATGGATAATGTTGAGCGTGAAAGCGTCACCGCCGCCTGGCAAGGCCATTTTAGGTTCGCTCCAGGATAAGGTTTCCAGTTTCGTGGACGACTGCCGTGAACGAGCTGGGGATGACTATGGTGGTTGTGGGTTCCTCGATAATGGCGGGGCCGCGGAAGTGAGCCCCGGCCGGCAAGAGATCTCGGCGATATACCGCGGTGCGCACGCGGCCCGCGTTTCCCCAGAAGACCATTCGATCCGCCCCCTGCAACTCTCGGGCGCTCGGGGCCGCGGATTTGGCCGGCTCCGGCCCCGGCTTCCTTACGGTCGCCACCCCACACACGCGCAGGTTCACTAGTTCCACAAGGCTTTCGAGGCGGAATCCATATTCCCTTTCGTGAAACTGATTGAAAGTGGACCCGATCGTGTGGACCTCTCTTGCGGTGAGTGGCCCTTTCTCGACAGGCACGGTGAGGGTATGTTCCTGGCCGTAGTAGCGGAGGTCGGCGGTTCTCTCCAACTGAACGCCCGTGGTGACTTCCTCCTGAGCGTACAAGGCCGCGATATGGCGCTCTAAAGCTTCGTAGGTGCTATTCAGGAGGCTCCCCGTGTCTGCCGAATCCAGGCGTCTGACCAGAGTCTGCACCACGGTATGCTTGATATCGCTCATCAACAATCCCCAGGCCGAGAAGTTGCCCGGTGGGATGGCGGGAATGACAATCTTGGGGATTTCCAGTTCTTCTGCGATGAAGGGGGCGATCATGGGACCGGACCCGCCGTAAGCCACCAAAGCGAAATCCCGCGGATCGTAACCTCGCTGCACCGAGACAAGCCGGAGGAGTTGCGCGGCATTGTCGTTCGCGATTCGCAGGATAGCGAACGCCGCTTCCTCGAGCGAAATCCGGAAGCGGTTCGCAATGGTGGAAACAGCCCTCTCCGCCGCATCCCGATAGATTTTCAGGGCGCCTCCCAGGAAATAGTCCGGATTCAGGAACCCCGCCACAAGGTACGCATCCGTCAGCGTGGGCTCTGTCCCCCCCAGTCCATAACAGGCTGGTCCCGGGTCCGCAGCGGCATTCAAGGGACCTACTCGGAGGCTGCCGACCTCGTTGACCCACGCTATGCTCCCGCCACCGATCCCGATCTCATTGATGTCCACCACGGGAACCTTGATGGGATAGCCAGGCCGGTATTCCGTTCTCTCCACGGCGTAGTCGGCCGTAAACCTCATCTGCAGATCCTCGACGAGACTGGCTTTCGTCGTTGTGCTTCCCCCGTCGAGGGCCACAATGTTTCGCGTTCCGAGACGCTCGGCAACCGCGAGCGCTCCCACCACGCCTGCCACCGGCCCCGATTCCACCGTTTCAATGGGCCGCTGGGCGGCATAATCGAAAGAGGCGACTCCGCCGCCCGAAAGCATCATGTAAAGGGTGGCGTTCGCCCCCAGGTCGTGAAAATCTCGCGTGAGGTTGCGCAGGTATTTGTCAATCAAGGGCCTCACGTAAGCATTCAAGACACAAGTGTTGGTTCGCTCGTATTCCCGCCATTCCCTGGAGATTTCGCTCGAGATGGACACGAAAGGAGTCCCGTCGGACCTCTGCCCCTGGCAGAGTCCGTTGATGATCTCTGCTGCCCGGACTTCGTTAGCGGGATTGCTGTAACTGTTGATAAAACAGATCGCGATCCCTTCCACCTGCTCTTTGAGCAGGGCGCGGTACACATTCGACAGCTCTTCTTCATTAATCGGTTGTAGAACCCGGCCGTCCGCCAACGTGCGCTCGGTGACTTCCAGCCTCCTATTCCGGGGAACGAACGGCTCCGGCTTCAAATATCGAAGGTTGAAAACATCCCGGCGATTCGACCTCTGCAGAGCGAGGATGTCGCGGAAGCCTTTGGTGGTGATCAGTCCGACTTTGACGCCCTTTCTCTGAAGAATCGTGTTGATGACCAGCGTTTGACCGTGAAGGAGCTGGCCAACCTTGGCGGGATCAATTCCACTCAGCTTGAAGACCTCTTTGACGCATCGGCCCAGATCATCCGGTGTGGTTCGGGTCTTGGCCCAGGACATTTGCCCGGTTTCCTCGTCCACGGCGAGAAGGTCTGCAAAACCGCCGCCGATGTCAATCGCGACTCTCAGTGGCATTTCAGCTCCTTACGCACACGAAGTGCTGAAAACCGTTCCCAACATGTCATCCTGAGCCCCACGCGTGAAGCGCTCAGGGTAAGCTCCGCGAAGGCACTCCGCCTTCTCCAGCGGTCACCCCCACTATCACCCTGACCCGTTCTGTGGACGAAGGGTCTGCAGCGGGTTTGGACGCAGGACAGAACTGCAGATGCTTCGTCGTCCCGCAAGGCGGGACTGCTCAGAATGACGGCCATCGGGAGTTTTTCAGCACCCTGCTGGAAAAGCATCTGGAGACAGGACAAGGCTTTGGAGTCTTTGTGAAAACGCTGCTGGAGCCGCCCACCCGCTTTCACACAGCCTCTCTAGCCCCGCCGAAGAAGGAAAGGGTAAGGAGTGCAGATTCTTTTTCGCCACTCTTGGCGGCGGGGCCCCCCGACGATGCGGGATGGGCTGCGGCCTGGCCGCGGCAAGCCCCAGCCCTACAAACCCGGCACCGTAGCCCCCGACGATGCGGGATGCGTTCCACCCCGCTCTTCCTTTCCCCCGAAGAATTGTCTCCCCACAAGCTGCTAGACCCGAAGTGCGGGGGACGTTTCAAAAGCCTTTTACTCAGTGCGAGCGATGATTTCGTTCTGCAGCGCTTCGGTCAAATCGCAGAAGTAATCACTATAGCCGGCGACCCGCACGACGAGGTCGCGATATTTCTCCGGATTGGCCTGGGCGGCTCGCAAGGTATCCGCCGTAACGACGTTGAATTGAATGTGGTGACCGTCCAGCTTGAAGTACGACCGGACCAGGTGGGCAAGGCTATCGAGGCCTTGCTTATCTTCCAGCAGCTTGGGTGTGAACTTCTGGTTCAGCAACGTTCCCCCGGTGCGGGCATGGTCCATCTTCGCGGCCGACTTCAGTACTGCCGTTGGCCCACCACCACGGAACTCCCTTGCCGCGCCAAAGCTTCCAGGTTCCCCACAATCTCGTCGTGTACAATGCGAGATACAGTTCTGCCTGTCAAGAGACATTCTGCCCGTTTGCGGCATCAGCCTCTCTGCTAAGCCACGTACATGCCAGAGTTGGCCAGGGCAACCATGTGGCTCACGGTCGGTCTCCTATATCGCACGGACGGATCTGTGCGAGGGGTATCAGGCAACTGGTATCCCTACCCCAACCGGTTAAAAACTGTGAATCGGCGTTGAAACAAGCACATACCGGGCGTATTCTTTCCTGTGCATAAGGAGGCATTCTCTTACTCCAGGAGTTTACCTGTGGCTCTGTGGAATGAGGTGACGGATCAGCGTGGGGGGCGGTTATGGGGAAGGTTCGACAGGTTGGTCTTATTGCTCTGGCCTTGGCAACCGCGGTAGTGGCTAGGGGTCACAAACAGCAGACGATCCCTTATCGCAACACGGCCCCCGGCGTGGCTTTCGTGGGGTCGAAGACGTGCGAAGGCGCGGGCTGCCACGAGGAGCTCTGCCGCAACTATTATCAAACGCCCCACGGAAGTTCCATGGGCCCCGCCAACGCTCCCTCCGAACTGGCGAAAGTCCCGGATCGGGTCGTGGTGTATGACCAGAAAGTGGATCGCTACTATCAGGTGGCCCGGATCGGCTCCGACCTTTTTCAAACTCAATACCAGCTTGATGCGAGTGGCAGCAAGATCTACACCTCCGCGCAGAAGCTTGAGTACAAAATCGGGGGGCACTTAACCGGCAACATCTATATCATCCGTTGGGGCCAAAACCTTTTCCAGGCGCCGCTTTCCTACTACCTCAGACTTAAGGGGTGGGACTTGGCCCCGGGCTATCAAGCTGCACCTCGTCCCTTCAACCGACCCATAGCACTCTGCCCTTACTGTCACAATGGCCAGCCGCAGGAGGTGCCGAACCGCGCGGGCGTGTACCGCGACCCTCCGTTCCGGTTCATGGAATATGGCATCAGTTGTGAAGTTTGTCACGGTCCGGGTGAGTTGCACCTCCAGGAATTCGGCAAGCATCCCAAACAGAAGTACGGAAAGCCGGATCCCACGATTGTCAACCCGGCAAGGCTTTCCCCCCGCCTGGCGGATGACGTCTGCCTGAAGTGCCACGAGGGCTGGAACGCACGCGTTTTACAGCCGGGCAAAAGCGAACTGGATTTCCGGCCTGGAACACCCCTCTACGAAACGGTGGCGTTGTTCAAGGTTCCCGTAAAGAAGGAGCAACGCGCGGAACTGGAGCGGCTGGAATCACTTCCTCCGGTCAAAGGGACCGTGTCCACCCCAATGTGGTTCAAGCACTCTCTGATGGCCATGAGCAGGTGTTTCCATGATAGCAATGGCCAATTGAGATGTATCACCTGCCATGTTATTCACAAGCCTCCTACTGCCGAGAACAAGGTGGCATATTATCGGGAGAAATGCTTTACCTGTCACACCAACCAGAGCTGCAAGCTCTCGCTCGCGGAGCGGTCGCGGCAGGAGCCGGCAAATGACTGCGCCGGCTGCCATATGCCGAGGAAGGGCGTGGCGGGCATCCCCCACTCGGATGATACGAATCATCGCATCGTGCGCCGAGCTGGGCAGCCGTACCCCGACTACGCTTTCGAGCAGAGCGACCCGGACCTGCCCGGCTTGGTGTGCGTCGACCGGCGAGGAGAGGATGCGACCAAGCCGATCCCCCCTCTCGTCAAGCTGCTGGCTTATAACGAAGTCATGCTCAGCACGAAATCTCCTGACGCAACCCGTCACTACCTCGAGCTTTTGGAGCAACTGCGGAAGTCCGCAACGGATGAACCCGCCGTGCTGGCTTGCCTGGGGCGGAAAGCCCTTTCTGACCGGGAAAACGAGCAAGCCATGCAGTACTTGACACGTGCGGTGGAAAAAGGAGCAGACTACGAATCCACTTACCTCGACCTCAGCGAGGCGCTGACCAGATTGGGACGCGTGGAAGAATCCGCCAAGGTGCTCGAGCAGGGCGTCGCCGCGTGGCCTTTCTCCGCGGACCTGCTGCAGGCGCTGGTGTTGCGCTATATGAGTCTCGACCGGCTCCCGCAAGCGCGCGAAGCGCTGAAGCGATACGTGACGTTATTCCCGGAAGATTCCATCGGGCGCGAGGCCTTGGCGCGCAGCGAAGAGGGCGGCCCCTGAGGCAAGACCGCGGCGCTTGACCCTCCGTAAGACAACCCCCTCGACCGACGCAGATCCCCACGCGAGCATCTTGAAATGACCCTGAGGATTGCACCACTTGAGTACCTCCACTATCTCGGCGTTGGAGCATTGTTGTTTGGCAGAAGGCGAATGAGATCCTGTCAAAAGCCGAAGCGGAGAATCGCGCCATGACAAAGGAAGAGCAAACCAAGTATGACATACGCCTGTTTTTATTCTATAAATGGTAGTGTTCTCAATGCGCAGGAAGTTCTCCAAATCGAGTCGCCACAGTCTCATATATTCCTCCTCGCTAACTCTTGTCCACGCTGACCCGCATGAAAACCTGTCCCGGTCGGCATAAGACGAAACTATGACTGACGAGCCGCAGCAACTGCCTACAATTCAGAGACTTCTGTACCATTACACATTTGCCTCCGGAATCTTATGCGGACCACTCGGTCCGGATAATCCTCCAGCTCTCGACTGGCAGAACCTGCTGCACACGGTCGAGACGCCTTGGAACCCCTCGACCGCCACAGTTCATTACGTATGTGTAAACCATTGTGGTCTTGACGTCCTTGTGCCTCAGCGGCTCCTGCACTGCTTGGGCGTCGGCTGGCCAGGGGGGGTCTCCGACCTCGCCGCTGGGGCCGCCAGCGTCCCGGGGCTCGCACGTGTTCCCGTCCCACAGAAAAAAGCCCAGATCGAAGCCTGCCGCAGGGTGGCACAGGGGCCACGAGATAGATGGTGAAACCGAGATGAGTATTCCGTACGAGCTGCCCATATGAGGCAGGTGCCGTACCAGAGCTCGACAAGAAGGCAAATACAGTCTTTCCCGGAAAGGTCGTTCGCAAGGACCTTGTTCGCAACGTCAAAGTCGGGGCGAACGTACCGGTTTTCGTTCTGGAGTATTTACTTGGAAAGTACTGTGCCTCAGACGACGACAACGCTGTCACCGTAGGGCTCCGGGTGGTTAACGATACTCTGGCCGATAACTATGTCCTGCCAGACGAGGCAACGAAGGCCCAATCCCTTGTCCGCCAGAAGGGACGCCACACCTTCATTGACAAAATCAAGGTTCGGTATCTGTCTGAGGACGATAAGTACTGGGCCGAGCTTGTCAACTTCGGGCACAAGTACGTCCATATTCCTGAACCATTTATCCAAAAGTTTGACCGCCTTTTGCTGGGGGGAATCTGGGCACAGGTAGACCTAAAGCACGAGTACGACGAAGAAGCCCGCGGGAAACGCAGGATGCGAGTAGCAAGTGTCGCGCCTCGTTCCGTCAAATCGGCGAGGTCCTTCTTTCCCGTCAGAAGGCTCTCATCCCTCCCGATCTGGCGTTTGGTTTCTGTGATCTCAGTATCGGTCTTGCGCAGGCGCTGTTTCAGAGTCTCAACCTCGGCCAGGAGCGGCTTCCGACTGGCCTCCGCTGCCTGAAGCTCCAGCAGCCGTTGTTGTGCCACACGCTTCTCGGTCTCCAGGGTCTCAAGACGAGATGACACACCTGCAAGCTGTGCCTCAACTTCCGCAGGATCTTCAACCCCGGCCTCCACCAGCTCCTTCAGGCTTCTCGCCTGCCCTTCCAGGCCAAGCGTGATCCTCGCCACTTCCTCGCCTTGCTCTTTGGCTGCGGCCGCAATCAGTCTCAGCCGGTCCAGCCCGAGCAACTCTCGGATGAACAGCTCCTTCCGCTCGCTCCTTTCCAGTGAGAGAAAGTTACCCGTGCGTGTGCTTTCTCTATTCTACACGCGGCGAGCAGGAGTCGGTCCACTTTTGACGACTGTACATGCACAATGTTCCGCGCGCCTTATCGTGATTCCCTTGGCGGATCGTGCCGGAATCACAGCGCACACGGAAACAATCCACCGAAGCTGTGAATTTATTCCCTCCCGTCGTGCGACGGTGAGGAAGTGGATTCTGAAGTGCTCGTCGATAAGGCGAAGTGGCGGGAGTGGGTGAAGAGCCGCTCGTACGGGCTGAAGCGAGGACGGACATTGAGGATGCGAACTGGCGAGGGGCAGGCAGAGAACGAGGTGAAGAAGGAACTGCGCTTGAAGGCGGTGAACCGGCAGCAGATGATTCTGCGCGCAGTGGACGTGGAGAAGTTGATCGAACCGGATCATACAGCGCGGGCGATTTGGGAGTTGGTGGGCCGGCTCGACCTGAGTGGGTTCACGGCCGAGATTGAATCGGTGGAGGGCGAGGCGGGGCGGCCGGCGTATGATCCGCAATTGTTGATCAGCCTGTGGATTTACGCGTACAGCGAAGGCGTGAGTTCGGCGCGGGAAGTGGCGCGGCGGTGCGAATACCATCCGGCCTATCAGTGGCTGACGGGATGTGAGGGGGTGAATCATCACAGCCTGTCGGACTTTCGGGTACAGCATCAGGCGGCGCTGGACGGATTGTTCGCGCAGGTTTTGGGAGTGCTGAGCTCGGAGGGATTGATTACGCTGGAGCGGGTCATGCACGACGGGACGAAGGTGAAGGCGCTGGCGAGCGGGAACTCGTTCCGGCGCGAGAAGACCTTGCGTGAGCATCTGGAGCAAGCGCGGGAGCGAGTGCGCGCGATGGGCGATCCCCGACAGGAAGAGGTGAGCGCACGGCAAGCCCCGGCGCGGGAACGGGCGGCTCGCGAGCGGGTGGAGCGGCTGGAGCAGGCGCTAGAGGAGATGCAGAAGGTGCAGGCGGCGGAGGGGGGAAGGAAGCCGCCCGCCGAGCGGCGGGTGAGCGAGACCGATCCCGAGGCGCGGTTCATGAAGCAGTCGGGGGGCGGTTACGCACCCAGTCGCAACCTCCAGATCTCGACCGACGCCGCGCATAGCCTGATCGTGGGAGTGAGTGTGCCGCAATCGGTCAGTGATGAAGGCCAACTGCCTCCGGCGCTGGACGAGGTGGTACGGAACCTGGGACGGCTTCCCCGGCAGGTGGTGGCCGATGCGGGGTACACGACGCGCGAGACGATTCTGGCGATGGCCGAACGGCAGGTCGACTTCATCGGGGGAACGGTGGAAGCGGGCAGGCGGAGTCAGCCCCGACCGGGCGTCGACCCAGCGTTTCGTGCCGAGGCTTTTGTCTACAAGGCGGAGGGTGATGTCTACCGCTGCCCGGCGGGAAAGGAACTGCCGCGCCGCGGCATTCAACGGACGCGCGTGGGTGTCCAGCAGCACGTCTATCAGGCGAAGGTCGCAGACTGTCGAGGTTGTGCTTTTCGCCCGCAGTGTTGTGCGGGAGCTGGGCCGCGCACCGTCTCGCACGCGCAGAATGCCCCCGCGGTGGAGGCCTTTCGGGCCAAGATGCAGACCGCGGCGGCGCAAGCCATCTATCGGTTGCGCGCGGCAGTGGCGGAGTTTCCCCATGCCTGGCTGAAAGCGAAGATCGGGCTGCGGCAATTTCGCGTACGGGGATTAAAGAAGGTGCGCGCCGAGGCGCTGTGGGCCTGCTTGGCCTATAACTTGGCGCAGTGGGTGCGGCTCCGCTGGAAGATGCGACCCGCGGCGGCTGAAGCCTGAGGGATAAAGCCCGCTAGGGCACGAAGGCCGGGCCAAAATGAAAAGGTGATCCCATGCCATCGCCCTAATATTCCCGAGCGGTCACCGCTCCAACCAGCAAAAAATGACAAGACCCCAACTCTTCGTTGTCGCGATTGTTTCACAGCTTCACCTGGGCGTATAACGGGCTACTCGTAGAAGTGCAATCCCTGACTCCCCGGAAGTCCGCTTCGAGGAAGTCTGTGGGGGCATGGTACTCGCTGGGACAGTTTACAAGTAACGCCGCAGCGTTTAGTATTACCGATTCCTGTTGGGAAATCCTCTTGTCACCACTGAAGTGGGCATCGCCCAGGAGCGCCGGTGGCGGTAGAGTAGGAGAGTAAGTGATCCCGCAGATGTGGGAAGCGATCACATTGTCGCGCCGACTCGTTTTCTCTTTTCGACACTGAGAGATCCCGACCCCTACAGCCCCTCCGGGAAATCGCACACCTCACACGGCGAGGTCTGCGCCAGCCCGCGAATCTCGCTTTCAAGCTCCGCGCCAGTCCTATAGGCCAGTGTCCTAAGTCAGAAGTTCGTTGAATAAACCGTACGTTCCACTGACCGTACGGCCAGCCCCGTGAGGGGCGACATCCTATAGCCCACGGCGTCAGCCGTGGGATTGCGGCCCTCTCCCCCCTTCGTCCCCCCTCTCCCGCTCCAGCGGGAGAGGGGGGAGGGGGTGAGGGTTGGACGTCCTGACGCACGGCTTTCGCCGTGGGCTACAATACGGCGCCCGTCGGCTGACGGGCTGAATTCATCAACTAACTTCTGACTCGGGACGCTAGGTTACTTGGGGCCCGAAGCCAAGGCCAGCCCGGGCCCTACGGCAAGGCTGAGAGACCGCCCCCGTCTCAGCGCGGGTTCGCGGTCATCGAGGCGCGGTGCCCCGTAGTCATCGAAAAATACTCAATCCACAGTTTGCGAACCGCCTCGGTTCGTTCGATCAGCTCGCTACTCGGTTTCGCGCCGTGCTGAACCAAGATGACCATCCCGGTATTGAATTGGCGTTGCGATTTGTCAACGGCGGGC
>Ga0187888_1003164_pt1 | contig 13157 bp, 10 predicted proteins | sample June2016WEW_7_40_FD_132987 | JGI IMG/M metagenome (GOLD analysis project Ga0187888, IMG submission 132987) | Peatland microbial communities from SPRUCE experiment site at the Marcell Experimental Forest, Minnesota, USA - June2016WEW_7_40 | ecosystem: Environmental > Terrestrial > Soil > Wetlands... | reverse complement strand
CCTCCTCTAAGCCTCTGGACGCGCGCCAAGCCTTCGAAAACCTTTTCCGAAAGTAACGAGGTATAGCCCTGACCTTTTAGTCTGCAGCGCCGGTGCCAACCGGAAACCATGAAGTGTCATCCCGGGCGAAGCGAAGGGAGAAGACAGGGTCGGGAAAAATGCGACAAAATGTCTGTATCTCCTTTGTAATCAGTTGGTTACACTTTTCCATTCGACCCCCTTTATCCGCCATTCGCTGCTTTTTTCTCCCCATCCGCTTTATTCGTATTGCTCACCGATGATTGGAGTGGTCTAATTTGGCCTCCGGCAGGGAGTACCTTCTTCCGTGAGCCCACGTGCTCCTCGCCCCTTGGCTCGACGCTGAAGGTTGCCGGAGTTTCCCGCGCCCTAAGGATCAGATTCTGCTTAAATGCGCTGCGACAAACCTTAAAGGAGACACGATGGCTACTGTTACTATTGCTCCAGACGTACGATCCCCGCGACGGAAGGAATTTCAGCGCGTTCAGCCCCCCGCGACTTTTACCGGCGCGCCCATCCAACCCTTGCAAAAGGGCCTTCCCAAGACCACCCAATCCGTTTGCCCGGAATGTCTGAGAGTGATAGACGCCCGGCTCTTCGAGGAGAATGGCGCGGTTTACATGGAGAAAAGCTGCGCGGAACATGGCGACTTTCGTGACTTGATCTACTCCGATGCAAGGCTGTATCTCAAGATGGAGGAGTTCGAATTCGGCGATAACCGGGGTCTCGAGAATCCGCAATTGCCTGACGCGTCCCGTTGCCCGGAGGATTGCGGTTTGTGTTCACTGCACACTTCCCACACCGTGCTCTCCAACGTGGACCTCACCAATCGCTGCAACCTTACCTGCCCCGTCTGCTTTGCCAACGCCAACGCCGTGGGATACTTGTACGAGCCCTCCTTCGAGCAGGTGCGTGGGATGTTGAAGACGCTTCGTGAACAGCGCCCCGTGCCCAACCGTGTGGTGCAGTTCTCCGGCGGTGAGCCTACGCTTTATCCTCGCTTCCACGATGTGCTGCGCATGGCCACGGAGATGGGCTTCACCCACATCCAGTGTGCCACGAACGGTATTGAATTCGCCGATGCGGAATTCGCCCTGAAGTGCAAGGAAGCCGGCCTCCACACGCTCTACCTGCAGTTTGATGGCGTCAGCGACGAAGTTTACCTCCGCACGCGCGGCCAGCGCCTGCTCGAAAAGAAGCTGGCGTGCATTGCAAACTGCCGGAAGGCTGGTCTGAAGATCATCCTCGTACCCACCATCGTGAAAGGCGTCAACGACCACCAGATCGGCGACATGATTCGCCTGGCCATCGACAACGTCGACTGTGTCAGTGGTTTCAGCTTCCAGCCGGTTTGTTTCACGGGCCGCATCAACCGCCGTGAACTCGAGAGCAAGCGCTTCACGCAATCCGACCTCGCGCACGCCGTCGCCGACCAGACCGGCTTGACCGACAAATACGAAGATTGGTTCCCGCTGTCCTGCATTTCGCCCTTCTCCAAGCTGCTTTCGAACTTGCAGAATTACAATCGGCCCAATCTCACCTCGCACCCCCATTGCGCCATGGGCACCTACCTCTACGTTCACCCGCTGTCGAAAACCGCGATCCCCATCACACGGTTCTTCGACATGCCCGCGATGCTTCGCGACATCGACCTGCTCGCCCGGCAAGCCGAAGGCGCGCGATTCAAGATGTTCACCAAGATCAACGCCTGGCACAAGCTTCGCCGCCATTTCCGGCCGCAGTTTGCGCCGCCGGGTTTGACCTTCGAGCGCTTCCTGCAAACGCTTCAGGGCATGACCGACCACGAGTACGGCCGGGGCAAGGGCGACGGGACCTTCACTTATAAGACTCTCCTGGTCGCGGGCATGCATTTCATGGATTCCTACAATTACGATTTCGCCCGCGTGAAGCGCTGCGTGATTCACTACTCTGCCCCCAATGGCTTGGTCTACCCCTTCTGCATTTACAACTCCGGCCCCTGCATGCGTGAGAAGATCGAGCGGCAGTTCTCCGTGCCCTTCGACCCGAAAGCCGCCAAGCTGAACGGCAACGGGTTGGTGCAGGTCTAGAACTGACTTCCAGCCGCCTTCGTGAAAGTGGAGACAAGCCGCGGGCCCAATAGCGTGGCTGCGCCCAATCCGCTCCTTATAGCGACAATATGTTAAGATAAACAGGATTCTGCCTGTTGGAGTGAGCTTTTATGGCTACGTCAGTCGAGGAGCAACTGCGAGCGGTTTCCCGTTATACGAAACGGCTTGATGAACTCTGCGAGAGTTTTGCGGGACTAGAATCGAAAGTCGATCAGGAACTCAAGAGACTGGGAGAACTCGGCGCTCAGCGAAGGAGCTTTCTGGTTCCGATCGAAACTTTGGAACCCGAACCCTATGAGCTTCTCAGACCTTTTACAGCCGTCGTTACCGAGGAAGAAGGCGAGTTTCAGGCAAGCCTTTTTGATCTAAGTGTCTTTGCATCTGGTGACACTGAGGAGGAAGCGATTGCCAATCTGAAAGAGACACTTCTCGATACGGTTGACCGGCTTAATGAGCTTCCGGATGCAAGGTTGGGAAAGGGCCTATTACGGCAGAAAAACCTGTTGAACAAGATAGTTCGAAAAACTCAGGCAACACCACCTGTCAGCATCGACCCTTATAAGAAGCCAAGGCGTGTAAGAGAGTTTAGAGATGTCGAATAGCTAAGGACGGGATGGGCCAGAGCACTCGTGTGGAAGGGAAGTGCCGAGCCTGAGTCGAAAAGCGGTGGAATTTGCTCACCCAGGATGACGCGGAAGCTATCGCGCACAAACTAGGCTGTACCTCCTATGAAGGCAGGAGCCATAAGTATTACGAGCTCTTTGTGGACGATAGGCTAGTCACCAGGTTTGGGATTCGTCGAGCATCGAAAGACAAGGGGCACGGCCACCTGCCACGTGATCTTCATATTACCCAAAAGCAGTGCAGGGATCTGAGCAGATGTCCGTTGTCGAAAGACGAGTACCTCCAGATACTCCGCGACAAAAGCTTACTCTGACGGCGCGGCAGTTGGCGTAGCCGCCTCAGGTGACTTGCCTGTTGAAACCCCCATCCACTCTTGCTACTGTATTCGGGCGGGCCAGGATCGCTCGCGGGAAAACTACATTTTCGAGCTTGGAGGACGAATCAAGATGAAGAATACTGCCATACTCCTCACACTTCTGGCGCTGCTCTCAGCCGGAGCATGGGCCGGGCAGGATCAGACGACGGCGCCGAAGGCCGCCCCTAAGGCGGGAGCAACACACTCAAAGCCTGCGGCGCAAATGACCACCACACCCTCGGGGTTGCAGTATCGCGATCTGGTGGTAGGCAAGGGCGCGCAACCCAAAGCAGGCGATACAGTGCTTGTGAATTACAAAGGTACGTTCTCGGACGGAAAGGTTTTCGACAGCAACGAGGGGAAAGGGCCGTTCAAGTTCCATCTGGGGCGCAGCGAAGTCATCAAGGGTTGGGATGAGGGTGTGGCTTCGATGCATGTGGGCGGAAAGCGCAAGCTGGTTATCCCTCCCGATCTGGCCTACGGCGCCGGCGGCTACCCGGGAGTGATTCCTCCCAATTCCACGCTGACGTTTGTGGTCGAGTTGCTTGACATCAAACCACCCATGTAGTCGCGACGACGTCCGACGCCGTTGAGCGGTCGTCGTACAGTTTGAGGTGGTAGCGGCGAGTTTGGCTCGCCAAATGGCGGCGTAAAGCCGCCTCTACATCAAACTGTGCCACTACCCTTTGAGTACCGCGCTACCCCCGACCCCCGAACTGTGGTAGGCTGATCTTTGTCTCCCGCAGAAAAGATCCTGCGGGAGGGACCTTCCCTTATGGCCCTGATTGTTCCCTCGCTGCTGGCGGCTGATTTTGCTCGACTTGGCGAAGCGCTCCGCACCATCAAAGAGGCAGGCGCGGGCATCGTCCACGTCGATGTGATGGATGGCCATTTTGTAGAGGATATCAGCGTGGGGCAGCCGGTCGTCCGCAACCTGCGAAAAGCGACGGACCTGACTTTGGACTTACACTTGCTCATTGAACGCCCGGAACGCTTCGTTGGGGAGTTTCTGGCGGCGGGCGCAGACCGCCTCGCGGTTCACATCGAGGCCACAACGCGCTTGCATCAGGTCTTGGATGTGATCCGCAAGCAGGGTGTCCAGGCTGGGGTTGCCTTAAACCCGTCGACGCCCGTGGATTCAATTGTGGACTTAGTTGGAGAATTCGATTATCTTTCAATCTTGTCCTCTGATCCAGGGCTGGGCGAACGAACCTTCATCCCCAGATCGGCGGAGAAAGTGCGCGCCGCGGCCGCCTTGCGAGACGAGCGTCGCGCGGATTTTGTCATCCAAGTGGAGGGCGGAATCCGCGTCGAGCATATGGAGCGACTTGTGCAGGCGGGCGCGGACATCCTGGTGGCGGGTTCAGCCATCTTTAATAGCGAGGACCCCAAAGCACGCCTGGGAGAGATTCTCCGCCTCGTCTCCGGTTTGCCGCGGACGATTAAAGTGTGAACGGCCGACCGGTATGGGCGGCCGTGGTGGTAGCCCTGGGCAACCTCGAGGGTTGCCTAGGCGTGAGGATCGGGAGTTAAGGCACTGTCAAAACGAACCAATAAGATGGGCTGGAAGGGCCTGAGCGGGTTGCTGTGCGTGGTTGTGCTGGGTGGGGTGTTTCTACCCGGATGCCTTTTTCATCGCAAGCGCCGCTCCGACCTGGCCGCCGCCGTCAATCCCGGCGATCAGCCTGACAAGATCCTGTACGATAAAGCCAACAACGAGATCGTGCACGGGCGCTACGACGTAGGCCGTCTCACCCTGCAGACCATGATCAATACTTATCCGGATAGCGAATATCTGGCGAAAGCTAAGCTCGCCATTGCGGATTCGTACTACCAGCAAGGAGGAATCTCGGGTCTCACGCAATCCGAAGCTGAATACAGGGACTTCGAAACCTTCTTCCCCACCGCGCCCGAGGCTCCGATGGCCCAGTACCGCGTCGGCATGGCGCATTTCCGCATGATGGCTAAGGCTGACCGCGACCAGACGGAAGCCCGCCTTGCGGAAGCCGAGCTCAAGGAGTTTATGCTGAAATTCCCCGAAGACCCCTTGACGATCCGCGCCAAGGCCCGCCTGCGCGAGGCCCAAGAAGTTCTGGCGGAAGGCGAGTTCGAGACCGCAAGTTTTTACTTGACGAGGGGAGCGTACCGGGCGGCGCGAGGGCGGTATAAGGAGATTATCGAAAAGTACCCCAACTTCAGTGAGGGCGATCAAGCCCTGTTTGGAATGGGACAGTGCCTGGACCACATGAAGATTCCCAAAGAGTCGATTCCCTATTATTCACGCTTGCTGCGTGACTTTCCTCTGAGCCCGCATGTGGACGAGGCCAAAGCCCGCCTCGTGGCTATGGGCCAGCCGGTCCCAAAGCCCACCAAGGCGACGCTGGCGCGTGCCCAGGCGGATGCGACCCGAGTGCGAAGCAAGAGCTTACTTGATAAACTTGCGCTCTCTATGTCCGGGACGCCAGACACCAGCGTCACTTTACGAGGCCCGGTTGAACTAGGGGCGACGGCGAGTGGGGTTGAATTGGCGAAACGTGTGCCCAGTGCTCCCGGGATCACGAACGCCTCGATCATCGCTCAGCCGGTGAGTGACTCCAGCCTGGGCTCCGGAAAGACCGACGAATCCAAACCGGCTGCTGGCAACTCTAACAGCCCCGCCACTTCAGCGAACGAGGGCCCGGCAAAGACTGAAGAGACTCCGGCCTCCAACGGCAGCCCAAGCCCGAATCCGCCCGCGGCAGCGCCGGAAGCCAAGACTACCGAAAATCAAACCCCTGCCAAGACAGATCCCGCTAAAGCCAAGTCCACCACCCAAGACCAGTCCGCCAACACCGCCCCTCAAAAGAAGAAAGGCAAATTCCACGTGCTCAAGAAGCTCGTCCCGTTTTAAAAGCAGGAGTCAGGATTCAGGAGTCAGGAGGCGATGCGCCGATTCCTGTCCTGCAGTTGCCCGGCTGTCTTCAAGAAGGTATGAAACAATCTCCGGCCTGTCATTCTGAGCGAAGCGAAGAATCTGCATTAGTTCGCGACGGAGCGGAACTGCAGATCCTTCGCTGTCGCTCAGGATGACACACTCCAAAACACTGACTCCTGACTCCTGAATCCTGCCTTCTTGACTTCCTCCCCCCGTGGTGATATTTGTTTCACGCGACATTTGGCGATTCAACCTCTGAAGGGAGGCTGTGTGGCTGGGTTGATCCTCATCGCGGACGATAGCCCTATCATTCAACGGAAGGCCCAACAGATTCTCCAGGACGAGGGCTTCGAGGTTCAGACAGTCTCGAACGGCGTCGCGGCCGTCAAGAAGTTGCCTGTGATGCAACCGGTTCTCGTGCTCGCCGATGTTTCCATGCCGGGCAAAGATGGGTACGAAGTCTGCGAATTCGTGAAGACCTCGCCGGGTTTGCGCCATGTCCCGGTGCTCTTGGTGGGCAGCGACCTCGAACCTTACGACGAGCAACGGGGCGCGCGAGTCCGGGCTGACGGCATTATCAAAAAGCCCTTCTCTCCTCACGACTTGATCAACATAGTGAGGCGGTTCGCTGCCCTCGCGAAAGCGCCGCCATCCCCACTCACCCCTGAGGAGACGCCGGTTGCTGCCCCGCCCGCACCCGTTCAAGCGGCTCTCAACGAAAGCCAGCCCGCTTCCGTCCAACAGATGGCCGGCGAGGGCAGGGCGGAGAAACCCCCGTCGGCTGATGTGGCTGCGCGAATTGACCTGGCGGATGACCTAATGTCGAGCGTCGGACAGCGGTCCCATGAACATCCGCTGGATACGATGGGCATTTTGCCTGAACCGTCCGCCCCACCCAGCCAGCCGTTTCCGGCGTTGGTGCTCGAGCCCGCTCCTGAGTCAGGTTCAGAACCAAGCCACGAAGGCGCGTCTGAGCCGGCGCTCGCCGCACCCGAGACTAGCGGGGGAATTTCAAGCCCTGCCGAAACAGCGGAGTTCGACTTGCCTCCTCAACTGGTTGACTTAATTGCGCCGGAGGACGTGCCTGAGCCCATTCCGGCGTGGGCCGAGCCTGTCCCGGAGCCATCTCCGGTAGTTGCGCCTGAACCGGAACTGGTTGCTGCCGAAACCGCTCAAGGAGTCGAGGAGTCGAAGGCTCAACAACTTGGCGAGCTGAGTTTACCTCAGCCTCTTGACGAATCCACGTTTCCGGTGGCAGCGCCGGATCCCCCTCCGGTTGCTGCTGAGCCGGTTCCAGAATCCAATCCTGCCGCAGTGCCGGAGCCGGCCTCGGCCGGTCCTGAGACAAGTCAAGAATGGGGCGATCTGATATCGAATCCGCCGGCTCTTGAAGCCCCAGCCGCTCCCGATGTGGAGTGGGTTCACACGGTGGTCCACAAAGTCGTCGCCAGGATGGCCCCTCCCGTACTTTCCCCGGAACAGGTTGAGGAACTGGCGCGCCTGCTTACCCGGGAGATTGCGTCGGAAATCGGCGGATCATGCGGACACAGGGTCTTCCCTCCTGAACGGCCACCCTTCGAGTAGGCGCGGAAACTACTTTTGCCGGTAGCGCTGACCTTCAGGTCAGCACCTGCCGACCCTTCGCTCGGCTCAGGGCAGGCTCTAAAGGTCGGCGCTACGTCGATCTGAGACAGGTCCGAAAGCCACCCAGTTTCGCATTTTTCGCTTGACAAAACCTGGTGCCCATGATAGCCTATACTTGTGGTCATATTGTGGACACATTGTCATAAGCAATTGCCGAGGCCGCCGAAAAGCGAAACAAAGCCGGGCAGCAGTGGCGATAGGGGAAAAACGGCTAATTACAAAAAATGGAAAATAGTGGGAACGAAGCTAAGAAGTACTTGAAAACAAAGGAAAGTCGCTTTTTGAATGCTGCAAAACTAGCGCGTTTGGCGCGCAAATCGACACCAATTTGACCCCGATATGACCAAAAAACGCTGCATTTTGCGAAAACGAAGTCGGAACTTGCGCCTCGAACCCGATGCTGCAGTAGTGACAGGTTGTCGGCTAGGCAGCCTTGGGAATCCAACCCCGGCCTTGTGCTCTGGGGTACCTGTGCCGCCGCCATGGTGTTTCGAAGGCGACCAGGGAGCACGATCACGCGGCGGGATGAGTACTGAGAACTGAAAACTGAAAACTGAGGACTATTAACCGAAAGGACTCACCATCCATGCGTTGGAGTCAAACGTTCATTCCCACATTGCGCGAGGACCCTGCCGAAGCGGAGGTTCCCAGCCATCGCTTGCTCTTGCGGGCGGGTTACGTCCGCCAGGTGGCGGCGGGGGTCTATGCGCATCTTTTTCTTGCTCAAAAGTCCCTTCTCAAGGTGATGCAAATCATTCGCGAGGAGATGAACGCCATCGGAGCCCAGGAGTTTCATTTGCCGGCTTTGAATCCGGCTGAACTTTGGAAAGAATCCGGCCGATACGAGACTTACGGCGAGACCTTGTTTAAAATCACGGACCGGAACCAGCACGAAATGTGCCTGGGTGTGACGCACGAAGAAGAGATGACCAATATCGCGCGCAGCGAGTTGCGCTCGTACAAGCAATTGCCTCAAATCTGGTATCAAATCCAGGAGAAATACCGCGACGAGCCGCGGCCCAAGTCCGGGCTGTTGCGCTTGCGGCAGTTCTGGATGAAGGATTCCTACACGTTCGACTTGGACGAAGCCGGGCTGGACAACAGCTACCAGAAGCACTATCACGCCTACCGGCGCATTTTCGACCGCTGCGGTCTGAAGTACGTGATTGTCGAAGCCTACTCCGGGACGATGGGCGGCACCCAATCGCACGAGTTTGCGGCGCCGACGGACGCGGGCGAAGATTCACTGGCCATTTCGGAGTGCGGTTACGCGGCGAACTTGGAGAAGGCGGAGGGCCACGCGCCGCCGGTGGAGGACCTGTCCGGCGACAAGCCGCCCGAACCGTTTCCGACGCCCGGGCAGAAGACGATTGACCATCTGGCAGAGTTTACGGGTGAAAGCCCGGCGCGGTTGATGAAGACGCTGGTTTACATGGTGGAAAGCAAACCGGTGGTCCTGCTGCTGCGGGGCGATCACAGCCTGAGCGAGACGAAGTTGACCACCGCCCTGGGCACCAATGTATTCCGGCCGGCGACACCCGAGGAGGCTTTCGCGCTCCACGGCGCCCACGTGGGTTCACTGGGGCCGGTGGGGCTTAAGGGGGTTCGGATCCTGGCGGACCGTGCGCTCCGAGGGAGGAAGAACCTCATCACCGGCGCCAATCGTGATGACACGCACCTGCGCAACGTCACGCCGGGGCGTGATTTCGAGCCTGAATATCATGACCTGCGGGCGGTGGTGGCGGGTGATCTCTGCCCGCGCTGCGGAGAGCCGATGCAGATTCGCGTGGCAGTGGAGTTGGGGCACATCTTCAAGCTCGGCAAGCGTTATTCTGAGACCATGCATGCGACCGTGTTGGACGAAAACGGCAAGGAGATGCCGCTCGTCATGGGGTCCTATGGAATCGGAGTGGAGCGCATCCTGAGCGCGGCCGTGGAGCAGAACCATGATGCCGAGGGCATGTTCCTGCCCCGGGCGATGGCGCCTTTCGACGTCATTCTGACGGCGGCCAATATGGACGATGCCCAACTGGTCGCGGCGGCCGAAAAGCTTTACAAAGAGATGCTGGCCAATTCGATTGACGTGCTCTTCGACGAGCGGGCGGAGCGGCCGGGGGTCAAGTTTAAGGATGCAGACCTGATTGGTGTGCCTTACCGTGTGACGTTGGGCAAACGGAAGTTCGCGCAGGGACTGGCGGAGATCTTCCAACGCTCGACAAAGCAGGTTTGCGATGTTAAGCTGTCAGAGGTTGTGGAGCGTCTGCGCGCCGAGTATCTTGCCTAGTGGGACGCTGATACGACTGGGGACGTTGCCATTCCGTTCTTGAGCGTCGCGCAGGGGCGGGATCTCGGTCCGGAACCGGGTGGGTCTCAGGATTCCTCGCACCACTCACTCGCCGCGGGCCGAGTGAAGTTCCTGGTCTGGCAGGGAATGGCAACGAAGGGTCGACATGCGGCGAGGAGAAGCAGCTTCGGGACGTTTGAAGGCGCTCTTGTCTTTGGCGCTCCTGGCGGCGTCGATCTTTGGCGCTTTTAAGATTTTCCCCGCGTACGTGGACAACTATCAGCTTCAGGACCATATCCGGCAACTCTCGACGCAACTCGCCGTACGATCCACTCCCGCGACGCCGGGTGACGTAACCAATGAAGTGGTACAGTTCGCCCAAGATCATGGGATTCCACTCGCTTCCGACAATGTCAGGGTCACCATCGGGCACCACGTCAAGATCGACCTGGACTACACGGTTCCGGTGGACCTGAGCGTTTATACGTTTCGGCTTCACTTTACGCCGTCGGCGGACAGCTTGTCCTTATAACCCGTGGAACGATCTGCGTCAGCACCGCGCTCGAAGCCCCGTTCGTCTCGAAGATCGGGGTGGTCACGCCTGGCCGGGATGGCAGGTTGGAAGAAAGGTGTGATTGCCGGCGTCCTGCTGTTTCTGATCTGTTTTACCGGCTTTCTCCTCTACTACTACGTTCGATTCTCCCGCCTTATTGGCGCGCGCCTGAGCGGCGAAATCTTCGATAATGCTTCCCTGGTTTTCGCCGCCCCCACGCCCCTTGCCGTCGGCGAGGCCGGCAGCGCTGAGGAAGTCGCCCGGCGTCTGCGTCGAGCCCTCTATGCCGAAGGCGACTCCTCGGATGTGGGCACGTACACTCTGGCGCAGGATTCGATCGAAATCACGCCTGGCCCGCTTTCCTATTTCGCTGACCCGGCAACTCGAGAAGACCCTGCCCGTCTGACCTTTCGAGATCACCGCCTGGCTTCCATCACCTCGACCGAGGGTGGCGCGAGCCTGGCCAGTTACGAACTCGAGCCCGAGGTGATCACCACGCTGTTTGGCAACAACCGCTCCAAGCGGCGGCTGGTGGGTTATCCGGACCTCCCGAAAGTGTTGATTAATGCGGTAGTGGCCGCGGAAGATCATCGCTTTTTTTCCCATCACGGCGTGGATCTTCTGCGCATTCCGGGCGCGGCACTGGCCGATATCCGTGCCGACCGCAACGTGCAGGGCGGCAGTACCTTGACCATGCAGTTGGCTCGCGGTTTTTTCCTCACGCCGGCGCGGGTGTGGCGGCGAAAAATCGAGGAGACTTTCCTGGCTTTGTTGCTTGAAAAACGCCTCAGCAAGGAACAGATCCTCGAACTGTACGCCAACCAAATATACCTTGGCCAGCGGGGGAGCTTCTCCATCTATGGTTTTGGTGAGGGCGCGAACACCTACTTTAACAAGGACGTTTCCACCCTGACGCTGCCCGAGGCTGCCCTTTTGGCAGGTCTGGTTCGCGGCCCGAATCTTTATTCGCCTTATCACCGGTCCGGCAGGGCTCTCGATCGGCGCAACTATGTGCTCCGGCAGATGCTCGAGTTGGGAATGATCACGCCTGTGCAGGCCGCCGCAGCCACCGAGTCGCCATTAGGAGTTGTCAATCAAAACGTGGAGGGTCGCGAAGCGCCATACTTCGTGGACATGGTGCGCGACCGGTTGTTAACGCAGTTTTCCGACCAGGATCTGAATTCGCAGAGTTATCGCATTTACACCACCCTCAATCTCGATTTGCAGAACGCGGCGTCGGAGGGTGCGCGGCTGGGTATCACCGAAGTGGACCAGGTATTGAGCAAGACCAAGCGCGGCAGGGAAGCAAAGGCCCAGGCCCCCAATCAACCCCAAATGGCGCTGCTGGCCCTGGACCCCCACACCGGCGAGATTCGCGCCCTGGTGGGCGGAAGGGACTACGCAACTAGCCAACTCAACCATGTGATGGCCAAGCGGCAGCCCGGCTCCTCGTTCAAGCCCTTCGTCTACGCGGCCGCCCTGAGCACGGGAGTGAACGGCGGGCGGCCCCTGATTACACCCGCCACCCTGCTCAACGACGAACCCACCACCTTTCAATTCGGCGACACCACTTACGAACCCGAAAACCTGAAGCAGGAATACCACGGACTGGTCACCCTTCGCGAGGCCCTCACCCATTCTCTAAACGTGGCCACGGTGCGTTTGGCGGAGATGGTGGGTTATGACAAGGTGCGGGACCTGGGGATCGCCGCGGGAATCAACAAAGACCTGTTGGCCACGCCCGCCATCGCCTTGGGCTCCTATGTGGCCACGCCGCTCGAGATCGCCGGCGCTTACACGATTTTTTCCAACCAAGGCGTGTACGTCGAGCCGAGGTTTATCCTCGCCGTCAACGATTCCTCAGGAACGAACCTCTGGCGGAGTTCTCCGGTCACACGGCCGGTGCTGGACCCGCGGGTGGCTTACTTGATGGTGGACTTGATGGAGAGCGTGATCAACCACGGCACCGGCGCGGGAGTCCGCAGCCGAGGTTTCGAGGCCCCGGCGGCGGGGAAGACGGGGAGTTCGCACGATGGCTGGTTCGCCGGTTTCACCTCGAACCTGCTGGCCATCGTCTGGGTCGGCTACGATGACGACCGCGATATTAAGCTGACCGGAGCGTATTGCGCACTTCCGATTTGGGCTGATTTTATGAAGCGCGCCGTGCAAGTCCCGGCTTACAAAGACCCGCAGCCCTTTTCAATGCCGGACGGCGTGGTTTCCGTTCCTATAGAAACAGCCTCGGCCTCCAGCGACGCAACGATCGTCCGAAACGAATACTTCATCGCCGGAACCGAACCCCTGCCGACACAGCCGGCCAGGGGATTCCTGGGACGGCTCTTCAACCCTCAGGGCCAGCCCAGTCTGCCTCCGGCATTGGTACTTCCGCCTGGCGCCCCGGGGGCGCAGTCGCCACAAGCCGGCGCAACGAAGCCGCCGGAGGCTCCCGCTAATGCACACAAGCCTGGACTCATAAAGAGATTCTTGTCGATTTTTAAGGGTAAGAACTCGAAACAGGCGCCGCCTCAGAATGCACCGGCGCCCCAGCAATAGGAACGTGTTGGAAAATGAGGCCTCTCCGGCGAAGGAGGGGTTGGGGGAGGCCGGGACAGCCAAGCCGTGGTTCAACCGCACCTTCGTATTCCGGTAAGAGGGGGAAATCACGTGGCCGGTGG
>Ga0187888_1003161_pt1 | contig 13172 bp, 9 predicted proteins | sample June2016WEW_7_40_FD_132987 | JGI IMG/M metagenome (GOLD analysis project Ga0187888, IMG submission 132987) | Peatland microbial communities from SPRUCE experiment site at the Marcell Experimental Forest, Minnesota, USA - June2016WEW_7_40 | ecosystem: Environmental > Terrestrial > Soil > Wetlands... | reverse complement strand
TGCAGGCTGTGGGAGTTGGCCACGTTGCCGATGATCGGGCTGCTCACGGCCAGCCCAAACCAGCCGCACGCGATGACGATGCCCATGGCGGTAGCGCTCATGCGCGGGAAGGCGTCGCCCACCAGGGCCAGCGTGGTGGGAAATACAGGCGCCATCGCCATACCCGCGCAGAACACCACCACCCACGCGGCCGACGGGCTGGTGACCTGCAACATGGCGAAAGTGGTGATGGCCATGGCAACCGACGCGCCAAGCGTGACGGACAAGGCGGACACGTTGATGAGAACCCGCGAGATCGCCAGGCGTCCCACCAGCAGCCCCAAGGCGAAGCCGAGCGACAGGATGTTGAGCGCGGTGGATTTGTCTAGCATGCGCACTTCCATTAGATATCTGGCCAGCCAGTTCCAGACGCCCACTTCGCAGGCGATATAAAGGAATAGGAAAAGCGCCAGCGCATACAGCGCGGGGCGGCCCACCACCAAGCCGATTTCGGAAGCCTTGAAGCTGCGTTCACCGGTGGGTTTCGGCATCGGCGTGACGATGTTGACGATCAGAGCAGCAGTAGCCAGCACGGCGGCGACGTAGCACATGCGCACCGCGCTGCCGCCGAGGATGTTGGCAGTGACGAACGGCGTGATGAGCCCGCCCAGCCCAAAGAACAGGTTCAGGATGTTCAACATGCTGCCGCGGCGCGATTCGCTGACATCGGAGACCAGCGCGTTGGCGCCGGTGACCACCACGCCTCCGCCCAGGCCGAGCAGCGTCAGCGCGAGCAGCACCAGGGTGAAATTGCCGCCGGCGAAGGGCAGCAGCCAGAATGAAATCGAGATCAGGGCGAGGCCGCCGACGAGCGCGATCTTTTTGCCTTTGAGGTCAATCAGGGGCCCGACCGAGATGGATGCGACGACCAGCCCGATGCCCTGCGCGGTGGCGATGGTGCCGATCTGCGCGTTGGTGAATCCGAGTGTGGGGTTGAACGTTCCCCAGGTGGCGGCGACGATGCCGTAGATCAGAATCCCGAGAATCGCAGCGAGTATCAACATGGAGAGTTGATCTTATCACTACGCCCGGCCGACTGGTTGAGCGAGTTCCGGGAGGGCGGCGGCGCCGGCGGCGGGCAGGGTGATGGTAAATCGCGTCCCTTTGCCGGGAGTGCTGTGGACATCGATGACGCCATGATGCGCCTTGACGATCCAGGCGACGAAACTCAAGCCCAGTCCCAGGCCTTGATCGGGAGCCGGTGCGGTGCCCGAACCGGGGACGCGGTAGAAGCGGTCGAAGATGTGCGGCAGGTGCTCGGCGGGGATGCCGCGGCCGGTGTCTTCGACCACCAGCTCCACACTGCCTTCGAGCGGCCGCGCACTCAGCCGCACCTCGCCGCCAACGGGAGTGAACTTGAGAGCGTTGGAGAGCAGGTTGGTGATCATACGTTCGATTTGCACGCGGTCGGCATCCACGAAACAGCCGGGATCGCAACGGGCGGCCAGGCGCACTTGGGCGCCCTCGGCGGGAATCTGGAACTGCTCGGCCAGGTCTTCCAGCACCGGGCCGAGGTCGATCCGCGCTCTCTGTAGCGACAGTTGACCGGATTCGGCTTGCGAAAGCAGCAGCAGCGCGCGCACGATTTGCGACAGGCGGTCGATATCCTGCAGGGCGTTGAACATGGCTTCGCGATATTGCTCGGTGCCGGCGGCGGTCATCAAAGCCACTTCCAGTTGGCCGCGGATGGCGGTGATGGGCGTGCGCAGCTCGTGCGAAACGTCGGCGGAGAACTGCTTCATTTGCCGGAAGGAGGCCTCCAGGCGCTCGATCATGCGATTGAAAGTGAGGATCAGATAGTCGAGCTCATCGCCGGCATGGCGCGAGGGAATGCGCAGGCCGAGGTTGGAGCCGGTGATGCGCTGCGCGGCCTGCGCCACGTCGCGCACCGGAGTGAGGGCGCGGCCGGCCACCAGCCAGCCGACCAGCCAGCCGAGGAGGGTGGCGCCGGGGATGACGCCGGCGAAAATCATAACGGAATATCTGCGCAGAATCTCCTCGTTCTTGGCGAGCGAAGTTCCCAGCGCAATATAAAACGGATCGCGTCTTTTCTCGTCCCACATCACCGCGGCGCGAATCAGAAACAGCTCTCCCGACGAGTCGCGTTTCTCCATCCAGAAGGGTTTGCCGGCCTGGCCGGGCTTGGAGGCGCGTACCCACTGCCGTACGCGCTCCTGAATATCGGCGGGGCGGTCCGGCGGCAGGTCCTGGTAGATGGTAGATTCGGCGGGCGACTGGGTCTCGTGGTCCTGGATCACCTGCCCGCTGCTGTCAGTGATCAGCAGAACCTTCTTGATATCCAGCACCACGGTGGTTTCGTCGGGATCGTCCTTGTCGTAATACCAGTTGGCTTCGTAGGCTCCCGAGTCCGGGGCGCGATCGATGCGCAGGATGCTGCCCTTGAGCGCCGTCCAGTCTTCGTCGAGCGAATCGGTCGCCAGCGTTTGCAGGCTGCCTGCCAACTGCGCGCGAGCCAGCCAGACCGTGCCTACCACCAGGACGACGAACAGCGCGGCATAGGTTGCGGTGAGGCGGAAGCGCAGTCCGCGCGACGCGCGACGTAAGTCGCGGCCGATGCGGAGCAGGTCGCGGCGGCGGAATCGCATGTTACGCCTGCCGTTCGGAGACGGCTTCCGGGGACCGGTCCGGCTTGTCGGGAGCCTCGATCATGTAGCCGATGCCGCGCACGGTCTGGATCAGCTTTTGAGGAAAGCGGTCGTCGATCTTGCTGCGCAGGTGCCGGATGTAGACGTCGACGATGTTGGTCAGCCCGTCGTAATCCATGTCCCAGACGTGCTCCACGATCATGGTGCGGCTGAGCGGCCGGCCGCGGTTGCGCATCATGTATTCCAGGATGCCGAACTCCTTGGGCGCCAGATCGATGGTCTCGCCCGCGCGAGTTACTCTGCGGCGGATGCAATCGAGTGCCAGGTCGGCCACCTGCAGCTTTTCGAGTGTGGGCTGGCCGCGCCGCAGCAGTGCGCGCACTCTAGCCAGCAGCTCGACAAAGGCGAACGGCTTGACCAGGTAGTCGTCGGCGCCCTGTTCCAGGCCTTTGACGCGATCGTCGAGCGAACTGCGGGCACTCAGGATAAGCACGGGCGGGCCCGCTTTGGCGCGGCGAACTCGTTCGAGCACTTCGATGCCGTCCATGTCGGGCAGCATCAGATCCAGGATCACCAGATCGTAATCGGTAGAGTGCGTGTGCTCGAGCGCGTCCGCCCCATTGGCCGTCGCGTCAACGGCATAGCCGGCGCCTTCGAGGCCCCGGCACAGGAAGTCGGCAATGCGTTTTTCGTCCTCGACCACGAGCAGTCTCATGTGCTATCAGCTTATCAGCAACGCGGCGGGAAATGGCAATGCGGCGGGTGCGTGTTCGCGGCCGGGCCGCACGAACCAAAAAAAACGGCGGCGGGAGTTCCAACTCCCGCCGCCGAGGCTGGCTCCCGACAAATCGGGGTAGCCGGGTCCTAGGTGATATTGAAGATGATGCTCACGTTACCGGTGAGGCCGTTGGCATCGGTTACGGTGAACACGACGGTGGTGGTTCCTTCCATATCGGACCCAGGGGTGCCGGTTATGGTTCCGTCGCTGTTCAGCGTCAAGTCGCTCGGCAAGTTGCTGTTGCTGGCAACCTGGTATGTGTAAGGGCCGGTGCCCTCGGTTCCCACTACGGCCAGGCTCGACAGTGCCGTGCCGTGGGCGCCGCTCAGTGTGTAAACGGGGCTGGTGGGCGGGCCAACTGCGCTGCCCGCACCGGTGACAGTCGCCAGCAGGCCTTGCACCACCCACAGATTGACGCCAGCGGACTGGCTGGTCTTCGAGTTGGCCGGAGTGGTCACCACGACCGGCAGAAGCACCGGGGTGGCACCCATGGTAGTATCGGCGGGGCTGGCCGGCGCATAGGTGAAGCCGCCTTCGGCGGTTGCGCTGGGGAGCTGCACGTTAATCTGGTACAGCCCGGCAACCGAATTCTCCACCCAGCCGGCCCATTCCGCCGTGGCAGCCTGGCCACCGATGGTAACCGTAGGAATGTTAGAGCCGGAGACCAGGAAGCACGGCTCCATCTCGCCGCTGGGGATGAAGGAAGGTTCGATCACCAGCCCGTCGTCGGAGGTTACGGCCGGAGAAGCCGAAGTCGCCGCCTGGACGTCTGCCCAGTAAGCGGCCGCCGTCATGCAGGTGGAGGAAAGCCCGCTTCCGCCGGAACCGGCGGTGCCAGTGTAAGTGCTGTCGGGCACACCCAAGCCCGTCACATAGAGCAGGATGGTATCCGAGTTGGCTGCGGTAGCTCGCGCGATCGCCGGGGCAGTTTGCGTGATCACGGCATAGCTCGAAGCGAGAGCCGCCGCGTCGCCCTCTCCGTCGCCATTGAGGGTGAAGATGCCTGGGTCCGTGTTGGCGACGTTCACGCTATAGATTTGACTCTTAAGCAGGTTCGTACTCGTGCCGTAGCCGAAGCTGACGACGATGTCGACCTCGGAGGCTTCGTGGCTTGCCAGCGCGGAGGGCGCGATCAGATTGATCTGGCCGTTGCTGGCAAACAACAGCGGGGCAGCCGCGATCGCCGTCGTCGAGCCGTGGGGGTAGAAGGTCACGGTCAGGTTGCGTTGGGTGGCTCCAGCCGGGTCGGGACTGAGCGTCGTCGGATAGGCATAAGTAGTCGCGTTCGTCGCTCCGTACATGACGGCGGGGTTCGGCGATACGCAGCCCGTGCCGCCGGAGACGCAGAAGTTGGTCCCGAAGATGCTCAGGATGTCGTAGGGAGCAATCGTCGGCAGGGCGGGCGCAGTCGCTTCCACATACGATGAGGCGCTGGTGACCGCCGAAATGATCGGATTGATGCCGATGGTGAGGGTAGCCGTCCCGGTGGGGGTGGAGCAAACCGTGCCGCCGCTCTCGGGATTGCAGACGCCGAGGACCACCGAACCGCCATTGCCGGAGAACGGCAGGTATATGTCGTTGCCCGCCGGCACCGTGATCGTCAGTACGATGCTGGTGGAGTCTTGAACGACCGCCGCAATATTGGAATCCTGCACGATGATTCCGGGTGAGCTGGTGACCACTCCAACCACGGTTTGACTGGAGCCGGTGACGAATCCGGAACCGGTGATAGCCACCGTGAAGGACCCGGTGCTGGCGGTTGGCAGGACCGACGGCGCGATGCTGTTGATCAAGGCGGATTGCGGTTGCACGTGTACCGTAATCGAGACAACCACCGCCGAACCGCCGCCAGTCGGGGTGATGGTCACCGTTCCCGTCGGACTATTGCCCGGCGCAAAACTGGCGAAGACAGTCGGCGAGAACGACACCGTGAACGGGCTGCCGAAATTGTAGGCCAGCCCCTGCGTCACGCTGGTCACCGGAGCCAAAGTGCCTCCCGTGCTGACGCTGAAGGCGATCGGCGCATCGCTCGATATCGGCGTGATGGTGAGCGTCGGGAGAGTGCTTCCGATTACCCAGTTAATGCTTTGCGTGGTGCTTTGCAGAATCGACAGCGTGGGCGCGGCGTTATTCACCTGGATGCTGACCGGCAGCACGTAGTCGAGATAGCTCGAGACCTTGAGGTGAACGTTGGCGGTATAGTTGCCCACATTCAGCGCCGCGACCCCGGCGGCCGGCTGGAAGCTCAGGGTCACCGCCGTAGTGGCGGTGCCGGTGGTTGGGCTTACGGCGAGCCAGCTGGGGACCGTGGTCAGATCCACCTGGAAGAACAAACCGGTGGGACTTGAGGAAATGGCGGTGGTTTGCGCATCGGCGCTATAGCCGCTGCTGGTGGTGCCCGCGACAAACGTGATCGAAACCGGGGTCACGCTCGCCGTCAACGGGCTGGTCGCACCGACCACCACGTTTACCTGAATCGTTTTGGCCGGCGCCGGCGCGTTCAACAACTGGACGTTAAACGTGGTGGTCCCCGAGGCCAACGCGGCGCATCCGCCCCCTCCGCCGGCGGTAACTGTCAAGGTCAGCACAACCGGTGTGGAGCTGGCGAGACCACCCGCCGACACGGTGAGCCAGCCCGGCAGCGCGGGACTGGTGCCGATGGTGAAGGGCGTGCCATTGGTTGCCGCGGAGGTGACGCTGACAGTTTGCGCCGCGCTCGCCGTGGTCGTGGTCTTGTTGCAGGTGAAAGTGACCGAACTGGGCGAAGGCACGAGCGCGCTCCCGTTGCTCGTGGTAATGTTCACGGTAACGGGCACGACCAGAGCCGTGCCGGTCGCCGGCGTAAATGTTATCGATAACGTACCGGCGGGAACGGTACCTTTGCAGCCGGGAGCGATCGTGAAGCTGAAGTTCGTCGCCACGGTCGTCGAGTTGACTGTGGCCGCCGCGGGAATCACGACCGGGCCCGAAGAGGCCGACGACAGTCCCGCTGAGCCCGATGGCGTTACGCTAATAGCCGAGCCCGACGCCGCGAGTGTAATGCCAACCGACACCGCCGTGGGACCGGCCAGCGTGTCGCAGTTCAGTGTGAGTGAGGTTGGGTTCGCCACCAATGTGGCAGTTGCTTGCAGTGTGCCCGTGCAGATGACCAGCGCGAGGATCGCAAGGAGCACTTTCAGAGAACGTATTTGAGACATATGTTTAGTTTTTCTCCTTATGTTTACCCACGCTGAGTGCCTGGGTACGCTTTCCATATCGGTGCCTGTGAGAGATTCTTCAGACCGGAATGGAAATTTTTCGCGGGGAGGGCCGGGTGCGGGGCTTGAAAGTGGCTGGCACGCAGGCCCTTTTGGTACGGGTCGGCTAAAGGCATCCCCGGTCCTGTCCCCGCTGAGGGGGGGCCTGCTTGTCCGGCGCGGGATTCTGCGCTACCTCTAAGGCATGTCCACTACCCTCGACGACATTCGTTACGCGCTGCGTTCTCTGCACAGGAACCCCGGATTCACGGATGTCGCCGTCGCTTCGCTGGCGCTCGGTATCGGCGTGAATACCGCCATCTTCAGCCTGGTGGATCAAATGCTCCTGTGGTCCGTTCCCGCGCGCGATCCTGGCCAGTTGGTGAATATCGAAGGAGGGAGCGACACCGTGCGGGCCGTTCTGGCGGTGGCGCTGATGGCAGCGGCAATTCCCGCGCGCCGGGCGAGCCGCGTCGAGCCCGCGATCGCCCTCAGGTACGAATGAGTTCTTGTTGGGAAGGTAAAATGACCTGCTTATTGTGTCGCAATCGCGTTGCGGATTTCTCGCGGTGGCGCGCGGTGTTCGCTTCTCACGAAGCAGCCCACCGGAGCGCGGGCCTTCAACTCGTCAATCTCTGGCGCGGCGTGGAGGAACCCAACGACGTCTTCTTCCTGTTTGAAGTTGCCGGCATGGACAAGGCACGGGCGTTCATCGGCAATCCCGAAGCCGCTAAAACCGGACAAGCTTCAGGCGTCATCGATGGCGAGTACCACTTCGTCGAAGATGCCGGGGGCTACTGATCGTCTACCGCCGGAACGCTGCCCGGCCGGCGAATCGCGAATGCCCTTGCAGCCGTTCTTCAATGCGGAGGAACTGGTTGAACTTCGCTACGCGCTCGCTGCGGCAGCCCGAACCGGTCTTGATGTGACCGGCGCCGGTCGCCACCGTCAGATCCGCAATGAAGGTGTCCTCGGTTTCGCCCGACCGGTGGGAGACAAAGCAGCGGTAAGCATTACGCGCCGCCAGCTCCATGGTGTCCAGCGTTTCGGTCACCGTGCCGATCTGATTCAGCTTGATGAGGATCGCGTTGGCGAGTCCCTTGTCGATTCCCTGCTGGAGGATCTGCGCATTGGTGCAGAAAAGATCGTCGCCCACCAGCTCGATTTTGGCTCCGAGAGCGACCGTCAAATTGCGCCAGCCGTCCCAGTCGTTTTCACCCATGCCATCTTCGAGGAGCACGATCGGGTATTGCTGTGCCCATGACTCCCAGATTCTGATGAGTTCGTCGGAGGTAATAGGCTTCTTAGTGGACTTGAAGAGGACGTACTTCCCGTCGTCCCACATTTCACTGGCGGCCGGGTCGAGGCAAATCGAGATATCGGTGGACGGCTTGTAGCCGGCTTTGGTAATCGCTTCCAGAATCAGTTCGACCGCTTCTTCGTTGGATTTCAGATCCGGCGCGAAGCCTCCCTCATCGCCCACCGCGGTCGAAAGACCTTTGCCGTTCAGCACCTTCTTGAGCGCGTGGAAGGTCTCCATGCCCATGCGGATGGCTTCGGTAAACGATGGCGCGTTGTGTGGCGCAATCATGAACTCCTGGAAATCGACGGTGTTGTCGGCATGCTTGCCGCCGTTCAGCACGTTCATGCATGGCACGGGCAGGGTGCACGCATTGGCGCCGCCAAGGTACCGGTACAAGGGCAGTGAGTGAGCATTCGCTGCGGCGCGCGCGGTTGCCATGGACACGGCGAGAATTGCATTGGCTCCGAGCTTCGCCTTATTGGGGGTTCCATCGGCATCGATCATCGCCTGGTCGATGGCGCGCTGGTTGGTCGCATCCAGCCCGATCACGGCATGGGCGAGTTCTTTTCGGACGTGGCCGGCAGCCTTGGTGACGCCCTTCCCGCCATACCGCTGCTTATCGCCATCGCGCAATTCAACGGCTTCTTTTTCTCCCGTCGACGCTCCCGAAGGAACGGCCGCAACGCCGACCGCGCCGCCATCCAGCGCAACCTCGGCCTCAACCGTAGGATTCCCGCGGGAATCCAGGATTTCACGACCCACCACGCTTACGATCTTGGTCATCTATGACTCCTTGTGTCTTGCGAATCAGTAACAAAGTCTGCCGAAAAAGAAGAAGCCCCCGCCGGACGGCAGGAGCTATCGGAACCGGTTGGCCGGAACGGCGAAAGGTGATGCTCCATCACCCGTGCGCTATCGAAGCTCGACTATAACTCATGGCGCGTGTGCGGGCAACACGGCCGCATCGCAGCGGCATTGTCGCGCTCCCGGCGGCGGGCGCGCCGTCACAGCTTCACGGCCAAAGCCAGGCCATCGCCCATCGTGGCCATGCTGAGCGAGACGCGCCGGTCGGCGTGCAGGTGGAGGTTGAAGGCGCGGATTCGCTCGGTATCGGGATCGCGGTTCGCCGGGTTGGCTACCGTACCGTGGAGGAGAACGTTGTCGGCGGCGATCAGCCCGCCTTCCCGCAGCAGCAGCAGCGCGCGCTCATAGTATTGGATGTAGTTCCCTTTATCGGCATCGATGAAGATGAAATCGAAACTGCCGGTGTGCCCTTCCGCTAACAGCGCATCCAGCGAATCGAGCGCCGGGGCAAGCCGCAGCTCGATGCGATCCTCCACGCCGGCATCGCGCCAGGTTCGACGGGCGATGGCGGCATATTCTTCGCTCGCATCGCAGGCGATGAGCCTCCCGCCCGGCGGGAGCCCGAGCGCAATCCAGGTTGAGCTGTAGCCCATGAAGACGCCGATTTCGAGAGCCTTGCGAGCGCCGGTCGCGCGTGTCAGCAGGTGCAGGAACTGGCCCTGTTCGGGCGCCACTTGCCACGAAGCGCGCGGGTGACTTTCGGTGGATTCGCGCAGCTTCCGCAGCGCCTCCGGTTCGCGCAAAGTGACCTCGCGGACGTAAGCCAGCACGGAATCGTCGAGCGGGGTCTGAGTACGGGACATGCGCCCCATTCTATCGCGGGCGCGCCGGCCAGCGACGGCCATGCCGAATGGCTCGTCTAGATCAGCGTGTATATGCGGTTTGGCGCACCCATTTCGCTGTGCAGGTTCAACTTCGCCAATTTGCCGTGATGTGCTTTGAAGAGCGCGGCCTGGCGATCCGGCGTCTACCGGGCCGGCCCCGGCAGCAGCACCACGAACTTGCCCGACGTCACGCGCGCCGGAAAGGCGCGGTACAGATTCAGCCGCGCATCGTCGCCCTGGCAATCCAGGCACGCAATGGCGCAGGGAGCGGCGGCAACCGAGGGCGCGTAGCGGCGCGAGACATTCTCGACGCCGGTATGCACGAACTGCGCGCCGGGGCGCGCCTCGCGCACCAGCGCCTGCAATGGATACTCCAGTTGCAGATTGTGGATGTCGATCCCGATGGTCTTGCAAGCGGAACCTTCGAGCGCGCCGGCCGCCGCGAAATAGCTGGCCCTGTTGTTCCACTGGACCATGTCGGAGAAATACTGATCGTCGCGCCGGACGCGCAGCACGCTCCTCGGGCCGCGCAGCGGGCGCACCCAGTTTTCAAGCGCGGGGAGGCGCGCGCCGCTCAGCAGGAACAGGCAGACCGCCAGTTGAATCCACAACGGCCGCAGCCAACGCCAACCGAATTCTTCCACCACGGCCGCTAGTGGCGCGCCCAGCACGAACAGCGGCAACTGGTAGCGCGCCACGAAGGGCGCCCACTTGAGATACGCGCAGAACGCGACGAAGCCGCACACCAGCGCCAGTGCGTACGCGGCGCGGCGACGGTCGCGCCCACGAAGTGCGCGCCAGGCGAGAACACAGGCCACGATAGCCAACAGGAAAAAGTGCCAGCGGTTGGGAGCGTTGGCTTCATGGTTGGCATTGCGGGGAGGCTCGAAGACGCCCCAGCGCGAGGTGGTCGCCGGGTCGTTGACATCGATCCCTATGTCGCGGTGCGCCGCCAGCACGAAATCGTAGAGGGCCTGGTTCCAGCGGGTGCTGCGCGCGCCGAGCTGCTCCACCCCGTGGCGCAGCATGTTGGAAACCGTCTGCTTCCATCCGAAGGTATCATTCCGCCAGCGGAAAAGCCCGTCGCCCTGCGCCGAGTCAAACCCCAGCACGGAGCCGCTGAAATCCCAGTTGCGCCAATAGTGCGGGAGATTCACGGCCAGCGCGCAAACCAGCGCCGCGATGGCGAGGGGCGCAGCGCGCCGGCGCCGGCGCCACAATGCAGGAAGCAACACGGCGGCGAGGGGCCATGGCAAAAACAGGTACGCGGTCGCCTTGGTGAACAGCGCCAAGCCAACGGCAACGCCGAGAAACAACGCATCGATGTGTGGGGCGGGTTGATAACCCGCGCACCGATTGTCAATCGGTGCAGCCGGGCGACGCCCCGCCCCGAGTTTTTCCCGCAGCCTGAGCGCGAAGTAAACCGCGGCCACCGCCCACATTGCCATCACGTAATCGTTCTTGGCGCCGGAGGCAGCCAGAATTCCAGCCGGCAGCGTGGCGCAGAACACGGCGGCAATGGCTTGCCCCCTGGCCCGCGCGCCGAGTAATCCCGCCACAGCGGAAACGCCGATCATGCAGGCCAGCGCCGCGAACCACTGGCTGAAATTGACGAACCAGTCGCCGCCCGAGAGCAGATACCCATCGAGCATCCAATACTCCGCCATGGGCTGCAGCATGATCTGGGTGAGATATGGCGTTGGAAAGAAACGCAGGCTGCCCTGCTCCGCCCAATAGATCACGCGCGGCATGTGGTAGGCCATGGCGTCGGCGCTGTTGGGCGGGCTGTACGCGGCGGTGACGCCGGTGGCGATGACGATGGCCAGGCATCCGGCCACCGCCAGCAGCACCACCCCGTCGATGGGCGGTCTCAGCCCTCGCCACGGCGCCGGGCGCCGCGCGCGCCAGCCCCACGCGAGCGCCGCCAGCAGCGCGACGCTCCACGCGGCAACCATCGGCTCGCGCCGCAACAGGCCGAAAGCACTCAGCAGCTCCGTGGCCAGCACAACCGTCAGGCCGAATGCGACCGCCGCGCGCAGGAACCGGTCACGCCAGCCGTCGTCCGCGGCCGCCGCCCACCAAAGTGCCGCGAACGTCGCCGGCAACAGCAGAATAAACGCCATGCTGGGTACCATCATAGGGCAAGCTAAAGCATTCCCCACCTAGGGCCCACGCAGTGTTGGCGGGGCATGTTTTAGCTTGCCCGTTGCCACCTGTTAGACTCTAGACTTGATGACGGTGCCTGAATCGGCGCGGGTGTTCATGGCGGGGCTCATCGAGCGCGCCCGCAGATTGAAAAAGACGATTGCGTTTCCCGAGGGCGGCGACCCGCGGGTTCTGGAAGCTGCAACGCGGCTGGCGCGCGAAGGCGTGGTGCGGCCGGTGCTCATCGGCGCCAAGCCTGGCAAGGCGCCGGCAGGCGTCGAATTCGTCGATCCGGCGGCCTCGCCCGCGGTCGCGCGGTATGCCGCCATCTATTATGAGCGGCGGCGCGCCAAGGGCATCACGCAGGTGGAAGCGGCCGAAATCGCCCGGCGTCCGCTTCACTTCGCGTCTCTGATGGTCGCCTCGGGAGACGCCGATGGCAGCGTGGGCGGCGCTGCCAACAGCACCGCCGAAACCGTGCGGGCGGCTCTGCACGCGGTAGGGCCGCATGCACGGGCGCGGCTGGTGTCGAGCGTCTTCATCATGGCGCTGCAGGACCGGTCGCTCGGCCACAACGGGCTGATGGCCTTCGCCGATTGCGCGGTGGTGATCGATCCGGACGCGGGGCAGTTGGCCGATATCGCCATCGCCACGGCGGAAACCACGCGCGTGCTGCTGAATACGGAGCCTCGAGTGGCGCTGCTGAGCTTCTCCACCAAGGGAAGCGGGAAGGGCGAGGCGGTCGACAAGGTTGTCGAAGCGCTGTGCATCACCAAGGCGCGCGCGCCGGACCTGAACGTGGATGGCGAACTGCAAGCCGACGCGGCGGTCTCCGAAGCCGTCGGCCGCTCCAAGGCGCCCGGCTCGCCGGTGGCCGGACGGGCCAATACGCTGGTGTTTCCCAATCTGGAGGCGGCCAATATCGGCTACAAGCTGGTGGAGCGGCTCGGCGGGGCAATGGCCATTGGGCCCTTTCTGCAAGGGCTCGCAAAGCCTGCCAACGACCTTTCGCGAGGCTGCTCGGCGGAAGATATTTTCAACGTGGCCGTGGTGACGGCTCTGCAATCGGAGAGTGACGGGTAGGGAGGCGGCCATGCTGCCGTTCCGTCTGGTCTATCACGAACGCTACGACTTGCACTTCGGCGAACACGTCTTCCCTTCGAAAAAATTCATGTGGCTGCACGACCGCATGCTGTGGACGCGGTTTGCGGTGAAAGAGGACTTCGTCACTCCGGCGCCGGCCGCCGACGAAGACCTGCTGCTGGCGCACGACCGCGCGTGGATCGAAAAACTCTCCAACGGCACCCTCAGCTATCAGGAGATTCTGCAACTGGAAGTTCCCTACTCGCGCCACCTGGTGGAAGGCTTCTGGCTGGC
>Ga0187888_1003160_pt1 | contig 13175 bp, 10 predicted proteins | sample June2016WEW_7_40_FD_132987 | JGI IMG/M metagenome (GOLD analysis project Ga0187888, IMG submission 132987) | Peatland microbial communities from SPRUCE experiment site at the Marcell Experimental Forest, Minnesota, USA - June2016WEW_7_40 | ecosystem: Environmental > Terrestrial > Soil > Wetlands... | reverse complement strand
GCGTTTCATCGTTCGATGAAACTAAAGTAACCCATCTCTTTTCATAGGATTGGCATTGCCGACGATGAAAAGCAGAGGAACCATCCGGCCGCGTCAGGCCAAGCGTTGCGCCTGAATCCGGCCTAATCCATTGTAGCTTGTCCCGGCGCAAACATGTCAAGCGCGCGCGCTCCATCTGCCGCTCCGCGACGCGAATCCGCGCTCTCCGCTGCTAGACTAAATCTTTGCATTTCTCCCTCGGCCTTCTATGTCCATCGTCCAGCTCCACCACATCCGAAAGGTCTACGACACCAAGGTCGCGGTGGAGGACCTCTCGTTCACCATCGAGCCGGGGACCATGTTCGGCCTGCTCGGCCCCAACGGCTCCGGCAAGACCAGCTCCATCCGCATGATGATCGGCATCACAGTCCCCGACTCCGGCTCGGTCTCGCTCTTCGACCGGCCATTCACCCGCTCTGTGCTTGGCCGCGTCGGATACCTGCCCGAGGAGCGCGGCCTCTACAAGAAGATGAATGTGCTGGACCAGCTCGTCTTCCTCGGCCAGTTGCACGGTCTCTCCGCCTCCGTTGCCTCTCGCCGCGCCAGCCTCTGGTGCGAACGGCTCGATATCGTCGAGGCCATCCCCAAGAAGACCGAAGACCTCTCCAAGGGCATGCAGCAGAAGATCCAGTTCATCGCCGCCCTGCTCCACGATCCCGACCTCATCCTCATGGACGAGCCCTTCAGCGGCCTCGACCCGGTCAACGTATTCCTGCTCATGAACACTCTGGTCGACCTGTGCAGCATCGGCAAGGCCGTCCTCTTCTCCACCCACCGCATGGACCAGGTGGAGAAGTTCTGCAACAGCATCGCACTCATCCATCGCGGCCATCTCATCCTCTCCGGCTCCATGCGCGAGATCAAGTCCAGCTATCCCCGCAACCGCGTCCTCATCCACTTCGAGGGCGACGACAGCTTCCTCCACCACCCCGGCATCGAACTCCTCAAGCGTTACAACGGCCACGCCGAGATCAAGCTCCGTCCCTCCCCTACCCTGGCCGACGATGCCCAGTCCCTGCTCGCCCAGGCCATCGCCCACGCCCGCGTCACTCGCTTCGAGGTGATGGAGCCCACCTTGGAAGAGATCTTCATCGAGAAGGTCCAGCAGACCTTGCCCACCAGGAATGGCGGCGAACTCTCCATGGCCCAGCTCGACCAGCCCAACGGAGGAGGCCTCGATGCATAACGTCTGGCTCATCGCGCGCCGCGAGTACGTCGAGCGCATCCGCACTCGAGGCTTCCTCATCACCACCCTCATCATCCCGCTCATCATGGGTGGATTCATCTTCGGCGGCGCATACCTCGGCTCAAAATCGGGGTCCGGCGCCCACATCGCCATCGTCAGCTCCGACACCCGGCTCGCTCTCGACCTGCAGACCGAGCTGCAACAGCCGCCGGACTCGCTCCCCCATTCTGCCAGTCAGCCCCGCATCGCCGTCGACGCCATCCACCTCGCGCCACAGAGTGCGCAGGCCACGCGCTCCCTCCTCGATCGCCAACTTGATTCCGGCCGCCTCGACGGCTACCTCTGGATCGCGCCCGCGGACACGCCCGCCAACGCGCAGCCCACCCGTCCCACCTTCACCTTTACCCCAAGGTCAAGCGAACAGGACTCCCTGCGAAGCACCCTCGCCGCCGCCCTCGGCGCCGTCCTCCTGCGCCGGCAGCTTGCCCAGCGCGGCATCCTCGCCTCCGACGCCGACTCCCTCCTCCAGCCCGTCGACATCCTCGCCGCCAGCGCCCCCCATCGCCAGGACCGCGAGTCCGCCGAGGTCAGCATCACCCTCCTCTTCGTCCTCATGTACATGGTCATCGCCCTCTACGGCATGAACGTCGCCCGCTCCATCATCGAGGAGAAGACATCGCGCATCTTCGAAGTCATGCTCGCCACCATCCGCCCCGAGGAGATGATGGCCGGCAAGATCCTCGGAGTCGGCTCCGTCGGCCTCACCCAGGTCGGCATCTGGCTCTCCGCTGCCCTGCTTCTCTCCGCCAGCTCCATCGCCTCCAGTCTCGGCTCTCAGGGCGTCCACATCGCCCTCACCGCCGCGCAGATCGTCTTCTTCTTCGTCTACTTCATCCTCGGCTACGCCTTCTACTCCTCCATCGCCGCCGCCCTCGGGGCCATGACCAACTCCGAGCACGAGGTCCAGCAGCTCAACCTCTTCCTCGTCCTTCCCCTCTTTGTCTGCTTCCTCACCCTGAAGAGCGTCCTCACCTACCCCGACAGCGCCATGGCACGCGTCCTCGCCCTCATCCCGCCCTTCACCCCGCTGCTGATGTACCTGCGCGTCTCCCTCGGCCATCCCACCCACGCCGAGATCGTCGCCTCCATCCTGCTCACCTCGGCCTCCATCTACGCCATCGTCTGGGTCACCAGCCGCATCTACCGCGTCGGCGTCCTCATGTACGGCAAACGCCCCAACCTCCCCGAACTCCTCCGCTGGCTCAAATACAGCTAGACGGATGTTAATTGGGTGCTCCACATCTCGATTCTGAGATGTGGGTCAGCGCATCACGCGTCCTGCTCCCCTCTCAGCCAGAATGCGGAAGCAGCGCCTTCGCCCGCGCCGCGCAGGGGCAGGGTTTCTTCTTGCTACTGCGCCGCGACGGGCGCCTTCCAGCGCAGCACCGGTTTGCGCGCTGCGGCGGTCTCATCCAGCCGCCGCAGGCGCGTCGAATGCGGCGCCGTCTGCACCAGCTCGGGGTTCTCCGCGGCCTCGCGCGCGATCTGCCGCAGCGCGTCGATCAGCAGGTCCAGTTCCTCGCGGCTCTCGCTCTCCGTCGGCTCAATCATCATTGCGCCATGCACGATCATCGGAAAGCTCACTGTGTAGGGATGAAATCCGTAGTCGATGAGGCGCTTGGCGATGTCGCCGGTCCTCACTCCATTGGCCGATTGCAGGCGGTCACTGAAGACCACCTCGTGCAGCGTCGGCGTGGTGAAGGGAAGGTCGAAGACCCCGCATAGCTTGGCGCGAATGTAGTTTGCATTCAGCACAGCGTCTTCGGTGGTCTGGCGCAGGCCGTCCGGCCCGTTGGCCAGGATGTAGGCCAGTGCGCGGACGAACATTCCGAAGTTGCCGTAGAACGCGCGCACGCGGCCCACGGACTGCGGGCGGTCGTAGTCGAGGCCGAGGGAACCGTCTTCGCGCGTGACAACGACTGGCGTGGGCAGAAACGGTTCAAGAATTATCTTGCAGGCCACCGGCCCGCTGCCCGGCCCACCGCCTCCATGCGGCGTGGAGAAGGTCTTGTGCAGGTTCAGGTGCATCACGTCCACGCCGAAGTCGCCGGGCCGCGCCTTGCCCACCAGCGCGTTCATGTTGGCGCCGTCCATGTAGAGCAGCGCTCCCTTGGCGTGCAGGACCTCGGCGATGCGGTGAATCTCGCTCTCGAAGACGCCGATCGTCGATGGGTTGGTCAGCATCAGCGCGGCGGTGTCTTCGTCCACCATGCGCTCCAGCTCGGCGAGGTCAACCATTCCTTTTGCGTTCGACTTGAGGTTCGCAACCTGATAGCCCGCAGTCGCCGCCGTGGCGGGGTTGGTGCCATGCGCCGAGTCGGGAATCAGAATCTTCCTGCGCGCGTTGCCGCGGCTCTGGTGGTACGCGCGAACCAGCAGGATTCCGGTGAACTCGCCGTGCGCACCCGCGGCGGGCTGCAGTGTGATGGCATCCATCCCAGTGATCTCGAGGAGGCAGTCTTGCAGCAGCTTCATGATGCCGAGGCAGCCCTGCGCGAGTGCCTCCGGCTGATAGGGGTGGGCGTTGGCAATCCCCTCAAGCGCGGCGACCGCCTCGTTGACGCGCGGGTTGTACTTCATGGTGCAACTGCCCAGCGGATACATGCCGAGGTCGATCGCATAGTTCCAAGTCGACAGGCGAGTGAAGTGGCGGATGATCTCGATCTCCGATAGCTCCGGCATCACGCCCAGGTCGGCGCGCGCGCTCTCGCCCAGCAGCGACGCTGCGTCCACCGCCGGCACATCCAGCTCCGCCAGCCGATACGCCTTCTTCCCCGGCGACGACTTCTCGAAGATCAATCCCTCATTCTGATTGACGTGGGTCGTGGCCTTCTTCGGTGTGCCGGTGAATTGTGTCTCTGCCATCATCAAAACTCCTGTGCGTCGGCTTCCTCGCCGGTAACCGAGTAGCTGCCCGACTCCGGGCTGTCTACATCTTCTTCGCGCAGCGAGAGGGCGAAGACAATGCCGTTGGCGAACTCAACCGTAAGCGCGTCACCCTCTTCCAGCATCGCCTTCTCCACCGTCTCGCCGATCTCGGCGCAGAGGGCGTTGCGATACTCCGGCTCGCCGAAGGCCACGGAAGAATCCGTCAGCAGGACGTGCGGCCAGTCGTAGAGCCGCAGCAGTGGCTCGCCGAAGCGGAGCTGCAGAAAGTTCTCCACAAACTCCACCGACTTCAGCTCCTCGCCCTCAATCGCCGAAATGTCCATCAGGCCCTCGTCAGCTCCGCGGTTGGAACAAATGCGCGCAGACTCTTTGCCGCCGCATCCATCTGCACCCGCGCCGTCAACTCCGTCGCGCACCACAGACTCGCATTCGGCCCCAGCTCTGGATACCACTTCGCCAGCGGCAGCCCGCCGACAATCTTCTGCCGGAGCAGCACCGAATTAGTCTCCTCCGCGCCGGCGGAAAGTTCGACGACGAACTCGTGGAAGCGCGGCGCGCCTTCGAAGAGGAGCTTTGCGCCGCCGGCTCCGGTGAGCGCGCTGCTGAGGTATGCGGCCTTGGCCAGATTGTGTTCGGCCAGTTCGCGCAGGCCCTGCCTGCCATAGACGGTGAGGAAGATCGTCGCCATCAGCGCCACCAGCGCCTGATTGGTGCAGATGTTGGAGGTCGCCTTCTCGCGCCGGATGTGCTGCTCGCGCGTGGAGAGCGTCAACACGTAGCCGCGCTTGCCGTCGGCGTCCACGGTCTCGCCGACCAGACGTCCCGGCATCTGGCGCATGAACTTCTCTTTGCATGCGATGACTCCGCAGTACGGGCCGCCATAACTCATAGCCACGCCAAACGACTGCGCCTCCAGCGAGACGATGTCGGCCTCGGCGGGCGGCCGTACGATGCCGAGCGAGATGGCTTCGGTAATCGAAACGATCAGCAGCGCGCCCTTGGCGTGGGCGATCTCCGCAATCGCCGCCACATCCTCAATCGTCCCGAAGAAGTTGGGCGACTGGACTAACACGCACGCAGTCTCTGCGGTGATTGCCGCATCCAGAGCGGCCATGTCCACGCGGCCATTCTTCGCGTAGCCCACCTCGCTGATGGGAATCTGCTGGTGCTGCGCGTAGGTGGCCAGCACCTCGCGGTACTCCGGATGCACCGTGCGCGCGACCACGGCCTTGTCGCGCCCGGTGATGCGCACGGCCATCATCATGGCCTCCGCAGCGCCGGTTGAGCCGTCGTACATCGACGCGTTGGCGATCTCCATTCCGGTCAGCTCGCAGATCATGGTCTGGAACTCGAACATCGCCTGCAGCGTGCCCTGCGCGATCTCCGGCTGGTAGGGCGTGTAGCTGGTGAGGAACTCGCCGCGCTGCACCAGCGAGTCGATAATCACCGGCCTGTAGTGGCGATAGGCGCCCGCGCCGAGGAAGCTGGCGTAGCCGTTCGCATTGTTTTCGGCGAAGGCGCGGAAGCGGTCGAGGACCTCCGACTCGGAGTGCTGGCGCGGAATCGCGAGGTCGCGCTGCAACTGGACCTCCGCCGGGATCGTCGAAAATAAATCGTTGATTGAATCGACGCCGGGCGTGACTTCATTAATTGCGGCAAGCATCTCCACGCGGTCGGCGGGCGACTTGGGCAGATAGCGCATCCTTACTTTCCCGTCTCCTCGGCGATGAAGGCCTCGTACTGCGCCGCAGACAGCAGCGCGTCCAGCTCGGCCGGCTTGGCGAGATCGAGCTTCAGCATCCAGGTCGAGTTGGCGTCGGCGTTGATCCACTCGGGCGCGTTCTTCAGCTCCTCGTTGACCGCGGTGACAGTGCCCGAGACCGGCGAGAAGAGGTCGCTGACCGCCTTCACGCTCTCCACCGAGCCGAATATTTTGCCCGCCTCCAGCCGGTCGCCCACCTTGGGCAGGTCGACGAAGACGATGTCGCCCAGCGAGCTCTGCGCGTAGTCCGTGATGCCAACCGTCCCGGACGCGCCTGCGACCGAGATCCACTCATGTTCCTTGGTGTAGCGATAACCGGCAGGATAAGCCATGCGTCTCTCCAAAGTTTGTTGAGTTGCTTCCGGTATCAGTGTATTCGCCGGTCAGGTGGATTTCCTGGCCCTTTTATAGAACGGGGTTGCAACAATTATTGCCTTGACCATCTGCCCGCGAATCTCCACCGCGACCACTTCGTCGAGGGCTGCATACTGCACGGGAACGCAGGCCAGCGCGATGTTCTTCTTCAGGAACGGCGCGGGCGAGCCGCTGGTAATCTCGCCAATCCTCTCGCCCGTGACGGTGCATACGGGATAGCCGTCGCGTCCGATGCCGCGCTCAATCATCTCCAGGCCCACCAGCCTGCGCTTCGGCCCTCCGGCAGCCTGGATCGCCGCCAGCGCATCGCGGCCCACGAAGTCCGTGCCCTTATCGAGTTTCGCATACCGCCCCAGACCCGCCTCGAAGACGTTGATTGTGTCGGAGATCTCGTGGCCGTAGAGCGCCATCGCCGATTCCAGGCGCAGGGTATTGCGCGCGCCCAGTCCGCAGGGCTGGATGCAGAACTCCGCGCCGGCGTTGAGGACCTCGCTCCACACGCGCGCGCTGGTCGGCTCGTCGGAGGGAATGTAAATCTCGAAGCCGTCCTCGCCGGTGTAGCCCGTGCGCGCAATCAGCACATTGGGCAGTCCGCAGACCTTGCCCCAGGTGAACCAGTAGTTTTTTATCGCACTCAACTCCGTGTCGGTCAGCTTTTGCAGCGTGGCTTCGGCCTTCGGCCCCTGAATGGCGAGCTGCGTGTAGAAGTCGCTGTAGTCGCTGATGTGGATGCTTGGCATGGCCCCGATCTGGCTGCGCACCCACGCAACATCTTTCTCGCGCGTGCCTGCGTTGATGACGATCAGATAGTCGTTGTCGCTCAGCTTGTGCACCACTACATCGTCGACAAACGTTCCGTCGGGGGTAAGCATCGCCGAGTACTGCGCCTGCCCCGCCTGCAGCTTCGACGCGTCGTTCATGCACAGATGCTGCACTGCGGCCAGCGACCCAGGCCCGCGAAGTTGAATGTCTCCCATGTGCGAGACGTCGAAGAGGCCGGCGCCGGTGCGCACGGCCATGTGCTCCGCGATGAGGCCGGAGTACTCGACCGGCATCTCCCATCCGCCGAAATCCACCATCTTCGCCCGCAGCGCGCGGTGCGTGGCGTTGAGCGCGGTCCTGCGCAGCGGCGGAGTTGGATTGGATGCGGCGCTCATGGCACTCCCCTATGAGACGACTTTACACCGTGGTCCATCCTCTACTGCACGGGGCTGATGTTCCTGATGTTGGTCAGCAGGGGCAGATGGCCGAGCGCGATCCATGCGCCAACCGCGCCAAACAACACGGAGAGCCATGTGCCGATGATCCAGATGTTGTCGCTGTCCGCCGTGGCGCGCGGGCCGGACGAGCCATGCCATCGGGCCGTGACCTTGACCGCCAGAAAGCCGGCAATCAGTTGGATGCCGCTGCCGGGCACCATCAGCGCTCCCGTGTAGATGGCCCGCTCCAGCACGCCCACCATCCAGCTCAGGCGCGACTTCTCGTGGTCCAACTCGGGTGGGTGGACCTTGCGAACATAGGGCCACAGGGTTTTTTCGATCAACGACCACAACACGAGATGGCCCACCAGAATCGAAAACGCAAAACCGGCAATCACTCGCAACACGTTCATACCCTCCTGCTGTCAATTCTTATCGGCACAGAGAATGATAGTCGCTTGCGGACGGCGGGTGAATTAACTGCGCGGACGCGGACGAGGCTCTAGGAGGGCTGGGCGGGCTGCCTGGCTGCTGCGGCTTGCTTCTTCGCCTTCCTCCGGCTGAGCACGGAGCTGCGCCGCGTCCGCGCCCGTTCGCTGGCGTGGTCGATCTTCTTCCAGAACCCCACAAAATAATCCACCGCAGAGATGATGGAGACGATCGTCATCCAGTAGATCGCCCACAGCGCAATCATGTGCACGGCGACGATGAGGCCTCCGCCCCCCTTTGTTGGAAACCAGATCCAGTAGTTCCAGCGGTGGGCCAGGATCGCCGACACCACCGAGACGATCTGGATCACCGTCTTTAGCTTGCCGATCTCCGACGCGTCGATGGTAAAGCCCTCCGACGCCGCGATGGAGCGCAGGCCACTGACCAGGAACTCGCGGCCGATGATAATCACCGCGATCCACGGCGGCACGATCCGCGGGTTGTACGCCACCAGGATGATGTAGGCCGCCGTCACCAGCAGCTTGTCGGCCAGCGGGTCCAGCAGCATGCCCAGGGTGGTGATCTGCTTGCGCCGGCGCGCCAGGTAGCCATCCAGGCCGTCGGTAATGGACGCCAGAATGAAGACCCCCGACGCAAGCAGCTCCTGCCGCCCGCCCAGCAGGCCGTGGGTTGCGGGGTTGGCGGGAAAGGCCGGCGACAGTATCCACATCAGCAGCGGCACGGTGGCGATGCGTGTGAGCGTGATGGAGTTGGGCAGGTTCATGGGCCTCGGGTTGCCGCGCCGCACGGTTGCTGCGCGACGGCCTGCGCAGGCACAGTCCGGGCCGCGCGTCCGGCAGGAGCTGCGGCCAAACTGAGCAAATGTAGACTCTAGCATTCTGCCACAGCGTGGTGCCTCTGCGCCTCGTAAACCGCGGGCCGCGCGTGGTAGATTGGCAGATGTCCTCCCTTGCCCTGCTCATGCGGGCCGGTGCTCCCATGTCCCTATGCACTCGCTCCCTCCGGCGCTCGGTCGTCTGCCTCCTGGGCATGCTCTCCGGCCTCTGTGCCGCGCAGATGGCGCCCAATCAATTCATCAGTCAGCCCAAGGAGTGGCTGACCGGCGGCCGGGTCACCAGCTTCCTGACCGGGACCCTTCAGTCCCTGACTGCCAGCGGACCCGACATTCTGTTCATCAACGCCCCCACGTTCAGCGGTTCAAGCTCTTCCATTCTCGTCGGTGAGCTACTCCAAACGGGCTCAGGTCTGAGCCAAAGTCTGAAACCGAACCAGATCGTCTTTCCCAATGTCTCGAACGTCGCCGCCGCGCTGGGCGACTTCAATGGCGACAACATTACCGACTACGCCTTCGTTCTCTCCCCCATGGCCCAAGGCTGGGTCCAAGGCGAACCGAACACCCTGTGCGTCTACTATGGCACCGGCGCTACCATCAACGATATCGAGATCGGATCCCCTCCCAGCTCCTACAACAACGCGTTGGATCCAACCACTTTGCAGAGCGTCTATCCCCCCGCGACTTCGGGGGGTTACACCAGCGGCTGCATGGCGTTCCATGCCCAGGGTAGCAAGCCGCCCAACTTCCAGTACGTCGCCGCCCTCCCCTTCACCACCAACGGTCTGCCGCAGCTCCTGGTCGAGGACACCGTCAATAATTACCTCTACATCTTCACCAACAGCCGCCAGGTTGGCAGTAACGGCGTGCTGTACGGCTTCGCGATCATGTCCACCTTGCCCCTGGCCAACGGCGCAGGCCCCATCTACACCGGCGACTTCAACCACGACGGCTGCACCGACTTCATCATCAACGGCCAGAGCAGCCACACCGCAACGGTGTACCTGGGCAATAAGATTAGCAATTGCAATGGCAGCTTTCTGGCCCCGGTAACCGTTCCATTCACAGTCAACTCCATGCTGCTGCAGGTCATGGTCAACGGCACGTATTCGGACGGGACACCCATTCAGGACATGGTGGTCGAAGGCGAGAACGGCGTCATCGGGATATACCCAGGCAAGGCTGACGGCACCTTTGCGACGACCAGCGCAGGCGGGACTGCGGCAGCCAGTCTCAATGCACTCTCCGGCATCGGCGGACACCTGGCCGCCATCGACCCCAATAGTCTCAACATCCTCACCACCACCCCCATCGGCCTCAGCGTGTTGCAGCCACAGAGTCTGAGCAACCTGAACTACACGCTGAAGAACATCTACAACATCGGCCCGGGCCGTTCCTCCTTCGCGCTGGCGCACTTTCTCGGCAACTCCACCCCCGAGCTGGCCGTCGACTCAGCCGAGGGCGTTATCTTCGCCCTCGGAGACACCAGCCCGGCGGACGGCGGCTTCCAGACCTCCCTCGCCTATCCCGCGCTGGCCCCGGCGCTGGGCGCAACCGTCGGCCCGTTCAGGAATGCCGCGCACAACCCCACCGGCATTCTCGACGTGGTGGTGGCCACCGCCGCAGCCAATGCCGTTCAGGGACAGTTGCTCACCGGCAACGGCAACGGAACGTTCAATACCCCAACCAACCCCACCAGTACCACCGGCGGGCCAAGCGGCGGCAACGGGACTCTGTGGTCGAACATCCTCTCCGGCGACTTCAACGGCGACGGGAAGCTCGACCTCGCCTACTCGCTCACCGGCCTTCCGCTGCCAACCGGCGGCACAGGACTCTACGTCCAGTACGGCATCGGCGACGGCACGTTCCAGGCCCCGCTGCCCGTCTCCGGCGCGTCGTCTGGCAATACTTTATACGGCGAGAGCACGGTGGGTGCCTTCAACTCCGGCGCCAACGCCGGCATCGCCAACATCGATGCGAACTTCGACGACACGCTGCTCGGGCAGAGTTCGAATACGTTCAACGTGGGGCTGAATAAGCCCGAGACGAACACCGCCTTCAGCCAGGTTGCGGCGGGCACCTTCAAGACGGGAAGCAGCTATCAGGACCTCGTCTTCCAGAATGGGACGAGCCTTGTTCCGTATGCGAACAAGCAGGACGGCAGCGGGAAGTTCACGCCACAGACTCCGCTCACCGTCTCGCTTTCGCCGACCAACTACGCCATCAGCACGGTGCTGCTGACCGACATCGATGGCGACGGCAACGGCGACATCCTGGCCATCTATCACAACCTTGCCTCCGACCCGTCGGATCCAAGCGCCAGCACGCCGAACTGGTTGTACATCTGGTGGGGCAATGGGAATGGGACGTTTACCACGCCATTCACACTGCAACTCAGCCGCAACTTCTATCTCGCCGCCGTGGCGGACATGAACGCAGACGGGTTGCCCGACATCGTGCTCAGCGATGGGTACGTGGTCGGCATCCTCTACAACCAGGGCGGCAAGAGCAGCGGCGCCTTCGTCAGCGACTGCAGCCCCTTTAGCGCCGCCTGCAACGAGATATACGAGCAGCACTTCCTGGCCGGGCAGGGCATCAACTCGCTCACGCTGCAGAATGTGCGCGGCGGCAGCAGCCCCGACGTCATCGTGGCCAACGGCGGCGCAACCATCTCCAATCCCCTCGTCCTCGCCGGAGCGGCGCAGACCTCGGCCACCCTCCCCATCAACCCGGACGTCAACACCGGTGGCATCACCGTGCTCGTCAACCACATCGACACCCATCCGGTGACGGGAACGCTCACTTCAACGCCGCCCACCAGCAACTATGGGGCCACATTCTCCATCACCGCGACGCTGTTCTCGGCTTCAGGGGTTGCAGAGCCCATTGGCACAGTGGCGTTCTCCATGGACGGCACTGCGATCTCCGGCTGCTCCTCTGCCAACGCTGTCACCGTCATAGCCGGAGCAACTTCCTCCACCGCAACCTGCCCCGTTCCGGTAGGCAACACCTATCCGGGCGGAGCGCACACGCTGACTGCGGCCTACAGCGGCGACCAATTCAATTCCCCCGCCAATCTCTTCGGCACACACAACATTACGGGTGTCCCCACCACCACCACCGCCTACTTCTGCGTCGGTCCACCGGCTGCGAGCTGCCCCGCCCCACCTGGCATAGCCACTCCGACCTCGCTCCCCTATCCCACATCGCTGTCCATGTACTACGGCCAGTACTGGAACGGCACCATCAACACCTCCTCCAACGATACCGTCGCGCTTACAGGGAACGTTAACCTCAATGACAACTACACCGGCGCAGCCCCACCCCCGCCCTCCCCGCTATGCACGCTTCCGGTCACCGGCGGTGCCTGTGATCCGAGCGTCGGCACAACGGTTGGGACTTCGGTAGGCATCAATGTCCTGAGAGCGACCTACTCAGGCGATAGCACCCACTCGCCATCGACATCAACCCCAGTCACCATCACCGTAAGTCCAGACACGACGAGTGCGTCTGTCACCGGCTCGCCGGCAACGTCGCCGCAGGGCCAGCCCGTCACCTTTACCGCGACGCTCACCGGCAACTTCGCGCCGCCGGACGGCCCGGTCACGTTTATGTATGGAAGCACGACGCTCTGTAGCCTGGCCCTGGTTCCCAACTCCTCCGGCGTCAGCAGCACAGCCACATGCACCACCTCATCCCTGCCCGCGGGGACAGACCAAATCACGGCGTCCTATGCGGGAGACATGAACTTCCTCCCGGCGCCCTCCGCCTCATTCTCCGAGACCATCACCCCGCTGATCGCGCCCAGCTTCGCCGTCACCGTGACGCCAAACCCGGTGAGCGTCGGCGTGGGTTATGCCGCCATCCTGAGCGTGTCGGTGACTCCGCTGAACGGGTTTGCGCAGAACGTGAATCTGGCCTGCGGCAATCTTCCCGCCGAGGCAACCTGCATCTTCACCCCTTCGGCGATTGCCGGCGGCGCGGGCTCGGCGACGCTGATTGTGGTGACGACCGCGCCGCATAGCTGCGGCACCACCCAGCCTTACTTCCTGGGCGGCAACCGCGGCGGCCCGGGCCTGGCTCCCCTCGCTCTGCCTGCGCTGGCGGGCCTGCTCGCGATCTTCATTCCCGGCAAGCGACGCTGGCTGCGCGCTCTGCTGGCCGTGCTGCTGGCGGCGGGTGCCGCGCATCTCGTCGGATGCAGCACATGCACCGACCTGGGCACGCGTCCGGCATCCTATGCCTTCCAGGTGACGGCGACGGCCGCCGCAGGCAGCTCCGAGGTCGAGTCGCAGGCAGTCACCCTCAACCTCACGATTTGAAATCAGGTTCGAGGTTCAAGGTTCGAGGTTCAAGGTTCGTGGTTCGAGGAATGCACCTCGC
>Ga0187888_1003143_pt1 | contig 13216 bp, 9 predicted proteins | sample June2016WEW_7_40_FD_132987 | JGI IMG/M metagenome (GOLD analysis project Ga0187888, IMG submission 132987) | Peatland microbial communities from SPRUCE experiment site at the Marcell Experimental Forest, Minnesota, USA - June2016WEW_7_40 | ecosystem: Environmental > Terrestrial > Soil > Wetlands... | reverse complement strand
CAGGATCAGCACGGGGTGGGTGGAATGCGCCACCTTCGACAGGATGCGGTAGACCTTCTCCATCTCCGGAGAACTCCCGATCAGGCCGCCCATGTCCTTCTGCGCGCGCAGCCGCTCGCGCAGGCGGCGGCTCTCCAGGTCGAAGTGCAGACGCCGGCTCGACCGGCCCAGCACGCTGGTCAGCTCCTCCAGCGCGAAGGGCTTGGTCAGATAGTCGCCCGCCCCAATGCGCATCGCCTCCACCGCGGACGCGACGGTGGCAAATGCCGTCATCACCACAACTCCCGTCTCGGGATAGAGGGTCTTCACCTCGCTGAGCAGCTTCAGCCCGCCGCCGCCGGGCAGCTTCAGATCCAGCAGAAGCATCTCCACGGGCTGCTGCCGCAGCACTGTCAGCGCCTCGGGCACGCTGCCCGCCGCCAGCGGCACAAAGCCCATGCCGGAGGCGATCTCGCAGCACGCCGTGCGCACCACGGCGTCATCGTCCACCACCAGGATGCGAAACGCAGGCAACCCCTCCGGCAGACGTTCCAGCCGCTGCACGCCTCCCAGGTCCGACAGCCCAACCAGGACCCCAGACGGTGAAATCGCAGCGGCCTCGGCCAGCATCGGATCACGCGCCCATCTCCCAGCCAGCGCATTCGTCGCCGCGGCCTCCTGGCCCGCCTTTGCAGCCCGCTCTGATTTCGTCGAAGGTGCCATATGAAAATGCGTCTCTGGTGTCAGCATACCGTCCACTTCCCATCGTCTGCTGCGGAATCTCCATCAGGCCCGGGAACCGCAACCGCCTCAATCGCACACATCCCCTCCGGCCGGTGCGGCCCTCGGGGCGCCCGCCCCCCTCTGGGCAATCCGGTGGCTGCGGCCAACTGGCTCATGGCCTTTGCCCCGCGGAAGGCGGCGCTCTTCCCGGCTGCGTCCTCACGCAAGATCGCCGTCGCCGGCCATTCGATCTGTACCCGCGTACCGATTCCCGGCGCGCTCATCACTCTCAGGTCTCCGGCAGAAGCTGCGACCATCTCTCGCACCACGCGAAAGCCGATCCCGCGTCTGCCCCGCGCCGGTGCCCTGTACCCGCTTAGAATCCGTTCAATCTGCTCCGGATTCATTCCACACCCGGAGTCCTCCACCGTCAACCTCACTCGGCGCAGCGGCCATGGCCTGGGGTCGTCCACGCGGTTGATCAGCACTCCCACCCCAATCCGGATCGCCCCTGGAGTCTCGTCCGCGGTCCGGTCGGCAGTCCTCTCCAGTACCGTACCCGGCGCCGCACTCTCCATCGCATCTCCAGCCGCTCCGCCGGTCCGATTCGGCCCACCCATCGCCGCCGCCGAGTTGCTCACCAGATTCACCAGAATCCGCTCGACCGTCTCCTCGTTCACCGAGACCGGCACCGAGGCCGCTGCCCCGTAGCTCACCTCGATCACCCGGCCGCCCGCCACCTGGCTGAGCAGGCCCGAGCAGCGCTCGACGATCGTGCGCAGGTTCACCGGCGTGAGCGAGTTGACTGCACTCTCGACCGGTCCACTCCCGGCCGTCCGCACCTTGGCCAGAGCCAGGGAGCGGGCAACCCCCGCCTCCCAGGATGCGCCTGGGCCAGGACCCTCCGGCCCGCCTTGCCCAGGCGATGACTGCATCTGGTGCTGAATCAGGTGTTGGACCAGCGCCCCGCTGCGTGTTCCAAGCAGCCGCAACTCCTCCGCATAGCGACGGTGTTCCGGCTTGAGCACATCCGGCATCGACAGCAGATCGCAGTAGAGTCCGATCGCGCCCATCAGGTTGCGCACATCGTGCAGCAGGCCTTCGTCCAGCTCCGTCTCCGGGCCAGAACGCCTGCGGTGGAGTTGGGAGGGCGCGCGGCCGCCAGGCGCTGCAGCCGGCGAAAACGCCGCCTCGCCCGCAAGACTCGGCGCACCGGCGCAGACCGGCGCAACGGCGCAGATCGGAATTGTGTTTGTGAGTGGTCCGGAACGGCGATACATCCCTGAGGCGGTGGAACTCTGCTTTGCCCGCATGACTCATACTCCAGTAATCTACAGCACACCAGGTAATTGCCTGTTTCTCCCCAGTGATAGCCTGTTTCTCTCCGATTCTGAGGACGCAGGCACCTACTCTATAATCAGGTTGAGTGCCAAACTGGTACTGCAATTGTAAGTCATTGATAATAAAGTTGTAATTCCCGGCAACTCCCAGTCCCGTTCTGATACCTGATTCCCATTATGGGACAGTGGAGTTCCCATAGAAACCGCGTAACTAATACAGAGAAGAAGAGTTCAAAGCCATTCCCGTATTGGGACAGATTCCCCTTCTGGGAGACGCGCCCCGTCTGCCCGCAGAGCGCACGCTTCCCTTCCTCCGCGAAGGCCGGCTTCAACCCGCGCTACTATAATCGCGCCATGGCCCCAATCTCCCTCTCAACCTCCGATCCGGCCCCAGCGCACGCCTCTGCGGCGCCTTCCGCCCCCAAGGTCTTCCGCCCCGACGGCCGCGCCGCCGACGCTCTGCGCCCGGTCCGCCTTACGCCGGGGTTTGTCGCCACTGCCGAGGGTTCGGTGCTCATCGAGATGGGCAACACCCGCGTGCTTTGCAACGCCACCGTCGAGACCGGCGTCCCCGGCTGGATGCGCAACTCCGGCCGCGGATGGGTGACGGCGGAGTACGGAATGCTTCCCCGCGCCACCCTCACCCGCACTCCGCGCGAATCCGAACGGGGAAGGGTCGGCGGGCGCACGCACGAGATCCAGCGGATGATCGGCCGCAGCCTGCGCGCTGTTGTCGACATGAAGGCCCTGGGCGAGCGCACCGTCATCCTCGACTGCGACGTCCTGCAGGCCGACGGAGGAACGCGCACCGCCGCCATCACGGGGGCATCAGTCGCCCTGGCACTGGCGCTGGGCAAGCTGGTCGCCGCCGGAACGCTGAAGACATCGCCGCTGCGCCAGATGCTCGCCGCCACCTCGGTCGGCATCGTCGACGGAAACATCCTGCTCGACCTCGCCTACGAAGAGGACTCCCGCGCCGATGTAGACATGAACGTCGTCATGCTGGCCGATGGCGGGCTGGTCGAGACGCAGGCCACCGCCGAGCGTGTCTCCTACACCCGCGCCCAACTCACCGCCATGCTGGACCTCGCCGAGCAGGGCATCCGCGAACTTCTCGCCGCCCAACAGTCCGCCCTGGCCAACGCCGTCTGAACCACAGCTACGTTTGTCATTCTGACCCTGAACGGAGTGAAGGGGAAGAATCCCCGTATTTCGTTCGGCGAGTGACGGAATTTTACGCTTCCGGTTTTGGTGCGAGCCAGAAGGCGTATACCAGCATCGCCACGCCGATGAACAGCGGAATTAGCCCAACCCCTACTAAAGAGAACCTGGGCTGCAGACATGCGAGACCGAGGATCAGTGCAAGTCCCAGCCCAATGTTGATGAGTCCACCCAGCTTGATGCCGCCCAGCCGCTTCACCGCCTTGATGCGCTCCTGCTCCCGCAGATACTCAATCGCCGAAGTGCTCCCCGCGCCCGACTCGGCGATCTTCTTGATCATCTCGGCGTGATAGTAGGCCTCACGCTCCGCCTGCGGCGACCTGGAGAAGTATCTGATCGCAAAGACGATCAGGAGCACGATCAGAGCAAAGGGTATAAAGGATATGAACAGAAAGAGAATATGCACGGGTTGAAATAAATCACCCATCATTGAGCAAACCTCCGTGTCTTTCTAATTGCTTCTTATCCCGTCAGACATGATGTTTCCGCATTCGGTTTCGTTTTCCTGGAAAATATCTTCTATTGACCGTCCGCCGCTGCCCCCTAAAGAAAACGCAACCAAAACCCTCGCGCAGGGGTCACACTGGTTTGAGGAGATCATTTGAGCGCCTCGGACAACCAGTTCACCTCGGACAGTCAGTGCATCTCCGGCAACCAACGCGCCGACGACGATCGCGAGGATGCAGCACGGGTGGTCGCTGGTGACACTCAGGCCTTCGAGGGTATCGTGCGCCGCTGGCAGTCGCCGCTGATCAACCTTGCCTACCGCTTCTGCCGCGACCGTGGCCGAGCTGAAGAGATGGCGCAGGAGGCCTTCCTGCGCGCCTTCCGCAATCTGGGCTCATGGCGGCAGGAGTCGGCCTTCTCCACCTGGCTCTTCGCGCTGGCGACCAACCTCTTCTGTTCCGAACTTCGCCGTATACCACCCATCTCGCTGCCATTCGACGAGACCCATGAGCCAGCCGATCCACGCGAGATCGACGGCGGGCTCGAACAACGCAACCGGAGCGCGGCGATTCACCATGCCGTGCAGAGCCTTCCGGCGAAGTATCGCGAGGTCCTCACGCTGTATTATTTTCACGAGCGGGACGTTCCCTCGACCGCGCGCAGCCTCGGAATTCCGCAGGGCACGGTCAAGGCGCATCTCTTTCGTGCGCGCAACCTGCTGCGAGAGAAGCTGAGGCCGCTGGTGCAGGATCGCGCCGCGCCAGATACAAATCCAACCCAGCATCTGGGCCAGATGCAAGACAAGCCACCCCTCCCACTCACTTCGAGGTTGTTATGAACCCCCCATCCACAACACCGGCCAGAGAGACCCGGCAGAGAGATGCTGCGCTGCTTATGGAGGATGTAGATCGTCTGCTCGACGAGCATCTTACACAACCGGCACCGCAGCTCGCGCCTTCCTCGGGCTTCGTCCACGCAGTGATGGAGTCGATCCACCTTCAGGCCAGCGCGCCTCCGCCCCTTGTCTTCCCCTGGCGCACTCTTCTTGTTGGCACAGTCGCCATCGCCTGCGGTTTGGTTGCGCTCGTTATTTACGCCGTTCATGCGGGGTCAAGTTTTGAGCAAACGGTCGAGGCCGCGCTACAGTCGTACCGGACGCTTGCGCTCTCGTTGACCCCAGACCAGGTCATGCTCTGTTGGATATATATCGCCGCGTTCCTCTCGGTCGCATCCATTGCAGCGTCGTTCCGAATCACCGGCAACAACGAATAATTACCGTTCCGTATACAGGTTCTAATGAGTTGCAGTGGTGGGTGGGTCGGCCGGCTTGTCTGTGGGTGCGGTGGAATCCGTCGTCGAGCTCTTGTCCTGCGTCGCGCTCTTGTCCTGCGTCGAGGTGGAATCGGGATTGGACGCAGGTGTTCCCACGGGGACTGGCAGCAGCACGCGCTTCGAGCTGCCCGGCGCGGCCTCGCCCGGCTTCAGGATCGTCGGCGGCTTGGCCGTGCCATCTTCTCCGTTGCCCGGCTTCGCGTCGCCCATGGCGACCTCGTTGGTGTCCTCGGGGTCCAGATAGCCGCGCATCTCGTCCTGGGTGTGGATCACGATGGGCTTGCCCAGCGCTGCAATGCGCAGTTGCGTCACGCGGTCGCCCTCGAAACGGACGAAGCGCACGGTCTGCGGCATCTGGCCGTAGATCCACTCCTCATAGCTCCGTGTCGTCGAGCCGGTGACCAGCTCGCGCACCTTCGACTGCGGCGCGCCCATCGCGGCCAGCACCATCTTGCGGTCCATCCCCACCAGCACGTCGTGATGCGCAACTGCGTCCTTGAGAAATGGCGGAAGGCTGTCCGCGTAGGCCTCGGCCGAAGTCTTCACGCCGAAATCAATAATGGGGTCCAGCAGCGCCTTCACCTCCGGCGCGTTCACCGCCGGCAGCCCGCCCTCGAAGAGCAGGGTGACGCGGCAGCCGGTCACCTGCGCTCCGTCGTCGGGAACGATGGGAACGCCGTTCAGGTCGATATGGCGCAGAAAGCGGTGATTAAGGTACGGCCCTCCGTTGAGGTCGAAGACGATGCGGTCGTCCTTCACCGTCACCGCAGTGAGCACGATGCGGTCGCCCGGCGCGGCCGACTGGCCCTTCTTGTAGAGCATCTCCTTGTAGGCATCTCCGCTTGGCCGCAGATTGCCGTTGGCCACCAGGATGAGGTCCTCGCCCAGCGGCAGCGCGCGATGCGCGAAGCCCTGCTCAGCCTCCAGATTGCGCACCAGATCGCGCCGCCCGCGCTCCGTGATGGGGGCCGTGGGCAGCTCGATGCGTGTGGGATGAAACTCGGTGGAGACGTCCGCCATGGCGGTCTTTTCGCCCACCACGAAGACCTGCGCGCGCGCCGCGCCGGGCAGTCCGAAGGCCAGCGCTCCGGCCAGCAGACAGGCCGGAAGTGCCGTTGCGTGCGGACTCCATCGATGGGAACGAAAGGCCATTGCAGGCACCTCGTGTGAGGAAATCTTGCGCCTTCTCCTGCCTTTTTTCAAGCGCACTTTGGTGGTGCGTAAGGTATGCGGCGTGCAAAGGCTGCAACTCGCGCAGGTTCGCGGCTATTCGGGTGAGGTGCGAACGATGGGGTTTTGCGGCGTACTGGGAAGAATCTGCACCAGCGATGCGGGATTGACGGGCTGGGCGGATTCCGCAGCCTGCTCCATCGCAACGTGCGCGGCGGGCGGCGCAAGCGTTACATCGTAGCCGCCGGGAATCAGCGGCGGATGGGTGTAGCTCCATGCGTAGTCGCTGGTCGCGCGCACCAGGATCGGAATCGCAGCCAGCAGAAGCAAAATTAAGAACGCCGCAGCAGCAGGCCCGTATTCACCGCCGGTGAGCCATGCCGGGCCGTATGCGCGCGTATCCACGATAGAGCTGAGGCTGTTATCGCCGCCCAGCGGCAGGCCGAAGAGCACGGCGATGGATGCGGCCCACGCAAAGTTCAGTCCCCACAGCAGCCACAGACCGTGGGTGCGCAGCCAGCAGAGCGAGAGCAGCAGCGCGGCCAGCATTGCTACCATAATGCGCGTTCCATCGGGAGTGCCGTAGGCGGTGGGCGTGAACGCGGCGCGGACCGCCGTCAGAAGCATGAGAATCATCGTCGCGCGCACCGGCCCGGTCGCCTCAATCAGTCGCTGGAATCCGTAGCCGTAGAGCGCCAGCGCGTGGGCCAGCGTTGCGATGGCCAGCGTCAGCAGGCCGAGCGCAAGCAACGTGAAGGCGCGCGGCGCGGTCCATAGCTGCACGTTGAGCGTGCGCGCCAGCGCCATCGGCAGAACAACAGCGACGGCCAGTCCCCAGCCGATGGCCGCTCCCGTGGCCCACTCTTCACGCGAGGTTGCGCGTCGCGGAAGGCCGAGCGTCTGCCGCAGCGGCGCGCGGCGGCGCTCGATGGCGCGCAGCAGCGCGAGGCCGCAGACCAGAAGAAACAGCAGGAGTGAGGCTTCGACCAGTGGGCGCGCGTCCCCCAGGTCGAAGCGCATGTCGAGAACGCCGGCTGCGCTTGCGGAGAGGGCCTGCGCGCACAGATACCACAGAATCGCAGCGACGAAAAGCGCAAACTCCAATAAGCGCGGGCCCGGCAGCGGGCGCGCTGGGCCGGGCGGCGGGAGCGGTGGAGCGGCGCTGGTGGACGTGGTTTGCATGGCTTCTTGCAGCTGATTGCTATATCCCTAAACAGTTTTACCTAAAGACATGACTTTACAGACTGCGAAAATCTCCGTCTTGCTTAAGGGCACGGTTTCAGAGCCTGTCCTGAGCGAAGTCGAATGGATGCCGAAAGAGCTTCTTTTGAATTCGGGCATTAGCCCCTGAGGTTTGATCCTCTTCCGCGCTCACTCGGCGGTGGTGTAGAACTGCGCAATGTTGCGGAACTTCTGGTAGCGCTCTTCCAGCATCTGCTCCAGCGGTTTGGCGTCGAGCTCGGCCAGGTGGAAGCGCAGCCGCTCGTCCACCAGGGCCACGGCCAGCGCGGGATCGTTGTGCGTGCCGCCTTCCGGCTCGCCCAGCACGTCGTCGACGCAGCCCAGCGACTTCACGCTGTGCGCCGTATACTTCAGCGCGTCGGCGGCCTGCTGTTTTCTCGTCGCGTCCTTCCACATGATGGACGCGCATCCCTCGGGCGAGATCACCGAGTAGATGGAGTTCTCCAGCATCAGCACGCGGTCCGCCACGGCCAGCGCCAACGCGCCTCCCGATCCGCCCTCGCCGGTAATCGTCGCGATGGTCTGCACCCGCAGCCGCGACATCTCGCGCAGGTTGCGCGCAATCGCCTCGCCCTGTCCGCGCTCCTCCGCGCCGATGCCAGGGTTGGCGCCGGCCACATCCAGAAAGCTGAAAATCGCATGGCCGAACTTCTCCGCAATCTTCATCGCCCGCAGAGCCTTGCGATAACCCTCGGGGTCGGGCGAGCCGAACTTGCGCGCCACGCGCTCCTTGAGCGTACGCCCCTTCAGGTTGGCCACCACCATCACCGGCCGCCCGTGGAAGCGCGCCATGCCGCAGGCCATCGCCGCGTCGTCGCCGAAGGCGCGGTCGCCGTGGATCTCGCTGAAGTCGGTGAACAGTGCCGCGATGAAGTCCATCGGATAGGGGCGCTCCGGATGCCGCGCCAGCTCCGTCCTGCGCCATGCCTCCGGCACAGCCGTTGCTGCCGCCTGCACCTGCGCGAGCTTGCCTGGTTCCTGTTCTGCCATCCAATCCATTGTATCGGAGCGGGCGAGGAATGAGGGACGCGGTAGCGCTCCTAGTCGATCACACGCACAGCGCCGCGCCCCACCAACTCTTCCACCCGGTCGATGAACAAGCGGTCGGCGGCGACGCTCACATCGCGCGGCTCCAGCACGGCGCAGAACTCGCCCGGCTCTTCCAGGTCCAGCAGCAGCTTGCCCGGGCCGGGCGCGCTGAGGAAGACGGCGTGCAGCTTTTCCAGCAGCGCGCCGTCGGGATGGTCCAGAGGAACTCGGATCCGCAGCGACTCCGGCAGCTTGACGACCACGTCTTCCAGCGCCTGAATATTGCTGACAGCCAGCTTCGGCGCGGAGTCCTCTTCGCCCCGCAGAACGCCACGCACCAGCACCGGCACGTCGATCTTCAGCCGCTCGGCCAGCTTCTGATACGCGGTCGAAAATGCGATCAGCTCGATCTTGCCCACGCTGTCTTCCAGCGTGGCCTGCGCGTACATCTCGCCCGAGCGTTTCGACTTGGCCACCTTCAGCCCGCTGATCACTCCCGCGATCTGTATCTCGTTCTGCTGTTCATTCTGGCCGCGCCGGAACGTCTGCGGCTCGGGCTTCATCTCGATGGCGGCGACGGTGTCGATCACGTTGAGGTTGCGCAGCTTCTCGCGATACTTGTCCAGCGGATGGCCGGAGACGAAGAAGCCCAGCACCTCTTTCTCATTCTGCAGGCGCGTGTGTTCGTCCCAGTCCGGCGCGGGCGGCAGCGCCTCGGCCTCGCGGCTTGCGGCGGGCGCGTCGCCGGCGTCGAAGATGCCGCCGAAGAGTCCGCTCTGTCCCGCCGCCAGGTCCTTCTGCGACTTCTGCGCGCGCTCGATGGCCTTGTCCAGCGCCGCGGCCACCTGTCCGCGCGGCCCGAAGGCGTCCATCGCGCCGGCCTTGATCAGCGACTCCAGCACGCGCTTGTTCAGCAGGCGCAGATCGACCCTCTCGCAGAACTCCCACAGGCTGCTGAATCCCTGCTTCGCCTCTTTGCGCAGCGCCTCGCGCGCCGTCAGGATCGACACAATCGCGTTGTGGCCCACGTTCTTAATCGCCGCCAGCCCAAATCCAATGGCCTCGCCCGCCTCCGTGCGCACCGGCGTGAAGTTGGCGTCCGACACCTGCACGCTGGGCGGCACCACCGGGATGTTCATCTCGCGGCACTCCGAGATGTACTTCACCACATTCTCCGGCTTCGAGGTTTCGCTGGTCAGCAGCGCGGCCATGAACTCCACTGGGTAGTGCGTCTTCAGCCACGCCGTGTGGTACGCCAGCAGCGCGTAGGCCGCCGCGTGCGATTTGTTGAAGCCGTAACCGGCGAACTGCGCCATCAGGTCGAAGATCTTGCCCGCGACCTCCTTGCGATGATGATTGGCGGCCGCGCCGGTCATGAAGCGCGCGCGCTGTTTATGCATCTCCTTCTCGTCTTTCTTGCCCATCGCGCGGCGCAGCAGGTCGGCCTCGCCCAGCGAGTAGCCGGCAACCACGTTGGCGATCTGCATCACCTGTTCCTGATAGACCATCACGCCAAGGGTTTCGCGCAGGATCGTCTCCATCTCGGGAAGGTCGTACTCTACGGGGCGCCGTCCCCACTTGCGCTCGATGAAGTCGTCGATCATGGCCATGGGGCCGGGCCGGTATAGCGCGTTCAACGCGGTCAGGTCTTCCACCGTGGTGGGCCGGTAGCGGCGCAGAACGTCGCGCATCCCGCTCGACTCAAACTGGAAGACGCCCGAAGTCAGCGCACGATGGAAGACCTGCTCATACGTCTTCGCGTCGTCCAGCGCGATGGTGGCCAGGTCGAGCGAGATGCCCTTGGTCGTCCGGATCAGCTTGAGTGCGTCGTCGATGATGGTGAGCGCGGTCAGGCCCAGGAAGTCCATCTTCAGCAGGCCCATCTTCTCGATCGACTTCATGTCGTACGCGGTGACGATCGCCTCGTCCTTGGTGCGCGTCACCGGAACCAGTTCGGTCAGTGGCTTGGGTGCAATCACCACGCCCGCGGCATGGACGCCCGCGCCGCGCACCAGTCCCTCCAGCCGCATGGCGGTGTCGATCAGCTCGCGGATCTTGGGGTCGCCCTCATACGCAGCGGCCAGCGGCGGCGAATCTTTCAGCGCATGGTCAATGGTGATCCCAAGCGTCGCCGGAATTAATTTCGCGATGCGGTCCACCTCGCCGTACGGCATGTCCAGCGCGCGGCCCACGTCCTTGATCGCCGCCTTCGCCGCCATGGTGTTGAAGGTGATGATCTGCGCCACCTGGTCGTCGCCGTACTTGCTCTTGACGTAGTCGATCACCTCGCCGCGCCGGTTCATGCAGAAGTCGATGTCGATGTCCGGCATGTTGACGCGCTCCGGGTTAAGGAAGCGCTCGAACAGCAGCTCATGTTGCAGCGGGTCGATGTCGGTGATCTCCATGCAGTAGGCCACCAGCGAGCCGGCAGCCGAGCCGCGCCCTGGCCCGACAGGGATGGATTGTTCGCGTGCGTAGCGAATAAAGTCCCACACAATCATGAAATAGCCGGGATACTTCATCTGTTGGATGCAGGAAATCTCTCGCTCCAGCCGCGCCTGATATTCGGGAATCGTCTTCTTCAGCCGGCCCGTCGCGCGCAAATGCTCAATCGATGTGGCCAGCCGCTTCTCCAGCCCCTTGCGGCACACCTTCTCGAAGTAGCTGTCCAGCGTCTCGCTCTCGGGCACGGGAAATTCTGGAAATGGATCTTCGATCTTCGAGAGCGTCAGGTTGCAGCGTTCGGGAAACTGCATCGTTCCGCTGACCACATGCGGCGCGTGCGCAAACAACCGCGCCATCTCGTCGGCGCTCTTGATGTAGAACTCGTTCGAGTCGAATTTGAATCGCTTGGGATCGTTCATCGAGCCGGCGGTCTGCACGCACAGCAGCACCTCGTGGGCGCGGCTGTCGTCGGCGGTGATGTAGTGCGAGTCGTTGGTGGCGATCAGCGGGATGTCTAGTTCTTTTTCCAGGCGCAACATCGCATCGCACACCTGCTTGTCCGGCCCCAGCTGGTGGTCCTGGATCTCCAGAAAAAAATTGCCCCGCCCGAAGAGGTCCTGATACTCGCCTGCGATCGCCTTGGCCTGCTCATAGTGACCTGCCATGACGTGCTCGGCGACCTCGCCCGCCAGGCACGCGGAGAAGCCGATCAGCCCCGTCGCGTGCTTCGCCAGATACTCCTTGCTGATCCTCGGCTTGCGATAGAAGCCGTGCAGCGCGGCCTCGCTGGTTAGCCGCACCAGGTTGCGATAGCCCTCCTGGTTCTCCGCCAGCACCAATAGGTGGTTGTACTTCAGCTCCGGATCGGGCTTGGTCCGGTGGTCCTCTTCCTTGCAGATGTAGAGCTCGCAGCCCAGGATCGGCTTGATTCCCTTCTCCTTCGCCGCGTTGAAAAAATGCACCGCGCCGAAGATGTTGCCGTGGTCGGTCATGGCCACCGACCTCTGCCCCAGCAAGTGGACGTGCTTCACCAGCTTCTCCACGTCGCATGCGCCGTCCAGCAGCGAGTAATCCGAATGCAGATGAAGATGGGTAAACTCAGCAGCCATGCTCTTAGTTTAAGCCTGCTGCGAGTCGCGTGCCGCTGAGGAAAAGAAGTACGAAATGCAACTCACAGGCTCGTCGTCAGCTCGACATACCGATCGATCGTGATGAGAACCCCTCCTCGGACTCCAATCACCGCTGAGCGTGCGTTGCATCGGCTGCAACGCTAACCTACACTGAAGGCTGTTGCCGCAGCCACGGGCGGTTAGCTCAGCTGGTTAGAGCGCCTGCCTTACAAGCAGGAAGTCGGGGGTTCGAGTCCCTCACTGCCCACCATCCCCATGGTTTCAGAGAATCAACACCATCCCTGAATCGCAGAACCCCCAGTAAATCCTGAGGTTTCTCTATTTCTGGCTGCAATGCAACCGCGCTGCGCTACCCTACCAGGCTCGTCGCCAACTCGACGTAGAGATCGATCGCGGCCAGCAGATCCTTCTTGCTGATCCGCTCCTCCGGCGTGTGCGCAACGTGGATCGACCCGGGGCCAAGGAGGAACGGCTCGCCCCACGCCCTCAGCATGGGAATGTCGGTGGCGAACTTCGCCACCATCGTCGGCAGTTTGCCCACGCGCCTCATGCGGACGCACGCCAAGTCGAGCGATGTACTCACCTCGGCGCGTCCCGCCACCACTCGTTTGATCGCGTCCTTCACCTCCTGCGATGGCCCCACGGTACGCACCAGCAGATGGGCCTCAGCCTTGTCTGCCACTACGTTGGGCGCGTAGCCGCCACCGATCAGCCCAATATTGACGGTCGTCTGGCCCGCCTCGCCGAACGCCGGTTCAATCGGCAGCGGCATCGCCAGCACGTCGTGCAGCGCCTCCACCAGCTTGGCAATCGCCGACTCGCCCAGCTCCGGGTACGCCGAGTGCGCCATCTTTCCGTGCGCGCGCAGTTCCACCCGCAACGCCCCCTTGGTGGCCAGCGCCAGGTGGTTGCCGGTCGGTTCGCCGTTGATCAGAAAGCGCGAGCCGCGTGGGTTCGCGTTGGCAACCTTCGCCCCGGCCGAGTCGCGCTCCTCGCCCACCACGAACAGCAGCCCAACCTTCACGCCGGATTCGCGCAGGCGCTCCGCGGTGGCGACCTGCGCGGCCAGAATTCCCTTGGCGTCGCACGCCCCGCGCCCGTACAGATACTCATCGTCCTCGGTACAGCCGAAGAAGGGCGGGACCGTGTCCATATGTG